>Ga0137308_100058_pt1 | contig 185827 bp, 157 predicted proteins | sample Inofrocosms_June_FD_97181 | JGI IMG/M metagenome (GOLD analysis project Ga0137308, IMG submission 97181) | Mouse cecal microbial communities from Vienna, Austria - N-Acetylneuraminic and N-Acetylglucosamine D2O microcosms_June | ecosystem: Host-associated > Mammals > Digestive system > Large... | reverse complement strand
AAGGGAAGCGTCATGCGGACAGCAGGGAATGCCGTCATCATTTACTGTGTAATCGATTCCTTTGAGTTTGAGTTTATTTTTCAGAGGAATATACGCTTTTTCAAAGGACGTTTCCAGCAGCAGATATTTATAGATCTCGATGGAATCGAAAGCGGCATCCCCCAGAAACGTTTTGGGATTGATGAGCGGATGCTTCCGAAAGAAATCCTTCAGTGTCGGGACCAGCGCCTTGGAATCTGCGAGGCTCTTGTCCTCATCCGGGGAATCCGATTTCTTTCCAACAATGATCTCGGGATGGGATTCGAGAAAATCTTTGTTGTAAAAGGAAATATGCCTGACGATACCCAGCCCGTTTGTAACGATGCCGAATTTAAAAGCATAGCAGAAATGCCCATTGATATACATCTGCTGGATTGCGGGGTTGGCGGCGGCATGGGAAGGCATGGAGCCGTAGGCGGCTTTATAGGGATCAAAGGAATCGTCCAGGCCGTTGGCTTTTTTAAATGATTTGAGCTGTTTGATAATACGGTTGGCATATTTGGGATTGTTTTCAGTCACCCAGGCTTCAATGCCGGAGGTATCGAAGAGCGTCATGGATGCTTTTTCCAAATCAATCCGTTGGCAGATCGGTTCGGTTAGGTCAACAAGGTGATCGAACATGGATTGTAAGTCCGATAAGAAATCCTGTTTGAAGCGGGTGAATTTAGATGCATCCGGGACAACATCAAACCCGCAGAAGTCCCGCAGTTCCTGGGAGTATTTCAGGAATACGATCAGCAGGGATGTTGTTGGGATTGAGAAAATAAGCTGTAGTAACAGAGCCTTCAGCATTGGGTAAAGAAGATGCCTGCGGGGTCTGCCGGTGGCAGCATGAAAATGAGAAACAAAAGACACCGGAACAATTTCATCAAGGTTGATGGTTTCATCGAGTATGGAAAGAAACTCATATTTATCGTTATCAAATTTATTTTGGCAATCGGTAAAAAAATCTGCCAAAGAAAGCTGTTTGTATGGTATCATGTAGGTACAACTCCTTTCTGGTGGATGGTTGATTGTTACTCGACATCTCAATTTTACCACAAACCAGTGAGGAGTTGTTTTATTTTGTGACAAAAAGAATCCCGTATTCATGCGGGTTCTGGCGTTTCGCAAACGCCTACTGCGGACAGGGATGGAAAGGATACCGTTATCGAAATGAAACGTGTTTTGTGGATTTGCAATATTATGCTTCCCGTGATCGCAAGAAAGCTGTCTCTCCCCTACAGCAACCGGGAAGGATGGCTTTCGGGCATTTTTGAACAGCAGACGGCAGAGAGGGCGGAGCGTGAGATAGCGCTTGGAATCTGTTTCCCGGCGGAAAGCGCAGAGCGGAAAGGGGAGAAAAGCGCCGGGCCGCTCATGGTGAGCGGGGTTCCCTGCTACGGATTTGCTGAGAACCTTGAAAAGCCCGAGCTTTACGACTCTTCACTGGAAGTCTGCTTTCGGGAAATTTTTGAGGACTTTAAGCCGGACATGATTCATGTGTTCGGCACGGAATTTCCCCATGCGCTGGCGGCGGTGAGAGCCTTTGGAAAGCCGGAGAGGACGCTTGTGGGGATACAGGGGCTCTGCTATCGGATTGAACAGGTCTATGCGGCGGGCCTTCCCCCGGAGGTGTTTGGGAGAGTGACTTTCCGGGATTTCATAAGGCGGGATTCCATGAAACGGCAGCAGGAGAAATTCCGGCTGCGCGGGGAAAATGAAAAGGAAATCATAAGGCTCACGGGCCACATCACAGGAAGGACCGCCTTTGACAGGGAAGGGACGGGACAGGTTAATCCGAAAGCTGAGTATTATCTTATGAACGAGACCATGCGCGGCAGCTTTTATGAGGGCTGCTGGAAAGAGGAAGGATGCCTTCGCCACAGCATTTTTCTGGGACAGGGGGATTATCCTTTAAAGGGCTTTCATTTTCTTCTGGAAGCCATGCCTGAGATTCTGGCCGAATATCCGGACGCCGTTCTTTATGTGGCGGGAAACAGCGTGATCGGACACGGGAGCGTGAGAGAAAGGCTGAAGCTGCCCGCATATGGGAAATATCTGCTGGAGCTGATTCGGAAATATAAGCTTGCGGATCATGTGGTCATGCTGGGAAGGCTGACGGAGGAGGAGATGAAGGAGCGCTTCCTGTCTTCCCATGTCTTTGTCTGTCCCTCCGTTCTGGAAAATTCCCCCAACACGGTGGGGGAGGCCATGCTCCTTGGCGTGCCTGTGGCGGCGTCCAGGGCGGGGGGCATTCCGGATCTTCTTGCGGACGGACAGGAGGGACTTCTTTTCACGCCCGGAAATTCCAGGGAGATAGCGCAGGCCGTGTGCGCTGTCTTTGACGGCAGCCGGGACGGGGAGGGAAGGACTCTGGCCCAGCGCCTGAGTGCGGCGGGCAGAAAACGGGCCCGCGTTACCCATGATGGAAAAACCAATTGTCAGAGGCTGATGGAAATTTACCGAGACATCACAGGAGGCTGAGAGAGGATGACGATTACGTTTCTGTCCAATTACATTAATCATCATCAGATTCCTTTTTGCGACGCCTGCTGCAGGGAGCTTGGAGAGGATTTCCGTTTCATACAGACGCAGCCCATGGAGCAGGAGCGGATTGACATGGGGTGGGATACAAAGGCGGTTACTCTGCCCTATGTGCTGTGCCTGTACGAGGAGGAAGAGCGCTGCCTCCGTCTGATCCTTGAGAGCGACATTCTGCTTGCCGGCTGGACAGGCAGAGAGGATCTGATCGAGGAAAGGATGAAGCGGGGCAGGGCCACCATCCGGATCAGCGAGCGGATTTACCGGGAAGGGCAGTGGAAGGCTGTCTCTCCCCGGGGGCTGATCCACAAGTACAGGGAGCATACCAGGTACCGAAACCAGGATGCCTATCTGCTCTGTGCCGGGGCCTATGTGCCGTCGGACTTCCATATCATCCGGGCTTACCCGGGGAAGATGTACCGCTTCGGATATTTTCCCCGGACCGTGCATTATACGAGGGAGCAGTGGGAAGGGCTCAAGCCTTCCGGGGGCATGCTTGAGATTGTGTGGGCCGCCCGCTTTATTCCCCTGAAACATCCGGAATTCATGATACGGCTTGCCGTTTATCTGAAGGAAAAGAGACGGGATTGGGCCGGGGGAAAAGAGGGCTTCGATTCCTTCCGTATTCACATGGTGGGAGGCGGTGAGATGGAGGCGGATTTGAAGGAGCAGGCCGAAAAGGCCGGGGTGGAGGAAAATCTGGTTTTTCACGGCTTCCTTTCCCCGGGCGGGGTGCGCCGGATCATGGAGGGCTGCCACATCCATGTGTTTACCAGCGATTATCAGGAGGGCTGGGGTGCGGTGATGAACGAGGCCATGAACAGCGGCTGCGGGGAGGTGGCCAATGTGCAGGCGGGAGCGGTTCCTTATCTGATCCGGCACGGAGAAAACGGTCTGGTGTATCCGGACGGCGACTTTGAGAAGATGGCCCGGGCGGTGCTTTACCTGGTGTCTCACCCGGGGGAATGCCGGAAAATGGGCCGGGCGGCCTATGAGACGATCACAAAGCTGTGGAATGCGGAGCATGCGGCAGCGGAGCTGATCCGGTTCTGCAAAGGAGTTCTGGAGGGAGAGGCGGTGCCCGCAAAGGAGGGACCCTTAAGCCCTGCGCCTGTGATCGCACCGGGAAAAATGTATGAGGCTATGATGAGAGATACGGATTTTGACGGATTCTGAGCAGGAAGGAAGGGATTACACGTTATGGAGCAAAGAAAACGGCCGGTGCTGATCAGCGTAATCGTGCCGATTTATAATACATTGAATTATCTGCAAAGGTGCGTGGATTCCATCCGCCGCCAGACCTATAAATATCTGGAAATCATTCTGGTGGACGACGGCTCCACGGACCGCAGCGGGGCCATGGCGGAGAAATTTGCCCTGGAGGACAGGCGCATTAAGGTTTTTCACAAGGAAAACGGGGGCGTCTCCAGCGCAAGGAATCTGGGGATTGACAAGGCCAGGGGGGAGTACATCGGCTTTGTGGACAGCGACGACTATATTGAGCCGCAGATGTATGAGCGTCTCCTTGCGGTTGCGCTGCAGGAAGAGCTTGCCATGGTGCAGATTTCCAGGGATGAGATCGACGAGGCGGGAAATCGAATGGAGGACGTTTGCCAGCCCCCGCAGGAGGCGGAGCTGTGGGACAATGTCCATTTTATGAGAGAGCTTCTGCTTCACCGGGGAGACTGTTCCTTTTGTACCAAGCTGACGAAAGCCTCTTTTTTCAAGGAGGAGCGCTTTCCGGAGGGGGAGCTGAACGAGGATTTCCGGCTTCTTGTCAGTTTTCTCACAAGGATTCCCGCAGTGGCGGTTTTACCGGAGCAGGATTACCATGTATTTTACCGCTACGGAAGCAATACCAGGACAAGGAACAAGGATGAGTTTCCAAGGGTGTTCACGGATATTGTGAACAATGCGGACCGGGTGGAGGAGCTGGTTGGGCGGCAGTATCCGCAGCTGCGGGAAGAAGCGGTGCGTTTCGCACTGTTTCAGCGCCTTGACTACATGCTCCACATTCCCGTTTCCATGATGAACAAGGAGAACGAATTTTATATGCAGGTATGGGATTATCTGAAAAGACATAAGAAGGAGATCAAAGAGAATCCTTATCTGACAAAGAAAAACAGGCAGTACCTTCTTTTGCTCGCCGCGGCGCCTGCCCAGGCGAGAAAGGTGCATGCCGCAATAAAGAGGCTGGATTAGAAGATGAAGTTACACGGTTGCGACACGGAGAATTGCTTTACAGGAAAAAAAAGGATAGCGGTGACGGCCGCGTTTCTCCTGCTGCTGGCAGTACAGCTTGCGGTGCTGATCTGCTACGGGGGCAGAAAATCGGGTTTTCACGAGGATGAGTTTTACTCCTATTATTCCACCAACAAAACGGCGGGGCTGTTTGTGAATGACCGGCAGTGGGTGGAGAGAGACGACTTTCGCAATGACTTCGTGGTATTGGAGGGAGAGCGGTTCCGCTACGGAATTGTGAAGCAGATGCAGTCCTGGGATGTGCATCCGCCTTTTTACTACTATGTCCTGCACACGGTCTGTTCCCTGTTCCCCGGCGTGTTTGACAAGTGGCTGGGAATTACGGTGAATCTTCTGGCCTATGTGCCCTGCTTTTTCCTCCTGGCCGGGATAGTGTACCTCTGTGCGGCCGGGGATGCAGCCGGGAATGCGTACCGCGGTATGGGCCGGAATGCGGGCCGGGACAACAAAGATACGGCCGGGTACGGTGAGGCGAAGCGCAGGAGAGCGGTCTTTCTTTCCTTTGCGGTGTGTGCGGCCTGGGGCTTCTCGGCGGCGGTGATCTCCGGCGTCATGTTTATCCGGATGTATCAGTGGCTGACGCTGTTTGTGCTGCTGTGCGCCTGGCTTCACGTGCGGGCCATAGAGCGGCGGGAATTCGGAGCGAGGTTCCTTCTGCCCCTGATTCCCACGGTGTTTCTGGGATTCATGACCCAGTATTATTACATTATCTACCACTTTTTCATGGGTGTCGGAATGTGTTTTCTGTTCCTTCGAAAAAGACGGATTAAGGAGCTGTTTTGGTACGGAGCCTCCTGCGGCGCCGGACTTCTTTTGGCCATTCTGTATTATCCCTCCAGTCTGTCCCATATTTTCCGGGGCTACCGGGGAACCGAGGCGGTCAGTGAGTTCGGAAATGCGGGAAATACAATGGAGAGGCTGCGGTTTTTTACCGGGCTGTTTAACGACTATGTGATGAACGGTACGCTGGCCCACTGGTTTCTTTTGATCTGCCTGCTCTGGGTCACGGCAGGATATGCGGCAAAGCGCCGGGGGAGCGGTTTTTCGGCGGCAAATGCTGCCGGCCCTTCGAAAAAGGGTGTGCAGACTGCCGTGGCGGGATCCGGAAAAACCGGGGAGACGGGGAGGCAGGCGGCAGGGCTTTTGCTCTTTGCCTGCGCCGGGTATTTTTTCACGGTTTCCAAGACGGCGCTTCTTCTGGGGGAGACCTCAAACCGTTACCAGCTTCCGGTTTACGGACTTTTGGTCTTCCTTCTGCTGTATTTTTTCTGCAGGCCGGTTGTGCTTCTGTGGGAGAGGGCTGCGGCGTGGAAAAGAGCAGAGTCGTGGAAAAGAACAGCGGCGGGGAAGCCGGGAGAAAGCGGTGCCGCCTCTGGCAGGATGGCCCGGGCGGCGGGACTGTTGCTGCTTTTTTCCCTGATCCTTGGCGATGTGCTCTCTCTCAGGGACGGGAAGGTCTTTTTCCTCTATGAACAGGAGCGTCCCGTCATGGAATATGTGAGGGAAAATGCGGACGTCCCAGTGGTGGTCTTTTACAACGAGGCGTCCCCGGACAATGTGTGGAGGCTCTCGGACGAGCTGATGGAGTTTCCCCGGGTCTACCTGGCCAGCCAGGGCAATCCGGAGCAGATCACGGATGAGAAAATCTGCGAAAGCGGCAGGCTTGTCGTGTATGTGGCGGATCGTGAGGATAAGGAGAGCTGTCTTGAAAATCTGCTCCGGTGTAATGAAAAGCTTACCGGTTACCGGGTGGCTGCAGAAAAGGGGCTCTGGACGCTTTATGAGATGGAGTAAATTCATCCGTCTGTCGGATTAGCAGCCGCACAGTTGGAAATGGATCGGCAGAGGTGGTAGGTTTTATAGAATCAGGCAATCGTTTGGCAAAACAATCAGGAATCCGTCCGAGGGTGATTGAGGAGATACGGACTCTGGCATGCAAATATCATGTGGAAAAGATGATACTGTTTGGCGCACGGGCGAGGGGCGACTTTAAAAGAACCAGCGATATTGATCTGGCTGTGGAGGGCGGAGAATTTACACGCTTTGCACTGGATATCGAGGAAGAGAAAGGTGCTCTATGAAAAAGTTTGATGTTATTTCCATTCCGTGGTACACTAAGTTAAGAAAAACATTGGAGGTAATTTATGTTGTTGGATAATAAAACCATACTGATCACGGGAGGAACCGGTTCCTTTGGCAAATGCTTTGCCCAATATGTGCTGGAGCATTATAACCCGAAGAAGATCATCATTTATTCCAGGGATGAGTTCAAGCAGTACATCATGCAGGGCGAGTTTAAGGAGTATGCGGACAGGTTACGTTTTTTTATCGGGGACGTGCGGGATAAGGAGAGACTTAGGAGGGCGTTTGAGGGTGTGGACTTCGTGATCCATGCTGCGGCCTTAAAGCAGGTGCCGGCCTGTGAATACAATCCCAACGAGGCGATCAAGACGAACATCCACGGAGCTCAGAATGTCATTGATGCGGCGCTTGATGCGGATGTGAAGAAAGTGGTGGCGCTCTCCACCGACAAGGCGGTGAACCCGGTGAATCTCTACGGGGGCACCAAGCTGGTATCGGACAAGCTGTTTATTGCGGCCAACGCCTATGCGGGAACAAAGGATATTAATTTTTCCATCGTGCGTTATGGAAATGTGGCGGGAAGCCGGGGATCCATTATTCCTCTTTTTCACAATATCATCAAGAATGGAGGAAGTGAGCTTCCCATCACGGATTACCGCATGACGCGCTTCTGGATCAGTCTGACAGAGGGCGTGGAGCTGGTGATCAAGGCTCTCTGCGAGGCCACGGGCGGAGAGACCTTTATCAGCAAGATTCCCTCCTTCAAGGTGACGGATCTGGCGCAGGCTATGCTGCCCGGCTGTAAGATGCCGGAGATCGGGATCCGGCCAGGAGAAAAGCTTCACGAGATCATGGTGACCGTGGAGGATTCCGCTGCCACTTATGAGTATGACAAGCATTTTATCGTGTATCCACAGGTGGTCTGGAATGACAAGCAGAAGATCAACGAGAGCGGGAAAAAGGTGGAGGACGGGTTCTCCTACAGCTCCGGCAACAATGCGGACTGGCTTTCCGTGGAGCAGATCCGGGAGCTTCTTAAGGGCGTGGAGCTGGAAAAATAGTCGAGAGTTATTCGGGATTGGATAAACGGCAGGCAATGGAAAGGGAAAGGTATACTGTAATATTTTACAGGGGCCTTTCCCTTTTTGGCGAATAGGAAAGCGGATCCCGCATTTTGGAATAACATAAGATTGAAAGATATAGGAGCAAAAAATGGGATCTGGTGGTAAAAGAAGAATTCAGAAAGAGGGCACTGGCTCTTCACAAGGAATGTCCGGTGGTGGACGCGCATCTTGATCTTGCGGGCGAGATCCTGATCCGGAAAAAGCTGGGCGAGAGAGAAATCATACGCAGCCGCTATCTGCGAAACTGGAGAAAGGCAGGACTTAATCTGATTGTATCATCGATTTATGTCCCCAATGACGTACTGCGAAGGGGCGGTGTTCCTGCGGCATGGGAAGATGCGCTTTCACAAATAAGAGCTCTGAATCGGGAGATAGAGAATACCGGGGAGCTCATGGCGGTAAAAAACCGCAGCGATTTGCAGAAGGCTGTTTCCGGGGAAAAGATCGGCATCCTTGTCTACATGGAAGGGCTGGACTGTATCGGAGAAGACCTGGGAAGGCTGTCCGGGCTTTATGATCTGGGGGTGAGAGGTGCATCCCTTACCTGGAGCAGGAGGAATGCGCTGGCCAGCGGATGCTGTAAGGCCGGGCAGCGGATACAGATCAGAGGCGGCCTTACAGAGCTGGGACGGAGAGCGGTTCATGAGATGGAAAGGCTTTCCCTGTTCCTTGACGTGAGCCATCTGAACGACGACGGGTTCGAGGATGTGAAGCGGATTGCCGAAAGGCCCTTCTGTGCCACCCATTCCTGTGCAAAGGCGGTCTATGATAATTACCGGAACCTGACGGATGAGCAGATGGAAGCCTTGGCATCCCAGGGCGGCGTTATGGGGCTGAACGGTTGCAAATACATTGCGGGCTCGCTGTCCGGAAATCATCTGGAAATGCTCTGCCGCCATGCGGAGTATGAGGTAAGGCGCATGGGAGGCGCTTATGTGGGATTTGGATTCGACCTGTGCGATTCGTATGATGCGGCCAAAGCCGAACTGGATGATACAGATCAGGCCAGGAGGGGGCAAAGTGCGGAAAAGAGAGAGACAGAGCTCTGTGACTGCCTCCCGGATCATGGCAGCATTCCGCTTCTGAGTGCGGCGCTTCTTCAGAGAGGAATGGATGAGGAGACGGTGCGGGGAATCATGGGCGGTAATTTTATCCGCTATTTTGAGAAGATTCTTACGAAAAAGTAGAATTGTTTTCGCCTGTGCGGCCTGGGTTGGGGCCCTGAGCGTGGGCTCTGCGGACTGTTGCGAAAAATCGGTAATTTCACTTATAAAATGCTTCTCGGTTAGGGAGAAACCGCCATGGACGGCGGTTTCAGGCACTAGCGGCACGGACGCCGCTTAGTGCCGACCCGTCCGTTTCCCGAAAACTCAGAGCGTTTTTTTAGTGAAATCCGATTTAAAACGTCAGTCCGCAGAGCCCACGCTCAGGGCCCCAACCCAGGCCGCACAGGCGAAAACAATTTTTTGGCGGGAAGATAAAAGAAGGCTAAGCTTTCGCAATGGAAAAGCGGTCGCGAAACAACAGCCAGCCAGCCCGGAACAGACTCATAATCTGCCACACCCCGATTCCCCGAAGCCCGTACTGGGGAAGGAGACTGTATTTTTCCGCAAGGCTCCTCACGTCCTCGAACCACACCTCATGAAGTACCCCGTCCTTCTCATACTGGAAGAAAGGGGACATGGCAATCTCGTCAAAGGAGATGGGAGCATCCACACTGATCGCAAGCTGAACCGCCTGATGATTGCTGAGCGTCCTGGCTCTGGAAACACCGCGTTCATAGGGCAGCGTGAAATCGTAGCCATAGTTGGGAATGCCAAGATCAATTTTGGCGGGATCGATTCGGGTCACGGCATAGTCCACCACCTCGCGGACCTTGTTGACGGGGGCGACAGCCATGGGGGGACCGAAGGTATAGCCCCACTCATATGTCATGAGAAGCACGCTGTCCGCAGCCTCCCCGAGCAGTGCGTAATCCATTCCCTCATACAGGGTTCCCTGCTGGCTGTCGCTGGTTTTGGGCGCAAGGGCCACGGAGACGGGATAACCGTAAGGGGCGAGAAAGTCTCTGGTCTGCGCCACGAAATCGGCGAAAGGAACCCGGTCCTGAGGCAGGATATACTCAAAGTCGATATCCACTCCGGCAAAGTCGCTGGAATCCAGCGTGGCAAGCAGATTCCCGAGAAGCGTCTTTTTGGCCTCTTCGCTGTTTACCAGGGATGTGATCAGGTTATTGTTGAACATTCCGTCAGGGCCGAAGGGCGTAAGGGTGAGAAGAGGGTTTGTGCCAGAGGAGCGGGCGGCGGTGATCATGAAGGTATCGTCCACTGTGGGCGGGATCAGTTCCCCTTCCGGAGTAAAGCCATAGGAGAAGACGCTCAGAGTGGACAGAAAAGGCAGAGTTTCCTGGAGAACCTCTTTGTTGATGTAAGAATAGGCATATCCATTCGTATGGGCGGGATAGGAAAAGGTCCGCTGGGAAGGGATGGATAGAAGGAGCGCCTGGCCGATGGCAAGCGCATAAGGATACGTAAGCTGATTATTATAGATAACAGATTCCGGGCTGATGCCGTGGGAAGTGGCAATGGAATCCACGGAATCACCCGGTTTTACAACATATATTTCCATCATTCATTCCACAAGATGTTCTTATGGTAACATATGCGGCAATGCGTTTCCTGTGTTCTTATTTGGTCAGAGGAATTCCTTTTGTGACTTTTCTGTAGATCTTCCATATAATGACAGCCGGAAGAGAGAATACTAAGTATAAAGTTGATGCGAGTCCTGCGACACCCCCGATCACCATAATAGGCAGCAATGCAAAATTAAAATCTCCCATGATATCTGTTCCTTTCTTTTATTTGATAAGATTTGTGAGCTTATTTTATCAGCATGACGGGACGGCGAAAAGTTACTTTTCGGTTTTTTAACGCCGATTTAACGCCGTGTTAACGGGTTCTTAACAGGGAGTCCTTTTTGCAAGAAAAACTCCGCACAGATTCCGGGAAGTGGCTGTTGCATCTTGGATCAAATGAAATTATAATAAGAATAAAACAAGAGGGAGTATTTTCCAGGATGGAGGAAACAGTATGAGTTATGAAGAAGCGTTAAAAAAGCTGAAGGATTATGGACAGGAACATGTGCTTGCCCATTACGGGGAACTGTCGGAGACAGAAAAAGAAAATTTGCTTACTCAGATAGAGATCACGGATTTTTCCGTGCTTTTGGCCTGCAAGGAAGATAAAAAGGCGGCCGAGAGGGGGGAGATCACCCCGCTTGCGGCCATGCAGCTGCCGGAGATCGAGGAGAAAAGGGAGAAGTTCCAGGCCATTGGACTTGAGACAATCCGCAAAGGAAAGGTGGGGGCGGTGCTTCTTGCCGGAGGAATGGGAACGAGACTTGGTTCCGATGATCCCAAGGGGATGTACAACATAGGCCTTACAAAGGAGGTCTATATTTTTCAGCGCCTGATCGAGAATCTGATGGATGTGGTGGAGATGTCGGGAAGCTGGGTTCCGCTCTATGTGATGACCAGCGATAAAAACCACGAGGCCACGGTTTCTTTCCTGAAGGATAAGGATTATTTTGGATATAATAAGGATTATGTGACATTCTTTATGCAGGAAATGGCTCCGGCTTCCGACTATGACGGAAAGGTTTATATGGAAGAAAAAGGGAAGATTTCCACCTCCCCCAACGGTAACGGCGGCTGGTATTCTTCCATGTACAAGTGGGGCGTGGCCGAAAAGGCCATGGAGGACGGCGTGGAGTATCTGAATGTCTTTGCCGTGGATAACGTCCTGCAGAGAATTGCGGATCCCTGCTTTGTGGGAGCCGTGGTGGACGGCGGCTATGCGGTTGGCGCAAAGGTGGTAAAAAAGTGTGCGCCGGACGAAAAGATCGGCGTGATCTGCCTTGAGGATGGGAGACCCTCCATTGTGGAATACTATGAGCTGACACAGGAGCTGATGAATGCCAGGGATGAAAAGGGAGATCCCGCATACTATTTCGGCGTGATTCTGAATTATCTGTTCCGGATTGCGGATCTGGAAAAGATAAGGGAGAAAAAGCTTCCCCTCCATGTAGTGGAAAAGAAGATTCCCCATCTGGATGAGAAGGGAGAGCTGGTAAAGCCGGATGCGCCGAACGGCTACAAATTTGAACAGCTGGTGCTTGACATGATCCACGAGCTGGACGGCTGCCTGCCCTTCGAGGTGGAACGCGGCCGCGAATTCGCACCCATAAAGAATAAGACGGGAATCGACTCCGTGGAAAGCGCAAGGGCGCTGTGCAAAGAAAACGGAATTCAGCTGTAAAAACTGTGCAGTTAACATTTTGACAGGTATGCATAACATTCACGTATTGAGAAAATGCGGACTGTTGCGGTAAACTTATCATAGAAGGAAAACAAAGACCAAACAAAATGATAAGTTTGAGAAATGGAGGCAGATATGGCAATATTGGTTACAGGCGGCGCCGGTTATATCGGAAGCCATACGGTGGTGGAACTGCAGAATGCAGGCTATGAGGTTGTGGTTGTTGACAATCTGAGCAATTCCAGTGAGAAAAGCCTTAAGAGAGTGGAGGCGATCACGGGTAAGCCGGTTACCTTCTACAAGGCGGACATTTTAGACAGGGATGCCCTGAACCGGATTTTTGATGCGGAGAAGATTGATTCCTGCATTCATTTTGCGGGACTTAAGGCAGTGGGCGAATCCGTTCAGAAGCCCTGGGAGTACTACCAGAATAACATTGCGGGAACCCTGACCCTGGTGGACGTGATGCGGCAGCGCGGCGTAAAGAATATTATCTTTTCTTCCTCTGCAACCGTGTACGGGGATCCGGCCGTCATCCCGATCACGGAGGAATGCCCCAAAGGACAGTGCACAAACCCTTACGGCTGGACCAAGTCCATGCTTGAGCAGATTCTTTCCGATATGCAGAAGGCGGATCCGCAGTGGAATGTGATTTTGCTTCGCTATTTCAATCCAATTGGCGCCCACAAGAGCGGAACTATCGGTGAGAACCCCAATGGCATCCCCAACAATCTCATGCCCTATATCACACAGGTGGCTGTGGGCAAGCTGAAAGAGCTGGGAGTGTTCGGAAACGATTACGACACGCCGGACGGAACGGGCGTGCGCGACTATATCCACGTGGTGGATCTGGCAATAGGCCATGTGAAAGCGCTTAAGAAGATCGAGGAGAAGGCGGGGCTCTGCGTTTACAATCTGGGAACGGGAACCGGCTACAGCGTGCTGGATATCGTAAAGAACTTTGAGGCGGCCACCGGCGTAAAGATTCCCTATGTGATCAAGGACAGACGGGCGGGAGACATTGCAACCTGTTACTCCGACGCCTCCAAGGCAAAGAAGGAGCTTGGATGGGAAGCTCAGTATGGAATCAGGGAAATGTGTGCGGATTCCTGGCGGTGGCAGAGCGGCAATCCAAACGGATACGAGGACTGATCCGCTTTCTGAGCGTTTCGCATATTGGGAAGTTTACCCTCAGTGTGCAGGGGCGTGTATCCCCTTGTACGCTGAGGGTAGGATCTGCAGATGTCAAAACAGCCGGAGGGAGTGCTTCCGGCTGTTTTAAGTACGTGCAGGGCAGAAAGGAAGAGACTGCCCGCAGCGGAGCGCACAGGAGAATCCGTCGTGCCCCGTATATCGCGCCGCCCGAAGGGGTTCAGGCAACGTAGAGATACATGAAGATAAAATGGCAGATACTTCCGCCCATCACAAACAGATGGAATATTTCGTGAGATCCGAAATTCTTATGTTTTCCGTTAAAGATCGGGAGCTTTAACGCATAGATCACTCCTCCGATTGTGTAGATAATGCCGCCTGCAAGAAGCCAGAGAAAGGCCGCATGGGGAAGAATATCCCACAGGGTGCCAAACACGCCCAGGCACACCCAGCCCATGGCAATATAGATAATGGAAGAAAACCATTTGGGACAGGTAATCCAGCAGGCCTTGAGCAGCATGCCGAACAGTGCGATCCCCCAGACCACGGAAAGAAGTGCGTAGCCTGTTTTTCCGCCCAGAATGATCAGGCATACCGGCGTATAAGATCCGGCAATCAGCACAAAGATCATCATGTGATCCAGCTTCCGGAAAATGCGCAGAGCCCTTCCGCCAATGTTCAGGGAATGATAGGCTGCGCTTGCGCCGTATAATAAAATCATGCTGAGCATAAAAATACTCATGGCAAGTACTGCGTGGGCGGTGGAAGATACCGCCGCTTTTATCAGAAGAGGGGTTGCGGCAGCCAGAGCCATCATCATACCCACAAAATGGGTCAGTGCGCTGCCGGGTTCACGAATTGTTATCTGCATAGTTGAGACCTCCTTACTTTGCTGTATCACGACACATAGTTTTAAAAACTATGTTATGGATGATATTATACTACACCATATTATTTCTGGAGTCAACAAAAATATTCCTTTTACATCATCAGGGAAGGTTAACACAGAGGCGAGTCTGTGGTACAATAATCTGAGCAGAAATTACATAGAACAGGAAAGAAAGGACAGGAAAGATGTATCAGGCAAGTGAAACAAGATATGACAAAATGATTTATAACAAATGCGGGAACAGCGGTCTGAGGCTTCCTGCGCTGTCTCTTGGCATGTGGCATAATTTCGGCTCCGTGAACAATGAGGAGAACATGAAAAAGATTTTGTTTACGGCGTTTGACAATGGAATCACGCATTTTGACCTGGCTAATAATTATGGCCCGGTTTATGGAAGCGCTGAGGCCGGCATGGGAAGGATCTTGAGGTCAGACCTGATGCCTTACAGGGACGAGATGGTTCTTTCCACAAAGGCGGGTTACGATATGTGGAAGGGTCCTTATGGGGATGGAGGCTCCAGAAAATATCTGATCGCAAGTCTTGACCAGAGCCTTAAGAGGCTGGGACTTGACTATGTGGATATTTTTTACCACCACAGGCCCGACCCGGACACGCCCTTGGAGGAAACCATGGAGGCGCTTGATCAGATCGTAAGACAGGGGAAAGCTCTCTACGTGGGAATCTCCAACTATAAGAAGGAGCAGACAAAAAAAGCTTACGAGATATTAAAGAGGCAGGGAACCCCCTTTATCATTCATCAGCCTTCCTATTCCATGCTGAACCGCTGGATCGAGGAGGACGGTCTGAAGGAGTATCTGTTTGAAAACGGAATCGGCTGCATCGCTTTTAGCCCGCTGGCGCAGGGAATTCTGACCGGGAAGTATCTGAACGGGATTCCGCAGGATTCCAGAATCGGAAGCGGCAGGAGCCCGTATCTCCACGAAAGCGATCTGACGGAGGAAAAGCTGGAGATGGTGAGAAAGCTTGACGGAATCGCAAAAGAGAGGAACCAGTCTCTGACACAGATGGCTCTGTCCTGGATTTTGCGGGATGGGAAGGTGACTTCCGTGCTGATTGGCGCAAGCAGGCCGGAGCAGATTCTGGAAAATGTGAAGGCGCTTGACAATATTCATTTCACGCAGGAGGAATGCCGGAGAATTGACTTCATATTGAGCGGCAAGGCGATGGAGTATCAGTTTTGAGCGTAAGGGGGAGCCTTTTCGCATGTGCGGCGGCGCTGTTTTGCGGCCTGTTTCAGATTGCCGGTATCGCAAAAACAATCCATGCGGCGCAGGCCTTTGCCCGTCCCGGGGCCTCGGGCGAGATAAGCGGGGATTACGGCTCCTTTACGCCGGAGGACGTGCGCAGCCATGACGGGAGGCTGACGGCCTGCCAGAGAGTGGAGGGCGGATTCGCAGACCGGATGACAAGACAGGTGATCGTTGAGATTAGGGACAACGAAACCGGAGAGATCGTCGGAAGTTTTTCCCCGGCCCGGGCCTGGGATTTCTGGGGAATCTGCTGGGAGAGGGACAATTATAATATCTGGGTTCAGTCCGGCGATACCGGCTGTCATTGTTATCGCTATGAGGACGGTGTCTGGGAGCGTGACTGGTTTGATACGGAAAGACCGGATTACATTATTTCCAAGTATGACCGGATAAAAGAAAATACGAAAGGGGAGGAAGGCGGTTAACAGCTTCCTCCCTTAAATTTCAGAATCATTTCCCGGGTGAGACTGACGTGGTCATCCTCGAGAGTGATATCCCCCCGGGAATACCATCCGGCCTCCGAGAGCTCGCGGGTGTCCAGCCGTATCTGATCGGAGCCGTCGAGATCACAGAAAAAACCCATGAGAAGACTGCCGGAAAAAGCCCAGGGCTGGCTCTTGTAGTAGCGGATATTCTTTACCCGCAGCCCGACCTCCTCCATTACCTCCCGGGCCACCGTCTGTTCGGCGTTTTCCCCGATTTCCACAAAGCCCGCAATCAGCGCATAGTTGGTGTAGGAGCGTCCGGCATATTTGCTCATCAGAATTTTATCCCGGTTGATCACGCCCACGATCACGGCCGGGGAAATCCTCGGATAGACCATGCTGCGGCATTTGGGACAGAAGAGCATCCGCTCTGCGTGGTCGGGTTCCATGGGGCCTGCGCATCTGCCGCAGAAACGGTTTGCCCGATACCAGCCAAAGAGATGATGGGCGGTGATTCCGGCAAAAGCCGTGTGCCGGGAGGGGGAAGTCCGGAAAATACTGACATTTTCGTAGCGGTAGCCCTCAATTTGTATGGGAGCCTTTGCCGCCTCTTCGGGGAAGGCGAGAAAATACCTGTAGTCGTCAATGGAAAACAGGTAGTAATAACGGCAGGAGACGTCCGGCATTTCCCCGAGAGAGGGATAGCGCAGCTTGCCGTCAAAGAAACGGATAAGAGCCGTGTTCTCAAAAAATACCAGAATAAAGTCGGAAGGCTCCGGCCTGATATCCTGGTATTCGTTGTGGTAAATTTTTGGATAAATATCCTGTATCATTCTGGTTTCCTCATCAATCCCAGTGTCCTGTGGGAAGGACGGCAAGAGACTGCCCTCCGCAGGAGGGACAGTGCATTTTCTCTATCGTCTCCGCCAATTTAACTTCCCGTCCGCAGGTATCGCAAACACCCGTATAAAACCGTCCGTCTCTCAAATCCAGGGCGGGAACACTCTCGAAGCTGTTGCAGGAAGGGCAGTAGGCGATGCGGAATTCGAAATCGAACGCCGGAAACATTTCCCTTTGCAAAACGCCTCGGATTTCCGCCCTGACAGGCTCCGGAAACAGCCCTGAAACGGCTTCCAGGCCGGAATGGCGCAGGCCGCAGCCCGTATGGCACTGCCAGCTGTTTCCGCAGGATTTGCAGGTTATTTTCTGGATTGTCCCCATGTTCTAAGCTCCTTTTATACAATTGAAGATTTTATTCCAGAAGTCTCAGCAGCATCTCGGGCTGATGATTTGCCTGCGCCAGAATGGACTGGCCTGCCTGGAGCAGGATCTGGTTGTTGGAAAAGCGGACCATCTCGCTTGCCATATCCGTATCACGGATGCGGGATTCCGCCGCCGTGGTATTTTCCACCACGTTTTCCAGGTTGGCAATCGTGTGCTCCAGCCGGTTCTGCACGGCTCCGTAGGTGCTGCGCACATTGCTGACATAGCCGATTGCGTTTTTGATCAAATGGATGGCCTCGTCACAGGCCGCCTGAGTTTTCGTATTCAAATCAGACAATCCCAGGGCATCGGTACTCATCTGATAGAGATCAATGTCGATATGCTGTCCGGCCTCCGCCCCTACCTGGAGACCGATATTGGCGGCGCCGCTGGTATAATCGATGAAGATCTTGTCAGGGTCAATCTGAAAATTCGGATTATTTATGATCTGATTGCCGAGGATGCTGGTTCCGCCGTCCGTCAGGGCTGGGGTTATCACCGAACCGGCTCCGCCCTTTGACGCAACGGCAAGCTTCCGTACAAATTCCGTCAGATTCGCATCTCCGCCTCGAAACAGAGCGTTCAGCTCCGCTTCCGTTTTACCTGAATTCTTTTTGACCGCATCCGCAAAACTGCTTCCATTTAAAAGATCTGCAAACACCTCATCCATTCCGGCGGCAATACCCGCGCCCGTGACGGCCCCGCCGCCGTTTGCCAGATAACCCACATAAGCTGCTCCCAGATAACCGTGTCCGTAAGGCCTTCCTGACATGGTGTATTTTTGAAGAAATTTTTTGATGTTGTCGTCCTGGCTGGTATCGTTTTCGTCCGTCAGTTTGCTGGCATAATAGATGAGCTCGTCATTCCAGCCAGTGGTAAAGCCGCCGCCTGCAAGCTGTGCGGTTCCCTCCACAAACCAGGTGGGGAATTTGTCTCCCTTTCTGCCGCTCATCCCGTCGGTCAGGTTGTACTGCATGACCGTGTGCATCAGCTCGTGTGCCAGGGTGGACTCCAGAATTTCCTCCTTTGAGCCTCCTGCGCCGATATCCGCATCACTGAAATCTGCGGAATCCACCTTGATGGACATGGATATGGGCCTGCCGCCCCCGTGGCTGTAGGAATACTGGGCATAGGCAAGCGTGTTGCCCGGCCCGTCTATGTAAGAGATGTTGAGAGCCATTTTAATATTGTCACTGCCGGTCGCAGCCTCCAGGGAGGAAAAGCTGTCGAAGATCTGCTTGATGGCATTGGGCAGATACTCTTTTGCGATCTTTTCGGCGAGCTGGCTTCCGCTTGAGACGTCCAGTCCGGCCCGTGCCGTACCGGAGGAGGGATTCGTCAGATCATTTACCTGAACGGTTCCGTCTGCCAGATTGAAGGTGAGCTCATAGCTGACCGTCTTCAGTGCGGAGGCGTTCCTGGGGGAAAGCCCGTTGTCGGGGAAAAGCCGCAGCTCGTTAAACACGGTATGGTTTGCCGTGGTGTCGATCTCGGCCTTCAGCTGCTGGATCTCGGCGTCCACCATCTCCCGCTCGTTGTCGGATAAGGTTCCGTTTGCCGCCTTGACGGCGAGCTCGCCGGCCCGGTGGAGCATGTCGTGAACTTCATTCAGGGCCCCCTCTGCGGACTGGACAAGGGAAATGCCGTCCTGTGCGTTGGCGGCCGCCTGTGTGAGACCGCGGATCTGTCTGCGCATCTTCTCGGAAATGGACAGACCCGCAGCATCGTCTGCGGCTCTGTTGATCCGGTAGCCGGAGGATAATTTCTCCGTTGCCGTCCGGGATTGTGAAGTGTTTAAACCAAGCTGCCTGTTTGCATTCCATGCAAGCATATTGTGTTTGACTGATAGCATTCCGTTGCCCTCCAGTTCTCAGTTTCCCTGATGAAGTTATAATATAACATGATATCGGCAGACTCTGCCTAAAATATTAGTGCGCAGTGCCGATATTATTTCCGTATATTTTTGAGATTTTGTATGTTATGATTATATCGTAAAAACAGGGATAATGCAATCTTTATCCTGGTTGAAACTTCTGTCAGAAAAATAATACGGTTCATCTGCCGGCGGGTGAATCATAAATATGAAATCAGGAAAGGAAGGGATCTTTATGAAATGGATGAAATTTAAAATAAAGACCGTGACGGAGGCGGAGGACATTATTATCAGCGCACTGTACGACATCGGGCTGGAGGGGGCGCAGATTGAGGACAAGGTGCCTCTTACCGCACTGGAAAAGGAGCAGATGTTCGTGGACATCCTGCCCGAGGGGCCGCAGGACGACGGCGTGGCGTATCTGAGCTTTTTCGTGGAGGAGGGGGAGGACGGCTCGCTGCTCGTAAACGGGGAGAGCAGAACCGTGGATCAGATCCGGGGAAAGATCCGTGCCGAACTGGAAGAGCTGAGAACTTTTCTGGACATCGGGGAAGGGTCCGTTGCGGTGGACGAGACGGAGGATATCGACTGGATCAACAACTGGAAGCAGTATTTTCATCAGTTCACCATAGACGACGTGCTGGTGATCCCCTCCTGGGAGGAGGTGCAGGCGGGGGACGAGGACAAGCTGGTGCTTCATATCGATCCGGGAACCGCCTTCGGGACGGGAATGCACGACACCACGCAGCTGTGCGTCCGGCAGCTTCGAAAATACATTACGCACAACACGCGGCTTTTGGACGTGGGGACGGGAAGCGGAATCCTTGCCATTCTCTCGCTGATGTTCGGCGCCAGAGAGGCGGTGGGGACGGATCTCGACCCCTGTGCGGCGGAAGCGGTCAGGCAGAACAAACTGGCAAACCATATTCCGGATGAGAGCTTTGCCCTTATGATCGGAAACATTATCACGGATCAGGAGGTTCGGGACCGGGCGGGCTATGAGTGTTATGATATCGTGGTGGCCAATATCCTGGCGGACGTGCTGGTTCTGCTTACGCCGGTGATTGTCCATCAGCTGAAAAGGGGAGGGATCTATATCACTTCCGGAATTATAGACGATAAGGAGCGGACGGTCAGGGAAGCCGTGGAGGCGGCGGGGCTTGAAATTCTGGAGGTCACGTACCAGGGAGAATGGGTCAGCGTCACGGCCAGGAAACCGTGAGCGCTTGCGCAGTTCCGGCGGCAGGGGAAGAGGGAAGCTGAATGTCTGACAGAGAGCGGGGAGAGATCCCCGTTCTTTTTTATACAGATTTTATAATTCAAGTAAATATACAGTTGTTTTCAAGTTGTATTAAAGATAGTATGAAATTGCAAAAAGCAAGAAAAACTGTAAACATTACCACATTTTTTTTGGATGACGGAGAGGAGCGGACACAATGCACAAAACACTCAGAACATGCGGGCAATTACTGGAGGAGTATGAAAAAACAAATTCAAGTAAAAATTCAAGCTCGAGATTACGGTTCCTTCTGGGAGAGAGATATCGTTCAAAGAATGGGGGATATAAGGATGTTTACAACGTTACAGCGCCTTTTGAATGGGATGGGAAAACCCTTCTTGCCGGCAGAGTGGAGGAACGTGACAGTGAACACTCGGAGGTGGTTTTTTTTGAACAGAAGGAGGCTGGCTGGGAACCTGTGTCCGGAGCGCCTGTATTTGAGCTGCAGGATCCCTTTGTGACAAAGGTGGGAGAATGGCTGGTGATGGGAGGTGTGGAGGTTTTTCCTGATGAGGAAAACCCAAACGCCCTCTGCTGGCGGACCGCCTTTTATAAAGGGAAAAAACTGACTGACCTTCGTCTCTTTGCAAAAGGGCCGGACCGCATGAAGGATATCCGCCTTCTGGAGCTATCCGACGGAAGGATCCTTGTGGCGGTGAGGCCCCAGGGAGAAATCGGGGGCAGAGGGAAAATCGGCTTTCTGGTGGTGAAGTCCCTGGATGAGCTGACGAAGGAACGGATGGAAAGCGCTCCCGTTCTGGAAGGACAGTTTGTGGACGAAGAATGGGGAGGCTGCAACGAAATGCATCTTCTGCAGGGTGGCCGGATAGGCGTCCTTTCCCATATCGCATGCTTTGATGCGGCAGGGAACAGACATTATTATGCTTCCTGCTTTGTCTATGATGTAAGCACGGGGGAATACACGCCCATGAAAATGATCGCCCGAAGAAGCGATTTTGAGTCTGGAGAGAGCAAACGTCCGGATCTTGCGGATGTGATTTTCAGCGGCGGCCTTGTGAGGCGAAAAGACGGGACGGCGCAGCTGTACTGCGGGGTTGGAGATGCCCAGGCGCATATGCGCCTCATAAAGGATCCTTTTTTGGAAAGGTAGATAAGAATTAAGAGATTCCTTTTGACAGTGAACTTGGTGCCGCGGCAAAGCGGCGGAATGGAGGAAAAATGAAAAAGAAATTAATTGCACTGGTTCTTTCCGCAATCATGGCGGCAGGAATCCTCGGGGGATGCGGCAAAAGCGGAGGAGGCGTCCAGGAGGTGGATTTCTGGTCCGCTCCCAATCAGGGACAGTATGATTACTGGGTGGAAAAGGCGGAGGCCTTCAATGCGACGAAGACGGAAGTGAACGGAAAGGTAATTGAGGTGAAGGTGCAGCAGATGCCGGAATCCCCTTCTTCGGAGGCGGGAATCCAGACGGCGATTTCCACCAGCACCGTTCCGGCGGTTTCGGAAAATATTAACAGAGGATTTGCGGCGACCCTGGCTCAGTCCGGAGTGGTCTATGATATTCAGGATGAAGACTGGTTTAAAGAGATACTGGCAAACAGAGCCATGGAGACGGCTGTGGAGGGCTGGAAAATTGACGGAAAGCAGTACGTGATTCCCCTCTATATTAATCCCATGGCGTTCCAGTGGAATGTGAAGGCCTTAGAGGCCCTTGGCTTTGACGCTCCTCCAATCACACAGGCGCAGTACGAGGCTCTGATTGGCGCTTTTGTGGAGGAAAAGGACGGAAAAATGGCAGAACTGGGCGTTACCCACACCTTCTACCGTCCCTCTCTGATCCGGGCGGATCAGTGGTGGGAGAGATGGTATGATTTCCAGATGGTTTACCAGTCCTACAATGGCGGCGGAAACTGGGTGGACGGAAACACCTTATCCCTCGATCCGGAAAATACAAAGAAAGCCTTTGAGTTCATCGGTGCACTTGGAAATTCCGTTATGACCGGAGAGATCACCCCGCTTTGGACTCTGGATCAGGTTCCCATCCTGTTCAGCATAAACGCACCCTGGGAGATCAGCCAGCTGAAGGAGGCGGGCAGGGAATACGGCGTTGACTATGTATACGGGCCGACAATCGTGGAAAATGAGGGAGATACGGCGTACTCCTATGCGGATTCCAAGGGAATTGTTTTCTACAAGCACGACAGTATTTCCCAGGATGAGCACGACGGAGCTGTAGCCTTTATTTCGTGGGTGTACAGTGCGGAGAATTCCGCGAAAGCCGATCTGGAATGGCTTGAGGTGACAAGCATGATGCCGGTGCGCGGCGATATTGCGGAAAACGAGACGTTTGCGCCGATCATGGAGGAGCTTCCCGCCCTGAGAGGACTGGCGGAGTATATCCCCAATGCGATTCCAAGCATGTCCCATGCCAAAATGACGGAAATTCAGACGGCGCTCACCGAAGCCGGCCTTGCCCCTTATATGGAGGAAGTTCTGAATGCGCAGCCGCTTGACACCCCGGACGCCACAGGCTACGTGGAAGCGGCCATGGAGGCCATGAGAACGGCGGGCGGACTGGATTAACTGTTATCTATGGCGGAGCGCCGCAAAGCGGCGCATGAATGATCAGGAAAGGAAGATGCCCGCATGAAGGAAGTAATAAAAAAACAGACAACTGGAAAAAAACAGGAAAGCATACTCGGCTGGCTCTTTTGCTCGCCCTACCTGGCCTTTTCACTGGTATTCTTTTTGATACCTCTTATGTGGGCATTCTGGCTTTCCACAATGGACTGGAACCTGATGTCCGATGATAAAAAATTCGTCGGTACAGGCAATTTTGTAAATTTGTTTCTGGATAACAAGGTGCAGGCGGCGTTTGTCAATTCCTACCGCTACCTGCTGCCGATCGTGATCCTGTGCTTTGCCTTTGGCCTGGCCATTGCGCTTTTGGTTTCCAACCTGCCGGAGCGGATCAAGGGATTTGTGGCGGTGCTGTTTTTTATCCCCTATCTGACCTCCGGAGTGGCGACCTCCGTGGTGGTGAAATATCTTCTGGCCTACAATTCCGTATTCAGTGTGTTTCTGAGGGAAAGGTTCGGGGTTGACGTGAACTGGCTGCAGGACAAAAGGACGGCGTTTGCGATCATGGTGATTCTGGTGGTGTGGAAGATGTCCGGGTATTACGCCCTGTTCATACTCTCAGCCATTGAAGGGATTTCCGAGGATGTGAAGGAGGCCTGCGCCCTGGACGGTTCCATCGGATTCCACAGGCTGATTCATGTGACGCTGCCCATGATCACGCCCACGCTCACAACGGTGATCGTGCTTGCCACGGGGCTGGCCTTTGGCATCTACACGGAGCCTTATCTGCTCACGGGCGGGGGTCCCGGCCTGGCAACCACAACCTGGCAGCTGGAAATCTATAATGCCTCGTTTACCAGATACCAGTCAGGTTATGCGGCGGCAATGGCAATTGTCAATGCGATTCAGATTTTTGTGACGCTGCGGGTGATTAACGTGGTTATGGACCGATTTAACAAAAAGTTCGGGTGGTAGGAGGAAGCGGAATGAAAAGAAAAAAGAAAGCCAGAACCGTAATAGTGGTGGCGGTAACCATGATTTTGCTGCTGATTTCTCTGTTCCCCTTTTATTATATGGTGGTGCAGTCCGTCCTTCCCTGGGACCGGATCGACAAGGAGGTGCTTCCGACCGGATTTACCATGAGAAGCTATCAATATCTGATGGGAACCGGAGGCGCGGGGAATTCCCTGATGTGGGTGCGGGCGCTGATAAACTCTTTGATTGTCTCCCTTCCCACGGCCGTTATTTCGGTGGTGTGCGGGCTGCTGATCGGCTATGCGGTGACGAAGCTGGCAAGATTTAACGGGAAGAAGTTTATTATGGATTCCCTGCTTTTCCAGATGTTTTTCCCTGCGATTATCCTTCTGGTGCCCAAGTTTATGATTTCCAAGGCCATGGCCAACAGCTATTTCGGGATGATCCTTCCCCTGTCCGTATCTACCTGGGCGATTTTTATGTACATCAATTATTTTCGGACGCTGCCGGATGCGGTGTTTGAGGCGGCCAAAATCGACGGAGCGGGACCGCTTGTGATTATCCGCAGGATTGCATTCCCCACAACCAAGTCCATCAGCACTATTGTGTTTTTGTCCATTTTCATGGGAAGATGGTCGGAGCTGATGTGGGATATGCTGATTTCGCCCAAAATCGAGATGCAGACATTGAATGTGCTGATCTCCACCCAGTTCAAGCCCATGGGAAATTATCCCGGACCCATGTATGCGGCCTCCGTGATACTGACGCTGCCGATTATCCTGCTGTTTTTATGTTTTTCCAAGTATTTTAAAGAAGGAATCAGCTTTATGCTGAAATAGGTATTTATATGAAAATAAACAGGTGCGTATATAATCCGCTTCTCACCCCTGCCGACGTAAAGCCCAGCGATCCCCGCTTTCAGGTGGACGGCGTGTTTAACTGCGGCGTTGCCCGCTGCGGCAAAGAAATCATTCTCCTGTGCCGCGTGGCGGAGTCTGTCAGACAGAGGGAGGAGGGAAAAATTGAGATCCCGATTGTGGTGAACGAAGAGGGGAAGGACAGGATTGCCACGGTAGTATATGACAAAAGGATTCAGACGCAGTTCGACTATTCGGACAGCAGATCCGTTTTCAGAAAAAGGCCGGGGGGAGGAAAACTTACCGTAAATCTCACGTCCCTCTCCCACCTGCGCGTGGCGCGTTCTGAGGATGGCATTCATTTTACGATTGATGATAAGCCCAGCATTATGCCCATCGCTTCTCAGGAATCCTGGGGAATGGAGGATCCGAGGATCACGCAGATCGAAGAGACGTACTATATTACCTACTCTGCGGTGACGGAAAACGGCGTGTGCGTCTCCCTGATGAAGACGGAGGATTTTGTGGATTTTGAGAGAATGGGGATTATCTTCGGGCCGGAGAATAAGGATGTGGCGATTTTCCCGGAAAAAATCGCGGGGGAATACGTGGCCTTCAACCGTCCGGTTCCCTTCGGTATCGGAATGCCCTCCATGTGGCTGGCAAAATCCCCGGATCTGATTCACTGGGGAAAGCAGGAGCTGTTCCTTGCGGTCTCCGGGGAGGGGAGCTGGGATGCGGGCCGGGTCGGTGCGGGAGCCGTTCCTGTGAAAACGCCGAAGGGATGGCTTGTGGTCTATCATGCGGCTGACGTCAACGACCGGTATTGCCTTGGAATCTATCTGCTGGATCCGGAGCATCCGGAAAAAGTGATCCGAAGGATGGACGTCCCCTTTATGGAACCTCTGGCCCCATATGAAAAGGAAGGGTTTTTTGGCAACGTGGTGTTTACCTGCGGGGCGCTGCTTGAGGAGGAAACGCTTATGATCTATTACGGCGCCGCAGACGATAAAATATGCAGGGCGGACGTGGCGCTTTCGGATATCTGGGAAATGCTGGGCGTGTAGAAAACGGCTGTCCGGGAAGGAAGGCCGCAGGCGGCAGAGAGGAAGGGCGTGGAGGATGCCAATGGAAAAGAAAGTGACGATGAAACAGCTGGCGGATCAGCTCGGTGTTTCGATCAACGCCGTGTCTCTGGCGCTGAACAATAAGGAAGGGGTGGGCGAGGACATGCGCAAGCGTATCCTGCAGCTTGCCAATGAGACGGGATATCTGGAACAGTCCGGCAAGTATAACAAGGCATTCTCCAGCAAGCATATCTGCGTCATGGTGCGCAAAATCTATTTCCAGGACATGCATTTTTATTCCAGGGTGATCTACGGGGTGGAGTGGCAGGCGGATAAGCTTGGCTACGACATTATCATCCAGTTTACGGACGAGGAGGTCAGGGTTCCGGCTTGTGTGGAAAACCAGAAGGTGGCGGGAATCATTATTGTGGGAGCGGTGGAGAAGGACCGGATCGAGGCCCTGAGCGTCTACGGGATTCCCGTGGTCGTGGTGGACAGTACCACCTACGGCTATCCGGCGGACAGCGTTCTGGCGGACAACCGGGGCGGAACCTTTCTCGCCGCGAACCATCTGATCCGAAGCGGTTACCGGAAGATCGGCTTCTTCGGGGATCTTGATTATTCCCTCAGCATTAAGGAACGCTTTCTGGGATATGCGGAGGCCATGGCGGGAGTGATGGAGGACGAAGCCATGCAGACCGCCCTTGTGGAAACCATGAAATATTCTCTTCTGCGTGACATTGAGCCGTATGTCCTTGCGAAGGATGTGGAGGCAATCACCAGGCGGGTGAAAGCCATGGAGGAAATACCGGAGGTCTTTCTGTGCTCCAACGACCGGGCGGCGATCCTCCTGATGAATGCGCTGCGGGCGCTGGGGTACCGGATCCCGGAGGATATCGGCATTGTCGGCTTTGACGATATGGAGATCAGCACCATGGTGATGCCATGCCTTACCACGCTTCATATTGCGAAAAAGAATATGGGAATGAAAGCGGTGCAGACACTGCAGTGGCGTCTTCAGAACCGGAAGGCGAAGCCGGAAAAAATCATTCTGCCGGTGGATCTGGTGCTTCGGGATTCGGTTTGGGACAAGCAAAAATAGCTTGCAGGAACTACCTGTCAATAGTATGATGAAAGATAAGAATTTATCATACGGATTGGCAGGTTTTTTTATGTATCAGTTTTTCGTGGAGCCCTCGCAGATACAGGGAACCCGGGTGGTTATCACCGGGGAGGATGTAAACCATATCAAAAACGTGCTTCGAATGAAAAAGGGGCAGGAGCTTTCCGTCAGCAACGGAGTGGACGGGAAGGAGTACCGCTGCGGGATCGAGGAGATTCTGGAGGACGAGATCGTCTGCACTCTGCGGTTTGTGAAGGAGGATGGGGCTGAGCTTCCTTCCAGGGTTTATCTGTTCCAGGGACTTCCCAAGGCGGACAAGATGGAGCTCATCGTGCAGAAGGCGGTGGAGCTTGGAGCCTTTGCGGTGATTCCCGTCTCCTGTAAGAGAGCCGTGGTCAAGCTGGATGAGAGAAAGGCGGCCGGGAAAATTGCGAGATGGCAGAAGATCGCGCAGGCGGCGGCCAAGCAGAGCCGCCGGGCCGTGGTTCCGCAGGTTGGGGAGGTCATGACCATGTCCCAGGCCATTGCCTTCAGCAGACGCTGCAAGGTGCGGCTGATCCCCTACGAGCTGGCGGAAGGGATGGAAAGGACGAGGCAGCTGATCGAAGGTTTGCGGCCGGGAGAGGACGTGGCGGTTTTTATCGGGCCGGAGGGCGGCTTTGAGCGGGAAGAGGTGGAGGCTGCGGCCCTGGACGGGATAAGCCCCGTTACCCTCGGAAAGCGGATTCTGCGGACGGAGACGGCGGGAATGGCCGTACTTTCCCTGATCATGTACCAGCTGGAGGACAGGTGAGGGCGGTCCTGGGGGGACGTTTTTATCAGAAATATTGACAACAAATGCCATAAAAGGCATATGATAATAACAGATAGAGAAAGACTGGTGATATCATGGAAGTTTATTTAGATAATTCTGCCACGACCAGGTGCTTTGACGAAGTGGCAGAGCTCATGAAAAAGATTATGTGCGAGGATTACGGCAATCCCTCCAGTCTGCACAGAAAGGGAGTGCAGGCGGAACGGTATGTCCGTTATGCCACGCAGACCATTGCGGAAAACCTGAAGGGAAACGAGAAGGAAATTTTCTTTACCTCGGGAGGCACCGAGTCCGATAACCTTGCGATCCGGGGATGCGCCGCTGCCAACTGCCGTGCGGGAAGGCATCTGATTACGACGCAGATCGAGCATCCGGCAGTCCTTAAGACCATGAAGCATCTGGAGGAGGAGGGCTTTCGGGTAACCTATCTTCCGGTGGACGGCAGGGGCTGCGTCTCGCTCTCCGAGCTGCAGCGGGCCATAACGGGGGAGACCATATTGGTGTCCATCATGCATACGAACAACGAGGTAGGAACTCTGCAGCCGATTCAGGAAGCGGGTGCGCTGATCCGGAAAATGAATCCCAGGATCCTGTTCCACGTGGACGCCGTCCAGGGATTCGGCAAATTCCGGATATATCCCAAGAAAATGAATATTGACCTGCTCTCCGTCAGCGGCCACAAGATCCACGGCCCCAAGGGCGTGGGTTTCCTGTATGTGGATGAGAGAGTGAAGATTAAGCCGGTGGTTTTTGGAGGCGGCCAGCAGTCGGGGCTGCGCTCCGGAACCGAGAACGTGCCGGGAATTGCCGGTATGGCCAAAGCGGTGGAGATGATTTACGGAAATCTTGACCGGGAGAGGGAGAGGCTCTACGAATTGAAGGAAGCGTTCTGCGAAGGGCTTTTGAAAATACCGGACGTGGTTCTGAACGGCCATCCGGGGAGGGACGGAGCGCCCCACGTGGTCAGCGCATCCGTCCGGGGAGTGCGCAGCGAGGTGCTGCTCCATGCGCTGGAGGATAAAGGAATTTATGTCTCGGCCGGAAGCGCCTGTGCGGCCAGGAAGCCCCAGCCCTCCACTACGCTCCAGGCCATGGGAATTGACAGGGAGCTTCTGGGCTCCACCATTCGTTTCAGCTTTTCCGTTTTTACCACCATGGAAGAAATCAACTATACTTTACAGACAATGTGTGATATAATTCCTGTGCTCAGGAGATTTTCCAGGAGATAGGATAAAGATGGATCATACGCCCGGCCTCTGCTTTCCCGTTTCACGGGCAGGAGGCCGCCGGGCGGTAAGGAGCGGATATGTTTACAGCATTTTTGATTAAATATGCGGAAATCGGCGTGAAGGGAAAGAACAGATATCTGTTCGAGGAAGCCCTTGTGAGGCAGATCAGGTATGCCTTAAAGCGCTGCGAGGGGGAATTTAAGGTATCCCGCACGCCGGGAAGAGTTTACGTGGAAGCCTGCTCGGAGTTTGATTTTGATGAGACGGTGGACAACCTTAAGACCGTGTTCGGCATCTCGGGTATCTGTCCGGTGGTCCACGTGGAGGATGAGGGCTTTGAGAAGCTGTGCGAGTCCGTGGTAAGCTATATGGATACGGTCTATCCGGACAAGGACATTACTTTTAAGGTGCAGGCGAGAAGATCCAGGAAGAATTATCCCATGGATTCTATGGAGCTGAATCGGGAGATAGGCAGCGCGGTTCTTGACGCTTTTCCCCGGATCAGGGTGGACGTGCATGAGCCCCAGGTGCTTCTTCATGTGGAAATACGGGAGAAGATCTATATTTATTCCAGAATTATACCGGGGCCCGGGGGTATGCCGGTGGGAAGCAACGGAAAGTCCATGCTGCTGTTATCAGGGGGGATCGATTCCCCGGTGGCGGGCTATATGATAGCCAAAAGAGGGGTAAAAATCGATGCGGTCTATTTCCATGCCCCTCCCTACACCAGTGACAGGGCCAAACAGAAGGTGGTGGACCTGGCAGGGATCGTCTCCAGGTATTCCGGTCCCATCTACCTCCATATTATTAATTTTACAGATATTCAAATGTACATTTACGAGAAGTGTCCGCATGAAGAGCTGACGATCATTATGCGGCGGTATATGATGCGGATTGCCCAGAGGCTGGCTGAGGATACGGAGTGTATGGGCCTGATCACGGGGGAGAGCATCGGTCAGGTGGCTTCCCAGACCGTTCAGTCCCTGGCGGTGACAAACGAGGTGTGTACGATGCCGGTATTTCGGCCGCTGATCGGCTTTGACAAGATGGAGATCGTGGATATTTCGGAGAAAATCGGCACGTATGAGACTTCGATTCTTCCCTACGAGGACTGCTGCACGATTTTTGTGGCAAAGCACCCGGTCACAAAGCCCAATCTGAACGTGATCAAGAGGCATGAGACCAACCTGGAAGAAAAGATCGACGAGCTGGTTCAGAAGGCGCTGGATACCGAGGAGGTTATTGTGGTGAGCAGCAGGAGATGAGAGAGCCTGGAAAGGGCGGGCCTTCACAATCGAGCGGGGAAGATTTTCGCCCTGCCCGCCGCACGGCCCGCGCACCACTTTAGTGGCATATTTCCTCTGCACGGGCCTGTGCATAAATAAAAACGGCACATCTCGCAACCGAAATGTGCCGTTTCAATTCCACATTGTATGTAAACTAGATGGTATAAGGCTTTAAAGCTTCCAAAACCTCATTTAAACCGTCTTCTGCATGAATATTTAAATCAATGGGTTTGGACAAATCCAGTGAGAAGATACCCATGATGGATTTTGCATCGATTACATATCTTCCGGAAACCAAATCAAAGTCATAATCAAATTTGGAAATATCGTTTACAAAGGACTTTACCTTATCAATGGAATTTAATGAAATCTGTATTGTTTTCATTGGAATTTACCTCCTTTATTTTTTGCTGCATGCTAGTATAGTAAAGGATTTAAGTGAAAAAGTCAATGACAAAACAGTACAAAAATTATGGAGATCAGAATGAAAAGTGTGGCATTACACAACCTGGGATGCAAGGTAAACGGCTATGAAATGGACGTTATGCAGCAAATGCTGGAAGATAGGGGTTACCAGGTTGTGCCATTTGATAAAAAAGCCGATATCTATATTGTAAATACCTGTACGGTGACCAATATTGCGGACCGCAAAAGCCGGCAGATGCTTCACCGGGCAAGAAAAACGAATCCGCAGGCGGTGATTGTGGCCGTGGGCTGTTATGTGCAGACCGGGGGAGAGGAGGCGCTGCGGGATACAGGCATTGATCTTGCGGTCGGCAATAACCGGAAGAAGGATTTGATTCCCCTTCTGGAAGAGTTCCTTGTGCAGAGAGAAAAAAACAAAAAGCCGGATAAGACGCTTTCCGGCAAATCGCTCATAGAGATCGGGAGGGAGAGGGAGTACGAATCCATGACACTGGAGCGAACGGCGGAGCATACCAGGGCCTTTATCAAGATACAGGACGGCTGCAATCAGTTCTGTTCCTACTGCATTATTCCGTATGCCAGAGGGCGGGTGAGAAGCCGCGGCAGGGAGGAGATTTTACAGGAGGTGAGGGGGCTTGCGGATGCGGGATACCGGGAAGTGGTGCTGACGGGAATCCATTTAAGCTCCTACGGGCTTGACTTTGACGAAAAGGGTGCACTCTCCCCGGACGGGAGTTTTCCGCATCAAAGGCTTTTGTCCCTGATCCGGGAGATTCAGGAAACCCGCGGGATCGAGAGAATCCGTCTCGGCTCCCTGGAACCCAGAATCATTACGGAGGATTTTGTGAGGGAACTTTCTGTTCTTTCAAAGCTCTGCCCGCATTTTCACTTATCGCTGCAAAGCGGCTGCGATTCGGTTCTTCAAAGAATGAATAGAAAATATACCGCAGGGGAATATTATAATAAGGTCTGTATGCTGCGAAACTATTTTGATAACCCGGCCATCACCACGGACGTGATCGCAGGCTTCCCGGGAGAGACCTGGGAGGAGTTTGAGGACACCAGAAACTTCCTGGAGAAGACGGGGTTTTATGAGTTGCACGTCTTTAAATATTCCATGCGCAGGAACACCGCCGCAGCGTCCATGCCGGATCAGGTTCCGGAGAGCGTAAAGGCGCAGCGGAGCAATCTTCTGCTTGAGCTGGGGCAAAGCCTGTCCGCCGGCTACCGGAAGGAACATCTACATAAAAAAACGGCGATCCTGTTTGAGGAGGAAAAGGAGATTGGCGGGGAAAGATACCAGGTCGGCTACAGCCCCGAGTATATCCGGGCAGCCCTCCCCGGAAGGGAGCCGCTCTCGGGCAGGATCATCACAGGAGAGCCCGTGGGTTTCCTGGAGCCGGACCTTCTGCTCTTTTCGCCAGCGGACACTTGCGGTTAAATGGCATTGAATTTTATTTCAAAATGGGGTAAGATAGGAATTGACAGGGTTAGACAAAAGGGGTACGTTTTATGCAGGAATTAGGAAATACGCAATTCTTCAAAGTGGAGACTGATAACAACAGCGTGAAGAAAATTCTGGAGGAGGTTTACCGGGCGCTTACGGAGAAGGGCTACAATCCGGTAAATCAGATCGTAGGGTATATTATGTCAGGGGATCCTACTTATATTACAAGCTATCACAACGCAAGAAGCCTGATCATGAAGGTGGAGAGGGACGAGCTTGTGGAGGAGCTGCTGACAAGATATATCGACAACAACCAGTGGAAAGAGTGAAAAGATTTGAGAATAATGGGACTGGACTTTGGGTCTAAAACCGTAGGGGTGGCCATCAGCGATCCCCTGTTTGTTACTGCCCAGGGGATAGAGATAATCAGAAGGAAAGAGGAAAACAAGCTGCGCCAGACCCTTTCCAGGATTGAGGAGCTGATCGGGGAATATGAAGTGTCCGAAATCGTGCTGGGTCTGCCAAAGAACATGAACGATACGCTGGGCGAGAGGGCAAAGCTTACTCTGGAATTCAGGGAGAAGCTGGAGCGGCGCACGGGACTTCCGGTTCATATGTGGGATGAGCGGCTGACCACCATGGCTGCGGACAAGGCAATGATGGAGGCGGGGATCCGCAGGGAAAACCGAAAGGACTATGTGGATAAAATCGCCGCGGTTTTTATCCTTCAGGGTTATCTGGGACTGCGCACAACGAAAAATTAGGAAAGGAACCGTTTTAGATTGGAAAAGATAGCATTTGCGCTGGAGGGGGAAGAGCCGGCCTGGTTTTATGTGCTGGAACAGACCACAATCGGCGGAAAACATTATATCCTGGTTGCACAGGAAGAGGAAGGAGATTCACAGGCGCTCATATTAAAGGAGATTTCCGCACAGAAGGATGCGGAGAGTGTCTATGAAGCGGTGGAAGACGACACGGAGCTGTCAGCGGTTGCGGCCGTGTTTGAAAATCTTCTGGAGGATATCGAGATTGAATAAATAAAAAATATAAAAGAATAGCAGCTTCCATCGGGCGAAGCCTGACTGACGGAAAAATTATTAACAGCGCCTCTGCGGGTTGGATAATCGGGGAAAGGAAATCCGCAGGACTCTGTCACGGGGAGGATTATCGGTCAAAGGGCGAAGCTCTATCGGTGCTACGGAAATCTGGAGGTAAATTGATTGAAAAAAATTGAAGAAAAAAAGTGTTCCAGCCTCAAGGTGATTCCCCTTGGAGGTCTGGAGCAGATCGGCATGAACATTACTGCCTTCGAGTACGAAGACAGTATTATTGTGGTGGACTGCGGTCTGTCATTTCCGGAAGACGATATGCTTGGAATCGATCTGGTCATTCCGGATATCACGTATCTGAAAAATAATCTGGACAAGGTAAAGGGGTTCATGATCACCCACGGACACGAAGATCATATCGGGGCGCTTCCCTATGTGCTTAAGGAGATTAATGTGCCTGTCTATGCCACAAGGCTGACCATGGGCCTGATTGAGAACAAGCTCAAGGAGCATAATCTTGTAAACAATGTGAAGCGCAAGGTGGTAAAGTTCGGACAGTCCATCAATCTTGGACAGTTCAGGGTAGAGTTTATCAAGACAAATCACAGTATTGTGGATGCGGCGGCGCTTGCGATTTATTCCCCGGCAGGCGTGGTGGTGCACACAGGCGATTTCAAGGTGGATTACACGCCGGTATTCGGAGATGCCATTGACCTGCAGCGCTTTGCGGAGCTGGGAAAGAAGGGCGTTCTCGCCCTCATGTGCGATTCCACCAATGCGGAGCGTCCCGGCTTTACGCCCTCTGAGAGAACGGTGGGAAGAACCTTTGACGCGCTGTTTGAGGAACATAAAAATACGCGTATTATCATAGCGACCTTTGCGTCCAATGTGGATCGGGTGCAGCAGATCATCAATTCCGCCTACAAATCCGGCCGAAAGGTCGTGGTGGAAGGCAGGAGCATGGTCAACACCATTGAAGTGGCCACGAATCTTGGGTATCTCAGTATTCCGGAGCACACGCTGATCGAGATCGAGCAGCTCAAAAATTATCCGGATGAAAAGACGGTGGTGATCACCACGGGAAGCCAGGGCGAGAGCATGGCGGCCTTAAGCCGTATGGCGGACGATAATCATAAGCGGATTTCCATTGGCCCCGGGGATACGGTGATTTTTTCATCCAATCCCATACCCGGAAACGAGAAGGCCGTTACAAATGTGATCAATGCGCTTCTGGAAAAGGGGGCGGATGTGATCTTTCAGGATGTGCATGTCTCGGGACATGCCTGCCAGGAGGAAATCAAACTGATCTATACGCTGGTGCATCCAAGATATGCCATTCCCGTGCACGGGGAGTATAAGCATCTGATTGCCCAGGCAAAAATTGCAAAAGATCTTGGAATGCCGAAGGAGAATATTTTTATCCTGAATTCCGGCGATGTGCTCGAGCTCTCAAAAGAAAGCGCCTCCGTCACAGGAAAGGTTCCGGTGGGAGATATTCTGGTGGACGGTCTTGGAGTGGGTGATGTGGGAAACATTGTGCTCAGAGACAGACAGCATCTGGCGGCGGACGGCATTCTGATCGTGGTGCTGGGACTTGACGGCGCATCGGATCAGCTGGTTTCCGGCCCGGATATTGTATCGAGAGGCTTCGTGTATGTGCGCGAATCCGACCAGCTGATGGATGAGGCCAGGGCGGTCGTGGATGAAGCGGTGGAAGGGTGCCTTGGCAGAGGGATCACCGACTGGGGAAAGCTCAAGAGCTCCATCAAGGATTCCCTTGGCGAGTATGTCTGGAAAAAGACAAAGCGGCGGCCCATGATTCTGCCGATTATTATGGAAATCTGAGATGAAGGCGTGGACGTTTACTATGGATGAAAAACTGGAGAGCGAATTGCTCAAATTTGTGCAGGCAATTAAGGAATCGGATGTCAGCCGGAAATATTACGAACAGAGAGAGCGGCTGAAGGACTGTCCGGAGCAGTATAAAAGGGTCAATGAATTCAGAAGAAGAAATTTTGAAATTCAAAATACAAGCCAGCAGGACGAGCTGTTTGAGAAGATGGATGCCTTTGAGAAGGAATATGAGGAATTCAGGGAGGACTCCATGGTGGATGATTTTCTCCGGGCAGAGCTTGCCTTCTGCCGGATGATGCAGGAGATCACGCTCTGCATCACGGAAATGGTGGATTTTGAGTAAACGGTCAGAAAGAAGTCCGGCTGGCTTGGAAGGGATGTGGTTTTATGAGTGGAAAATATCTGATCGGTGCGGTCTTTGAATCGGTGATCAAGGTGGTGGTGGTTGCGGCGGTGGCCATGTTTGTGTTCCGGGTCTCGGTAGTGGCCTATGATTTCGGATACAGAGTGTTTGCGGACAAGCCCGTATCTTCCTCGGAGGGGCGCACGATCACCGTCGGGATTGCGGAGGACGCAAGTATAATGGACATTGCCAGAATGCTGCAGGAGAGAGGGCTGATTGAGGATGAGAAGCTCTTTGTCGTGCAGGAGTTTCTGTCCGCCTACCACAATGAAATTCTTCCCGGTATTTATGATCTGAATACAAATATGACGGCGGAACAGATGCTGGAGGTCATGTCAACACCGGCGGATAACCCGGAAGAGACCCCGGAAGAGACCCAGGGGGAGTAAGGTAATATGGTAACGGAAGAGAGAATTGCCACCTTTATTCATTCCCTTGACGAGGGGAACACGCCTTTTCTGGATGAGCTTGAGCGGTATGCGCTGGAGAAGGGCGTACCGGTGATCCGGCCGCAGGTACAGAGCCTTTTGAAGCTGCTGCTTGCGGCGAAAAAGCCTGCGGCAATTCTGGAGGTGGGGACGGCTATCGGTTTTTCGGCGCTGCTTATGAGCGAATACGGGCCGAAAGACTGCAGGATTACCACCATAGAAAAATACGAGAAACGGATTCTGGAGGCGAGAGAAAATTTTAAACGGGCAAATGCCGGGGAGCGCATAACGCTTCTGGAGGGCGATGCCTTTGAGCTGCTGGGAAAGCTTGCCGGTCCTTACGATCTGATTTTTATGGATGCGGCCAAGGGCCAGTACATCCACTTTCTGCCGGATGTCCTCCGGCTGCTCGCAGCGGGCGGCCTTTTGGTTTCGGATAACGTGCTGCAGGATGGGGAGATTCTGGAATCCCGGTATGCGGTTACGAGAAGAAACAGGACGATTCATTCCAGGATGCGGGAATATCTGTATGAACTGAAGCATGACGACAGGCTGCAGACGGATATTCTTCCCATTGGGGACGGTGTAACCATCAGCGTGAGGAAGCAGGAGGGGCCGCTATGAGAGATCAAATGAAAAGACCGGAGCTTTTGATACCGGCAAGCAGTCTTGAGGTTTTGAAGACGGCGGTTTTCTTTGGTGCGGACGCCGTCTATATTGGCGGGGAGGCTTTCAGCCTTCGGGCCAAGGCCAAAAACTTTTCCGCACAGGAGATGAGAGAGGGAATTGCTTTTGCGCACAGCCGGGGCGTGAAGGTGCATGTGACGGCAAATATTCTTGCACATAACCGGGATATCGAGGAGGCTGCCATCTATTTCGAAGAGCTGCGCCGGCTCGGGCCGGACGCCCTGATCATTTCGGATCCCGGAATGTTTCTGCTGGCCAGGGAAATCTGTCCGGAAATTGACATCCATATCTCCACGCAGGCAAACAATACAAATTACCGGACCTTTCGGTTTTGGTACGGCCAGGGAGCGAAGCGGGTGGTCTGCGCAAGGGAGCTTTCGCTGGAGGAAATTGCGCAGATCAGGGAAAACATTCCCCGGGATATGGAGATCGAGTGCTTTATCCACGGTTCCATGTGCATTTCCTACTCGGGCAGATGTCTGCTCAGCAATTTCTTTACCGGGCGGGATGCCAACCGGGGAGCCTGTACCCATCCCTGCAGGTGGAAATATGCGGTGGTGGAGGAGACCAGGCCGGGAGAATACCTGCCGGTATACGAGAACGAAAGGGGAACCTTTCTGTTTAATTCCAAGGATCTGTGCATGATCGAGCATATTCCCGAGATGGTGTCGGCCGGAATCGACAGCTTTAAGATTGAAGGGCGCATGAAGACCGCGCTCTATGTGGCCGCCGTGGCGAGAACCTACCGGAAAGCAATCGACGATTATCTGGAGTCGGAAGAAAAATATCTTGCGAACAGGGAATGGTACAGGTCTGAGATTGGCAAATGCACCTACCGCCAGTTTTCCACCGGGTTTTACTTTGGAAGGTCCGACGAGGGCAACCAGATTTATGATTCCAGTACATACGTGAATGAATATACGTATCTGGGGAGCGTTGAAGAGACGAAGGAGTGCGAAGGGCGTTTTTTTGCCAGAATCGAGCAGAAAAACAAGTTCTGCGTCGGGGATGTGATTGAGATTATGAAGCCGGACGGAAGCAACGTTAAGACCCGGGTGCTTTCCCTTTCCACAATGGACGGGTGCCCCGTGGAGAGTGCGCCTCACGCCAGGCAGGCGCTGTGGGTGGAGCTTGAGGCAAGGGCGGACGATTATGACCTGCTCCGGTGCAGGGCTTAGACGGATTGTTCACAATGCACACGGATATTGTTCATGGCTTTGGCTTTTTATCCAAAACAGCCAAAGTTGAAAAAAAGTGTTGCATTTTTGGATTTCATAGAGTATCTTATAAAAAGTAAGAGAAAGAAGCTTTTAAATAAGTCAGGCTGAACGAAGATGTTCCAAAAGTTATTTTGGAGCATTTTTTTCATGTGCGGACCTGTACGGGGAAATCTGCCGCAAAAGCGGCAAAAGGGAAAGGAAGAGGCGGAATGAGCGAAGGAGTAAATATTGAAAAAATTTTCGGATGCAAGGTGTTTACCCGGTCAACCATGAGAGAGCGGCTGACCAAGAGCGTCTATAATGAAGTTACAAAAATTATGGATCAGGGCGGCGAGCTTACGCCGGCCATGGCGGACGTGGTGGCCAAGGCCATGAAGGACTGGGCGGTGGAGAACGGGGCGACCCATTATACCCACTGGTTTCAGCCCCTTACCGGCATCACGGCGGAGAAGCATGATTCCTTTGTGACCCATCCGGACGAGAACGGCAAAATGCTGATGGCTTTTTCCGGAAAGGAGCTGATCAAGGGAGAGCCGGACGCTTCCTCCTTCCCGTCGGGAGGCCTTCGGGCAACTTTTGAGGCCAGAGGCTACACGGCGTGGGACATCACTTCTCCGGCCTTTTTGAAGGAGGATGCCACGGGAGTGATTCTGTGTATCCCGACTGCGTTTTGCTCTTACAAGGGGGAGGCGCTGGATAAAAAGACGCCTCTGCTGCGCTCCATGGAGGCGCTCAGCCAGCAGGCAATGCGTATTGTGAAGCTGTTTGCCGAGAAGACGAACAACCGGATGAATTCGGAGGCCGCCAAGGTGGTCGCCAGCGTGGGACCGGAGCAGGAGTATTTCCTGGTGGATCGGGAGAAGTACTTAAAACGGCCCGACCTTATTTTTGCGGGACGCACACTGTTCGGAGCTGCCGCACCCAAAGGACAGGAGATGGAGGATCACTATTTCGGAACCATCCGAGAGCGCGTGGGCGCATACATGAAGGATTTGAATCTGGAGCTGTGGAAGCTGGGAGTGACGGCAAAGACCCAGCATAACGAGGTGGCTCCCGCACAGCATGAACTTGCTCCGATCTACGAGACGGCCAATATCGCAGTGGATCACAACCAGCTCGTGATGGAAACCATGAAAAAGGTGGCGGGCCGTCACGGGATGACATGCCTGCTTCATGAGAAGCCTTTTGCGGGAGTCAACGGTTCGGGAAAACACAACAACTGGTCCATCGGAACGGACAATGGGGTGAATCTTCTGGATCCCGGCGATACGCCCAATGAAAACATTCAGTTCCTCCTGGTGCTTGCCTGCATCATCAAGGCGGTTGACACCCATGCGGATCTTTTGCGCCAGAGCGCATCGGATGTGGGGAACGACCACAGGCTTGGAGCCAACGAGGCGCCTCCTGCCATTATCTCGGTTTTCCTCGGCGAGCAGCTCGAGGATGTGGTAAAGCAGCTGGTGGAAACCGGCGAGGCGGCTCACGTACTGCAGGGCGGAAAGCTGGATACCGGCGTTTCCACGCTGCCTGATTTCGAGAAGGATGCGACGGACAGGAACCGGACCTCGCCCTTTGCCTTTACCGGAAATAAATTCGAGTTCCGTATGGTCGGTTCGGCGGATTCCATCGGAAGCCCCAACACGACGCTGAACGCCATCGTGGCCGAGGCTTTCTGCGAGGCGGCGGATGTGCTGGAGGGGGCGTCGGATTTTGAGCTTGCGGTCCATGATCTGATTAAGGAATACTTTACGAAGCATCAGAGGATTATCTTTAACGGAAACGGCTATTCGGACGAATGGGTTGCGGAGGCCGAAAGGAGAGGCCTTCCCAATATCAAGTCCATGGTCGAGGCTGTGGATACGCTGACCACGGAAAAGGCGGTAAAGCTGTATGAGAAATTTGGTATCTTTACAAAAGCGGAGCTGGAGTCCCGCAAGGAGATCCTGTATGAAACCTATGCAAAGACCATCAATATCGAGGCTCTTACCATGATCGAGATGGCTTCCAAACAGCTCATTCCCGCAGGCATCAAGTACAGCAGATCCCTGGCGGACACGGTGATTGCCGTCAGAGAGGCCGGTGCGGATGCCGGCGTGCAGGCAGGCCTTCTTGAGGAGGTTTCCGAAAAGCTTACGGCTATGAAGGAAGCCCTGAACGAACTGGAAGAGGTTGAGAACAATGCGGGAGAGATTGAGAACGCAAAGGAAAGAGCCTTCTATTACAAGGATGTGGTGAAAAAGGCCATGGAGCAGCTTCGCAAGCCGGCGGATGAGCTGGAGATGCTGGTGGACAAAAAGGTCTGGCCGCTTCCCACATATGGCGACCTGCTTTTTGAGGTATAGCCGGCCGGGCGTGTCTGCTTTCAGATATTTTTCATACTGCCCGTGTGCAATGGAGCAGGGAAGGTTTATCTTCCCTACTCACCGCGCGGGGCGCACGTTGCGCAAGAAACAATTTCATCTATGCGCCCCTGCGCATAAAAAGAGGAGGCGTTGGATCGCACAACGCCTCCTTTCTGATGACAGAATCATTCATCCACTTTGATCTCCAGATAGCCCAAAAGCTTGCTCATGTCATATTCTGTGATGACGCCCAGATTGGAATCATAAAATTTCCCGTCGTAGTGAAGCAGGTAATGGCAGAAAAGCCCCATTTTTTCCATCATGATACAGCATTTGGGAAGCGTGGCCTCCTCGCCCTCCGTATAGATGATGACATCCGAGTGATCGATTCCGTAATAGTTCAGAGCGGAGATCACGCGTCCCATGGTACCCTGCCATTCCCGGCAGTCCATGACACTGATCACGTCCGCAATGGTTACGCCTGCCAGCATGGCGACGCAGGTCTGCCCGCACAGGCCGTCCTCAGGCTGGATGATAATGTCAAGGCCGTCGATTTTCCGGATCGGATTGTCGAAGCTGTAAGGGCTGTTCTGATTCATGTGGATCAGGCTGCCCGTCACGTGAAGAAGGATCTTGTGTTTTTTGTCAATGTCGATGTGGGAGACATCATCCTCGCTCAGATGGATCTTGTAGTTTCCCTTGACCTCGGGGAGCAGTTCGCATTCGATGATCTTGTTATCCAGCACAAGGTCAGCCTGAATAATATCTCTCTGCTTGCACACCTCCCAGACATTAAAGGGAATGCGGATGCTGTAGAAATCATCGAGCTTGTCAATTTTGCCATTGAAGAAATACCTCATTTAGTAACCCTCCTGTATTTGAAATGGAAACGCTTTCAGTAATAAAAAGATAACAGATTTTCAGCTTTTTGAAAACCGTTTTCAATCAAAAAAGGACAAGTACTGAAAAAAAAACATCCTGACAAAAAAGTAACAAGCGACGGAAACGGCAACAAAAAAATTATAAAAAAATTTTAAAAAAGGACTTGCTTTTTTTGCCTATATGAGGTATTATATTTGAGTGCCAAGCACAGGAGAGAAAATTGGGCTATCGCCAAACGGTAAGGCAACGGACTCTGACTCCGTCATTTCAAGGTTCGAATCCTTGTAGCCCAGCGAAGAAAACCCGGTGAAGAAGATTCATCGGGTTTTTGGTTGTTATTGAGAAAAACACTGACCAATATGAGGAAAGCGGGAAGGATTCTGACAGGCAGCCCGCATAAAGCGGAGTTCCCGGAAGGGAGGTAAAAGTGAAAGCGGTAATCATTGGCGCCAGCGGCGAGGCGCTTCATACCATAGAAATGGCGCATGAGCGGAATCTTGCGGTCACGGCCCTGGACGGAAATCCGGGAGCGGCGGGACTAAGGGCGGCGGATAAGGGACTTGTGGTGGATATTTCGAATGAGCATGCGGTTATAGAGGCCGTGAGAAAGGAGGGGGCGGATTTTGTCCTCACGGTGCCAATCGGCAGGTATCTCACCACCATCGGAGCGGTCAACGACGCATTGGGGCTTCCCGGAATCACCAGACGGATGGCGGCTCTTTGCACGGATAAATATCGGTTCCACCAAAAGCTCCAGGAGAAGAATCTGCGCAAAAGCCGCTGTTATGCCCTGGGCGGTGCGGACGGGATGAATCCGGAGGATTTAAAGGCCCGGATGGATGCGGGGAGCCTCAGCCTTGATTTCCCTGCCGTCTTAAAGCCGAGATTTGGTTCCGGCAGCAGGGGCATACACATGATCGGAGACCGGGAAGCGCTTAAGAGAATTCTGAAAGACGCAGAAAGGGATTTTTTGGATGGTGAGGAATTCGTGCTGGAGGAATGCGCGCAGGGAGAAGAATACGGAGTGGACGGAGCGGTCATCCGGGGGCGCTTTTACCTGGTGCTTCTCCGGAAAAAGGAGAACACGCCGCTTCCGGCAAGACAGGCAGTGGGCTATTTTTCGGTTCAGCCGCAGGATCCGTTCTGGCGGCAGGTGCAGACCCATATGAAAGAGGTCGCTGACTGCCTTGGGCTGGACGAATGCCTGCTCCATGCGGATCTGATCCGGACAGATCGGGCCCCGTTCGTGGTAGAGCTGTCCGCAAGGCCTTCCGGACATAATCTTCACAACCTTTTTACGCCTCTGTGCACGGGAATTGACATGGCGCGGGAATATATTGAATATCGGATGGGACTTGACTGGAGTTTTGTGCCCTCCGTTACCAGGAAGGCCGCCATTCACTACTTTGATCTGGAGGGAAAGGTTTTGCGCATGCCGGATGAGGAACAGGTGCGAAGGCTTGTGCCGTCTTTGCTTGAATGGAAATGCGGGATTGCGCAGGGAGAGGTTCTTGCCCCGGTTAAGGACGGACATTCCCTCATGGGAAGAGGCTACTTTATTCTGGAGGGGGAGGAGAGAGCGCTGAGGGAACGGATAAAAGAGATAAAGACCCTGTTTCAGATGGCGCCGTGAGAAGGGCGTCAGCTACAGAGCCTTTAAGGCCCTGGCAATCCGCAGGGAGCCTCCGCCGTCCACAAGCCGTATCATGGCCTGCCGGGCGGCTTTTCTTGATGCGCCGTCCGGATCAAAATCGGACATGCGCTTCACAAAGTCAAGGGTGCCGGCTATGACTTTTTCCGGGTTGCTGCGGATATCCCCGGCACAGAAAATGGCCCCGGCATCCGCAAAAGCCCTGGCGGCGCAAAGCTGGTTATCCGCCATGGTAAAGCTGACGGTGGGAATGCCCAGGGCGCACAGCTCGTACAGGGTGGTTCCGGCAGCGGAAACGGCCAGATCGCAGGCCTTCATCAGGGGAGCCATTTGGGTTACGTTTTCGTGAAGCTTCACGGAGGGCAGATCTTTGGCAAGCGCATGCAGCCGCTGGCCGTCCGTATTCAGCCCGCCCACAACAATGTGAAAGACGGGGCCGGGAGCCTTGCCGGAGAGAGCCTGCAGAAAAAGTGCGCAGAAATGGAAGGGATCGCTTCCGCCCGTGGTGACCAGGACGTCGGATACCGCCTCTCTCTGAGGCATCCTTCCGGACTGGAATTCTTCCCGGAGAGGGGCGTAGGACGCTCCAAGCAGAGTGTTCTGCGCCTTCTGATAAGCGGCCTGGTAAGAGAAAAGGGCGCTTTTGGGAATTACGTCGTAATTGATCACGAGATCCGCCGGATAATCAAAAAGCTGCAGATCGTCCAGAACGGCTGTTTTTGCCATCGGGCGTAGCGCTTCCAGATAGGTTCCGGTCACATAGTAGGAATCCACAAAGTAAATCGTATCCTTCGGGGAAGCGTCAAGAAGAGCGGTGACCTCGGAAAGCTCCCGATTCAGATCGTCAAAAGCGGCCGTTCTGAGCACTCTTACCTCGTTCTCTGACAGGCCGCTTCCCGTGTTCGGAAGGATGCGTAAGAGCGTGTCCGCACTTTCCTTGCCGGAGAGCAGAAAACAGATCCGCATTCCCAGACTTTGGCAGGCTTTTGCGATGGAGAGACAGCGCGCCAGATGGCCCGTTGCGATCCGGCTGTTGCCGTCCGTCCTGAAATAGATCAGTCGATCAGCTCCCATGACAGCGGTGTTCCTTTCTTTAAAAAGTGTTTTGCCCTCTTTCCCAGCACTTCCTCGTAATACATGGTATGTAGTCCGTTGCCCGGGCGGATGGAGCGTATATTTTCCGGGGAAAGGACGCCTCCCGCAGGGATGTCTTCCGCCACGAAGAGAGAGCGGGAGCCGCCGTGTTCCAGCTTCTGGGCATCGGTGAGGGTATACTCGCCGCTTCCCAGCGCCTTTTCCAGAATGCGGATCTGCTGCGTCATATGGGCGAATTCCTCCGGCTCCATGGAAAAGGCGCTGTCAGGGCCGCCGTCCGAGCGGCGCAGCGTAAGGTGCTTTTCCACCATTTTGGCCCCCAGGGGAATGGCCCCGGCGGATACGATGATACCCATGGTGTGGTCGGAGATCCCGGTAAGACAGTCGTAGGTCTTAGCCAGAGTGGGAATCACGTTGAGGTTTACCGCCTCATAGGGCGTGGGGTAGGAGGAGACGCACTTGAGCAGGATCACGTCCTTGTTGCCCTCCTGGCCGCACACGGCAAGGGCTCTTTCGATATCTTCCGGATAAGCGATTCCCGTGGCAAAAATCATGGGCTTATGCAGGCGGGCGATCTTGCGGATCAGGGGGATGTCGTTGATCTCGTAGGAAGCGATTTTGTAGGCGGGAACCTCCATCTGCTCCAGAAAATCCACGGAGGTGAAATCAAAGGGGGAGGAAAAGCATTCCATTCCCAGCTTATTGGCCTCTTCCTTCAGCCTGGGCTGCCATTCCCAGGGGGTGAAGGCCTCCTGGTACAGCCTGTAGAGCGTGGTTCCGTCCCAGATGGTGCCCTCGTTGATCTGGAAGCATTCGTCATCGCAGTCCAGGGTGATGGAATCCGCCGTATAGGTCTGCAGCTTGACCGCATCCGCTCCCGCCTCCTTTGCGGCATGGATGATCTCCAGGGCTCTGTTGTAGTCCTGGTTGTGGTTGGCGGAGAGCTCCGCCACGATAAAGGCCGGAGAATCCTTGGAGATCGTCCGATTCCCAATCTTAAATTCTTTGTTCATAGGAATTTCCTTCCCTTTCTTACCAGTAATTTTTCTGGAGATATTCGTCGTTTCCCCAGGGTGATCTTGCAGTGAAAAGGCTTCCGTCCGCCTTCTCAATGACCACTGCGGGAAAATAGTGGATAAACAGGGGGCTCAGGCACATGGTGTAGCCGCCGGCCGTATCGTATATGATCTTATCCCCCGCCTGCAGGGCCGGGCCGTCAACGATCTCAAAGAGCCTGTCGTATTCCATGCAGGTGGAGCCGCAGACCCACTGGGATCTTTCCCGCGCTCTCTGGCCCGCATCTCCGCAGTATTCGATGTGGTGGGGGTAAACATGCCTTGTGACAAGGGGATTGAGATTGACCCGGCTTGCGTTGGTGACCACGAACTTTCGATCCCGGATATCCTTCACGTCCAGGACCTCGCTCTCAAAGGTAGTGGCCCGGGAGATCAGAGACACGCCTGGCTCCGCAATCAGAACGGTCTTTTCCCGGTCAAAGAAGGAGCCCAGAACCCGGCAGATCTCTTTGAAATAATCCCGGTAATCCGGCTTGTCGCTGCGGCCTCCAAAGTAACCGCCTCCCATATCCACGTAATCCAGGGACAGCTCATATTCCCGGGCTATCCGCACAGCCATGGAGGCGAGGGCCCCGTAGACCTGCACGGTTCTGGACTGGGTGGAGGAATGGAGGTGGAGTCCCGCAACCTTTACGTTGGGAAGGCGCCGGAGCCTTTGGATGGTTTCGCCTAAAACGCCGTTCTCATAACAGTAGCCGAAGCGCCCGCCCTGCGCCTCCACAAGCTCCTCCGAAGGACACAGGGAAGCGATATCGCAGTTCACCCGAAGTCCGACGGAAAGCTGCCGGGATGGGTAGAGAGCGGAGAGCTCATCCATCCACGTCAGCTCGCAGGAAGAATCCAAATTTACGTAGCCTCCGGCGATCAGCACGGTCTCAAAGATTTTTTTGTCCTTGACGGGGCCGTTGTAAATCATGTTCTTTCCGGAAAAACCAAGGCGGTGCGCCAGATCGTACTCCTCGGCGGAAACCACTTCGGCAAAAAATCCCTGCCCCCGCAGATAGGTGAGGAGCCAGGGCAGGGAATTGGTTTTGAAAGAATAACCCATGACAAAATTCCCCCAGTTTTCCGAGAGGGAATCCCGAAGCAGGTTGATGTCGTATAATAGTTCCTTTTCCCGGATGCGGTAAAAAGGATAGCCGGTCGATAAATTATTCATGTTGAAATAGTCTCCTGTATTTGATTTCAGCGATTTCAAAATCCTCCGGCGTGTCGATATCCTGTACCTCCAGATCCGAGAGGATCAGTGGAAGCAGGTTTGGCACGTCCGTGGTGCCTGCCTCAAGAAAGGGTTTGGTTTTACAGGCGTAAAACTGGCCGCAGTCATGGTACACCCTGGGAAGATCCTGGCTTCTTGCCGTGGCGTATTCGGGAAACTGCCGGATCAGACGCCCCTGTTGGTTGATGAGAAGGCCCCTCTGGGGAGGGTAGGAAAAGGCGGTGACGGGCATCACGGAGTCCGCAGTATCGAGCAGCTCCATGGCGCGGCGCAGCCTCTCGCCGGTGAGAAAGGGAGCGGTGGGATAAATGCAGCAGAAAGCGTCAAATTCCCGCCCTCTTTTCCGGTACTCGGTCAAAACCTCCAGAATGACATCGTCCGTGGAGGCAAAGTCCCCGGCCGTTTCGGCCGAGCGGTAAAAAGGAACCAGGGCCCCGGCCTTTCTGGCAAGCCCGGCGATGGCCTCGTCGTCCGTGGAGACCATAATCTCGTCAAAAACGCCGGCGCGTCTGGCGGCCTCGATGGAATAATACAGAATAGGTTTCCCGCAGAATTCTTTTTTATTCTTTCCGGGAATCCTTTTGCTGCCGCCCCGGGCGGTAATGATTGCAAGCTGTTTTCTCATGGGAATAACCACCTTAAAAATTTATTAACACCTGTGATTATACACTATATCCCGTTGCAAGGAAATAAAAAACTGTGATAAGATGTTCAGGAAAGAAAAAGAAAGGTGAAAACATGGGATCACGAATTTACATCTGCCACACGTTTTACCACGCCTACATTGCCTGCCTGAAGGAGCTGAACCGTCACAGGGCGCAGTGGGGAGAGGCCGATTTGATGCTCAGCAGCATGTCCAATGATTTTGGGAACCTGAAGGAGAGGGCGGAGCGCTCCGGCCTGTTTCGCAGGGTCGTTTCCTTTGACGAGAAGGAGGAGACGTTTTTTCCGGAGCTTGCACCGCTTAAGAAGGATACGGGGAATCTGTTCACAAACATGATTCAGAGAATCCGCTTTACCAGACGTTTTGGAAAGCTTCTGGAGCCCTATATTCCGGTGGATCTCGGAGCGTATGCGGATATCTATGTATTTTGCGATTCCGATCCCATCGGCTATTATTTGTCTACCCATAAGATCCATTATCATGCGCTGGAGGACGGTCTTGACTGTATCCGCTACTACGATACGGCCCGTTATGACAACCGGGGGCATTTCGGCCTCAAGGCGTGGATGGCCGCCCGAAACATGATTTTCATACAGAACGGGTATTCCAAATACTGTCTGGATATGGAAGTGAACGACATTTCCGTATTGTCTTATCCCTGCCCCAAGTATATTGAGAAGCCGAGGAAGGAACTGACCGAAGGGCTTGACGGGGAGGGAAAGAGGATTCTCGTGTCTATTTTCATAGAAAACCGGGAAGAATTGGAGGGGGTGCTTTCGGACAGGAGCGGGCCCTCCTGCCGGGTGCTGGTTCTGACCGAGCCCCTGTGCGATCTGGGGACGAGAGAGCGGATTTTCAGGGATATTATTGAGCGGTATCAATGGGTGCAGAAAAAGAAGGCTAGGGTGATATTGAAACCCCATCCCAGGGATATGCTTGATTACAAAGCGCTTTTTCCGGAGCATATCGTGCTGGATAAGGGATTCCCCATGGAAATCCTGAATCTGGTGGAGGGACTTTCCTTTGACTGCGTGGTTTCTGTGTTTACCGTGCCGGACGCCATCCGTTTCGCAAAGGAGAAGGTGTTTCTGGGGGAGGATTTCATGGACCGGTACGAAGAACCAAAGATACATAGGCAGAACGAGCAGATTTATTAACGGTGGCAAAGGATATTATGGAACGAATCAGAAAATGGATGACGATACTGGCCATAACGGGAACCGTGCTGACAACCGGGCTGTTCTGTTATATGCCTTTTCATGAAATTATAAAAGAAAACCGCGGAAAGACGGTCTCCATCGGATCCGGGGCCTCCTTCGGGGATGTGAAGGATGAGCCTCGGGAGCCTGCGGAGCGTATGCCGCAGACCGCATCCGGAAAAGTCCCGGCAGAAAGTGCGGGGAAAGGAAGCCGGGAGTTCTCCCCCGTGCTTTTTGCCCTGAAAAGCGCGGAGAGTGAGTTTCGGACATCCCTGTGGTTTGACGGGAAGGGAACAGGCTATGTTTTTCTCCCCGGGTTTGCCAGGGACGGAGAGCTTCTGGTGGAGGAGATCAAGGACGGCGGATTCTTTTCTATAGGAAAGGAGAGCTTCCGGGCCGGGGATACGCTCTGCGATATCGTATGGGAGACGGCCTATGAATTTGTCCTGTATGACGGGGAGGGGGAAGAGTGCGTGCGCTCGCCTCTGATTTTCATACATTCTTCCGCAATACCGGTTCTTTCCCTCTCTACGGAATCGGAATCCATGGAATGGATCCATGCGGAGAAGGGAAATGAGGAAAAGGGAGAAGTGACGCTCTGGGGAGAAGAGGGGGAATTGCTGTATCAGGGAAGGGCAAAGAGCATTCAGGGCAGAGGAAACTCCACCTGGGGACTGGCCAAAAAGCCGTATCAGCTCAAGCTGGCACAGGGGGCGGATTTTTTTGGGTTTGGAGAAAACAAAAACTGGATTCTTCTGGCGGAGGGCTATGATGAGACCAAGCTGCGCAATCGGATTGCGGCGGGGCTTGCCGGGGCGCTTGACATGTCCTTTGTGCCGGAAGGAAGGCCGGTGGATCTGTATTGCAACGATTGTTACTGTGGGGTCTATTATCTTTGTGAAAAGGTGGAGATCGGAGAGGGACGCCTGGAGATCAGGGACATGGAAGAAAATGCTCTGGCCGCCTATACGGATTCCCAGCTGGAAGAGCTGGAGGTGATCACTTCACAGGATGGAAGCCGCAAATGGACGGCCTTACAGGTGGAGGGGGAGGACATCACTGGAGGGTATCTGATAGAGAGAGAGCTGTCCTTCCGCTATGAGGAGGAGGTCAGCGGCTTTGTCACGTCAGGTGGAGACGCTTATGCCCTTCAAAGCCCCAAATATGCCACCGAGGAGCAGGTAAATTACATTGCGGACCGGATGCAGGCGCTTGAGGACGCCCTGGGACAGGGGGACGGAAGAGATCCCGGCAGTGGAAAACACTATTCCGAATTGATTGACATGGAATCCTTTGTACAGAAATATCTGGTGGAGGAAATCACCAAAAATTATGACGGCGGTGTCACAAGCAGTTTTTTCTATAAGCCTTCGGATGCGGTGAGCGACAGGATTTATGCAGGACCCGTATGGGATTATGACGTGATCTTCGGAAATTGCAGCCTGGACGGCATGGCAGGGGATCCCATGGGAATAACCAGGCTGGATGACCATGTGCTGGGAACCAGGCTGTTTGCCATGCTCTGTGAGCAGGAGGATTTTGAGGAGCAGGCGCTTAAGATGTATGAGCAGAAGGCGGCGCCCTATCTGGAATGGCTCCTGGAGGAGGGCATTTCCGCGCTTTCGCAGGAGACCCGGCAGGCGGTGCGGCTTGACAGCATACGGTGGGAGGCGCTGGAAAACCGCTATCAGTATTACGAAAGTTATGAAAATAATGTGAGAGCTCTTGTGTCTTACATAGAAGCGCGCAAGAAATTTCTGGACGAGGTGTGGCTTTCCGGGATGCGGTATCATACGGTTACTTTCATGGTGGATGGAGAGCCGTGGAAGAAAATCTATGTGGAGGACGGACAGACGGCCGGCAGAGATCCGGTTCCGGTAAGGCATAATTCCCTTTTTGCCGGTTGGTTTTCCGAAAAGCATGACGTGCCCTATGACGAGTACAAGCCTGTCTACGAGGATATGAGCTTCTATGCGGTCTGGAAGGAATTTCCGGAGGACGAACAGCCATAAAAATGCATTTTCGTGGATATCCTTGCCCGAAAAGGGAAAATTTGCTATACTTAGTAACTGTGAAAGTGTTGGATAAGGGTGAAATCATAGATGAAGAAGATATACAGGAAACTGATCGTCCTGCTGGACGAGAGACAGAAAAGAAAGATGGCTCTGCTTGTCTTTCTCATGCTGATCGGGGCCGTGCTGGAGACGCTGGGCGTTTCCATGATCTATCCGGTGCTGAAGGTGGTGATGACGGAGAATGCGGTTCAGGACAGCCGTACCCTTCAGATCGTCTGCGATCTCTTTCGCATTGACCATGAGGACACCAGAAGCCTCATGGTTCTTGTGATGTCCGGGCTTATCGTGGTTTTTGCCCTGAAAAATATGTTTCTGTTCTTTCAGCAGAAGGTGCAGCTGAAATTTGTCTATACCAACCAGTTTGCCACTTCGAGAAGAATGATGATCAATTTTATGCAAAGGCCCTATGAATACTACCTGAATGCGGACACCTCCGTGATTCAGAGAAGCATTACATCGGACGTCAACAACATGTACGGGCTGATTCTTTCCCTGTTGCAGCTTGTGAGTGAGTCCATTGTTTTTGTCTGTCTGGTGGTGGTGAGCCTTGTGACGGACGTGTGGATGAGCATTACGGTGGCTCTCCTTCTGATTGCGGCCCTTCTGATCATCAAGTGCGTGCTAAAACCCATTATGCGCCGGGCCGGGGAGGAGAACCAGGAGTACTACAGCGGGCTGTACAAATGGATCGACCAGTCGGTGATGGGGATCAAGGAGATCAAGATCGCAGACAAGGAGAGCTATTTTATCAACGAATATGCCAAATGCGGAGCCGGATACGTGAGTGCGGTTCAGCGCTACAATCTCTACAATGCGACGCCGAGGCTTCTGATCGAGACGGTGGCGATTGCGGGAATGATCCTGTATGTGATGGTCAGCATGCTGAAGGGCGGGGAGATTGCCAATATCATGCCGCAGCTGGGTATCCTGGCGGTCGCCGCCATGCGGCTGATCCCCTGTGCAAACCGGATCAACAACCATCTGACGTCCATCGCCTATTTTGAGCCCTTTTTCATGGGAGTCTCGGACAATCTGCAGGAGGAGATCCGGGATGAAAGCATCAATTATGACGAGGAGACCTACCGGAAGACGGACGAGGTGGAGAAGCTGGAGATCCGGGACAAGATTGAACTGAAGGATATTGTATATAAATATCCCAATTCGGAGGTTCTTATTTTTGACCATGCGGATATGGAGATCCCCATTGGAAAGAGCGTGGGGATCGTGGGTACCTCCGGGGCCGGAAAGACGACGGTGGTGGACATTCTTCTGGGGCTTTTGCAGCTGCAGAGCGGACAGATTCTGGCGGACGGCAAAGAGGTCAGGGAGCATTACCGCTCCTGGCTGAAGAACATCGGCTATATCCCCCAGACAATCTTTATGATCGACTCCACCATCCGCAAAAATGTCGCTTTCGGCTGTGCGGATGAGGACATTGACGACGAGAAGGTGTGGAGGGCTCTTCGGGAAGCCCAGCTGGACGAGTTCGTGCGCGGACTCCCGCAGGGGCTGGATACGGGAATCGGAGAGCGGGGAATTCGCATCTCCGGAGGGCAGAGGCAGCGTATCGGGATTGCCAGGGCGCTGTTCGAGGATCCGGAGGTGCTGGTACTGGACGAGGCCACGTCGGCTCTTGACAATGAGACGGAGGCGGCTATCATGGATTCCATTAACCGCCTGCACGGAAGAAAGACCCTGATCATAATCGCCCACCGGCTGCAGACAATTGAGAAATGCGATATGGTTTACCGGGTGGAGAACGGCGCGGCAAAGAGGGAGCGCTGAGAAAGGAGCAGGCTGTGGGAAGGAAAAAGAGGCTTGCGAATATTGAATTGTTGAGGGCTCTTGCCATGATGATGGTGGTTGTGATGCATTTCCTGCGGGAATCCGGCGGTCTTCTTCCGGAGCAGCCGTTTCTTTCGGGAGATGTGACGGCAGGCGTATTTCCTGCGGCGTCAACCAAACAGCTTATAGGAACCTTCCTGGAGGCGTTTTGTATCATGGCGGTCAACGCCTATGTGTTCATCAGCGGCTATCTGGGAGAAAAAAAGGAATTCCGCATTTCCAGAGAGGTTATTTTCCTGGCGCGGCTGTGGTTCTATTCCCTCCTGATCCCCCCTGTCCTTCTGTTTTTTGGCTATCCAACTCTCTATGGTGAAATGGGAATCTACGGGCTGGTTCAGTATTTGCTTCCCATTGAGACGGAGAGCTACTGGTTTGCAACCTCTTTCTTTGGCCTGATGCTTCTGCAGCCCATACTGAACGGGGCGGCCGAAAGGCTCACGAAAGCGCAGTTTCAGAAAATTCTCTTTTTCCTGCTTCTGATCTTCTGCGGGATCAAGAGTATCTGTCCCGTACCGCTTGCCACGGACCGCTACGGCTATGACCTTTCGTGGTTTGTCTGTGTCTATCTGACGGCCGCCTACCTGCGGCTCTATGGTTCGGAAAAGCTAAGGAGGCATGGCTTTGCGCTCTATACGGGAAGCTGCCTTGCGGTGTTTGGCGTGACAATGGCGCTGTGGCGCCTCCTTCCCTACTTCCCACAGGCGGCCTACTATTACACGGTGCCGTTTCACTATAATTTTGTTTTCTGCCTTCTCGGGGCAGCGGGACTGTTCTACGGGTTTATGAGAATAAAGATTAAGGAAGGGTGGAAGGCGGACATTATTCGTAAAATCGGCAGCTACAGCTTTGGCATTTACCTGTTCCACGAGCATCCGGATCTGCGCCATCTGTGGTATCCCTTCCTGAAAAAGATCATAAATCCCGCCGGGAAGGACGATGTTTTCCTGTTTCTTGCGGAGCTGGTCTTCTGCCTTGTGGTTTTGTATGCGGCGGGATTGTTTTTGGAGTGGATCCGGGACATTCTGTTTGGAAGGATGAAGGCCGTATACCGCCTTGTGCTTAAGAAGAGAAAAAAGGCAGCGGGGGTGACGAAATGAGTAAAAAAAGAGAATTGGAAATCTGGTTTCACAGGGCGGCGGAACTTTTGTTTCCGGTAATTCTCCTGCTTTTTCCCCTCCTTAAGATCAATCAGGGAGTGGATCTGACGGATACGCCTTACAGCCTTGGAAATTACCGCTTTTTTGAAAGCAGCCAGGGCGTGTGGATGCTCGCCACCTTCCTGTCCAATGTGGCGGGGCATTTTTTGACAAAGCTTCCCATGGGCGGGACTTTGCTTGGGATGAAATTCTACACTTCCCTGCTTGTCAGCGGGATGGCTCTTTTTTCCTACCGCTTTTTTAAGACCAAGATGCCTTCCTTCCTGGCCTTTGCGGGGGAGATGGCGGCTATCGGTTTTTGCTGGTGTCCCACGGGGATCCTCTACAATTACATGACCTACCTGTTTTTTCTTGTGGGTGCGGTTCTGCTCTTTCGGGGGCTTGCGGGCAGCCGCCCCGCATGCCTGTTCCTGGCCGGAATCTGCCTTGGGCTGAATGTCTCGGTGCGGTTTCCCAATGTGCTGGAGGCGTCGCTGATTGTGGCGGTTTGGTATTACGGAAGCAGAAAGCGCAAATCCTTTGAAAGACTGGCAAGGGAGACGGCGCTGTGCGCGGGAGGCTTTCTGGCAGCCCAGGCGGCTATGTTTCTCGTAATTACCGCCCGCTACAGCCTGGGAGCTTACGAGGAGCTGATTGACGGGCTGTTCGGCATGTCTGCGGGAGCGTCGGACTATACCCTGGGAGAAATGCTGGGTTCCATTCTGTCCGCTTACGGAAGGGGTTTTGAGTGGATGCTTTACATGCTTTTGTGCATCCTGCCCGGCATCCCGTTTTTCATGATCCGCAGGGAAAAGTTCCCCCTTGTCAGAAAAGTGGTTTACTGCGCATGCATTGTATTTCTGTTCGTGGTTCTTGGAAAATGGGGCATGTACAATTTCAGATATTATCAGAAGGAATCGGGGCTCCAGTGGGGCGTGATCTTTCTGATCCTTTCCCTGGGAGTCTGCGTCTGGATGATTGCCACAAGGATGCTGGACGACGAGTGGAAGCTGATCGGCTGCATCAGCCTCGTGATCATTCTGGTCACACCGCTTGGAAGCAATAATTATGTGTGGCCGATTCTCAACAATCTGTTTTTTATCGCTCCGGTGACCTTCTGGATGATTTACCGCTTTGTCAGATGGGGAAGAACCTGTGTGGACAGCACCGGCCGCATCCCCTTTTTCCCGGCAAAGGCCATGGCGGCGGCCATGGCGCTTGCCTTTCTGCTTCAGAGCCTGGGCCTTGGCGCGGGTTATGTGTTTAAGGACGGGGAAAGCGGCGAAACGAGGAATGTGAGAATTCTCAATAACCGGGTGCTTTTCGGGATGTATACCACTGCGCTGAATGCGGAGACCATGGATGAGCTGAGCAATTTCATGGCGGAAAACCAGGAGGGCTATCAGGGGAAAAAACTGATCCTCTACGGGGATATCCCGGGGCTTTCCTACTATCTCGACAGGCCGCCGGCCATCTTTACTTCCTGGCCGGATCTGGATACCAACAGTCTCTCGCTTCTCAGGGAGGAGCTGTCGGATCTCGGGGAGGATATGGAGCCGGAGGGGGCAGACAGGCCTCTGGTGATCATCACCCCCTATCTTGCGGCGTACCATGAGGGCAATGAGAGGGCCATGGAATGGTTTGGCGTTGACGAGGCGGCCTGCGGCGGGGATGAGAAGCTGGGTGCGATCTTGGAATTTATGGATAACAATCATTATGAGCAGGTATTTGTGAACGAAGCCTATGCGGTTTATGAATGACCGTAAAGGCGGCGAAAAGTGCGCCGGGAACTTACGGATGCCTGGAAAAGAGGAAAAATATGATTCGGTTTAATATACCTCCCTGTACGGGAAGAGAAATGGAAAATGTCAGAAAGGCGGTGGAGAGCATGCACATCTGCGGGGACGGGGAGTTTACCGCAAAGTGCAGCGCTTTTCTGGAGAAGAACACAGGGACGGCCAAGTGCCTGCTCACCACTTCCTGCACCCATGCCCTGGACATGGCGGCCCTGCTGTGCGATATAAAGGAGGGGGACGAGGTTATCATGCCCTCCTATACCTTTGTCTCCACGGCCAACGGCTTTGTGCTGAGGGGAGCCAAAGCGGTGTTTGTGGATATCCGGCCGGATACCATGAACATTGACGAGAATCTGATCGAGGCGGCCGTCACGGAGAAGACAAAGGCCATCGCCGTGGTGCATTATGCCGGGGTCGGCTGTGAGATGGACAAGATCATGGAGATTGCGCACCGCTACGGGCTGTTCGTGGTGGAGGATGCGGCACAGGGGATCATGAGCACGTATAAGGGAAAAGCCCTCGGAACCTTCGGAGAGTTTGGGGCGCTGAGCTTTCACGAGACAAAGAATTACAGTATGGGAGAGGGCGGCGCTCTTCTGATACGGGACGAAAAATATATCGAGAAGGCGGAGATCCTGAGGGAAAAGGGTACGGACCGGAGCAAATATTTCCGGGGACAGGTCGATAAGTACCGCTGGCAGGATTTCGGCTCATCCTATCTTCCAAGCGAGCTGAATGCGGCCTACCTTTACGCCCAGTTTGAGGCTGCGGATGAGATTAACCGTGCCAGGCTTGCCCGGTGGGATCAGTATTACCGTCTCCTCTTTCCCCTGATGGAGGCCGGCAAAATAGAGCTGCCCCATATACCCGACGGCTGTGTCCACAACGGACATATGTTTTACATCAAGACCAGGGATATGGAGGAGAGGAGCGCCCTGATTGATTTTATGAAGCAAAAGGAGATCCTTGCGGTGTTTCACTATGTTCCCCTCCATTCCGCTCCTGCGGGCCTTAAGTTCGGGCGGTTTAACGGGGAGGATAAATATACCACAAGGGAGAGCGAGCGACTGCTGCGCCTTCCCATGTTTTACCAGCTCAAGGAGGAGGAAGTGGATTATATCGCTGACAAAGTAAAGGAATTCTATGGCAGGTAGGACTTTTTGCAGGAGATATCAAAATTGGATACTGACAGGACTTTTCTTACTGCTTCTGCTGGTTTTTGTGGGAGTGAGGTATGATTATTATTTTGACCTGAACGATGACGTCCTGATGAAGGACATTCTGGCCGGGGTTTACACGGGAGCGCCGGAGAGCCGCAATATTCAGATGCGGTGGCCCATAAGCGCTCTGATCAGCCTGCTTTACCGGATTGCCGGCACGCTTCCCTGGTATGGAATCTTTTTGTGTCTGTGCCACTATGGAAGCATTGCCCTTATCGCACACAGGAGCCTTCTTTTCTGTGAAAAACTGTGGGGAAAGGCGCTGCTTCTCTCTGCGGAAGGCATCCTGGCGGCAGGCCTTCTGCTTCCCCATCTGGTGTCGGCACAGTACACGGTGACCTCCGCGCTTCTGGCTTCGACGGCGGCTTTTCTGTTTCTCACAACGGACCGGTCCGCAGGGGCGAAGGGTGAGGGCGCATCGGAAGGGGAGAGAGGCGGCGCCCTTGTCAAAACCTTTATCAGAAGCAATATTCCCGCCGTGCTTCTGGTAATTCTCGCCTTTCTGGTGCGTCCCTGGATGCTGCTTCTGCAGCTTCCCCTCATCTGTGCGGCGGGGGTGATCAAGTGGGGGAGCGAGGAGAGGATTTTTACCAGGGACAACTGGATCAAATATCTTACAGTGATCGGAATGATCCTTGCGGGGCTTGCCCTCGGGCAGATCAGCCACAGGATTGCCTACGGCAGCGGATCGTGGCAGAGCTTTCTGGAATATTTTAATAACCGCACGGAGCTGTATGACTTTCAGGTGCTTCCGGAATATGAGGAGCACCGGGAATTTTTCGATGAGATCGGGCTGTCAGAGGGCCAGTGGATGCTGCTTGACAACTACAATTTCGGGCTGGATGAGCGGATTGACCAGGACCTTCTTGGCAACGTTGCGGATTATGCGGCAGCGGAGCGAAGCGGCGGTGCGTCCTTTGTCGGCCGGCTTCGGGAGAGCCTTGGTCAGTATTACCGAAGGCTTTTTTATCCGCCCTCCCACAACGAGAGCGATTTTCCCTGGAGCTTTCTTTTGCTTGTCTCCTATCTGGCAGCTTTTGCCACGGCCCTGCCTGGGGGAGAGAGGAAATTTTTGGTCCGCTTTTGGCAGATTCTCTGGAAGCTGGGATTTCTCTTTCTGGTGCGCACGGTCCTGTGGATCTGGCTGATACAGCGGGGGAGAGTGCCCGTGCGGATCAGCCATTCCATGTACCTGACGGAGCTGTGCATTCTGGCTGCCCTCTTGTTTGAGCACTGCCGGGCACTTAGAAGGCGGGAAGAGGCGAAGGCATATTCGCTTGCCGCACCCCTTGTTCTGGGTACTTTGTACGCTCTTCTGGGAGCACTGATTTTTCCGTCGGCGGTTCGGCAGGCGGACCTGGATACGGCGGGAAAGGCAAGGGAAAATGTCAGATACGAACAGCTCTACGCCTTTCTCGAAAGGCAGGAGAATAAGGGAAATTTTTATCTGATCGACGTGTATTCCTCTGTGGGCTACACGGAAAAAATGTTTGAGAAGGTGGATAACTCCCTGGACAACTACGATATTATGGGCGGCTGGGCCTGCAAAAGCCCTCTGTGGCGCAAGAAGCTTTCGCTCTTCGGCATTGAGGATCCGGCAAAGGCGCTGATTGAGCGGGAGGATGTCTACTATGTCCAGGAGGCCGGGGCGGATATGAGCTGGCTTGGCCGGTATTATGAGGAAATGGGAGTGAAAATTTCAGCCGAACGGGCAGAGGCGGTTGGCGATGCATTTGAGATTTACCGGCTGCGAAGGGCGTAGAGAGCGGGCGAAGGACGGGATTTTGAAAAAGAGCGGATTGGGATGATGTCATTGGAAGAGAGAGAAAAAAGGGATATTCTTGAGGGAAAAGATATTTATCTGCGGGCCATGACGCCGGAGGATACGGATCTCATTGTGAAATGGCGCAACGAGGACTTTGTCCGCAGGAATTTTATTTACCGGAAGCCCTTTACCAGGCAGGGCCATTTAAACTGGATCGAGACCATGGTAAAAACCGGAAGGGTGATTCAGTTCGTGATCTGCACGAGACAGGATCAGCCGGTAGGAAGCGTGTACCTGCGGGATATCGACAGAGAACACCGCAGGGCGGAATACGGAATTTTTATCGGGGAGAAAGGGGCGCTTGGCCGCGGGTTCGGAACCCAGGCGGCAGGGCTGGTGCTGCGCTACTCTTTTGAGACGTTAAAGCTCCACAAGCTGATGCTGCGGGTGCTGGCAGGCAATGTAAGGGCCCGAAGGAGCTATGAGAAGGCGGGGTTTGTGCAGGAGGCTTATCTGCGGGACGAGGTGTACCTGGACGGCGGCTTTCAGGATGTTATTCTGATGGCGGCGTGGAATCCCGCAGAACAGGAAACACAGGAGGCGTTGTAGGTGAAGAAAATCAGTTTTGTGATTCCCTGCTACCGCTCCACGGCCACTCTGCCGGGAGTCGTAGCGGAAATTCAGGAAGCCATGAAGAATATGGAAGCGTATACTTACGAGATCGTGCTGGTAAACGACTGTTCGCCGGACGATACTTTTGAAACCATACGCAGGCTCTGCGGGGAGAACGAAAAGATAACAGGCATTTCCCTGGCGAAGAATTTCGGGCAGCACAGCGCCCTCATGGCAGGCTTCCACCACGTGACGGGCGATCTGGTGGTGTGCCTGGACGACGACGGGCAGACGCCGGCCCTGGAGGCGGGCAAGCTGATCCGGGGAATCGAGCAGGGGGCGGACGTGGTCTATGCCAGGTACCAGCACAAGCATCACTCGGGCTTTCGCAACTTCGGAAGCCATGTGAACGAGCTGATGACCCGCATTATGCTGGGCAAGCCAAGGAATCTGTATGTCTCAAGCTACTTTGCCGCAAGGAGGTTTGTGGTGGAGGAGATGATGCGCTATGAATATGCGTATCCCTATGTCATCGGCCTGGTGCTGCGCAGTACCAAAAACATTGTGAACGTGGATGTAAACCACAGGGACCGCAGGGCGGGCGAATCCGGCTATACTCTGGGAAAGCTTCTGAACCTGTGGTTTAACGGGTTTACCGCCTTTAGCGTGAAGCCCCTCCGGGTGGCCACGCTTACCGGCGTCGTCTGCGCCCTGTGCGGCTTTGCCTATGGGATTTACACGATCATAAAAAAGATATTTATTCAGCCGCCGGATCTGGTGATCGGATTCAGTGCGCTGATGTCGGTAATCGTTTTCATGGGCGGCATGCTGATGCTGATGCTGGGACTGGTGGGCGAGTATATGGGAAGGATGTATATTTCCATGAATAATTCCCCTCAGTTTGTGATCCGGGAAATCGTGGGGAAGGAAGCGGGAGAGCATGAGGAAGAGAAATAGTGTGGCTGCGGCAGGGCTTGGCTTTTTGCTGACGTGCGCCATCCCATGGCTGCTTCCCATAAGGGGCGGCGAGCTTGTCATTACAAACAGTATACTGTCCGTTTTCCTGTGGATTCTGCTCTCCCTTCTCATGAAACGTGTTCTGGATCATGAATTTAAGGGCGGCGCGGGGGCCTTTCTGGTTCCGGGGATTCTTTCCGCACTGTTTTCACTCTGCATGGGCATCGGCGCACAGCTGGAGCAGAGGCAGAGCGTTGATTTCGGGCAATTCGGTCTCTGGGCGGGCGTTCTGATTCTTGCCGGTAACGGCACGCTGCTTGTGCGCTTTGCCTGGGACCGGATCCTTGAGAGGCAGAAGGCGGGGGCGGCAGCCGCAAAACCCGCAGGCGCAGAAGGGGACAATGCCCGGGGGCGGGAGAAAAGAGCTTTCCTGCTTACGGCAGCTCTGATCTTCGTCTGTTATCTTCCGGTATTTCTGGCGGTTTATCCCGGGTTTTTCGTCTATGATGCCCAGGACGAGCTGATGCAGGTGGTTACCAGAAGCTTTACCACCCATCACCCCCTGGTTCATGTGCTGCTGCTTGGGGGAATCATTCAGCTTGTCCACAAGATAAGCGGCTCCTATAATCTGGGAATCGCCTGTTATACCTTGTTTCAGATGGCGGTGATGTCCTGCATTTACGCCTGGGGCATCGGGCGGCTGAAAAAGGAGGGGGCAGGCCGCGGGTTTGCGCTTCTTTCGGCCCTGTACTTCGGGCTCTGGCCGGTGCTTGTGATGTTTTCCCTCTGCAGTGCAAAGGACGGGCTTTTTACGGGAATGCTTTTTATGGTGGTAATTCTTCTTCGAGGTCTGCTCGGCGCTCCGGAGCGCTTTTTTCACAGAAAGGGGGACGTTGTTTTGTTTGCGGGCTCCTGCCTGCTTATGATGCTGCTTCGGCACAACGGATTTTACGCTTTCGCCGTGTTCGCCGTCCTTGTGTGCGCGTTTGACAGGGAGGCGGAATTTGTCAGATTCCGCAAACGGATCCTCATTCTATTTGCGGGAACGATTGCGGGATATTTCCTGATCAGCCAGGCCCTTGCCCTGGCTCTCCATGCGGACGCATCGGAAAATCAGGAGATGCTCACCGTGCCGATTCAGCAGATGGCCCGGGTCTATCAGATGGAGAGGGACTCGCTGACAGACGGGGAGAGGGCCGCGCTGTGCGAGATCCTGCCCGCACAGGCCCTGGAGCGGTATACGCCAAAGGTTTCCGACGGGGTGAAGGTGGACTTTGACAATGAGGCCTACGGCAGGGATCCGGGAAAATATAGAAAGCTCTGGCTGCAAATCGGGCTCCGGCATCCGATTGCCTATCTGAACGCCTGGTTCATGACCTCCTACGGCTTCTGGTACCCGGATACGGTGATCGACGTGTACAGAGGAAACAGTGTGTTTACCTTTACCTACGCAGACAGCTCTTACTTTGGATATGAGGTGGAGCAGCCAGGCGTAAGGCGCAGCCTTCTTCCCTTCCTTGACGAGGCCTATCGCAGAATGTCCCTTGAGATCACCCAGCAGAGGATTCCTGTTTTATCCATGCTGTTTTCACCGGGGTTCCTGTTCTGGGCACACCTGTTCGTGCTGGGATTTTTCTGGTATGCGGGACGGATCAGGAAGCTGGCGCCTTTTGCGCTTTCGCTGCTGGTGTGGCTGACCGTGATTCTCGGGCCCACTTACCTGGTACGGTACGTGGTATTTTTGTGGGCGCTGCTCCCGGTGCTGCTTCATGATATCGGCTGCGGGAGTGCGAATGCACACGGCGGCTGAATTTTAGTGGTGTGCGGCAAAACGGCGCAGGAAGGTTTGATAACAGGACATAAGTGTGATATACTTACCCATGGCTGTATTACAAAATCTGGAAGGAAAGGCATGGTTTGGGGATGAAAAAAATTGTATATAAAAGCAGGGCGATAGAAGCGGTTATCGTGATAACGGCGGTATGCCTTCTTCTGTCTCTATGGCCCCTGCGCCTTTGGCACGAACAGGTTACCTCCGCTCAGAGCCCCGTACAGGGAACCATGACCGGGGTGATCAATGAGGAAAAGACGGTGCTGCAGACCATTACGGCACAGTACGACCATATGGATACCATCCGGGTATATCTGGGAGAGGGGAGCACGCAAGGCTCCTTTTATCTGCGAATTCTGGACGAGCAGTGGCAGATGGTATGTGAGGAGAGGGTGGCTGTGGATACGGCTAATCTTCCCGGCTATCAGGAGGTCGTGATCGATATCGATATGGTGGTGGGAAGCAGTTACCACGTGATTCTGCAGGGGATTGACGCGGAAATCTATGCGGGCTGCGAGGCGTATTCCCCTGAGGAAATGCCTTACTTTGTAACCATGTATTACAACGACGGCGACTTAGAGGGCAGATGTCTTGTTGCGGAATATCACTATGGCGTGCCCCTTCGAAAGGGCCGGGTGCTTTTATGCGGAGCCCTGATTCTGGCGGCTGCCGCGCTGCTGATCTTTCTGGTCCGCATGTATTACCGCAAAAGGGAGGATAAGCTGATCACCGTGGAGAGGGCCTTCAAATATACCATGAATCCCCTGACGGCAGTCGGTACGGCGGCGGGTCTTTCGCTGGTGCTTTGCGGCGTTTTTGGAAATTATCTGCTGGACAATACGGTGTTTTTTGTCAGTATTCTCTTTCTTTCCGCAATTTTATTTTACGGGATTAATCACGGCAGACAGGGACAGGAGGATATCCTTACCCTGGAATATATCAGAAACCACGGGGCGGATCTTTTCCAGTCGGTATGCATCGCAGGTGCAATTGCCGGATGCTGCGAATATATGAGCGGCCTGTATGACATTCATCACAGCGTGGCGGAGCGCAGGGAAATGCTCTGGTTTGCCCTTGCGGTCATTGCCATGTTCAAGTGGAAGGAAATTTTTAACCTGTATAATGCGGTCTATGTTGTGGCGGCCGGTCTGTACGGCTATCATTATTACCGGACAAACCTGACGCCGGAAATGGATGAGCTGCATGTCCGGGTTTTGAAATACACGGTGTGGATCGCCGTGCTTCTCGGCCTTATTCTGATCCGTACTCTGATCGGGCTTTTCCGAAGAAGGCTCGCACGGCCCTCTCTCTTCGCAGGGCTTTTGGGAGTGTTTTTCGTGTTGATTATTCTGTTTCGCAACGGCAGGTGGTGGAGCGTTGCCCTTGCGGTTTCCTTTACCCTGTTTTATCTGAATTACGGGATGTGGGAGCACAGGGAGAGAATCCTCGTGAATCTGGTAAGAGGCGTGGTCTTCCAGTTTCTTGCGGCTACCGGTTATGCGCTGCTGCACCGTCCCTATGTCACCTTCCGAAATGCGAGATACACCCATATTTTCCACACGGTGACTATCACGGCCGCCTATCTGACCATGGTGGAGTGTGTGGCAGGCGTCCTGTTTCTGGCTAAGTTTGCAAAGAGCAGAAAACTCAGGGATTTCTGGAAGGAGCTGGTTTTCTTCGGCGCGGTGTCCTCCTACATGATTTTCACCATGGCCAGGACCGGATATTTTGCGGTGGGAATCACCCTGTGCTTTGCCCTTGTCATCATGGCGGCGGGAAGGGGAAAGGAAAAGATAAGGAATGCGGGGAGAAGCTTTCTGTGGCTTGCGCTTTCCGTGGCGGTGTGCCTTCCGGTGACCTTCACTCTGCAGAGGAACGTGCCTGCGGCGGTGAGTGATCCTTTTCTCTACGAGATCGAGTATTCCATGTACTGTCCCCAGGATGTGATGCGGGGCAGGAACCTGGATTCCAAAAACTTTATGCGGGTGGGACGCTTTATCGATGTGTTTGCGGAAAAGATTTTCGGCATTCCGGAAGGAACTTTCGACGTGTACGGGGAGATCGAGCAATACCAGTCCACCCATAAGGAAAAACGGGAGCAGACAGAAAAAGAGAAGGCGATTCTGATGGAAGAGATGGAAGCGGCCGGGCAGGAGATCCCCCAGGAGGTTCCGAAGCAGGAGGACTATACCAACGGCAGGACGGATATTTTCCGTTCCTATATTGAGCAGCTGAACTGGACGGGTCATGAGGAGATGGGCGCGGTTCTGCAAAACGGCGAGATCGCAACCCACGCCCACAATATTTATCTGCAGGCAGCCTACGATCACGGTATTTTTGTGGGAATCGTCTTTGTTCTGGTGGGAATTGCCGCTTTTGTTAAAGGATGTCTTTATTATTGCAGGAAAAGGGACAAAATAACTTATGCGGCGCTGCCCGTGGTGGTGACCGCCGCGGTTGGCGTTGCGGGTATGGTGGAGTGGGTTTTCCATCTGAGCAATCCCTGCGGTCTCTTTTTGATGCTGGTGATCACGCCGCTTTTATTTCAAGAGGAAAGTTTAGGTCATGAGTGAAGAAGCAAAGAAAGTGAAAAAACCATTCAATGTAAAACTGCTGTACAGAAGAACCTGCCTGATCATCTACGATATCATCAGCGTGATCGGAGCAAGTTATCTGGCTCTTCTCATGCGCTATAATTTCAATATATCGGAGATACCGTCCCACTTTATGGAACCCATCAACCGGTTTCTGGCGGTCAATATCCTGATTACGCTTTTGGTTCTGTATTTATTCCGGATGTACCACAGTCTCTGGGCGTATGCCGGGGAGACGGAGCTTCAGAATATTGTGATTTCCTGCTGTATTTCAGCGGTGTGCTACAGCGTTGGCATTCAGTTCTTCAAGACGCCGGGACAGCAGGCGGTTCCGGGAAGTTATTATTTCCTCTACGTGTTCCTGCTGATCAGCTTTGTGTTTGTGAGCCGTTTTTCCTACCGGTTTTTCCGAAGCTTAAAGCACAAGCAGCAGAACAAAAACAACGGGATCTCCGTCATGGTGATCGGAGCCGGGGAAGCGGCAAACCTGATTATCAAGGAGATTGTGAACAGCAATTTTTCCACCATGGTTATCAAGTGTATTATCGACGACGATTCCGGCAAATGGGGACGCTTCATCCAGGGAATCAAGGTGGTGGGAGGACGGGAGAAAATCATAGAGTGCGCCGACATTTTCGGTATTGATGAGATTATCGTGGCCATGCCTTCCATTTCCAGAGTGCAGATGTCGGAAATTCTGGATATCTGCAAGGAAACCAACTGTAAGCTGCGCTCCCTTCCCGGCATGTACCAGCTGGTAAACGGAGAGGTCAGCGTCAGCAAGCTGCGGGATGTGGAGGTGGAGGATCTTCTGGGGAGAGATCCCATTGAGGTGGATCTGGACTCCATCCTGGGCTATGTGAAGGGAAAGCGGGTCATGGTCACAGGCGGGGGAGGTTCCATAGGAAGCGAGCTCTGCCGCCAGATTGCGGGCCATAAGCCGGCGCAGCTGATCATTGTGGATATTTATGAAAACAATGCGTACGATATTCAGCAGGAGCTGCAGGCGGATCATCCGGAGCTGAATCTGGTGGTACTCATCGCCTCGGTGCGCAACACCAACCGGGTGAACTGGATTTTTGAGCATTACAAGCCGGAAATCGTGTACCATGCGGCGGCCCACAAGCATGTGCCCCTCATGGAGACAAGCCCCAACGAGGCGGTGAAAAACAATGTGTTCGGTACCTGGAAGACCGTGCAGGCGGCGGCCATGAACGGGACGAAGCGCTTTGTGATGATCTCCACGGACAAGGCGGTGAATCCCACCAACATCATGGGAGCAAGCAAGCGGATCTGCGAGATGATCATCCAGACCTTTAACAAGCACTATGACACGGAATTTGTGGCGGTGCGCTTCGGAAACGTGCTGGGAAGCAACGGCAGCGTGATTCCGCTTTTCAAGAAGCAGATACTGGCGGGCGGGCCGGTTACGGTGACACACCCGGATATCATCCGTTATTTTATGACCATTCCGGAGGCCGTCTCCCTTGTGCTGCAGGCAGGGGCCTACGCAAAGGGCGGCGAGATCTTCGTGCTGGATATGGGAAAACCGGTGAAAATTCTGGATCTTGCGAAGAACCTGATCCGTCTTTCCGGCTACCGGGTGGACGAGGACATCAAGATCGAGTTTACAGGCCTTCGTCCCGGTGAGAAACTCTATGAGGAGCTTCTGATGGAAGAGGAAGGGCTCAGGGAGACGGCTAACAAACTGATTTTTGTGGGAAAACCTATTGAAATAGACGAGATGCGCTTTTTTGCCCAGCTGAGGGATCTCAAGGAAGCGTCGAAGAATGAGAGCGCCGATATCCGGACCATGATCCGGGAGATTGTTCCCACCTATACCTACAAGAAGAAAGGAAGTGCAGAATAATGGATAAGAAGAGGATTTATCTCTCCTGCCCCACCATGCATGGGGAGGAGCAGGAATTTATCAGGGAGGCCTTTGACACCAACTGGGTTGCGCCTCTGGGGCCGAACGTCAATGCGTTTGAAAAGGAGATGGAGGCTTATACCGGGGCAGGCCATGCCTCCGCTCTGAGTGCGGGCACGGCGGCCATCCATCTGGCGCTGCGGATTCTGGGAGTGGGCGAGAAAGATATCGTCTTTGTGCCGAGTCTCACATTCAGCGCCACCTGCAATCCGGTGGTTTATGAGAAGGCAACGCCTGTCTTTATTGATTCGGAGAGGGACACCTGGAACATGTCGCCGGAAGCTTTAAGAAGGGCCTTTGAAAAATATCCGTCTCCTAAGGCGGTGATCGTGGTGCATCTGTACGGAACCTGCGCAAAGCTGGACGAGATCATGGAGATCTGTGCGCAGCATGGAGTGCCTCTTGTGGAGGATGCGGCGGAATCCCTTGGCAGCATTTACAAAGGAAAGCATACGGGAACTTTCGGAAAAATCGGAATTTATTCTTTTAACGGAAATAAGATTATCACCACATCCGGGGGCGGAATGCTGGTGTCGGACGATGAGGAGATCACCAAAAAGGCGACCTTCCTTGCCACCCAGGCCAGGGATCCGGCCAGATTCTATCAGCACTCCCAGATTGGATATAATTATCGTATGAGCAATATCACGGCGGGAATCGGCAGAGGCCAGCTTCTCCATATGGAGGAGCACAAGGCGCTGAAACGGAAGATTTACCGACAGTATCAGGAGGCCTTTGCGGACATTCCGGAGATTTCCATGAACCCGCTGAATCAAGACGGGGACGACAACTGCTGGCTTTCCTGTATGACCATAGCGCAGGGCGCTTGTACATCCCGGGGAGAAAAAATAACACCCGATATGATTATGGATGCCCTGGAAAAGGAGAATGTGGAATCCAGGCCCATCTGGAAGCCGCTGCATCTGCAGCCCGTGTTTGCAGAGTATGATTTCATCACGGCAAAAGAAGGAGAGGACAGCGTGGCGGAGGATATTTTTGACAGGGGCCTGTGCCTGCCAAGCGATATCAAGAACACGCCGGAGGATATGGAGCTGATCATTAAGACGGTCAGAGGGTGCTTTTGAAGGAATGAAAGGTGGAAATGAATGAATCGAGTTAATTTGGGAATTAAAGATTTGGCAACAGGTATGAGAGTGGATCTTGATTCTATGGATGAGATTCATGATGTCCTGATCATACTGGGAGATATTGATGATGATACGAACAGCGGCGTTATCAAATATATCGGGACATCGGATGAAGAGGCGGCAAAGGCAATAAAGGCATGCAATCCGGTATGCATTATTGATAATTCAAGTGAGGAAGCAAATGGGGTATCCTATGATGAGTAGATTCTTGTATATTGAGTTGGATACCCAGGACTCATTTTATGTAAAATCATCCTGCAGAATTTTGGGCAAGGATTATAAAAAGTTGAAGTTCAAAATTGATACAGGATGTGCCGTATCTGTTATTCCTTACTATAGGCTGTCAAGAGATATACAGGAGGCAGGGGAGCTAAAGATTCACGATATCGATAGCGGTGTTGACTATAGGGAAAGCTATGGTGTTGAATCCGGAGGATATACTCACGGTATAGCGGCATCACGAGAGGAAAAGATCACAAGTCCCGCACTGAAGTTTAAACATCTGGTTACAAATATAACATTTGGAAATTATCAGATACCGGATTCTTATATGCACATAAATTATGACAGACGTGGGAATATACTTATAGGTATGGACATTTTAAAAAGATTTGATTTTCATTGCGGAGAAAGCCATGTAACCGGTAAATACATATTTTTAGGCTGTCTAAAAGACAGGATAACTCCTGAGTATTTGATGGCTTTGGAGGAACATTTTGGATATAGCCCTGATGAAAGGAAATAGCAATGTACAAAAACCACATCAAACGAATCCTGGACATCCTTCTATCTCTCTGCGGCATACTCATCCTTTCGCCCGTCTACCTGATCCTCTGGATTCTGGTGCGGTCTAAGCTGGGCAGGCCGGCGCTGTTTACCCAGGAGCGCCCTGGCAGGGAGGAAAGGATTTTTCGGCTGTATAAATTCCGCAGCATGACGGATGAGAGAAATGACAACGGCCGGCTTCTTCCCGATGAGGTCAGGCTTACGAGATTCGGAAAAATACTTCGCTCCACCAGCCTTGACGAGCTGCCGGAGCTGTTCAATATCTTAAAGGGGGATATGAGCCTGATCGGCCCGAGACCCCTGCTGGTGCGTTATCTGCCTTATTATACGAAAGAGGAACGCCGCCGCCACGACGTGCGGCCGGGGCTTACGGGACTGGCCCAGGTGAACGGCAGGAACGCCCTTGGTTGGGAGGATCGGTTTGCCTTTGACCTGGAATATGTGGATAACTGCAGCTTTTTCATGGATCTTAAGGTGCTTGGGATGACTGTGGGAAAGGTTCTCAAGCGGTCGGGAACGCTCTCAGGCGCGGACCAGACGGTGGCGGATTTTGACGAATACCGGAAAGCGCAAGGACAGGCGCAGGGCGAAGCTGCCGGGGAGGAGGTATAAGCATGAACCGGATCGAATTGTTTGAGCGTCCTCTTGCCAGGACGCCTCTCGTTCCTTTATCGGGAAGTTATGGGGCAAACCAGCTGTATATCAAAAGGGATGACATGATCCCTTTTAGTTTTGGCGGGAACAAAGCCAGAAAGGCGGCTGAATTTTACAGGGAAATCAGAGACAGTGATATTGATGTGATCATGACGTATGGCAGCAACAGCTCCAATCATTGCCGGATCATAGCCAACATGGCGGCGGCAATGGGGCTTTCCTGCCATATTATTTCGCCAGAGGAAAACAGGGAAAGACTCTACAATACAAAGCTGGTGGAGCAGTTCGGGGCGGCGATCGAGACCTGCCCGGTAAGCCGGGTTTCCGAGACCATTGACAGGAGAATTGAGGCTTATAGGCAGGAGGGACGAAAGCCCTATTTTATCACTGGCGGCGGCCACGGCAATCCGGGGACAGAGAGCTATGTGAAAGCCTACCGGGAGATTGAGGTCTGGGAGCGGGAGAGAGGGATATCCTTTGACTATATCTTCCACGCCTCCGGAACCGGGGCGACCCAGGCGGGCCTTGTCTGCGGACAGCTTCTCTCCCTGGCGGAGGGAGTGCGGGAAGAGGCGGGCAAAGAGGATACGGCGCATGTGCATAAAGGCGGCGGGAGGCCGCCGCAGGCTGCGGAAGGAGGAAGGAGCCCGGCCCGGATCGTCGGCATCAGCATTGCCAGGGAAGAGGGCAGGGGCCGCAAGGTGGTAAAGGACAGCATCCGGGAGTATCTGGGGGAGAAATTTGATTCTCTGTACCGGGAGGATGCGCTGCTGTTTACGGACAGGTACCGCTGCGGCGGCTATGGGAATTACACGGATGAGAGTAAGAGCCTCATTGACCGGGTCATGATGCGGGAAGGGATCCCCATGGATACCACTTATGTGGGAAAGGCCTTTTACGGGATGCTCCGGTTTCTTGAGGACAATCAAATAGAGGGGAAAAGAGTGCTCTTTATTCACACGGGCGGTACGCCGCTCTATTTTGATAAGCTTTGACAGAATGCGTGCAGGAAAGGAAGATGAGAATGAATATTCTGATTTTGAGTGCGGGAACCAGAAACAAGATCGTGCAGTATTTTAAGAAAGCGGTGGGAGAGGACGGCGCGGTAATTGCCACGGACTGCTCGAATCTTGCCCCTGCGGTGTACGAGGCGGACAAATTTTACCTGGTGCCGAGGATTACGGCTGTGGATTATCTGGATCGGATTCTGGACATCTGCAGGAAGGAGAGGATTGACGGGGTCTTTTCCCTGATCGATCCGGAGCTCTCCCTTCTGGCAAAGGAGCGGGAGCGGTTCCTTGCAGTTGGTACAACACCTGTTATTTCACCCTGGGAGCTGGTGGAGACCTGTTTTGACAAATACAGAATGTATCAGCTGCTCTGCGAGATGAGGATTCCCACGGCAAACTGTTATCTGAAAAGGGAGGATTTCGCAGGGGCCCTTGCGGAGGGAAGGATTTCCTTTCCTGTGTTTGTGAAGCCGGTCAGGGGAAGCGCCAGCATCAACATCAGCAAGGTTTCCTCCATGGAAGAGATCGACGTGCTCTTTCGCCTGTATGACGACCTGATGATACAGGAATATATGGATGGGCAGGAGTACGGCGCGGACGTCTATATCGACATGATCTCCGGAAAATGCACCTCGATTTTTGTGAAGAAGAAGATCAAGATGCGGGCCGGAGAAACGGACAAGTCGGTTTCCGTAAAGGACAGCGCCCTTTTCACCCTTCTGCAAAATTTCGTGGAAAAATGCGGTTTTTGTGGTATGATAGATATTGACATATTTGAGAAAAACGGAATCTATTCTATTTCGGAGGTAAACCCCAGGTTTGGAGGCGGCTATCCGCACGCCTATGAGAGCGGGGTGGACATGCCCGCCCAGGTGCTGAATAATCTGGCGGGAAGGGAAAACCCGGTGGCCATAGGGGCATACCGGGAAGGCGTGTGTATGATGAAATATAACGAGATTGCCGTTGTGAATCTGAAAGAAGAGGAAATTATCTGACCTATGAAAAAGATCCTGATTCTCGCAAACTCCTCCGGCGGTCTCTATGACTTTCGAAACGAGCTGGTTAAAAGACTTCTTGAAAGGTATGAGGTGGCGGCCAGCCTGCCGGACGAGGTGCGCACAAGAGAGCTTGAGGCGGAAGGCTGCCGGGTGATCCGCATTCCCATGAACCGAAGAGGAGTGAAGCCGGCCGAGGATTTCAGGCTTCTTTGCGCCTATCACAGGCTACTGAAAAAGGAAAAGCCGGATCTGGTGCTGACCTATACCATCAAGCCCAACATTTACGGCGGTTTTCTGTGCCGGATGAAAAGGATTCCCTATATCGAGACGGTGACGGGCCTTGGAAGCACGTTTCAGAAACAGGGTGTTTTTTTGAAGATGATCGTGGCGATGTACCGGATGGGGCTGAAAAAGGCTTTCTGCATCTTTTTCCAGAACCGGGAAAACCGGGAGATTTTTGAGAAGTACGGTATTTCGGGACAGAAGGCAAGGCTGGTCAGCGGCTCCGGAGTCAATCTGAAACGTCATGCCTTTGAGCCTTATCCCGAGGGAGAGAAGATCCGCTTTCTCTATGTGGGAAGGATGATGCGGGAAAAGGGCATCGAGGAGCTTTTGGAGGCGGCTTTGCAGCTCTCTTCACAGACCGTGAGCTTTGAACTTCTTGGATATCCGGATGAGGATTACCAGGAGAGGCTGGATGCGTTCGAAAAGAAGGGAGCGATTAAGCAGCTTGGCTTTCATCCCGACGTGCACGAGTACATCAAAAATGCCTCGGCTCTGGTGCTCCCAACGTACCATGAGGGGATGTCCAATGTGCTGATGGAGGCCTCCGCCACGGGCCGTCCGGTGATTGCCACCAATATCAGCGGATGCCGGGAAATTTTCGAGGAGGGCGTAACCGGCTTTGGATGCAAACCCGCGGACAGCGGGGATCTGGCCAGGGTGCTCTCAAAATTCACAGAGCTTTCCGCAGGGCAAAGGGCCGAAATGGGAAAAGCGGCCAGGTTGAAAATGGAGCGGGAGTTTGACCGGGAAAAAGTGGCGGATGCCTATATGGAAGAGATTGAAAGATGTCTGGGAAAGGGAGGACGGAGAGATGAATTTGTATGAAAAGCTGGTAAAGGGGGAGGAGAAGCTTTCCCTGGTGGGGCTCGGCTATGTGGGAATGCCCATAGCGGTAGCCTTTGCAGGAAAAATCAAGGTGGTTGGCTTTGACCTGAACGAGCAGAAAATAGAACTGTACAAAAAGGGAATCGATCCCACGAAAGAGGTGGGGGATGATGTAATCAAAAATACGGCGGTGGAATTTACCGCAGACGCGGCAAAGCTCCGGGAGGCGAAATTCCATATCGTGGCGGTTCCCACCCCGGTAAACAGTGATCACACGCCCGATTTGTCGCCGGTGGAGGGAGCAAGCAGAATTCTGGGGCAGAATCTCACGAAGGGTTCCGTGGTGGTTTTTGAATCCACCGTGTACCCCGGGGTCACACAGGAGATCTGCGTTCCCATTCTGGAGAAGGAATCCGGACTGAAGTGCGGCGAGGACTTTAAGATCGGCTATTCGCCGGAGCGGATCAATCCCGGGGACAAGGTACACCGCCTGGAGACGATCACAAAGATCGTGTCCGGTATGGACGAGGAGACGCTGGAGACGGTTGCCAGGGTCTATGAGCTGGTGGTGGAGGCCGGAGTTTACCGTGCGGATTCCATCAAGGTGGCGGAGGCCGCCAAGGTGATTGAGAACAGCCAGAGGGACATTAACATTGCTTTTATGAACGAGCTCTCCATTATTTTTAACCGGATGAACATTGACACCAAATCCGTCCTGGAAGCGGCGGGAACCAAGTGGAATTTCCTGAAATTCCAGCCGGGGCTGGTGGGAGGCCACTGCATTGGGGTGGATCCCTATTATCTGACCTACAAGGCAGAGGAGCTTGGCTATCACTCCCAGATTATTCTGGCCGGCCGGCGGATCAATGACGATATGGGAAGGTATGTGGCGCAGGCCCTGGTGAAGAACCTGATCCGGGCCGATATCCCGGTAAAGGGAGCGAAGGTGGCGATTCTGGGCTTCACCTTCAAGGAGAATTGTCCCGACACGAGAAATACTAAGGTCATCGACATTTATAATGAGCTGGGCGAGTATGGAATAACACCTGTTGTGGTGGACCCGGCGGCGGATGCGCAGGAGGCGGAGAGGCTCTACGGCATTACCTTTGAGAGCATGGATGCGGTTACGAATATGGATGCGGTGCTTGTCGCAGTGGCGCATAAGGAGTTCCTTCCCCTTACGGAGGATGAGATCCGCGGCTTTTACAATCCGGTTCACCAAAAGAAGGTGCTTATGGATATCAAGGGCCTGTTTGACCGCAGGCAGTATTTGAGGGAAGATTATATTTACTGGAGATTATAGGGCAATAAGGAGCAAAGAACATGGGTTACAGAGAATTAAAATTTGAAAAGAACGCAGTCTTTCTGGTGACCGGAGGAGCGGGCTTTATCGGCTCGAACCTGTGCGAGGCCATACTTGATATGGGATATCAGGCCAGGTGTCTGGACGATCTTTCCACCGGGAAATATGAGAATATCGAGCCCTTTATGGAAAATCCGGGGTTCACCTTTATCAAAGGGGATATCCGCAGCCTGGAAACCTGCATGGAGGCCGCAAGGGGCGTTGATTTTGTACTCAATCAGGCTGCCTGGGGAAGTGTTCCGAGAAGTATCGAAATGCCGCTTCTGTACGAGGAGATCAATATCCGGGGCACACTGAACATGATGGAGGCCGCAAGACAAAACGGCGTAAAGAAGTTTGTCTATGCGTCCAGCTCATCCGTTTACGGGGATCATCCCGTGCTTCCCAAGCGGGAGGGGCAGGAGGGCAGGGTGCTTTCCCCCTATGCCCTGACCAAGAAGACGGATGAGGAGTATGGACGACTGTATAAGGAATTGTATGATCTTGACACTTACGGCCTTCGGTATTTCAATGTGTTTGGGCGCAGGCAGGATCCCGACGGGGCCTATGCGGCCGTGATTCCCCGGTTTATCAGGCAGCTGATGCACGGGGAGGTGCCCACGATCAACGGAGACGGAAGGCAGTCCAGGGACTTTACCTACATTGACAATGTGATTGAGGCAAATTTAAGGGCGTGTCTGGCACCCTCCGATGCGGCGGGAGAGGCCTTCAATATCGGCGCAGGGGGAAGAGAGTATCTGATCGACGTATACCATGAGCTCTGCGACGCCCTTGGAAAACAGGTGGAGCCCATCTTCGGCCCCGAGCGCAAGGGAGATATCCGCGACTCCAATGCGGATATCAGCAAGGCAAGAAGGCTTCTTGGTTATGATCCCGAATACGACTTTGCAAAGGGGATCCATCTGGCCATCGACTGGTACGTGAATCATTTAAAATGAGGCAGGAGCGTTATGAAAATAGCTGTTCGACTGGATGACATAACACCTGATATGGATTGGGAGCGCTTTTACCGGTTTAAGGCGCTCCTTGACAAATATCAGATCAGGCCCCTGATCGGAGTGGTTCCTGACAACAGGGATGAGAATCTTAAGGCAAAAGCTTCACAGGCTGCCGGAGAAAATACGGGAGCGGACGCAGGCAAAACCAAAGCTTTCCCGCCTCCTGAGGATTTCTGGTGCTATATCCGGCAGCTTAAGGAGGAAGGCTGGTGCGTGGCCATGCACGGCTTTCGCCATATCTATACCACGAAAAAGGGAGGCCTGTTTCCCCTTAACAACTTTTCCGAATTTGCAGGCCTGCCCTTTGAAACCCAGAGGGAAATGTTAAAGCGGGGGCGGGCGCTTCTTCTTGAGAAGGGGATTGAGACAGGCCTGTTCATGGCGCCGGCGCATTCCTTTGACGCAAATACCCTGAAGGCTCTTAGGCAGACTGGCTTTTGCGCTCTTACGGACGGTTTCGGGGACGGCCCCTATGAGTGGAGAGGGCTTTGCTTTTACCCCATCTCCTTTCAGCTGAGCCGGACCTTCCGGAAGAAGGCGGGATATTCTACCATGGTGGTTCATACCGGCACGGTTTCGGAGAAGGATCTTGCAAAGTACGAGGGTTATTTCAGTAGGAAGGATGTCCAATGGATTTCTTATGACGAGTATCTGGAGCAGCCGCCCAAAAAAAGAGGCAATTCAGGGAGAATAAAAGAGCTTTTCATGGCGAAGGGAAAATATCTGATCGGAAGACTGAGGAGCGGAAGCGGCGTTTTCGGTTGACAGGAAGAAATGAGGATTCATATGAAAGAGCCAATTCGAGTATTGCATGTTCTGGGGAACACCCAGCTTGGTGGTGCGGAAAGCCGTATCATGGATCTTTACCGTCACCTGGACAGAGACAGGGTGCAGTTTGATTTTTTGGTTCACACACGGCAGAAGGGACATTTCGATGAGGAGATCGAAAAGCTGGGAGGGCGGATTTTCCGTGTTCCCCGTTTCCGCATCTACAATCTTCTTATTTACAAGAGAGCGCTTTCCCGCTTTTTTGTGGAACATCACGAGTTCTGTGCGGTTCAGGGACATATCACCAGCTGTGCAGCAGTCTATCTTCCCATGGCAAAGAAGGCAGGCGTTCCGGTGACCATCGCCCATGCCAGAAGCGCCGGGGTGGACAAGGGGATCAAGGGCACGCTGACGCGGCTGATGCGAAGAAACCTTTCCGCTAAGACGGATTATATGTTCACCTGTTCCCGGCTTGCGGGGATTTCCGTGTTTGGCGAGCGGGCGGTCAGGGAGGGCAGGACAATTTTTGTACCCAATGCCATTGACTGTAATGCCTTTGGGTTTGACCCCGCAAAGAGAGAGGAGATGCGCCGAAAGCTGGGAATAGCTGATAAATATGTGATCGGTCATGTGGGGCGTTTCCACTATGCCAAAAACCACGAGTACCTGCTTCGGGTATTTGCGAAGCTCTGTAAGGAAAGGGAAGAGCGGGAGTATGCGTTGCTTCTTCTTGGCGAGGGAGCCGGTATGGAGGGGGCGAGGGGGTTAGCCAGGGAGCTTGGGATTGAAAACAGTGTGCATTTTCTGGGAAATCACAGTGATATTTATCATTATTATCAGGCCATGGATTATTTTGTCTATCCCTCCCGTTTCGAGGGACTCCCGGGAACGGTTGTGGAGGCTCAGGCATCAGGCCTTCGGTGCGTGATGTCGGATACGATCTGTGAGGAGGTTTGCGTCACGCCCCTTGTCCATTCCATGAGCATTGATCAGGAGCCCGGTACATGGGCAGATTATATCAGAAGTACGCAGGATTACCGGCGAAGAAGTCATGTGAAGCAGATGCAGGAGGCCGGTTTTGACGTGGCGGCCCAGGCGGAGAAGATGATGCGGTTTTATGAGAATGGGAAATTTACAGGAAGCGACGGTTGACTGATACCGAAACAGAGCCGGCAAAAGGAGCGGACGGGTGGACAGGATGGAAGAAAACAGAGATAAAAAGAAGAGGCTGATGCTCATAAGCCCCATGCTTCATCAGGGAGGCTTTGAACGAGTCTGCATCACAACCGCAAGGCTTCTGGAACCGTATTTTGATATAACGATCGTTATTTTTGATTCGGCGGATATCGCCTATGACGTGGAAGGTCTGACCATCATAGATATTCAGCTTGGGGTCCGCAGAGGAAAGCTGCAAAAGCTTTTGAATATTGTCAGGCGCTCCCTCAAAGTGAGAGGACTCAAAAAAAGGATGCGGCCTGCTATTGTTTACAGCTTTGGCCCCACGGCAAACATGGTAAACGCTTTTTCCAGGACGGGAAGAGAAAAGGTGTGGCTGGGACTTCGCAACTACACGGACGTGGAGGAAACGGCAAAGATCAAATTGTTTGTGAAGCTGGCGGATCTGATGATCTGCTGCTCCCGGGAAATTGAGAAGGAGCTGAAAGAGAAATTTAATTTTCACAGGACAGCGGTACTTTACAATCTGTACGATGTGGCCGCCATCCGAAGGGAGGCCGACAGCAAAGAACCCGCCCTTCCCTGGAAAGAGCATGACGGGGAGGGCAGGAAGATACGGAATCTTGTTTCCATGGGCCGGGACGACGACATGAAGGGATTCTGGCACATGCTCAAGGTGTTTTCTCTGGTTCATGAGAGGATACCGGAAAGCCGGCTGATTCTGATGGGAGCCGGAACCTTTGCCCATTACCGGAAGCTGGCAAAGGAGCTGGGGATCGAGGATGCGGTTTGCTTTGCCGGGATGCAGCGGGAGCCCTACAAATATCTGAAAAAGGGTGAGGTTTACCTGCTTACCTCCGGCAACGAGGGATTTCCCAATGCGCTTGTGGAGGGCATGGCCCTTGAACTTGCGCCCGTCAGCACAAACTGCCTCACAGGACCGGCTGAAATTCTTCTGGAAAACGGGGATACGGATTTGGCAGGGAGACAGTTTGAGGAATGTGCACAATGTAATAAAACGCCTGTTATTTATGGAGAGTACGGGATTCTTGTTCCCGTCATGGACAAGGAACGTGATCTAGACCCAAAACATATCACAGAGCAGGAGCGGGACATGGCGCAGGTGGTGTCCGCTCTGATGCAGGACGGCGAAAGGCTGGCCTTCTACCGCAGGGCGGCTTATGAGAGGGCGCAGGTTTTCACCTATGAGAATTATGTCCGCAGATTTTGTACTCTGGCGGATGAAAAGATCCCTGACGGCCCGTCATAGAGCAGGGCAAAACCAGGCAAACTTGAGGTTGTCCCTGATTTGTGATAGAATATGAGGAATATAGCATGCGAAAGATTTTATTTCATTTAAACTGCTTTGAGCAGGGCGGTGCGGAGCGCGTGGTATCCAATCTGGCAAACTGGCTGGTGCAGGAGGACTATGAGGTGCTGGCGGCCACGCAGTGGCAGGGTAAGGAGGAATTTGCCCTGGATCCGAGGGTGCGCAGAATCCACGTGGGCCTAAGGCCCGAGGATGAGGGCAGGGGCCGAATCGCAAAAATTTTCCTGCGCTTTCGGTATCTGCGGCAGCTGATCCGTTCAGAGAGGCCGGACGTGGTGATTTCCTTTACCAGGAGACCCAATTACAGGGCTCTGATTGCGGCGATTGGTACAAAAACACCTGTTATCACAGCGGTGCGGCAGGATCCGAAGTCTTACTACAATTCCATGGCTGACCGGATTCTGATTCCCCTTCTCTATCCGAGGGCGGCGGGCTGCGTGTTCCAGACCAGGGAGCAGATGGAATCCTTTCCCAAAGCGCTGCAGAAGCGTTCCGCAATCATCCTGAATCCGGTAAACGACAAGTATCTGGACGTACCGGAAGGCGGAAAAAAGGAAAAGCTGGTGGTGCAGTCGGGACGTCTGGTGGAGTTTAAGAATCAGGCCATGCTGCTTCGGGCTTTTGTGAAGGTTCACGAAAAGCATCCGGACTATTCCCTCAAAATTTACGGCCCCGATTCCTTTGACGGGACCAGGGAGAGGCTGGAGGCTATCATCAGTAAGAACCATGCCGGAAGCTACATTGCTCTGATGGGGGGAAGCGATTTTCTGGAGAAGGAGCTTCCAAAGGCGGCGGTCTATGCCTTTTCCTCCGACTATGAGGGAATGCCCAATGCGCTTCTGGAGGCCATGACCATGGGGATGCCTGTGGTGGCCACAGACTGCCCCTGCGGCGGCCCCCGGACCGTGATCACCCATGAGGTGAACGGTCTTTTGATTCCCGTGGGGGATGAAAAAGCGATGGAAAACGGGATTAACCGTCTGATCGAGGATCAGCAGCTGGCGCAGAGATTGGGAAGGCAGGCGCACAGGATCCGGGAAAAAATCAACGGGCAGGCCATACTTTTACAGTGGAAGTCATATATCGAGGAGATCCTGCAGGGACAGAGGTAGCTTATGTGCGGAATATGCGGTTTTGTATCGAAAAGGGCGTTTAGCCTGGAACAGCTGAAAAAAATGAATGATACCATGTATCACAGGGGGCCGGATGACAGCGGGGAGGAGATTTATCCCATGAAAAAGGGCTATCAGATCGGTCTTGCCCAGAGGCGGCTCTCCATCCTGGATCTCTCGCCCCTGGGGCACCAGCCCATGCACTCCGCGGACGGGCGGGTCAGCGTGGTATTCAACGGAGAGATCTACAATTTCCGGGAACTCAAAGAGGAACTGGATTATCCCTTTGGATCCACCTGCGATACGGAAGTGATCATAGCGGCTTACCTGAAATGGGGGATTGCGTGCGTTGACAGATTCAACGGGATGTTCGCCATCTGTCTGTATGACAGGGACACGGACGAGGTGTTCCTTGTCCGCGACCGGATCGGGAAAAAACCGCTTTATTACGAAAGGGACGGAGAAAACCTCTTTTTTGCGTCAGAGCTCAAGCCGTTGATGGCAAGAGAGGGATTTGCGAAAAAAATCAATCGGCCGGTGCTTCGCAGGTTCCTGTTCCAGCAGTATATCAATGCGCCGGATACCATCTTTGAGAATGTGTACAAGCTGGAGCCAGGCGGTATTCTGCGCTTTTCTTATGGAGAGATAAAGACCTGGAAATATTGGGATATTAAGGAGGTCTATCACAGAATGCGCCAAAACCCTGTCACGGATTATAAACAGGCGAAGGGCGAGCTGAAGGAGCTTCTGAAAAAAGCGGTGGCGGAGCGCATGATTGCCGACGTGCCTCTGGGGGCTTTCCTGAGCGGGGGCTACGACTCGTCCCTGATGACAGCCATGGCGCAGGAACATTCAAAGGAGCCCGTGAAAACCTTTTCCATTGGTTTTCATGAGGGGCGCTACAATGAGGCCGCCTATGCCAAAGAGGTGGCGAAATATCTGGGAACTGATCACACGGAGCTCTACATCGACGAAAAGGAGATGTTTAAGCTGGTGGAGAGCATTCCCCGCTATTATGACGAGCCCTTTGCGGATTCCTCCCAGATTCCGACAATGCTGGTTTCCGAGCTGGCCAGGAAGGATGTCACGGTGGCGCTCTCAGGGGATGGAGGCGACGAATTCTTCTGCGGCTATAATATTTATGAGAACGTGCGCATGGCGCAGCTTCTGGATCCTTTGGGACGTCTTACCTATGATGTGTGCAATTTACCGCTGATCCGGAATGCAGGGCTGGATCAGAAACTGCCTTTCCGGGTGAGGGTGGTGGCGCAGAACCGGGACAGGGAGACGAAAACCCAGCTGGGCTCCCACAATTACCTTGCCCGGGCGGACAGAATGGTGCCAGGCGACGGCCTGCCCTGCAGGTATCCCATCGAGAGCGGCTACGGGGTTAAGAACTGGCAGGTGCTGCGGATGCTGGTGGACATGGACACGTATCTTCCCGGGGATATTCTCTGTAAGGTGGACCGGGCGTCCATGAAATATTCGCTTGAGGCCCGGTGTCCGATCCTTGACAAGGATGTGATGGAATACTCTTTCCGCATGGATCACGGACTGAAATACGAGAAAGGAAACAAAAAGCGGATTCTCAAGGATATCGCTTACGACTATCTGCCGAAGGAGCTGCTGGACCGTCCGAAGACAGGCTTTGGCGTCCCGCTTGACAGGTGGCTGCGGGGGCCGTTAAAGCAGCAGCTCACGGACATGTGCGGCAGGGATTATCTGAAAAGGCAGGGAATCTTTGATGCGGAATTCGTTGGCGGCATGATCGGCGAATATCTGCGCACCGGGGATGGAGGGCCTGCCACAGGGGCCAATTATTCCAAGCTATCCTGGTCCTTTTTCACGTTCCAGCAGTGGTACGATACCTATTTCTGCGGGCAGTAAGGCAGAGAGACGGAGGGATTATGAGGCAGCTGCATATTGCCATGCTGATCGGTTCGCTGACCAAGGGCGGTGCGGAGCGGGTTTTGGTCAATCTGGCGGACTATTTTGTAAACAGCGGGTACCGCATCACCATGGTGACGCAGTATCGGTGGGAGGATGAATATCCTCTGAATAAAAAGGTAAAGAGAGTCCTGTCGGATATCTCTAAGGAGGAGACCTCAAAGAGCCGGATCGTGAATTTTAAACGCCGGTTTATGAAGCTTCGGGAAATCTGGAAAAGTGAAAAACCAGATGTTATTTTATCCTTTATCGGGAAAAATAATATGATGGCGATTCTGACCTCCCGGTTTTTGAACATTCCCGTGGCAGTGTCGGTCCGCGCAGATCCCGGCCAGGAGTATTATAATTTCTGGATGCGCACTCTGGCGAGAAATCTTTTTGCCAGGGCGGACGGCGTAATCCTGCAGACCCGGCAGTGCTTAGGTTTTTTCCCCGAGAAGGTAAGAAAAAAGGCGGTTCTGCTCAGAAATCCGGTAAGCGGCGCTTTTTTCAGAGACCGATACCGGGGCGGGCGGGAAAAGACCATCGTGGCAGTGGGAAGAGTGGACGAAAATAAGAACCATGAGCTTCTGATCCGGGCGTTTGCGCAAATAGCGGAGGAATTTCCGGAGTATCAGCTGATTATCTACGGGGAGGGAGAGCTCAGGGAAAAGCTGAGGCTTCTTTCGGGGGAACTGCAGCTTTCCGAGCGGATCCTGCTTCCGGGAAGTATTGCCAATGTGGCGGACGCCATTTACCGCTCCAGGATATTTGTGCTGTCCTCCAACACTGAGGGGGTGCCCAATACGCTGATTGAAGCCATGCTCATGGGACTCACCGTGGTCTCCACGGACTGTCCCTGCGGGGGGCCCGCTGACCTGATACGGGACGGATATAACGGCTGCCTTGTACCGGTAAAACGTGTGGATAAAATGACGGAAAAATTGCGTTTTCTGCTGAACAACCTGCATATAGCAGATGAGATGGGAGAAAACGCCGCAAAAACCAGTGAAATTTTTGCAGGCGATAAGGTGTATGGAGAGTGGGAGCGCTATTTGTGTTCCCTGTGCAGAACGAAGGTAAGGGATAAATGCTGACAGCAAAGTGGAGGTTAGGATGTGCGGGATAGCCGGTTTTTGTAATTTTGGCGGTGACAGAAAAAAGAACATAGAGAAGATGAAGGAGAGAATGTATCACAGAGGGCCGGATGCCGGAGGAAGCTTTTTTTCCAGGGACGGACAGGTGACTCTGGGACACAGGAGGCTTTCCATTGTGGATCTGTCCGAGAACGGAGCCCAGCCCATGACCTCCCACAGCGGCAGGTATGTGATCGCTTATAACGGTGAGATTTATAATTACCGCAAGATTGCGGCAGGGCTTCTTGCGGAGAAAAGGGTCAGTGCCTTTCGAGGGAGCTCGGACACTGAGGTTTTGCTTGAGGCTGTAGAGAGCTACGGGGTGGAAAAAGCAATTTCGCTCTGTAAAGGGATGTTTGCCATGGCGCTGTATGACCAGAAGGAGCAGATCCTGTATCTGGTCAGGGACAGGATCGGGGAAAAGCCGCTTTACTATGGCCAGGTGGGAGGAAGCTTTGCCTTTGCTTCGGATATCGGATGCCTTACACTGCTGGACGGGTTCGATAATCCCATCAACCGGGACGTGCTGGATTTGTATTTTGTCCACGGTTATATTCCGGCGCCCTATTCCATTTATCAGGGGATCTATAAACTGGAAGCGGGAAACATACTGACGCTGAGGCTTCCCTACCGGGGGCTTGAGAGTGTGCGGTGCGCACCCTACTGGTCCGTGAAGGAGGCCGCAAAGCGGGGACAGGAAAACCCCTTTAGCGGATCGCCCAAAGAGGCTGCGGATGAGCTGGAGAGGCTTCTTACGGAGTCCGTCCGGGAACAGATGGTGGCGGATGTGCCGGTGGGCGCTTTTCTTTCCGCGGGAATTGATTCCAGCACCATCGTGGCTCTGATGCAGTCCCTGCACCATGGAAAGGTAAAAAGCTTTACCATCGGGATGGAGGAGAAGGGCTACAACGAGGCGGTTTACGCCAGAGAGATTGCGGACCATCTGGGAACGGAGCATACGGAGCTGTATATCACGGAGGCGGACGCCAAGGCAGTGATCCCCAAGCTGGCCCATATGTTCGGGGAGCCCTTTGCGGATTCCTCCCAGATCCCCACCTATCTGGTGAGCAAAATGACCAGGGAGCACGTGACGGTATCCTTAAGCGGGGACGGGGGAGACGAGCTCTTCTGCGGATATACCTCCTATGCGTCCGTGGAGCGGATCTGGAACAAGATGAAATCGGTGCCGTACTTTATCCGCAGGCCCTGCAGCGAGCTGGTGATCCACAGTCCCCTTGCCAGAAAGCCGATTTACCGGATCAAAGGAAAGCTTCTGGGTGCAAAGGGGCCTTCGGATCTGTATATCTGTTCCTACGAGACGGATCCTCTCACCCGAAAGATCAGCCTTACCGACGGGAACTGCGATTATAAATACAGCGAATACGATCCGAAATATCTGCGGGAGGCCAACCACAATATCATGCTGATGGACATGCTGATGTACCATCCTGACGATATCCTGGTGAAGGTGGATCGGGCGGCCATGGCGGTTTCCCTGGAGACAAGGGTTCCCATGCTGGATAAGGATGTGGTTGAGTTTGCCTGGACCCTTCCTATCGAGTACAACAGGGAGGGATCTGTGGGCAAGAAGGTGCTGCGGGATGTGCTTTACCGTTATGTTCCGCAGGAAATGATGGAGCGGCCCAAAAAGGGATTCAGCATTCCCATTGAAAAATGGCTGCGGCAGCCGCAGCTCAAGGCCTGGGCGGAAAGCCTGCTGGAGCAAAAGACGCTGGAGAGCCAGGGACTTTTGAATGCGGATGTGGTCAGAAAAATCTGGACGGATTTCATAGACAGAGGCGAGTGGAGAATTCAGATCTGGTATGTTCTCATGTTTCAGGAATGGTTAATGCAGGGAGAAAGATTATGAATATAATCAGGATGTACGGGGGACTCGGCAATCAGATGTTTCAGTATGCGCTGTATATGAAGCTGAAATCCCTGGGGAAATTGGTTAAATTTGACGATATTAACGAATATCGGGGAGAAAAGGTCCATCCCATCATGCTGGCATTGTTTGGCTTGGATTATCCCCGGGCATCCTGGGATGAGATTATCGAGCTCACGGACGGCTCCATGGAGCTGCGAAAGAGACTGAAAAGGAAACTTTTCGGCAGGCAGGCGATCGAATATGTGGAGCAGGGAGCCTATGATCCCAAAGTTTTGTGCTTTGAGAATATATATCTGCGGGGAGCTTTCCAGAGTGAGAAATATTTTGCGGATATTAAGGATGAGGTCCGTCAGGCTTACCGGTTCCCGGAGCTTGAAGACATGCATCTGCCTGAGAATCTGTATGAGATCACAAAGGAAACCATGGATGCCATACAGGGCTGCGAGGCGGTGGGACTTCACATGTACCGGAGCGATTCCAGAACGGACGAGGAGCTGTTCGAGGGAATCTGCACGGAAAAGTATTATGAAGGCGCAGTGCGCTTTATCCAGAAAAAAGTGCCTGACGCCAGATTTTATATTTTCAGCAACGAGCCGAAATGGGTGAGAGTCTGGGTTGAGAATCTGATCGAGAGTCTCATGCGGGAAGACATGAGCAGACGTGAGAAAAAACAGTTTGAGGAGAGGTTTGTCATGGTGGAGGCCAATACCGGATACACGGATTATCTCGACATGTTTCTCATGAGTAAATGCAGGCATAATATCATCAGCAATTCCAGCTTCAGCTGGTGGTCGGCATGGCTCAACGACAATCAGGAGAAGATTGTGGTGGCTCCGGACAGGTGGAAGAACAATATTGTGAGTGACGATTTCTACACAAGAGGAATGGCGCTTGTGGATGCGCAGGGCGAAGCAGGGCGGACGGTGGAGTAGGCTCACGGTTTACGGCTGTCTGCCGGAAATGTGTAAATCGATGCAGGCTCAGACTGGGGGAGGTATAAAAATGGATATCATCAGAATGACTGGCGGTCTTGGCAACCAGATGTTTCAATATGCGCTCTACTTAAAGCTTGCCTCCCTTGGGAGGGAAGTAAAATTTGACGATATCAGCGAATATTCCATGGAAAATGCCAGGCCCATCATGCTCTGGGCTTTCGGGATTGACTATCCCCGGGCGTCCAGGGAAGAGATCAACCGGCTCACGGACGGTTTTACCGGGATATCCCACAGGATCAGAAGAAAACTGACCGGAAGAAAATCGCTGGAATATCACGAGCGGGACAGCAATTTCGACGAACAGGTTCTTGCCAGAACCCCGGCTTATCTGACCGGGTATTTTCAGAGCGAAAAATACTTTGCAGGGCTGAGGAACCGGGTGCTTGCGGCCTTTACCTTCCGCCCCGTGATTTACCGCGGGCTTTCCGGGGAGCTTGAGGAAAAGGTTCAGATCCTTCTGTATACCATTGAGAATACTGTGGCGGTAAGCCTCCATATCCGGAGAGGGGATTATCTGGAAAACAGCGAGGTCTTTGGCGGGAGCTGCACACAGGAATATTATAAGAAGGCCGTCCAGCTCGTAAAGGAGAGATATCCGGATGCGGCTTTTTTTGTATTTAATAATGACGAGGAGTGGACTCTGCGGTGGCTGTCCGAGAGCTTTCCGGATCAGGTGGTGATGCTGGAGAATCTGGAGGCATCAAACGGGAGAGGGGTGCGGGATACGCTTTCCGGGAAATTCATTCCCATGACCGGGATTCCGGAGGATCTGGGTTATCTGGATATGATGCTGATGAGCAAATGCCGCCATCATATCATTGCCAATTCCAGCTTCAGCTGGTGGGGGGCGTATCTGAACCCCTCCAAGGATAAGACGGTCATTGCGCCGGCAAAGTGGTTTGGTGACAGGGACTGCCGGGATATTTATACGAAAGAAATGATACGCGTCACCCATGAGGGAGAGCTGGCAGGGCAGGAGACGGGCGGAAAAGAGAAAGAGAGGAAGACGGAGGGAATCGGGAAATGCGTCTCCGTGATCGTCACAGCGTACAATATTGAAGCCTATCTGCCGAGATGCATGGAGAGCCTTCTTGGTCAGACCTGTCCGAATATGGAGATTATTCTGGTGGACGACGGATCCGCGGACCGGACTCCTGAAATCTGTGACAGATATGAGCGGGAGCAGGAGCGGGTTAGGGTCATACACAAAGAAAACGGCGGCCCTTCCTCGGCCAGGAATGCGGGAATTGACGTGGCAAAGGGAGACTTTATCGGCTATGTGGACGGGGACGACTGGGTGGAGCCCGAAATGTACGAGCGGATGCTGGAGGCCTGTCTGGAGAGCGGAGCGGATGTGGCAATCTGCACATACCGGCAGGTGGGGAGAGGTGCGGAAGCGGTTTATCCCACAGGCAGGGTACTGGAGCTTGGACGGGAGGAAACCCTGGAGCTCTATATCAGCGGCCATCCCCAGTACCACATTTACCATTCGGTCTGGAGCAAGCTTTTTAGGCGGGAGCTGCTTTCGGACATCCGGTTCCCGGAAGGGCGCAAGTCCGAGGATATCATGTATACCACAAAAGCCCTTGTGAAAGCTTCCCGATGCGTGTTTCTGGACACGCCCTATTACAATTACATGATGGATCGTGAGACCAGCATCATGAACAGCAAATTTCATGAGCGCAGATTCGGGGACGAGATTCCCTTCTGGAAGGAGCAGGCCGCATATCTGGAGAAAAATGGGTACCAAGAGCTTGCGAGGAAGGCGGATCATCAGTTTTACCGGAAAATGCTCTTTTACTATGAGGATTTCCGGGACAGGGGCATGGAAGATTCCGCTGCGGAACTTTCGGATCTTCTCTATGAGGAGAAGGAGAAGATCCGAAAGATTTATGGAGAGAGCTTTGTACCTACGGGAGACAGGGCCCGCATGAAGCTGTTTCTTGCAAGCCCCGGATGCTTTTACCGGGCAGTGAAGCTGTATGAGAGAGTGGTGATACCGCTGCGGCAGTGAGGCCTGATTTAATTAATCTGCTAAAGCTGAGCCATGTGCTGAACTGCCGGCTCCGGGATTTGCTGGAACTTTAAAAGCGGAAAGGCATCCGGTCTAGTGGATGCCTTTTTCGATGATTCCAAAGCCCAGGGGATAAGGTCCCGTATGGACGCCTATGGTTGCGCCGATCTGGTAGGCGGGAATCTCATCGATCTCGTACCCCTTACTCTGTAAAATGGAAAGGGCGTGATCCCGGAAAGCGATTCCTTCTTCCCTGTCGTATCCATAACCAACGGCGATGCTGAAGCTCTCGATTCCGAGACCGCTTTCTTCCAGATATTCCAGAAGAAGCTCTATGGCCTTCTGAGTGGTGCGTTTCCTTCCCCTGCCGATGCCGGAGGGGAATATTTCGCCCTGCTTTAGGGTGATCACGGGCCGGATGTCCAGAACGCCTCCTGCAAGGGCCGCAACCTTGCCGATCCTTCCGCCGTGTTTCAGGTACTCCATGTCTCCCACGGTAAAAAAGATCCTTCCCGTGTGCTTGATTTCCTCAAGGCGGGCGACAGTATCCTGATAGCCGGCTCCGCTGTCCCGCAGCCTTACGGCTTCCAGTACATACTGCCCCTGGAGTACCGTGTTGATGGTGGCGTCAATGACCGTAATCTGGGCCATGGGGTATTTTTCCAGGATCAGAGAGCGGGCATTTTGTGCAGACTGCATGGAGCCGCTGAACTTTGTGGTGATGCAGATGCAGATCACGGGTGTTCCGGCCTTGGCAAAGGGAAGGAACGCATCCTCGTAATCGCTGACAGAGGGCATGGAGGATTTGGGGTACACGCCCTTTTGGTCAACCATCTGCTGATAAAAATCCCGGATGGGGATATCCACGTTTTCCTTCAGGTAGTGCGCATCGTCAAAAGACACGTAAAAGGGCACTACGGTTACATTTTTTTCGCACGCAAGCTCCGGCGGCAGGTCGCAGGAGCCGTCGCTGATGATGTGAAATGCTTCGTTCATAACAATCAGTCCTTCTGTAGTCATCGTTCGTATTTGTCAGAGAAACCATTCCTTCTGATGATACATAGAATACTACTTATGGCGGGAAAAAGCAATGACTGAGTGAACAGGAAACAGATGCTTTTTATCGGTATCCGGTGTCGGAAAATTTATAGACTTTGCATCCTGCTTATGCTATACTGATGAAATTATATAGAAAAGCAAAAAATGGGAGTGTAAGATGGGGAAAGAAATGATTATGAAAAGAGGCGGAAAATGCCTGATACTTTTTATGGCGTGCCTGTACCTTCTGGCAGGGGCAGCAGTATTTCGGGATTATGGTGTTTCCACGGATGAGCCAAATGAGCGCAGGACAATGTACATAAATGCGAATTATGTTCTGACGCTTTTGGGAAAAGAATCCATGGACGTGCCGGAGCTTGACAGCTATGAAGATAAATATTATGGTATTTTTCTTCAGATGCCCACAGCTGTTTTTGAGATCGGAAGCAAAGGGTGGAATTATATTTATACCTGGCGGCATCTTTATACGTTTGGAATTTGTGTATTAGGCTATATAGCGTTTTATTTTTTGTGCAGAAAGATCTTTGCATCTGACCTGACTGCATTTCTGGGAACGGCTATGATTGCCCTGTACCCACGTTTCTTTGCAGAGCAGTTTTATAACATCAAGGATATGCTTTTCGTGGCAGTATATATATTTGCCATGTGGGGCACCTGTAAAGTGATAGAAAGTAAATTCGACTGGAAATGGGTTGTGATCTTCGCTTTTTTGTCAGCGCTTGCCACAAACGTGAGAATTGTCGGGATCATTTTCGTTCCCTTATTAACAGGGTATGCGTGGCTTGTCTGTCTTGCAGAGAGAATGAATCAGACAGAACAGGTTACGGCTTCCGGGGAAAGCGTGTCTCGTGAACTGACAACTAAAAGGGCCCTGATATTCAGTGTGTTGGTTTTTCTCTTATATTTTCTGTTTCTCGTCATGATGTATCCGGTAGCGTGGGCGCATCCGATTCGTACAATGATAGAGATCTTTGCAAAGTTTTCCAATTATGACGACTGGACAGGCGCCATCGTGTTTATGGGAAAAATACTGTCAAAGGAGGAGGTTCCGTGGTATTATATTCCGGTCTGGATGCTCATTACGGTTCCCATATGGTATATTCTGCTCTTCTTGCTGACAATGGGCATCTCTTTTGGTAAATTGGTGTTTAAAATAAAGCAAAGAGAGTCGTGGTACACGCTTTTGTTTCAATATAAATATTTTTTTTGGGCAGTCCTTTTGGTTCTGATTCCCTGGGGAGCCATTGTTGTAAAACATGCCACTCTTTATAGTGGGTGGAGACACTGCTATTTTCTCGTCCCTCCGTTGGTACTGGTGGTTCTATATGGAGTGAATCATATCATGAAAAGAAGAGGAAAAGGCTGCAAAATACCAGTTTTCGCCTTCATTGCCCTTGGATTGGTTATCCAGATGAACTGGATTCGCATAAACCATCCTCATGAGATGGTCTATTTCAATGGAGTAGGAAAAAATTGGGCCGCAGATTTTGACAGGGATTACTGGCATATGGCGGAAGGAAAAGCCTATGATTATATCCTGGAGAATGACCATTCGGACAGAATCACGGTGGACTCCACAGGAACCAGATATCCTCTGAACTTTCTGACGGAAGAACAGAGACAAAGGTTTGAGATAACAGCGGAGGATCCCATGTACTTTATAGAAACGTATCGGGGAAAGCTTGGAAACGAGATTCCCTTGCCTGGTTATAACGAGATTTATTCTGTCACGGTGGATGATTTTAAGATCATTACCGTTTATAAACGAGAGGGGCTCTGATTCCGGCACAGTCAGTATAACAGGCAGGTACACAAACGGGTACCTGCTTTTTAAGTATCCTCATAGATACTGTCATAATCATAATTCAGATAAAATTCCAGTTCTTCCTCTATTTTTTCCAGATAATTTTCCTTCGTCACAAGCCCGGTTCCCTCCGCCATCCATCCAAGGATCATGGAGCTTACCTCTGCGTTGTAATGCCCGTCGTCACAGTAATAATCCGGATTGCAGACCACCGGATACCGGTCAAAAAAGTTGTACAGCCGTACGTTTGGGCACTGCAGCAGAAGCTCGGTGGCCGCTTTTTCCGCCATAACCTGGCGCTCCAGCGTTCCCTTGATGTTCAGGGCGTCCCAGTAGCAGATGCTGTAGGGCGGATAGAACAGATAAAAAGTGACCTCGGGATACTTCTCTGTGACAGAGGTGATATTGGCCGTAATGGTCTGCTCCACGGCCCTTTGTTCCTCCGCATCAAAGGTAAGGTCCGGCTCCGGGGAGACGTTTTCCCGGTCATAGGACTGGAGAATGACGGCAAGGCCCGTCTCCCTCTCCCAGGAGGAATATTCGTCCATGGTGGTACTCGGCTGGCCGGTCAGTGTCATGACAAGATTGGGAAGCACCGCATGGTAGAGCACGGCTTTGTTAAAGAGGTAAGACACATCGTTAAAGGGATTGTCGTCATAGAGGTATGTGGGATATTCCTCGTACTGGGCCCAGTCATGGGCGCGGAGAAACCCGTTGTAATCCACGGCCCACACCACGGTTCGGATCTTCGGGTTCCGTTCCAGCGCTCTCTCCAGATTTTCGGAGAGCTCCTGGTAGCCTGCGCCGGAAAAAGTTTCCTTCACGGAGTGCGTGCCAAAGAGCGCGTCCATCTCGCTTGGCTTAAAGTTCTGCGCCATGGAGGTCCCGGTGATGATGGCGTCAAAATCAAAGTGCCGGGAAATGCCGTCGTTGGTGTAGCGTTCTTCATACAGCCGGTAGGACAAAAAGGGAAGCGGTTTGTGATAATGGAAATAGGGATCCACCACCACGACAACGAGAGCCACAAAAAATAATGCGGCTGTCACGCTTCCCAAACATCTGAAAAACCATTTTCTGGCCCGTTCCTGTTCCATAATAATTCACGCCTTTCTGCTCTGTCCTGTCTGGTGGAATCCGGGAAAAAGCTGACACTTGCGGCGGCAGAGTTGTTGACTTCGTCAGTGTTTCCCTAGAAGTTAAAATAGATAAATTCGCTGATTTCCGAGAGCGAGAGAACGCTCCAAACCAAAAGCACGGCCGCGGCAATGCATTTCCCTGCGGAGAACTCCATTTTTTCCATCTTCTCCTGTGTATTCTTCATGAGAAAGCAGGAAAGCAGCGCAGCCCCGATAAACAGCGCCGGAATCATCCAGGGGAACCGGTTCATCAGGCCTCCAAGTCCTGCCCGGTAGAGGAAGCTTGCCTCCACCAGATCACGGAAGCAGTCCGTGATGGGCGGATAGAGAGGGCCAGGGCCTGCGAAAAGGAGCCGGTGCCATAATGCGGAGGCCTCGGCAAAGGAGCCAGCCCGAAACAGGCTCCACGCAAAGGTGACAAACAGGAAGGTGAGACCGACTTTTAAGGCCTTCGGGGCCTTCCAGAACCGGATGTTTCCCATTTTTTCGAAAACCGAGACAAGGCCGTGCATGGCGCCCCACAGAACAAAAGTCCAGTTTGCTCCGTGCCAGAGGCCGCTGAGCAGAAACACAATCATGACATTCCGGCAGGTTTTTATCTTGCCGCACCTGCTTCCCCCCAGAGGGAAATAAATATACTTCGTAAAAAATTTCGTGAGCGTCATGTGCCATCTGTCCCAGAAGTCCGAGACGGACTGCGCCCTGTAGGGAGAGTTAAAGTTGAGGGGAAGGCGCAGGTTCATCATCAGGGCCATTCCGCAGGCCATGTCGCAGTAACCGCTGAAATCAAAATAAATCTGGAGCGAGTAGCAGATCATCACCGTAAGCGAACTGACGCTGTTTAGCTCCCCGATATTCGCATAGCCAAGAGAAACCGGCCTGGAGAGTGTGTCCGCAAGCAGCACCTTTTTGGCAAGCCCCAGGGAAAAGGCGTAGAGCCCCTGGCTCAGGTTCACGAAATCCGGCTTTTTCCTGGTATCGTCACGCAGCTGCAGGATCAGTTCCCTGTGGCCGGTGATGGGCCCCTGGATCAGCTTGGGAAAAAAGGAGGCATAAGCGGCATATTCCAGAAAACTGTAACGAGCGCATTCTCCTTTGTAGGAATCGATGACATAGGACAGCTGCTGGAAGGTATAAAAGCTGATGCCCAGAGGAAGCGCAAGATGAAGCAGCGGGAAACCGGTTTTCAGGGCGCTGTTTAAATTTTCTATAAAAAAATCATAATATTTAAAGTAGAACAGGATGCCGATATTGACAAAAATCCCGCCAAGCAGGCAGAGTTTTCGAGCCCCCCGGTTTTTGGTCCGGTTCATAAGAGCCACAATCCCGTAGTTGACCAGAATGCTAAACAGCAGGATGACAAGGTAAGAAAGGCTGCCAAAGCCGCAGAACCATAAGGACATGCCGGTCAGAAAGACCAGCGCAGCCTTTGGCTTTCCCATATGATTCAGTCCAAAATACCCCAGAAGGGACAGGGGGAGGAACAGAAATATAAAAAGGTAGGAGTTAAACAGCATGGAGACATCCTTTCCGTGTGGGGCTTCAAATCAAAAAATCCCGAAAACATGAAAACATTATAAGTTTTCACGGGACGTTTAGCAATAGAATTTAAAAATTTGCCTATAAATGTAACATGTGTTATAATTTTGATAATTATGTAAAAATAGGGAGAGGTACCACTGTGCTCATGAAAGAAAAAAAGGAGACGATAACGGTATGGAGCGGCTTTGCCTTTCGTGCGGCCGCCTGCGTCCTGCTGGCCATAGCGGCCGGTTTTGCGCTGCTGGTATTGGCCTACTGCCTGCCCACGGAAAAAATCCGCCAGAACGTGGCCGCCTCCGGGGAGCAGGTGTCCTCGGAGGGATGCTATTATCAGTGGGCCAAGGGGTACAAGAACGCTCAGACGGATACTTATACGGACGCTTCCCTGATTTTGAACGCCATGTACCCGGGATCCGGCAGCCCGGTCCGGGACGCCATGAACGCCCCCAGGATTTTGTACGGGGAGGACGACAACGAGGCCTCCGTGGTGAAGCTGGCGAACGGAGTCCAGGCAGACACCCACGAGGTCTTTTATGGAAGATACTGGCACGGGATTCTGCTCTTTTTAAAACCCCTGCTTCTTTTCTTTGACCTGGCGGATATCCGGATGATTTCCATGATGGTACAGTTTTTGCTCCTGTTCCTTGTTCTTGTGGGATTTGTGAGACGGAAAAAGGAGAGGGAGCTTGTCGGCTTCTTTGCGGCCGTCATTTTAATCAATCCGGTCACAATGATTATGGGACTGTGTTTTTCGGCAGAATATATTCTGACGTTACTTATGGCGGCGATAATGCTGTTTTATCATGAGAAGCTGTCAGAGGGGATGGGATACTATTATCTGTTCCTCTGGAGCGGCATTTTGTTTGTGTATTTTAACGAGCTTTCCTTTCCCGTGATCGGGCTCGGGATCCCGCTGGTGGTCTATCTGCTGCTTGGCGGTGAGGACACAAGGGGGCTGATTCGAAAGGAAATTGCATTTACCGCACTCTGGGGCGCGGGATATGCGGGGGTCTGGATCGGGAAATGGATTCTGGCATGGATTTTTACCGGGTACAACTATTTCGGAGAGGCCCTGGAGCAGGCGGCGAGATACACGTCCGACCATTCCACCTGGGAGGCGCAGAACCCGTCCCTTATGGAACGCCTTGCCAAAAACATTGACGTGTATCAGAAATGGCCTTATCTGCTTCTGGTGATGGGAATTGTTCTGTTCCTTGTTCTGTACACGGTAAGGCGCAGGCAGCGGATCACAGGGGAAAGCGTTACCGGAATGCTTCCCTATTTCCTGCTTGTGCTGCTTCCCTTTGCCGTCTTTACCGCACTGGGGAACGGATATTCCTACGTGCATTACTGGTTCACCCACAGGCTGCTTTCCATAAGCGCTTTTGCGGGAGTTTGCATGATACTGAGGCTCACGGATGAGAAGAGGAAAGGTTAAGATGAAAAAAACAGGTCTGTTTGGAAAGATAAGATATATTTTTGACAGAAGGCAGAAGATCTCGCTGCTGCTGCTCGGAGTGATGATCTTTATCGGTGGGCTTCTGGAAACCCTGGGGGTCGGAGCCATGATCCCCGTGGTGAACGCTCTTCTTGCCCCGGATGCGCTGCAGGAAACGATCAATGGATACGAGCCCCTGCGAAGGCTCTGTGAGGCGCTTCGCATTGAGACCGTGAGGCAGCTGACCATGGCGCTGCTTTTCGGAATGATGGCAATCTATGTCGTGAAGAATCTCTATATCCTGTTTCTGACCTACAAGCAGAACGCTTTTATCACCCAGAACCGGAACAAGATGATCAGCCGGGTCATGGCGGAATTTTTAAACAGGCCCTACGAAAAATACCTGGGTGCGGATATCCCCACGGTTTTCCGGATCACGGACAGCGACATTCCCCAGACATTTTCCCTGATTCTCGCCATGCTGCAGCTGGCAAGCGAGGTGGTGGTTTCCGTGCTCATTTTCATGGTCATGCTCTTTAGCAACGTGACCCTCACCCTGTTTGTCATTGCCGTATTCGGGGTCATGACGCTGTTTATCGTGAAGGTGTTTAAGCCGAGGCTGAACAAAATCGGGGCAAAGAACCAGGCGATTCAGTCCCGGATCGCCAAATGGCGGATACAGGCGACCTACGGTCTCAAGGATGTGAAGGTTCTGAACCGGGAAGAGTTCTTTGTGAGAAATTATTATGAGACGGGCCGTGTGGGGGCGGATGTTGCACGGAATTATGCCGTTCTGAACAATACCCCGAGGCTTATGATCGAGACGGTCTTTATCGTCAGTATGCTGGCCTTTATGGCCGTGTATCTCAGCGGCGGCGGTGACATCACCGCATTTGCCACGAATATTGCAGCCTTTGCGGTTGCGGCCGTCCGGGTGCTGCCCAGCGTGAACCGGATCAACACCTATATCACGGAGATCGCCTACACCCAGCCCAGCCTTGATTTTGTATACGAGAATCTCCAGGAGGGCATGAAGACGGACGAAATGCTGGCAAAGCGCAGAGCCCAGTCCCAGAGTGAAAAGCTGAAGCTGGAGGATAAAATCGAGCTGGATCATATCAGCTTCCATTATCCGGATTCGGACAAGGCCATTTTTAAGGACGCCCATATGATCGTACCCAAGGGAAAATCCGTGGGGATTATCGGCGCTTCCGGAGCCGGGAAGTCCACCATCGTGGATGTTTTGCTCGGCCTTCTGCATGCCCAGGAGGGACAGATCACCTGTGACGGGGTGGATATCTTCAAAAACTATGAGTCCTGGCTGGCCCAGGTGGGCTATATCCCCCAGTCCATTTATCTGATTGACGAGTCCATAAGGGACAACATTGCTTTTGGAATTGATGCGGACAAGATTGATGATACTAGAATCTGGGAGGTGCTTAAGGAAGCCCAGCTGAAGGAATTTGTGGAGGAGCTCCCGGAAGGGCTGGACACCACCATCGGCGATCGGGGCGTTCGGCTCTCCGGCGGACAGAGGCAGCGTATCGGAATCGCCAGGGCGCTTTACAATGACCCGGAGATTCTGGTGTTTGACGAGGCCACCTCGGCCCTTGACAACGATACGGAGTCAGCGGTCATGGAGGCGGTAAACAGCTTCCACGGGCGAAAAACCATGATTATTATCGCCCATAGATTAAATACGATTGAAAAATGCGATATAGTATATAAGGTAGAGAACGCCAGGCTGGTGGAGACTGCGCTGGCGTAGAGGAAAGAATATGATAGGGACAGAGTTTTTAAAGGGGCAGGGACTTGGAAACCAGCTTTTCTGCTATGTGACGGCAAGGGCGGTGGCGGAGGAGAACGGTTATGCGTTCGGCACCGCCGGACAGGAGATTTTTGCCGTGAACATGCACAGCGACCGGGGCATGTACTTCATGGACGTGGATCTTGGGCACAGGATTACCCGGGAGGAGAAGAAAAAGTTCCAGGTCTATCAGGACGATGATACCAGGCTGTTTATCGGCAATTCCCGCCATGATTTAGAGCACGGCTGCTATGTCAGCGGCAGGGACGAGGGGCTGCGCCATGTGAAGGACAATACTCTGATTTACGGGAATATGCAGGACGAATCGTACTTTATCGGTCAGATCGACAAGGTGAAGCGGTGGCTTAAGGTGAAGCCCGAGTATGATTCCTATGAATACAGCCGGGAAAATCTCTGCATCATCAACATGCGGGGCGGGGAATACACCGGGAGCCCGGAGCTTTTTATCGATAAGAAGTACTGGATCCACGGCATGAGGGAAATGAAAAAAATCCGGCCGGATATGGAGTTTATGATTGTCACGGACGACGTGGAGGCGGCGGGAAAGATGCTTCCCGGGATAGAGGCCCATCATTTCGATATTGGCAAGGATTACGTGACGCTGAAAAACGCCCATTATCTGCTGCTTTCCAATTCTTCCTTTGCCTGCCTTCCGGCCCATACCAGCGAGACGCTTAAGTTTGCCATTGCCCCCAAGTACTGGGCAAGGCACAATGTCTCGGACGGCTACTGGGCGTCGGAGCAGAATATCTACAGCCTGTTCCATTACATGGACAGGAAGGGCCGGCTTTTTACGGCAGATGAATGCCGCAGGGAGCTGGAGGAATACAAAAAGCGCTCCCCGAAGTATGCGGAGAGAAACCAGAGGCCGGGGCCCGTAAGACTTCGGCTGCGGATCATTCAAAGCAGGCTGGTCTATGGCTGGTTTTACCTCAAAAAGATTCAGAGAGCCCTGGGCAGAAGGCTGAAAAGGCAGTAAGGCGAAGCGGAAATGGGGATCGGGATGGAAAAGAAGACGAACGATGCGGGCAGGCTGCAGCTTCCCAACGTGACGCTGGCGGCCATGACAAGCGTAAAAATATATGAGACCGTCAGGGCGCTCACCTACAGTATGCAGGGGATCGATTTTGGCCAGGTGGTGCTGATCACGCACAGAAAGCCTTTCGGGCTTCCTGCGGGCATTACCTACAAGCACACGTCCAAACTCACGGATATCGACTGTTTTAACTATAAAATGGTCTATGAGCTTTCGGATTACATCGATACGGATTATGTGCTTCTGGTTCACTATGACGGGTTTGTGGTGCATCCGGAGAGCTGGCAGGATTGTTTTCTCGATTACGATTACATCGGCTCCCCCTGGCCAGTACCGGCTCCCGGGACAAAGCACTGCTACCATGATATCTACGGGAATCTGTGCCGGGTGGGAAACAGTGTGTCCCTGCGGAGTAAGAGGCTTTTGGAGTTTCCCCGCAAGGCGAAGCTCGTGTGGGAGAAGGACGAGGACGGCTTTTACAATGAGGATATTTTTATCTGCTGTATGAATAGGCACAGGCTGGAGGAGGCGGGGATGAAGATCGCCCCGGTGGAGGTGGCGAAGTATTTCGGCCATGAGCACCCGGTGAGAGAGGTGCTGGAGGTGGACGCGCCCTTCGTGTTCCACAAGTGGTGGGGGCGTAACGAACAGTATCCCAGATTTGAAAACCCCTGGACCAGAAGATGGTTGAAATGTAAGGATCTCATCAGGCCTCTGTTGTTCTGGAGGCGTTTCCGGTAATTTTCACGGCGGGAAGGAAGAAGAAATGGTATACGACTGCATTCCCTTTTTCAATGAACTGGATATTTTGAAGCTGCGGCTCAATATTTTAAATCCCATAGTGGATAAGTTTGTCATAGAAGAGGCCACGGTGACCTTTTCCGGGGAGCCCAAGGAGCTGTGCTTTGACAAAAACAGACAGATGTTTGCCGAGTTTCTGCCAAAGATCGAGTATATCGTGGTGGACAACTCGCCGGTGGATACCACCACCCATCTTCGGGATAAATTTCAGAAGAATGCGCTGGAGAGAGGGCTTCGGAATGCATCGGACGAGGACGTGATTATTCTGAGCGATGTGGATGAGATTCCCAATCCGGATACATTGAAAAAGGTGATCCGGGAGTTTGATCCCGACAAGGTTTATCACTTTGCCCAGAGGATGTTTTACTGTTATCTGAATATGGAGGAGGTTTCCGGAAACCTTCTTTCCATCACCGGGGAATTCGAGAAAGTGGACAGGAGGCTGTGGCTGGGAACCAAGGTGTTTGCCAAAAGAAGCATTCCCACTGACGGGATCATCCAGCTGCGGGAGGCTTCCACCGTGTCAGAGCAGGCCGTGCGGGTGGAGAACGGCGGCTGGCATTTTGGCTATATGGGAAGCCTGGGAGAGAAAAGCGTGGCAAGGCGTATCGGCACCAAGGTGGTCGCTGCGGCCCACCAGGAATACAATGATGACGTTCTCCTTGCGGAGGCTGCGGACCGTCTGATCCTGGGGCAGGATATGTTTGGGAGAGAGGCTTCTTTCCGGCGGGTGGAAGTGGACGAGAGTTATCCCGAATATCTGCGAAGCCACAGGGCGGAATATGAGCATCTGATCATGCCGCCTATAGGGAAAGGAAGAATTTTGTGGACCAAGGCAACCATGAAAGGGAAACGTTTTTTGAGAAAGGCGGCGAGAAAGCTGCGGCGCATTGCGGGAGGCGGTAAGTAGCATATGAATAGGGAAAAGGCTGGCAGTGGTTTGTTTTTTATTGCCCTTACAATAGAATTGCTCATATTGCTTGTAGATAAAAGTGCGATTACAAATCCTATAGAGGGAAGATTGTTTCAGATTACGTTTCTTCTGTTCGCCTGCAAGGTTTGCCTGACGAAATACACGGCGGCAGAGTGGACGCTTATCGCTTTGTTTGAGATGATCGGGCTTATATCCTATCTGGTGACCGGAAGAAACGAGATTATCCGCATCGTGACCATGATTGCGGCCTGCAGGGATATCGGGGAGAAAACGGTTTTTTCCTACATGTTCCGGGTGGTATCGGCGGGCTGCGCCCTGATCGTGCTTCTTTCTCTCTTCGGGGTTCTTGGGACGGTGAAGATGACGGCGGTTTTTCGCGCGGATGTGGAGGAAACCCGGTATTGTCTGGGAATGGGGCACCCCAATTCCCTGCACTGCATGTTTTTCATGCTGGTGCTTCTGTTTTTGTATCTCTACGGGAGCAGGATGAAGAAATACTGGTTCGGGGTTCTCTTTCTGGCAAATATCCTTGTGTTTTTGCTGACAGGCTCGAAAACGGGGATGGCGGTGACGGCCTTTGCGGTTTTAATGGCGGCCGTCCTTGTGAGTTTTCCCGGGCTGCAGGAAAAAAAGCTGGCCTATGGACTGACGGCGGCGCTGCTTGGTGGGTGTATCGTTATTGCATTTGTTGCGGCAGCCTGCAGTGAAAGGCTTGCCTATCATGATTTTTTGAGAATGTTTGACAGACTGCTGTCGGACAGAATTATCAATCTGTATTATGATTCAGCATCTCATGCGGGAACCTTACCTACCTGGACTTTGCTCGGCGTACCGGAAAACGAATATTACTTTGATCTTGGGTGGGTGAGATTATTTTACTGGTATGGAATCATCCCTGCTCTGATTTATATCTTTATTCTGTTTTTGTTGATTCGGGAGTTTTACAGAGAAAAGGCGTATATGGGAATCGTGGTTCTGGCGTCTCTCTTTATTTATACACTGGTGGAGGCTCATATTATTTCCGTGTATCTGGCCCGGGATTATACATTGTTTCTAATTGGGGGGCGCTTTGAAAAGATGTTTGGTGTGAATAAGGGGAAAAGGGAGACAGATGCAGAGAGAGATAAATCAGAATAAGAAACTATATTTGGAAGTAATTCGGATTCTTGCCGTCTTGCTTGTTATATTTAACCATACGGACGGTTTTGTTTACTATACGGTACCAGGGAATATTATTACACATCTTTATTCCCTGATATTGGCGATTGTCTGCAGAATGGCTGTGCCTCTGTTTTTTATGGTTTCAGGGACGCTGCTTCTTAAAAAGGAGGAAAAAACAGGGGAGCTGCTGAAAAGGCGGGTTTGGAGAATGCTTGTAGTATTGCTGGCGGTTTCCGTTTTCTACTATGTATTGGATATTGCAAGAGGAAGGATCGGGACGCCTGGAGTCGGCGATTTTTTTGCCCGTCTTGCATCCAATGGAATCCGTGAATCCTTTTGGTTTTTGTATCTCTATATCAGTGCCTTGCTGCTGCTTCCTTTTTTTCGAAAAGTCGCTTCCGGGCTGGATAAGAACCTGATTATTTATTTGGTGGCAGTCAGGGCATTTGTGGATATCGTTATATTTTTTCTGCAAATGAAAACAGGACTTGCCGTTTCCTTTGATGCCGGGTTTATTGGAGGCTGTTTCTATTATATGCTGATTGGATATTATATAGATGAAGGGAAAGCGGGGCTCTTCAAAAATCCGGGTGTGAAAGGGAGCGTGCTGCTGAGCGGTATGATTATACTGAACGGCATACTTGTATATAGTGTAAAGAAAGTAACTGGCGAATATCAGACTTTGGTGCTTGATGTCTTTGTATTTCTGACCGCTCCTCTGGCTTTTGGATTGATTCAAAAATGTATGGAAGGCAGAACCTTAAGCTCGAGGGCGGAGGGTATCATCCTTACCATGGGAAGCTGCGTATTTGGTATTTATTTGCTGGATAACTTCTTCCGTTTGGAATTTCTTCCCGTATACCTTTTTCTGTCAGAGAAGACGGTAGGAATTATCGCAAACAGTGTTTATGTATTGCTTACTTTTGCCGGCGGTCTTACAGGTGCATGGATCCTTAAGAAAATACCGGTTGTAAAGAACTATTTGTAGATGTCAGATATTTAGAAAAGAAGGAAACAGAACATGCGCATACTGATGATCGGGCCGGACCGGAGTGTCCACGGGGGCATCTCCGGCGTGGTGAACAATTATTATGAGGCGGGACTGGATAAAAGAATTGACCTGTGCTATGTGGGAACCATGGTTGAGGGTTCCAGGGTGCGAAAGCTGTTTACGGCAATTAAGGCTTATTTCCGATTCCTTTTTAAGCTTTCCGCATACCGGCTCGTGCATGTGAATATGGCCTCGGACTCCAGCTATTTCCGGAAGTCTGTATTTATCCGGACGGCCAGGCTGTTTGGGAAAAAAATCGTGATTCATCAGCACGGCGGCGATTTTGAAAATTTTTATTACCATCAGCTCAGTGAGAGAGGAAGAAAAAATCTGCGAAGGGTTCTCTCCATGGGCGATGCGTTTGTGGTAATATCCCCTTCGCTGGAGGAATTCTTTGGCGGACTGCTTGGAAGAGAGAGGCTCACCTTGCTGCCAAACGCCATTCAGATTCCGCCACAAGGCGGGAAAGAATATGGCCGGCACCGGATTTTGTTCCTGGGAAGGATCTGCAGGGAAAAGGGGATCCGGGAGCTGCTCTCCGTGATGCCTGCACTGAAAGAAAAATACCCGGATATCCGCCTGTGTCTGGGAGGCGTCTTTGAGGATCCGCAGCTGAAGGAAAAGGTGGAGGCGCTTTCGGACTGCGTGGAATGGATTGGATGGGTCGGCGGCGAGGAAAAGGAGCGGTATCTGAGAGAATGTGATATCTTTGTTCTTCCCTCCTACTTTGAGGGACAGCCCGTGTCGGTTCTGGAGGCCATGGCGTATTCCTGTGCGGTGGTCGCCTCGGGGACAGGGGGAATTCCGCAAATGATAATTGACAATGAGACGGGGATTCTGGTGGAGCCAAAGAGCGGGAAATCCCTGCGGGAAGGGCTGGAGAGAGCGCTTTCGGATAATAAGCTGTGTGAAAGGCTTGGAAAGAGCGCAAGAGAAAAGGCACAGCGGGAATTTTCCCTGGATCAGAATATGGAACGGTTACTTGAAATTTACAGGTCGGTTTTGGAGTAAGGAAAGATGGGTATGGAACCTTATAAGATCAGCATCATTGTTCCGGTTTACAACGCGGAAAACTATTTAAAAAAATGTGTGGATTCCCTTGTGAATCAGACCTACCGGAATCTGGAGATCGTGCTTGTGGACGATGGTTCCGGGGATTCCAGCGGACGGCTCTGCGACGAATACGCAAAAGAGGATTCCAGGGTTCTTGCTGTTCATAAACAGAACGGCGGTCTCGTCTCCGCCTGGAAGCGGGGCGTGTCGGAGAGCAGCGGGCAGTTCCTGTGCTTTGCGGACAGCGACGACTGGGTGGATCTTACTATGATTGAGGAGATGGCGGCGCATCTGACCGGACAGGAGAGGGAGATCGTAGCCAGCGATTACGTGATCGAGAGACAGGAGGGGGGAGAGTTTGTCTGGCAGCAGCTTTCACCCGGAGAATATCTGGAACAGGATGTGAGGGAAAAGGTGATTCCCAATCTTCTGGGGAGGGAGAGGCGGTATGTCACCATTTCCAGGTGTATGAAGCTGATCGGACGAAAACTGGTTGAGGAGAATCAAAAATACAGCGACCCATCCGTGGTGATGGGGGAGGATATGATGCTTATGCTGCCTTCCCTGATCGACTGCAAACGCCTTTTTGTCATGGATCACAAAGCCTACTATCATTATCGCTATGTCAGGGAATCCATGGTTCACAAATATGATATGGGAATGTATGAAAATATCCGTAAGCTGGTGAGGATAACAAAAGGGATCGTGGAGGATAAATTCGCAGGAGAAGTGAAAGAAATGCGTCTTAAGCAGGTGGATCAGGAGACGGTGTTCTGGATGATGCTGGTTCTCAAGAACGAGGCCAGGGGCAACCGGAAGGGCTATCGGAGAAACATTCTCGCCATTTGCAGGTCCGGGGAGATCAGAAGCCTTGTGCGGAGTACTCCGGTAACGGTGGAGGAAACCTCGAATAAGCTTTTGTACCTTGTCATGAGGCATCCGGGACATTTCACGGTCAGCCTGCTGCGGGCGGCCATGATCTGGTATTATCGAAAACGTTAACATCTATTTAAGAAAGGAAAATGCGGCCATGCAGCCACTTATCAGCGTGATCGTGCCCGTCTATAACGGAGAGCGTTATCTGGAAAAGTGCATAGAAAGCCTGGAAGAGCAGACTTATAAGAACCTGGAGATCATCCTGATCAATGACGGGTCCACGGACGGAACAGGGGCGGTCTGTGTGCGGCTGAAAAAGAGATTTGAGAATATTCATGTGATTACCACGGAGGATGCAGGCGTCTCGGCGGCCCGCAATGCGGGGCTTCGCGCGGCAAAGGGAACCTTTGTTACCTTTGTGGATGCGGATGACAGGCTGCGCCCCAAAGCCATTGAGATTCTGCTTGACTGTATGATGGAGACCGGAAGCGATGTGGCGGGCTGCCGTTTCTATTCCTGGGAAAGCGCTTCGCAGTGGGAGGGCTTTCTGAATAAACGGTACCGGGTTGAGAAACCCGTTAAATATGAGCCCGCCCAATACCTGCAGGAGCAGATCCTGAAAGGAAACACCCGGTGCTGGAGCAAGCTGTACCGGCGCTCGGCAATCGGCGGACTGCGCTTTGAGGAGGGATTGAGCATCGGGGAGGACATGCTGTTTCTGGTAAGGCTTCTGCCCTATATAAGGAGCGTTTGCGAGGTAAGCTATCCGGGTTACGGCTATTTTCAGAATCCGGGCGGCGCCATGAGACGGAAATTTTCGGAACGCTACATGGACCAGATCACTTGCTGGGAGCTGGCAAGGGAAGAGATCATGAGGATGGATCCAAAGCTCTGTGACCGGATTACCACGATTCTGATCATGGCAATTCTTCTGACCGTGGGAAAGCTGGCGGCCCTGCCGGGCAGCGAGAGGCGCAAATACAGGGAGCTTGTGGAAATCTGTCATGAAAAGCTGAAACGGGAAAGCCAGTCTGCGGGAGCCGTTGCGGGCCTTTCAAAGGGCTACCAGGCCAAACGGCAATTCTTTCTGGATTCACCTGGCCTGTATCTGTTTTTGTATCATTTCAGGGACAAGTAAAAGGGAGCGCTCATGGACGAAAAAAAATTGGTGATGTATATGCATGCGGGCAGTGGAAATCACGGCTGCGAGGCTATCGTAAACAGCCTTTGCCGCATGATAAAGGAAAAGCCGGTGCTTGTCAGTTACTATGGCGGGGAGGATGAGAGGTATTCCCTCGGAAAGCTGTGTGAAATCCAAAGCGAGCGGCGGTTTGAGGACCACAGACTGGCCCATATCCTCTATTATGCCTACCGGAAGCTTTCCGGGGATGAGGAGAGTTTTATCCGCTACCGATACCGGGGAATTTTTAAGGGGCAGGCGCCTTATCTTGCCATTTCCATCGGCGGAGACAATTACTGCTACGACACCATGCTTAAGGATCTTCGCCTTGCGAATCTGGCGTTCAACAAAGCGGGAACCAGGACCGTGCTTCTGGGCTGCTCCATAGAACCGCGGCTTTTGGAACAAAAGGCGATTGCGGAGGATCTGATGCGCTATCATACCATTATCGCAAGGGAGAGCATTACCTTCGAGGCGCTGAGGCGGATGGCGGGGAAGCGAAACACCGCCTCTGCCCCGCAAATTTTGTGCTGCCCGGATCCCGCCTTCACCCTGGCGGCAGAAAAAGCGGCTTTGCCCCATGGCTTTGTCCTTGGGAATACGGTGGGCATCAATGTAAGCCCCATGGTTCAGGATAACGAGGCCAGGGCGGGGATCACCATGGAGAGCTATCGGGAGCTTATGCGTTATCTCATTGAGAAAACGGATCTGCGGATTGCCCTGATCCCCCATGTGGTGTGGGAGCGCAGCGACGACAGAAGGCCGCTTCATGAGCTGTATGAGAGCTTTCGGGATACCGGAAGGGTGATGGAGATACCGGACGGGAGCTGTCAGGAGCTAAAGGGCGTCATCTCCGCATGCAGGCTGTTTGTGGGGGCCAGAACCCACGCAACCATAGCCGCCTATTCCTCCTGCGTTCCCACGCTGGTGGTGGGATATTCGGTGAAGGCGAGGGGAATCGCCAGGGATTTATTCGGGACGGAGGAAGGCTATGTGCTTCCGGTGCAGAGCCTTAAGCGGAAGGAGGAGCTGACGGAGAGCTTTCGGTGGCTCCTCGGGCGTGAGGACGAGATAAGAGGCAGGTTACGCGCAGTGATGCCTTCTTACCAGGAGAAGGCGCGGCAGACAGGGAAAGAAGTAGACAGATTATGGGAAGAGTGCATGCGGCGGTAAAAAACATTATTTTCGGTCAGGTCGGTAATTTAATAACCCAGATCCTCAATTTTGTGCTGCGCACCCTGTTTATCCGCCATCTGGGGGACACCTTAAACGGTGTCAACGGCCTTTACACCAATGTGCTCTCCGTGCTTTCCATGGCGGAGCTCGGGATCGGGACGGCCCTGAACTACAGCCTCTACAAGCCGGTTGCTCAGAAGGATATCGAAAAGATCAAATCCTATATGCAGCTCTACAAAAGGGCTTATCGGGTGATCGGAATCGCCGTTGCGGTGATCGGGACAGGCTGCGCCCCGTTTCTTCCCTACATTGTGAAGGCCTCCGAGGGCATACCGGTGCGGGATCTGACCCTGTATTATTTTATCTTTCTGTTTAATACGGTGTCCACCTACTTTGTCTCCTACAAGTACAGCCTGATCAATGCGGAGCAGAAGAATTACATTCAGACCAATATCATCACGATTACAAAAATGATCACGGTGGTGCTCCAGATGGCGGTGATTCTTTTAACGGGAAGCTTTTACGCTTATCTTCTCACCGCCGCGGCCGTGGAGCTCATACAGAAGATTTTTGTGAGCCGCTATCTGGACCGCAGGTACCCTTATCTGAGGGACAGGGATGTAAAAAAGCTCTCTCCCAAGGAGACGGGGGAGATCGTCACGAAAACCAGGGCGCTGGTATTCCACAAGGTGGGGGATGTGGCAAGGCTGCAGACGGACAGCATGATCATAACCGGCTTTATCAATGCGGCGGTCAGCAGCTTTGTGGATAATTACAATATGGTGCTGAATTCCGTGGCCAATGTGGTGAATATTATTTTTAACTCCGTGCTCTCAAGCTTTGGGAATCTCTTTGCCACGGAGAGCAGACAGAAGCAGTATCAGATCTTCAGGGTCTACCGTTTTGCGGCCTGCTGGATCTACGGATTCTCCGCCATGGGCTTTTCCCTGCTTCTGACGCCCCTGATCGAGCTGTGGCTCGGAAGAGAGAGGACGCTGGCTTTTTCGGTGGTTCTCTGCATTTTAATTGACTATTATTTCAAAGGTGATAGAATTGTACTATCAAATTTTAAGACGGCGGCAGGCGTGTTCGAGCAGGACAAGTACCTGGCCCTCATACAGGGGGCGGTGAATCTGGTTGTCTCCATCCTGCTGGTTCAGAGGGTGGGGCTGATCGGAGTCTATGTAGGAACCATCGTCTCGGGGCTGATCGCAAACGTGACAAAACCCGTGATCATTTACCGAGTGATTCTGGTCAAGCCGGTGCGGGAATATTTTGCCGATTCCGTAAAATATATTTCGGCGCTGCTTTTCACCTTTGTGCTTTTGAGCGGCGTAAAGAAATATGTGATGCGGTCGGTTACGGTTTTTACCTTTGCGGCCATGTTCGTGGTCATCTGCCTGGTATTTAACGGAATCTTCCTGGCGCTGTTCGGAAGGACAAAGGAGTTTGAGTATCTGCGGGATCTGGTCCGGGGGAAGCTGGGCGGAAGGTTAAAGAGGAAAAAATAAATGGAAGAAAACAAAAAAGGCTTATATTTCAAAATTTGCAGATGGCTGTCTATAGAATTTGTCACTCTGGCAGGTGCAGGAATTTCTTTCCTGCTTATGCTTCCGGTTTTTTATCTTTCTTTTGTGAACAGGGCATCCGGAGATGATTATGGATATAGCGTGTATACGAGACCGGCCTGGCTGGCGTCACACTCTTTGGCGGAGCTGTTTAGGGCTTCTTTGCAGACGATCCAACGGGTTTACTATGGCTGGCAGGGTACCTGGTTCAGTGTCTTCTGCTTTTCTCTGCAACCTGAGGTTTTCGACAGACATGCCTATGTGGTGGTTACTTTTCTTTCGTTCTTTATGCTGGCCGGGAGTACATTTTACCTTTTCAAGCGTGTTTTTTTCGATGAACTTTCTTTTGATAAATGGAGTTCCTTTCTGGTAGGCATGGTATATCTTATGCTTATGATAGAATATATCCCGGGAACAAAATCAGCGCTCTTCTGGTATAATGGGGTTGTGCATTATATGCTGCCCTTTGTAATGTGTCAGCTTTTGTGTGCATGGCTGATATTGTATGTAAAGACTAATCAAAAGAAATATCTGGTGACAACAGGTATTATTATGACGTTACTTGGAGGTTCCAATTATCAGGCCGCTTTGTTTTCGCTGGTTGTTGTGGCCTATGCAATGCTGTATATTTATCTGTCCAAAGAAAAGGGAAGGGGAAGAAAAGCCGGGAGGCTGATTATACCTGTATTATTTGAATTAGCAGGACTTATTATCAGCATGAAAGCTCCGGGGAACAGAGTCAGAGGCGGTGAAGAATTTGGATTTTCTGCTTCAAAGGGAATTGCAGCGATCGGGTTGTCTTTTGTGTACGGTATTGAGGATATTATTCAATATATGAAAGAAACACCGGTTGTTTGGATCGGTTTTCTTGTCTTGTTTCTGATCCTGGTGGAAGCGTTTCTAAGGCAGAAAAAGCAGAGAGATCTGAAATATCCCATTTGGACGTGTATTGGCTTATACTGTCTGTACAGTGCCATGCAGACACCTGCAATTTATGCGAATGTGGAGGTTTCTCTTGGGGTATATAATATGAACTATCAGGTATTCCTGATTCTGATGGTGGGAGTTCTTACTGCGGCGGCTGATAAAGCGGCAGGAAAAATCAGGATGAAAAAGCATGGAGAGACGGCAGCAGGTTGGACTTACCGGACGATAGTGATGCCGGGATTTGTCTTGTGTATTCTGTTGTTATGGGTATGTAAAGGAAATCTGAAACAAACCACTACCTATAAGAGCTTAATTTATATTACCAGTGGGCAGGCGTCTGATTATAAAGAGCAGATGGATCTTCAGACAGATCTTCTTTTGGATGAGACGGTAAGTGATGTGATTGTTCCTTTCATTAATGACGAGCAGGGACCTCTTATGCATATGCCAATAACTGCCGATCCGGAAGCCTGGACAAATACAGTTACCAGAGAGTTTTACAGAAAAGAGAGTCTAAGGGCCATACCAAGGGAGGAATGGTTGGAACTGTACGGGAAGGAGGTCGCCAGATGAAAGAAGTGCTGAGAGAGGCGGAATATGAATTATTGAATTATCCGAAAAGGACAGTCGGATATTATCTCAAGCGAACGGTTAAAATAGCTACAGGAAGAAAAGTGGAGCCGATTGATAAAATTAATTGGCCCAATGGGCTTCTGGCAATTGGTTTGATCGAATACTACAGACAGCACAGAAATTCGGAAGAGGCAAGACAAATTCTGGATTGTCTGAAACAGTACTATAACCGGTGGATCCGCAAAGGATGCAGACTGTATTTTGTCGATGATGCGGTCAGCGGCATTGCCCTTATTGAATTGCACCAGATTACAGGAGATGAGACATTTAAAAAGGCTGCGGATGAGATCGCACATTTTATTCTCCGGCATGAGACGGATGGCGCGGGGAGCTTACCATATCGACCCGGGCAGGGAAATGGTCATATTTATGCGGATATGGTTGGAATGGTATGCCCGTTTTTGAGCAGGTATGGAAGTGTTTATGAAGATACAAAAGCGATCCGGCTTGCAGTCACACAGATACGGAATTTTATCAGTTATGGGATGGATGCCAGAACGAATCTCCCCTATCATGGATACCATTATAAAAGTGGTATAAAATATGGGATTATCGGTTGGGGACGCGCAGTAGGATGGCTGATGATGGGAATGTCAGAAACCCTGGAATATATAGGGGAAACGCACCCGGATTATGAGTTTATCAAACAGGCTTACAGACGGATTGTCGACAAAGTGGAAGCCTATCAGTGCAAAAACAGTCTGTACAGCTGGCAGCTGTCAGCGGGGGAAGGACCCGCAGATACTTCCGCCACCGCTATGATTTTGTATTCAATCGCCAGATCCCTGGATAATGGGGTACTGATTGGCATACATAGATCCAGAATGGTTCGGGGAAGGGATGCCCTGCGTCAAATGGTAAGGGAGGGAAAGATCGGGGAATGTTTGGCGGAATGTCAGGGATTCGGCTTGTATCCGCAGGTTTACGGAGCTTATCCGTGGGCAGTTGGGACAGCCCTTGCACTGTTTGCATTAACAGAGGAAAGAGGAAATTAGCGGATGGACTGGATAAAAGGTTTAAATGAAAAAATAGAGAATATAGGAAAAAAACGTGAATTTTTGATAGTGTTTCTTTTTTCTGTTTTGATGGTATTTGGCGTGCTGCTTGGAATGGGAACTCTTACAAGCGGATATCATCTTGTGGATGATCATGAATTTCTGGAGTGGATCTATCAGATGCGATGCCAGGGAATAAACGTATGGACGATCATAATTCGGGAGTTAAGGGAAGACTTTACCTGGAGATATGAACCGGCTTATTATGCAACAAGAGTATTAAGTACCTGGTTATTCGGAATTGATCTTATGGGCTATTCCCTGATAAAGGCAACGGAAATAGCGGTGTCCTGTATTTTTTTATATTATTGCGGTAAAAGAATGGGAGCTTCCAAAATATATGCATTTCTTTTTGCCACACTCTCGCTTGTCGGTTATCAGTCTGCCGTATGGTGGAAATTGGGGCCGCAGGAGTCCCAATGCACGGTATTTTTTGCCATGGGTTTTTATTGTATGCTTCGCTATCTGGAAAACGAAAAGAAAAGCTGGGCGGTGGGAAGCATAGCCCTGTTCTTTGTTATGTGCAACTTTAAGGAATCTTTTATTCTGTTGGTTCCGTTTTTTATGCTGTATGTACTTTACTATGATTTGCAGAAAGCCGAAGGTGAATTGTCTTTTAAACAGATCTGGAAATGTTTCAGAAAAAGATTCTGGTACCTTTTTACCCTTGGAATGATATTTCTGATTTTAGTTTTTGTTATTGTTGTTTTCGTGGGAGTAAATGACTATGACATGGTAGGATTAGATGCGTCCATTCCAATCAAGGTCTATATGGAAGCTTTGGAGAATTCATTTTCCAATGATCTGAAATGGTACAAAAGATTCGGAATTCTGTTTGTGCTGATCCTTCTTACTTACTGGGAAGAGCTGAAAAAGCTGTGGAAGGAAATTTTGCTTATCATAGTTTTCCTGCTCCCGCAATTTGTCATCTTCGGACAGGTGGGTATTGGAGAACGCTATATCCTGCCAAGCTCCATCGGGTTTGCCCTGTTTTTCGCCATTGTGATCCCAAAGTGGAAGCCTTTGTCAGGAAAGCGCAGATTCGTGTATGTGGCAGGTCTTCTCCTCCTTCTGGCCGCACATGGCAGGGTGGCGCTGCGGGAAGCGGATTATTTCAGATACAGAGGCCAAAGCGTTCAAACCATGTTGGAAACCGTGGAGGAGCTTTCCGGTGACGGCGCCAACGTGCTCTCCTGTTTCAGGCCTAATGAAGAAGGAAATCTGACCATAAATTACTGGATGCTGGATCATGGATATGACAATGTTTATTTCTGGACGCAGGAGGATGGTGTGATCAACAAGGTCTGTGACAGAAATCTGAGTTACACGCAGGAAGAGAGAATACCGCAAAATTTTGATGACATGGACATTGTGGTCATGTATAATCAGGAGGATCGGCATTGGTGTTATACACCCACTCTTGATCTGTCAGAGTTTACGGAAATGAAATGCGGCACGCTAACGATATATGTCAGGAATGGCAGCGGGTTGAATCCGGCGGCTATTGATATAGAAGGATTACGAATCAATTTCTAGGGAGGGACATAGAGAATTGGTAATTATCGAATTGATGGGAGGCCTGGGAAACCAGCTTCAGCAGTATGCGCTGTACAGGAAGCTGGTGCGCATGGGCAAAAAGGCAAGACTTGATACATCCTGGTTTCAAAGGCAGAAGGACGAGGGGGAAGAAACCACTTCAAGGGAGCTTGAGCTTGACCGGTTTGACCGGCTGGTCTATGAGACATGTAACGAAGAAGAAAAGGCGGAGTTGATAGGGGCTGACGGATTTTCCGGAAAGCTGCGAAGAAAGCTGCTTCCCGGGAGTGTCAGGTGGTTTCATGAATCGGAAATGTACCATCCGGAAATTTTTGACTTTGAGGACATGTACATAAGCGGTTACTTTGCCTGTGAGAAATATTATTCCGATATCTTATATGATCTGCGGGAAAGAATACAGTTTCCGCCATCAGGGAATCCTCTGAACAGGGAAATCGCGCAGGAGATGGAGAAATGCCAGTCGGTAAGCCTCCATATCCGCAGGGGGGATTATCTGAATGCTGCAAACAAAGATATGTTCGGGGGTATCTGTACGGAGGCTTACTACAAAAGCGCACAGGAACTAATGCTTGAGACTTTTCCGGACGCTCGCTTTTTTGTGTTCAGCGATGATGCGGAATATGCCAAAAGCCATTACCGTGGCGGGCGGTACACCATTATCGACTGGAACAGTGGAGAAGACAGCTTTTATGACATGCAGCTTATGAGCCTGTGCAGGCACAATATCTGTGCCAACTCCACCTTCAGCTTCTGGGGGGCGAGGCTGAACGCCCATGAGGATAAGATGATGGTAAGGCCCACGCTTCACAAAAACAGCCAGAGCTTTAAGCCGGCTCTCATGTATGATCTGTGGAAGGGATGGAATTTTATAGACAGAGACGGGAGACGCTTTTTGGGTGGCGGGGAAGATAAAACGGAGAATGTATGAAGGAACTGACAAAAAAATATTCGGTAAGAATATCTGAACTGTGTTTTTATATCTTTTTTGTATCGTTATTGTCGGCAAAGGGAATCGGTCTGTACGATGGTCAGACGTTGTTTAAGGTGTTTCTGATTATTTCTCTTCTGGGATGGGGGGCGAAATTTTTCTTTACGGAATATACCTTTAGAGAACTGCTCCTTTGTGTTCTCCCCGTCATGCTTGGATGCGTGATTTATCTGAATACCGGTGAGAAGGGCGCCCTGTTTTGCCTTCTTCTTCTGAGCGGGATGAAGGGAATGCAGGTGAAAAGGGTGTTTCAGACAGGGCTCGTCACATGGATTCTTTCTTTTGGCGGCCTTTTTCTGGTTACTTCCCTGCATCTGGCGGACAGTCCGTTCAAGGTGCACGACAAGCTGGGGCTTGGAAGGATTATCCGCTGGAGCCTTGGGTATGCGCATCCCAACGTGCTTCATATCTCCTGTTTGATTCTGGTATGCTTTGTCGTATACCTGATGGGAGAGCGGTTCCGCCCAAGGAGCTTTATTTTTCTCATGCTGGTCAATCTGTATGTGTTTATGTATTCCCTCAGCAGCACAGGGTTTCTTGCGGTGAGTTTTTTGCTTTTGCTGGCGCTTTACTGGAGCTTTCGTCACAAATTCTGCCGGGCGGAACGGATTGCCATTCAATTTTTCCTTCCCGGATGTCTGTTTCTGTCGCTGGCAGCGCCTGTTATCTTAGAGGGAAACGTATTTTCTTTTGTAAATAAGCTTGTAAATAATCGACTGATTCTTTCCAAGTGGTTTCTGCAAAACCAGCCGGTTCGGCTTTTGGGGGTAAATACGGGGGGGCTTGTGACCTCGCTTCGAACCATGGATAATTCCTATGTATTTGCATGGATTACTTATGGTCTTGTCTTCTTTATCCTCGCAGCAACGGCCTATATGGCTCTGATTTACAAAAAAACCAGGGAGCAGGACGGGGTGTCTCTGTGCCTGATTCTGGCATGTCTGTTTGCAGGAGTGACGGAACCCTTTCTGTTCAACACATCCTTTAAGAATATAACGATCATTTTTGTTGGATCCATGGTTTTTTCTCCCCAAAAAGGAGAGGGGAAAAACAGGGTTCCCCTTTTGGGGAGATATGACAGGGAGCTGGTCATAAAGCTTCCCAATGTTGAACGGATTGGAAAAGAGATGAGAAAGGCAGTATCAGGCTATGGAAAAAAGCTATTTGCGGGAGCGGTTTTTGCGGGAGTTTTAGCCGGGGCCCTGTGCTTCCTATCTGCAAAGATGCCTCAGCGTTATATCCTTCCACAGACGGCATTTGAGGAGACTGGCGACCTCGGGGAGATTTACTACCTGACTTCAAAAGAGGATGTGCCGAGGGAAGGAGACACAATACTCGGATATAAGGATAAAGATACGGCCATGGTGGCCTTTGCCGGAAACATTGCAAAGGTAGAGCGCTTTCGAAATACGGTCTGTTGGACAGTGATAACCGTATTTTCTGTTTACGGATTGGGAATGATAAGTTTGTGGATAAAGTCCATAAGGGTGCGGACGGTGGAGTAGCAACGGAAGAAAACGGGTGTTGAAATGAAAAAACAATTACGGTATTGCAGAATTTTAAATACAAACATTAATGTCACTAATATGGAGGAGACGGTAGCATATCTTACAGAAAATTTGGAAGAGCTCAGAGGAAATTATATCTGTGTTTCCAATGTGCACACGACCATGACATCTTATCGGGATCCTGATTATAATGTTGTCCAAAACAGCGGGGCAATGGCATTGCCGGATGGAAAGCCGCTGGTGATTGTCTGCCGTATGAGGAAATTTTATGGCGCTGGAAGAGTTCCGGGGCCGGATTTAATGCCTCGAATTTTTGAGATTTCCAGGGAAAAGGGCTATCGCCATTATTTTTACGGCGGTTCACAGAACACTCTGGATCGAATGAGGCAGGAGCTCAAAAACAGATATCCGTGGCTTGCGATTGCGGGTATGTATTCGCCGCCTTACAGACCATTAACGAAGGATGAGGATGAGCGGATCACGGAGCAGATTAATTCGGCCCGGCCGGATTTTATCTGGGTTGCTCTGGGTGCGCCCAAGCAGGAGATCTGGATGCATGCGCACCAGAATAGGGTGAACGGCCTTATGCTGGGAGTTGGAGCCGCCTTTGATTTTTGTGCCGGAACCGTGAAGAGAGCTCCGGTCTGGATGCAGGAGTCCTGCCTGGAATGGCTTCACAGACTGACCCAGGATCCCCACCGGCTGTTTACAAGATATCTGAAAACGAATGCCGCCTTTGTTTTTCATATAATAGGGGAAAACAGAAGATATAATAAAGAAAACAGATATAAAAAGATTGCCATGATAGGCCACAAGAGAATTCCCTCAAGAGAAGGCGGAGTAGAGATGGTGGTGGACGAGCTGTCTACGAGACTGACCAAGAGAGGTTATCATGTGGAAGCTTATAACCGTTCAGGTTATCATGTGTCGGGAAAGGAGTTTGATGAAAAGAGGGGAAAAGTGTACAATGGGATTCGTCTGATTACGATTCCCACTTTCAAGAGCAGCAGCCTCAATGCCATTGTCTATTCCTTCCTGGCCACTGTCCGCACACTGTTTGGAGGCTACGGGGTGATTCATTATCATGCGGAAGGCCCCTGCGTAATGCTGGGAATTCCCAGGTTTTTCGGGAAACGGGTGGTCGCAACCGTCCACGGACTTGACTGGCAAAGGGCGAAATGGGGAAATTTTGCTAGCAAAGTGTTGAAATTCGGAGAGAGGCAGGCGGCAAAAAGGGCGGACGAGGTCATTGTCCTTTCCAGAAATGTACAGGAATATTTCCTGAAGACATATAACCGGAAGACTGTTTTTGTTCCAAATGGTATCGACAGACCGGAAAAAAGGGCTGTGAAGATTATAGGAGAGAAGTACGGCTTAAGAGGACAGGATTATATCCTATTCCTGTCCAGGCTGGTACCGGAAAAAGGCGCCCATTATCTGATAGAGGCGTATAAACGGCTGAAAACCGATAAGAAGCTTGTGATTGCCGGGGGCAACAGCCATGCGGAGGAATACAGGAATAAAATCTATGATTATGTGAGAGCGGATGACAATATTATCATGACAGGCTTTGTGCAGGGGAGAGAGCTGGAGGAGCTCTATTCGAATGCATACCTGTTTGTGCTTCCGAGCGATGTGGAAGGAATGGCCATGTGTCTTCTTGAAGCCATGAGCTATGGTAACTGCTGTGTGGTAAGTGATATTCCGGAGAACAGGGAAGTGGTGGAGGACAAGGCGGTATGCTTTAAAAGGGGCGATAGAGATGATTTGTGCGAAAAACTTTCCTTTCTTCTTTCGAACCCTCAGAAAGTACAGGAATATAAGGAGAGCAGTGCCTCTTATATCTGTGGAAAGTATAATTGGGAAGATGTAGTGGAAAAAACCATTCAGATCTACGACGGAGGAAAGAAAAATGGGAGAAGGCGGCGCGGAAAATAAGGATCCCTGGATTGATATTGTTAAATGGGCGGCCTGTATGCTGGTACTTTCCGGACATTTTTTCCAGAGCATGACCAAAAGCGGTATTATGGGAGAAAATGCGATATATCGGTGGTTTATCCACACGATTTATCTGTTCCATGTACCTCTGTTTTTTGTGTGCAGCGGGTATTTATACCAGAAAAACAGCGTGGTAACGACACTGGAGGAATGGAAGGAGAGCGCGCTTCGCAAGCTGGTCACGCTTGGAGTACCTTACTTTACCTTTTCCACCCTGACGCTTCTCATGAAAAAGATGTTTCACTCCTCTGTCAATGAGGAAATAAGCGGCGGATTTTGGCAAACACTTCTTTTGGATCCGCCATCGCCCTACTGGTATCTCTATGTACTGTTTTTTCTGTTCCTGTTTCTGCCTACTTTTAAAAGTGGAAAACAGGCAGGAGCGACTCTGGCGTTCTCCGTACTAATATATTTTTTTCACCAGAACCCACAGGTAAAGGGAATCTACTTTCTGGGAGGAGTAGCGCACAGGGCGGTCTGGTTTGCGGCCGGTATGTGTCTGTGCCTCTGCCGCAGGGAAATAAAGTTTGATGGAAAGTGCCTTGGTCTTTCTTTTCTGTTGTTTCCTCTAAGCATAATAGGATATAATAAAGAGATGCAATGGCTGCCCTATATGCTGTACAGCCTTGCGGGGGGAATATGTGGAAGTCTCCTGGTATTGGAGAGTGCCTTTTGGCTGAACCGCAGAGTGTCGGAAAGATTTATCCTGTTCAGCAGGAAAAACACGCTTCCGGTTTTTTTGATGCATACGATTTTTGCTGCCGGTATTCGCACTGTGCTGCTTAAAATGGGAATTACAGGTATGGGGATACATGCGGCCGCAGGAATTTCGGGAAGTATTTTTCTTCCGGTTGCGGCTGCGGAAGTGATGAGAAGATCCGGATGGCTTTACTTTTTCGTTCATCCCAATGTGGGTAGAAAGGACAGGCGGGCAGGATAATGATATGAAGATACTGATGGTGAATAAATTTTTATATCCCAATGGAGGTTCGGAAACCTATATTTTCAGTCTGGGGAAACAGCTTTGCAAAATGGGACACGAAGTACAATATTTTGGAATGGAGCATGAAGGCAGGGTGGTGGGAAACCATGCGGAAAGCTATACTTCAGATATGGATTTTCACACGGGAAAGCTTTCAAAGCTTTTCTATCCCTTCAAAATTATATATTCCAGGGAGGCCAGACGAAAAATCCGGAAGGTGCTGGATGATTTTCAGCCGGATGCGGTACACCTGAACAATTTCAATTTTCAGCTTACCCCTTCCATTCTCTATGAGATTGCCAAATACCGCAGGGATTCACAAAGGAAAGTAAGGATTGTTTTTACGGCTCATGACAGCCAGCTTGTATGCCCCAATCATTTAATGCAGCAGTATATCAGCAAGAGCCTCTGTACGAAATGTATCGGCGCAAGCCCCTGGAACTGTACAAAATACAGATGTATCCATGGCTCCCTGGTCAAGAGTCTGCTTGGAAGTGCGGAAGCCTTTCTCTATCGAAGCCTTGGCACTTATCGACTGATTGATACGGCGGTCTGCCCCAGCGAATTTTTGAAAGAAAAGCTGGATACCTGCGGGGAGCTTAAAGGAAAGACCGTGGTGATGCATAATTTTGTGGAACAGAGAAAGACGGCCGGTGACAGGGCCTTGCAGGAGAAACCTTATGTCCTTTATTTCGGAAGATATTCAAGAGAGAAGGGGATTGAGACTCTCCTCAGGGTCTGTAAAAGGCTTGCGGATATTCCTTTCGTGTTTGCCGGGAACGGCGATCTGGAGGAGCAGGTAAACCGGACAGAAAATATCGTTAACAAAGGGTTTTTGGCAGGGGAGGATCTTGCAGAGCTGATTAAAAACGCAGAGTTTTCCGTGTTTCCCTCAGAATGTAATGAGAATTGTCCCTTTACCGTGATGGAATCTCTGCAGTACGGAACGCCGGTGATTGGAGCTTCTATCGGAGGAGTTCCGGAGCTGATCAGAGACGGGGAAAACGGTCTTTTGTATGAGAGCGGCAATGAGCAGCAGCTTTGCAGCCGGATCGAAACGCTCTGGAAGGATAAGACAAGACTGGCGGCACTGGAAAAGGGATGTGAAGAGACCAGGTTTGACACGGTGGAGACTTACTGTGAAAAGCTTCTGACCTATTATAACGGATAGAAGGACAGGAGGAAAGGAAGAGAATTATGGCAAAAAGAACCTTATATGGCACGGTAATCGTCACTTACCGATGCAATGCCAGATGTAATATGTGTGACTGTTTTAAGGATCCTTCCAAACCGAGTGAGGAGATTACGCTGGAAGAAATAAAGAAGCTGCCACAAATGGCGTTTACCAATATCACGGGCGGGGAGCCGTTTGTCAGGCAGGATATTCCCGATATTGTGAGAGAGCTCTACAGAAAGTCGGATCGGATCGTGGTATCCACAAACGGTTATTTTACGGACAGGATCATAGCTCTGTGCAGGGAATTTCCCAAGGTAGGCATCCGGATCAGTATCGAGGGACTTCAGGAGACAAACGACAGGATCCGGGGAATTCCCGACGGTTTTAACAGGGGCTATAATACGCTGAAAACTTTGGTGGAGATGGGACATCCCGATGTGGGATTCGGCATGACGGTTCAGGATATGAACTGCGAGGATCTGGTGCCCCTGTACCATATCGCAAACGATATGAATATGGAGTTTGCCACCGCCACCCTGCACAATTCCTTTTATTTCAGAAAGACGGACAATAAAATTGACGATAAACGGAAGGTGGCGCAAAATTTTGAAAAGCTGATCAATGAATTGTTAAAGAGTAATTCTCCAAAGAAATGGTTCCGGGCGTATTTTAATCATGGGCTGATTAATTATATTTATGGCAATAAGCGGCTTCTTCCCTGTGATATGTCACAGAATGCTTTCTTTATCGATCCGTTCTGCGACGTGATTCCCTGCAATGGCATGGAGAAAAAAGCCGTCATGGGGAATCTGAGAAAGCAGAGCTGGGAGGAGCTGTGGAATTCAAAGCAGGCGGAAAGCGTCAGGGAGTGTACCCGAAAATGTGACAGAAACTGCTGGATGATCGGCAGCGCATCTCCGGCTATGCACAAATATATATGGGTGCCAGGCTGGTGGGTGATCCGGCATAAATTTTTAAAGGGCGGCAGATATTCGCTGAGAGAAAATAAGTTTATCGAAGGACTGGACGAATGAAGGTTTTATTTACGGTTGCCAGCATGGCAGGAGGCGGTGCGGAACGGGTGATATCCGTTCTCGCAAACCGTCTGGCGGAGGAAGGTCATCAGGCAGCGGTCATTATGACAGCGGGAGATACCGTGGATTATTCCATGGATTCCAGAGTGGAGCTGTTATCTGTCGGAGGGATAACCGGTGGAAGCATGATAAAAAGATTGCAGAGAATCGGAAAACTCAGATCGGTCTTTTTGCAGAATCCGGATTCGGTTATCGTTTCCTTTGGCCTGGGGAGCAACTTTTATACAACGGCGGCGAAGCTGGGCCTTGGGAATTTCCTTGTGATTTCGGAGCGTAACGACCCGAAGGCCTGCCCGCACCCTCATTTGCGGAATCTTGTGTTTGGATTTGCAGACAGACTGGTATTCCAGACAAGAGATGCCATGGAATGCTTCCCTAAACGGCTGCGAAGAAAAGGAACCGTTATTCCGAATCCTATTTCAAATGACACTGCGCCGCCTTATGACGGGCCGAGAAAAAAGACAGTTGTGGCAGTGGGAAGGCTGGAGCCCCAGAAAAATTATTCTCTTTTGCTGAGAGCGTTCGCCGCTTTCCATGAGAAATGGCCGGAATATACGCTGCATATATACGGCAGGGGATATTTGTCGGACGAGCTGCGAAAGATGGCGAAGGAACTTGGCTTGTCAGAGACCGTAGTGTTTGAGGGATATGCGAAAAATGTTCACGAAAAAACCAGGGATGCGGGAATGTATGTCTTATCCTCTGATTATGAGGGGATTTCCAATGCGCTGCTTGAGGCCATGGCGCTTGGCCTTCCGGTTATATCCACGGACTGCCCCATAGGCGGCTCAAAGCTGTGTATAACCCATGAGAAGAACGGTCTTTTGGTTCCGGTGGGAGATGTTGAGGCCATGGCGCAGGCAATGGGCAGACTTGCACAGGATGAAGGCTTCGCCTGCAGACTTGGACAGGAAGCGGTGAAGGTGCGCCGGCGTTTTTCTGAGAAGGCAGTTACAGAGGAATGGAAAACAATATTGGAAAAGAGAAAGCGACTATGAGATTTTTGTATGTGGCGCCGAGATATCATACGAATCAGATACCTGTGATGAAGGGGCTTATAGAACATGGACATTCTGTGTTTTTTTTCAGTCATTATGCCGGGAAAATCGAAGATTATTCCCAGGTGGTTCCGGAGATCATAGGTTATTCCGCCTTGTTTAAGTTAATCAATTTTTTCCATACCAGAGTGTTTCACAGGAAAGATCCGATGGCGGCTGACTGGAAGCTCCTGTGCGGCTTTCCTCCGATACTCAAAATGAACCGGAGGATCAGAGAGGTGAACCCGGATCTTGTGATCTTAAGGGAGCGTTCGGTCTATTCTGTGGTGACTTTTTTGATCTGTAAAAGGCGAAAGATCCGAACGATATTGTATAACCAGAGCCCTCTTTACGGAGAGGTCAAAACCGACATGGCGCACAGAGCGGTGAATAAACTGACGCCAAAGATGCGGATAACCCCGGTAATCGGCAATCCGGAGGAAAAAAAAGATCCGAAAGCTTTTTTTGTCCCGTTTATCATGGAGCTGCAATGCGCACCGGATAAAAAGGAGTATTGCCAAAATGGGGAAATACATATTTTCACGGTGGGGAAATATGAAAAACGCAAAAACCTTCTGATGATGACCCGGGTATTTCGGGAATTGTCGAAAGCTTATGCGATCCGTCTGACGATAGCGGGAGAGTGTTCCTCAGCGTTCCATAAAGAATATTATGAAACTCTGAGAGAGTATATCGCATCAAACAGGCTGGAGGATAAAGTCACGCTTCTGCAAAACCTGAAGAGAGAGGAAATGAACCGTATCTACGAAAGGACGGATCTGTTTGTTCTTCCCAGTACGTTAGAGCCGGCAAGTATTTCGCAGTTAGAAGCAATGGCGTTTTCCATACCGGTTATTTGCAGCGATACCAACGGCTCCGCCTGTTATGTTGAAAACGGACATAATGGTTATTTATTCAGGGACAATGAGGAAAAAAGCTTAAAGGAAGCCATGGAGAAGATCATAAAGGATCCAGGTCTTCTTAAGGAAATGGGCAGAAACAGCTATCAGGATGTAAAAGAAAAATACCAGTTTGAAAACTATTATGAAGGAGTTATGGAATGCATTTGCTCCAGGGAAGAATAGGCAGAAAAATCAGAATAGGGTTCGTGCTTGCCTCGGTTTTTTTTCTTTGCGTTTTGACAGGCATTCTTTGCTATTCGTCATCGGCAGGCGATGATATTGTAATCAACGAAGTCTGCAGCAATAATTTTTCTTTGATTGCGGATGATAACGGCAATTATTCTGATTATGTGGAGCTGTATAATCCGGCGCCTGTGCCGGTTTCGCTGACGGGATTTTCCCTGTCGGACAGCAAAAACGAATTAAACAAATGTCCGCTTGACAGTATGATGATTCCGGCAAAAGGACATGTGCTGATCTGGGTAGATGGAACGGATAGCGGCATGATCGGGCACGCTTCTTTTAAGATCTCCAGCGGCGGGGAGACGATTTACTTAAGCAATGACAAGGGGCAGGTCATAGATACGGCGGAAGTTCCGGCGCTTGCCTATAATACGGTCTTTGCCAGGGTGGGAGATGGAGGCGATGCGTGGCGAAGACAGCTTCCAACAGCAGGCATGGAAAACGCAGAGGCGCAGGTACTTGCGGACGTAACATTGGAGAAACCGGAGTTTTCCGTCCAAAGCGGTTTTTATGAGGATGCCTTCCTGCTTGAAATGCATGCGGGCAAGGGGCAAATTATCTATTATACGCTGGATGGAAGCGAGCCTGATGAAAATTCTCTGCGGTATGAGGAGCCGCTGCAGATTACGGATGCGAGTATGAATGAAAATGTCTATTCTGCCCGCACGGATTTAACGGCTGAAATGGAATATGTGCCGGAGTTCAAGGTGGACAAGGCGACTGTGGTGTGCGCCATTGCCGCATCGCCGGACGGCAGTGAGGTAAGCGCCGTTGCCACGGAAACGTACTTTGTAGGATTTGGTGAGAAACCGGATTATGCAGGGTATGCTGTCTTGTCCTTGGTGACAGACCCGGATCACCTGTTTGACGGTGAGAGCGGAATTTACGGAAACGGGAATGCGCTGAAAGCGTATGATGAGGCGGCAGGGCTCATAGAGGGGGAGATACCCGGCTCTTACGTGGAGGAAGACGGGGGTGTCCGTTACAGATACATGTCAACTAATGCATATCATTCCGGAAAAGAGTGGGAGCGGAGAGCATGCCTTGTTTATTTTGATGAAGACCATAAAGAGAGGCTTAAGCAGGAAGCCGGGATCAGGATCGCCGGTCAGTCCACCCGGAATGCGGCACAGAAGTCTTTTAATATATACGCCAGGGACATTTATGATGGGAACAAAGTACTTCAGTATGATTTTTTTGAGGGAATGGAATATGATTCTGTCAAGATCCGGAACGGAGGAACAGACCATCCGAGAAGTAAGATTTATGATCCGTTCCTGCAGTCGCTGGCAGAGGGCAGGGCTGTTTCCATACAGTCATCAAAGCCCTGCGTGGTATTCTTAAACGGGGAGTACTGGGGCCTCTATAACATTAGAGAACGTTATAGAGAGGATTATTTCCGCAATCATTATGGAATCGACAAGAACAATATCTGGATGACAGATTCCGGTGCAGACAGCATAGGAGGATGGGATGCGTGGAATGATTATAATGATATGATCTGTTTCATATCTGAAAATGATATGACGGATCCGGAAAACTATCAGAAGGCAAATGAACGGATCGATATGCAAAGCCTGATCGATTTTTACTGTATACAGCTGTATATAGATAATAATGATGTGAGCTTTGACAAGAATATCGCACTGTGGCGCTCCATACGTGCCGGTGATGGGAAATTTGAGGACGGCAGATGGAGGTTCATGCTTTATGATCTGGATGGAGCGCTGGACGGATTTGACAATAACACTTTTGTGGATTCCGAGTGGTGGAAAGAAGACTTTAGCCTGATGGATGAAGGAATTATCGGCAGCCTGCTGGAGAATCCGGATTTCAGAAAGCGGTTTACAGATACGTTTATGGAAATTGCCGATACGGTCTTTGATTATGAAAGAGTGCATGAAAGACTGATGCAGTGGAAAGAACAGTATGAAGCGCAGGTCATAAAAAGCCATCAGAGATTTATCGCATCGGACATAGGAACACGGGAGTATGATTCCTATATACAGCATATAGACGATTTTTTTGGAAAAAGGCGGGAATTTATCATTCCATGTCTGGAAAAAGAAATGGAAAAGTATTGTGACTAAGAGAGGATAGGATGAAAATCAACAAGCTCAGGATTTTGCCCCTGTTATATTTGAATATGATCCTGCTTTCCGGCTGCGGGAGACTGCTCAATGCCAGTGTTGGGACACCTGTTAAGGAGCCGGAGACGGAGAACCTTGGGGAAAGCATATCCTGTGAAATTACGGATATGGACAGAAGAACGGAAAGCGCCGATGAAACAGAGATTCATTTATCCCAATTGTCAGAAGGAAGTCAGGAAGCAGGTCTGTATACTTATGAAGCGGGACGTCTTACGATTTGCAAGGGGGGAGACTATCTTATTTCCGGCAAATCAGATGATTGCAATCTGGTGATACAATCTTATGATGATGAGATTGTACACCTTATCTTCGACGGCGTGGAGCTTCATGCAAAGGAAGGACCGGTACTGTACGGCAGGCAGGCGGGAAAAATAATAGTTACGCTGAAAGAGAATACGGAAAATTTGATTTATGACAGCCCGGAATATGCTTCCGATGCGGAAGCCTGTATCTTCAGTAATTGTGATCTTACAATAAACGGAGGCGGCAGGCTGAATGTATATGGCTATTATCATGACGCTGTGCGCTCCAAGGATCGTATCAGGATCATCGGAGCAGATTTATATATCAGGGCGAAGAACAATGGAATCAGGGGCAACGACGGAGTCATCATCGAAGAGGGTAATGTGGAGGCGGAGTGCGAGGGGACAGGCATCCGCACAAATAGTGACCAAGGGTATGTAATGGTACAGGGAGGGACGCTGAAACTGACGGCAGGTGAAAATGCAATCTATGCGGACAGCCATGTTTCCATCAAGGACTGCCGGAAGGATCTGTATTCTGTCAGGGAAGAGATACGCTGCAGCGGTGTGGTAGAAACAGATGAGGACAGTATGAAATGACAGAAAAATATACGGAGGCAAAATACAGGCATGAGTATAAGTATGTATGCGATGCCATGCAGAATGCGGTTTTAAAGACCAGAGCCAGAGGCATCTTGAAAAGCGATGAACATGCGGGCGTTGACGGTTTTTACAGAATCAGAAGTCTGTACTTTGACGATTTGGAGGATAGATGCTATTATGAGAACGAGAGCGGAATCGGAGAGCGTGATAAGTACCGGCTTCGCATATACAACGGAAATAATAATCGGATCACCCTGGAGAAAAAGAGCAAAGTCCGGGGGATGACGTTGAAGACCCAGAATCGTATCAGCAAGGAGCAGTGCAGACAGTTGATGGCGGGGACGATTCCCCTTGTATCAGAGGATATGACAGACTGTCTAAAGCGCCTCTTGACGGAAATGCGCATGAAGAACATGCGGCCTAAGGTTATCGTGGAATATGTCCGTTACCCCTTTGTTGAAAGGAACGGAAATGTGAGGATTACTTTTGATGAAGCCGTCAGCTCCTCCAATGAGTTCAATAAGTTTTTGGAGCGGAATATCATCCTAAGACCGATTTTGCAAAATGGGGAGGGCGTTTTGGAAGTAAAATGGGATGAATATCTGCCGGATTATATCAAAAACGCTATGCAGCTTGACACACTTTTGTGGAGCAGTTTCTCCAAATACTATTTATGCAGAAGATACAACGTTTATGGAGGCATCAGAGTATGAATTATATCGATATTTTTAAGAAATCTTTTCTGGAGGGATATGCCTCGACGAATCTGACGGTAAAGTCGATTTGTGTGTGTATGTTGATCACGATTTTGATCTCAGCTTATATTTTTATGGTATACCGGCTGCTCAACAGAAATGCATTCTACAATAAGAATTTTAATATGTCCCTTCCGGCGATTGCCATTCTCACGGCGGCAATCATTTTGACCATACAGTCCAATATCGTCATTTCCCTTGGCATGGTGGGAGCCCTGTCTATTGTAAGGTTCAGGACCGCAATCAAAGATCCTATGGATCTGGTCTTTTTATTCTGGGCGATCAGCGCAGGGATTATCTGCGGCGCAGGATTTGCGGTTATAGCGGTTATAGCGTCAGCGGTTCTCACGCTGGGGTTGCTGCTTGCAGATCATCTTCCCATTGCAAAGTCGCCGCAGATTCTGCTGGTCAATGCAAGTACGTTTGAAAATGAAGAGATGATCATGGAAATGGTCAAAAAATATTGTTCTCTTTATAAGGTCAAGGCAAGGAATCTGACACAGGATCATCTGGATATGGCGATAGAGGTGAGAGTGAAGGAAGAAGGAAGCCTGATGAAGGGATTAATGGAGGTGGACAATGTGATATCTGCCTCTCTTATTGCCCATGACGGTGAAGTGACATTTTAGGGGTGGAAAGAGGATAAAATGGGATGCCTTAAAGATAAAGTCAAACAGTTTGTTTTTATATTTGTGTATATGCTGCATGAAAAGAAACTGATAAAAAATAAACTGCATGTAAATACAATTGACCAGACGATAGATAAGCTGATTCATTCGGAAGAGAGCTTTGTGCGGTTCGGAGATGCGGAGATTCGTATTATAGAAGGGAACACGACTAAATTTCAAGATTATGCCCCGGCACTGGCTGAAAGACTTTATGAAATTTTACAATATAAGCAGGAGCATATATTGGTCGGCATACCTGATATTTTTGATTCTTTAGAGCTGTATACGGATCGAAGCAAAAATTTCTGGATGGAACATCTCTTTTTTTCCAGAAAGACCTATTTAAAATATTGTAATACAAGTAAAGTGTATGAGAATGCCTTCTTTTCCCGCCTTTATTATATTTATAAGGATAAGCGACAGTCCGGGAAATGGTTTCAGAGAGTAAAAGAAATATGGAAAAATAAAGAAATCGTCATTGTGGAAGGGGAGGGGACGCATACAGGAGTGGGAAATGATCTGTTGGATGCGGCCAAAGGGATAGAGAGAATCTTATGCCCGGCATTGAATGCATATCTTGCATATCCAAGGATCAGACAGGCATGTTTTGCATGTGGTAAGGAGAAGCTGTTTTTGCTTGCGGTGGGAAACACGGCCAAACTGCTTGTAAGCGATTTGGCGAAGGAAGGATACAGAGCGATTGATATTGGTAATCTGGATTTGGAATATGAGTGGTATATAAGAGGGGATAAAAACAAAGGGGTAATTCCCAAAAACAATGTGATAGGATTTGAGGCGAATGAGGAGGCCGGTTATTATGAATATTTATCGCAGATCAAAGAAAGGATTGTATAAAACCACATGAGAATTGATGAGGAAATCAGAAAGGAATTACTGTCAAGCGATGGACATATGGGCGAGATAACTTTTTCATCTGAAGTATGTCCGCTTCCAAGAAGAGAAGGAACAATAAAGATTTTAAAAGAAATGGGCGTTAATAATATTGTTCATATCGGCTGCTGCGGCCACTTACACAACATAAAAAAGCAAGTGGAAAGTAATACGCATTTTCACAGAATGCTGATAAACGATTTTGAGAAGGTGATAGGCTTTGACATTGAAAGACAAGCCGTGGAATGTCTGTCGTCTTTTGGAATTTCAGATATTTACGCAAAGGATTTTGTGGAAGAAGCGGGGGATGTGGAGAGGATTATCCTCAATTCGTTTGGAGACAGTCCTTATCTAGTGCTTCTGCCGGAGGTGCTTGAACATATCCCAAACCCGGTGGCATTTTTGGAGAAGGTCGCCAGACACCATGGGAGTAGGAAGAATAAGATTCTGATTTCCGTACCCAATGCATACGGATTTGGAAGGGTGTGCGGAATGCTGTTCCATAACAGGGAAGAAATCAATATGGATCATAAATACATGTTTACTCCGACCACGATTTTGAAGGTAATGTGCAAGGCAGGAATCATTCCGGAGGAAATCGTTTTCCTTGATCTGTATAAATATTCCCGCATCTTTAAAAAACCGGTATTGGGAAATACCATTGTAGTAACAGGAAGATTTGAAAAGGAAAGCGAACTTTGAGACAAAAATTATTCAGTGAAAAGACAGTAAGAATATTGACCTATTTCTATCTGGCTCCATTTGCCCTGATGGTATGTTTTAATGCGGTAAACAGCCTTCTGCGTACTACGTATTTTGAGCTGTACCGCGATATGGAAACAGCCAAGTACAAATGGGACAATCCTGTTCTGGTGCTTGCAGGCAGTGCGGTGTTGCTGGCCGTCCTCCTGTTTTTGTGGAGAAATGACAAGATCGAAATAAAAAAGCTTGACAGGCTGTGCATTTGGTTCGGGGGAATACTCAGTCTGATCATCGTTCTTTTATTCCGCTGCGAGGTGGTGTGCGACAGTGAAATTGTCAGTGATATAGCGGTTGAATTTATGGAAAATAACTTCAGTGCGTTTTCCAGAGGCGAGTATTTATACCGCTATCCCTTTCAGCTTGGCATAACGGCCATGCTGGAACTGATTTACAGCATATTCGGGGTCAGAAATTTTGTTGTTTTTCAGATAATTAATATCATATGCAGCATGGTCATATTGAAGATGCTGCAGCTGATCGCCAGGGAGCTGTTTACAGATGAAAGAGTCAGACGAATGGAAAACGTAATCTCCATGGGCTGCCTCCCGCTCTTCTTATTTACAACATTTATCTATGGTGATATGATAGGATGGTGTCTGGGTATCTGTGCGGTTCATTCTATTATTAAGTATCTGAAAAGCTCCGGATTAAGGAATGCAGCCTGTGCCTCCGCATTTTTGAGCGCAGGGGTGGTGGCAAAGTCCAATATTAATATTTTGGTGGTGGCAGCAGTGATCGCCATAGCGTTAAAAGGAGTCCGGGATAAAAAATGGAATGCGGTTTTGATTGCCGGTGGAGTGATTATAATATCCCAGCTGGGGAATACCTGCGTGAACCAGTTTTATGTGGAACGTATGGGTGTGGAGAAAATACCGGGCGGAATCCCCAAGGCAGCGTGGATCGCAATGAGCCTGCAGGAGGCGGATGAGGGCGGTTACGCCTGCGGCTGGTATAATGGGTATAACTGGCGGATCTATGGCGAGAATGATTTTGATGTGCAGAAGACCACGCAGGCATGCATGGAAAGTATAAAGGAATCGCTGAACCGGTTCGCACATGAGCAGAAATATGCGCTTACTTTCTTTTATAAAAAATTCACTTCCCAGTGGAACGCTCCTACCTTTCAGGCAATGATCACCAATGAGTGGTACAGCAGACACTCCGAACCGTTGTCGGATGTTGCATACTTTTTTATTTATGGGTTCGGAAGAAATATCTTATATGAGATTATGAATATCTACCATTTTTTGATATTCCTGAGTACGGCGGCTTTCTGTCTGCTTCGCAGGAAAAAATGGGATTTTGCCCAGGCTTATTTCATACTGAACATATTCGGCGGCTTTTTGTTTCATATGATTTGGGAAGCACAGTCCCGCTATGTGCTGGGATATTTCATTTTGATGCTGCCACTTGCGGCATGCGGTGTGAGTGAGCTGTTTTGGCGGTTAAGCGGTTTGGAAAAGATTGAAAAAGCAAAAAAGAGGAGTGAAGATGGGGCGTTTTCAGAATAAGTGGGAGCAGCTGAAATTTGCAGTTTATTGTTTCCGGCAGGCGAAGGACGGACGGTTTGTAAAACGCGTAAAGGCGCTTGAAGAAGATAACCTTGTAGAGATAGAAAGCTACGGGGATAAAAACAGCGGGGAGCCTGTCTATTTTATAGATATGGAGGAATCCCACTCCGGTTTCTTTGCGGAGCACAACAAACTGCTTGCTCTGCTGTATTTTGCCGATAAATACCGTTTACGTCCTGTGGTGAGGTTTCATCCCGGATATTGCTACGGAGAAAAGCATCCGGTAAACGGTACGGATAATCCTTTTGAATATTATTTCGAGCAGCCCGGCGGGATTTCCCTTGAAGAGCTTTGGAAGTATAATCATGTGCTGAAAAGCAGGAAAGAGAACAGTAAGCTGGCTGTTTCCCTGAATAAAGAAAGTGGCGGATATGCAAGGAGTGAGCTTTTTTTAAACGAGATGGGAAGAATTACGGCGAAATATATTCGTTTGAATCAGACAGTGGATGCGATTCTTCGAAAAGACATGAAAGAGATTGGAATCTGCGCAGAGGCAGGTTCAGGGCGTATTTTAGCTGTTCACGTGAGAGGAACGGATTTTAAGCAGCACTATAATGGTCATCCGGTACAGGTATCAATAGAGGAATATTGTCAGGCAGCGGCCAAACTGTTTTATGATAAACATTACGAGAAGGTTTTTCTGGCAACGGATGATCTGGATGCGGTTGAAAGGTTTCAAAAGGAGTTTGGCAGCCGCCTGCTATTTTACCGTGATGTGGTCAGGAGTAAGGGAAACGATACGGTAATGCATAGTTTGTCAGAGAGAGAAAACCATCACTATCTGCTTGGAGTGGAAGTACTGCGCGACGTATATTCCATGGCGCAGTGCGACGGACTGGTGGCGGGGCTTTCTCAGGTGAGTTATGCGGCGAGAATTCAGAAAAAGAGTGTGGGAGAGGAATATGGTGATCTTGTCATATTAGACAAAGGGATCAATTATCATCAGAAAGAAAATTGCCCGAACTGAGAAAGGGAAAACGGTGATCAGACAATTAGTTTATATTTTTAATCGGAAAGAAAAAATTCAAATTGTGCTTTTGTTTTTAGCTGCGGTTGTGGGAAGCCTTTTGGAATGTCTCGGTGTCGGGGTTTTTATGCCGTTTGTAAATGTGTTAATGGATACCACGGCAATTCAGAAAACATGGTATTTAAACCTTTTTTATGAAGCTCTCGGCTTTCAGTCGCCGGAACCTTTTCTGACGGCACTGACAGCTGTTATTGTGGGTGTTTTTATATTTAAAAATATATATTTGATTGTGGAAAAGTATGCGATTTACCATTTCTCTTACAACACGCAGATGAAAATTTCCACAAGGCTTTTGAAAGCATACATGAATGAACCTTATACCTTTCATTTAAATAAAAATATTTCTGTATTGCAGAGGAGTATGCAGGAAGATGCCAATCTGTTTGCGAGTGCCATTATCCACTTTATGGAATTATTTATAGAGATCACAGTATGTATTTCATTAGGGATCTCGCTGCTTTATATCAGCCAGTCTATGACAGTGATCATCCTGGGACTGCTGGTTTTGTGTATGGGAGCTTTTATAGGGATTTCCAAGAAGTTTGCAAAAGGCTTTGGCAGGGAATGCCAGATATACAAGGCAAAAATCTATCAGTGGATGAATCAGGCCCTGGGAGGAATTAAGGAAGTAAAAGTACTGAACAGGGAACGCTATTTTACGGACTCTTATCAGACATATTACAAAAAATATGCCAAGGGGCTGCGAATAAGCAGGCTTTTGGCTGCCGTGCCTAAATATATTGTAGAAATGGTCAGTATGAGCGGTCTCTTGATTGCGATCATGATAAAGATAAATTATGGACGGACGGATATTGTTACCTTTATTCCACAGCTTTCCGCCTTTGCCGTAGCGGCGTTTCGGCTTATGCCCTCCGTGGGAAGAATAAATGAACATATCACGAATATTATGTACGCCTCTCCCTCCATCGAACTGGTTTACAGCGATCTTAAGGATGTGGAAGAGAGCGGCTGCGGAGAAAAGAACCGGGAGGACTTGCCGGCAGTTTCCGGATGGAAATTTGAAAAGGAGATCCGGATCAAAAAGGTTTGCTACCACTATCCGGATACGGAAGAAAATGTGATTGATTATGTTGACCTTGCCATTCAGAAAGGCCAGACGGTGGCGCTAATCGGTGAATCCGGTGCAGGAAAGACCACCATGGCCGACATTATTCTGGGTCTTCTTCCGCCTCAATATGGCAAAATCAAGGCGGATGGAATGGATATCTTCAAAAATATGGATCAGTGGCACAGAGATATTGGCTATATTCCCCAGACTATTTACCTTTCGGATGATACGATACGCAATAACGTGGCGTTTGGGGTTTATGAGGATGAAATAAACGATGAGGCTGTAATAGAGTCTCTGAAGAAAGCGCAGCTCTATGAGTTTATAGAAGGGCTCAGCGATGGGATAGAAACTATGGTGGGAGACAGAGGCGTCAGGCTGTCAGGCGGGCAGAGGCAGCGTATCGGTATCGCCAGGGCGCTTTATCATAACCCGGAAATCCTGGTGCTTGATGAGGCCACTTCTGCGCTGGATAATGAAACGGAAGCGGCTGTTATGGAGGCAATTGAGTGTTTAAGGGGTGAGAAGACCATGATCATTATTGCCCATAGGCTGACAACCATTCAAAATGCGGATGTGATCTATGAGATTGTAGATGGAAAAGCGGAAAAGAGGACAAAGGAACAGGTACTAAAATAAATGAATTGGAATAATGGTGGAAAAACTAGTGTTCACAAGGGTATTAGGACATCGGATATTCGGGTCGTTTTTACGCTATTTACAATAGGTGTTATTGCATATATCTGGGGAAGGGATATTGGACGTATATGCTTTTTTCAGATACCCAATGAAATAAGGGGGGGGGCAAACGAGGCTCTTGTTCTGGCGCTGTCGCAGGGGATAAATCCATATCGAAGCCTAATCTGTGAAGGCGGAAATCCAAGTGTTTTTTATATGTATCCTATTTTAAATAATTTGATCGGTTCTGTGGCAGTGAAGCTCACAGGGCTTCCGGTCGGTCTTGTGCTTTTATTGCTGAATTTTCTATGGACTGCTTTGACGGCCCTGTTAATTGCAAAGATTGTAGGAAAAATAACAAATAATTTTTATTTGTGCACACTTGCGTTTCTGATGAGCCATTATTGTGGCTGGCGTTACACGAATGTATCGGCATTTCCAGATATGCTTGCGGTTTTGGGTACGACTTTGATTATGTACTTATGCGTGAGGGAAAGGATAACAGGAAGAACGGTTTTTCTCTTGTCGTTTTTGACTGTATTTTGCTTTTACAGCAAGCAGTATGCGGCAGTTGTTGGCTTACCGGTGGTTGTCTTTCTGATTATTCGAAAGCAACTGAAATTATGCTTTTGCTATATGGTAGAAACAGCGGTTCTTCTGGGATTGTCAGTGTTTTTTATTTATTTAACCATGCCCTTTTATTTTATAGAAACTTTATTATTAGTAAGCGGTTCTGCTGACAATGATTTTCGCTGGGCCGTTACCCAGTTTATTAAAATCGGCAAGATTTTCTTTTTGAGTTTTCTGGCTATTTTTATATGGGCCATTCAAATGATTCGTAGTAGAAAATTTCAATTAGATTATGTGTGGATCTGCTTTGGAATTATGGGAGGTCTTCTCCTGTACTTTGGACAGAATGAAGGAGCTCATTTGTCGTATTATTTACAGCTTTGGCTCCCCTCTGTTATTATATTGAGTTTGTGCGCAGTCGATGCTTTCGCCGCTGTATTTAAAAAGAAGTGGCAGCTTTGTCTTATCTATGCCATAGCAATGGCTGGAGCAGTCTGCCCTTATCAGTCCTTAAATACTCCGCTTCTTTCGGATCAACAGCTGCAAAACTGGGAAAAGGCAATGGAAATTGCCGACAAAAGCGACAATATGCTTGCGACTCCTCAGATGGCTTCTTATGCGGTTCAGAATGGAAAGTATATGTATGATTATGGACAAAATCAATATATTTTCCGACAGGAAATGGAAGAGTTTTGGAGAAATGCGGAGGATTCGGAACTGCTCAGAGCGATATTTCCTGAGTTGAAGGAATTCAGAAAAGTGCATGAAAATTACAGGGAGCAGATACTGGTAAAGCTTTACAACAAGGAATATGATGTATTGATGTTGGTCGAGGGAGTCGGATTTACCAGAGATTTTGATGAATTCCAAAAAATAAGAGATGAGAAGTATAAACTGACAGAAACGATTGAAATAGAAACAGGATCCTGGAAGTGGGATATGGAAATCTGGCGTTAAGAGGATTTCCTTGCGTAATATTTTCTGTTAAGACTATACAGCCCAAGACAGGCCATAATTATGAAGATCGGCGAATAAGTAAAAAGATAGCGTGCTCTGGCTTCAAACAGAAGCTCAAACAGAAAAAGGCCGGTCAAGGACATTTTCAGAGTAATGACAGAAAAACTTCTGATATCGATGGTATCTTTACTTTTTACAAATGCCGAAAGAAATAAGACTGCCAACCACAACGACTGGACAGATGAAAGATAAACGGAGTATAATTTTCCATCAGGATAGTAAATATGAGTCATGATTTTGTGCAAATAGCCGCCACCAAAGCATGTTAAAAAGAAATAACCTTCTCCGTTCCAGGCGAAAGAGCCGTCATTATAGACGGCTAGAAGTTTTTGGGCAATAAATCTGAAAAAGCTTTTCAGGGAGCTAAAATGAGAAATCCGTTGTTGGGCCACGGATAGATTGGCTTTTATCCGTTCAGATCTGGTGGGAAAGGATACGGAGAAGTCTACATCCGGTTGATAATATTCACCGTTGCTTTCCTGGTTTAGCCCCATCATAATATAATGTGTAAAACTGAAGGCATCCTCTTTTTCAATTTTAAGGCCTGAAAAGAGGGTGGCTGCCTGGACCAACAGAAAGGCCAGAAATAGGCCGAGTGTAGCGGAAATAAAGCTTTTTGCCAGGGATTTCCATTTGTCTGTATGTCTGTTATCGAGAAATCTGCAAAGAGAGAGGATAAAAATGGCAATAGTTATAATTGCAGTCTGAGGCTTGATTTTAAATCCGAGATAAGTCAGAAGAGTAATTAAAAATACAGTAGAAAGTTTATCTGTGTTTATAAATTTCAGATAGAGATAAAAAATTGTCAGCACAAAAAACAGCCCTATGGAATCGGAATAGGGAATTACAACCCAGGGCGAGAGGCCAATGAAGGCAAGATAAAGGGTATATGCAGTCAGAGCGTAACAGTAATTATTCAAGATAAGTAAAACACTGCGATATAGGATCCAGGAGATATACGAAAAGATCATACATTGAGCAAAGATCAATACCAGATAATAATTATTTATGTGAAGCAGTGTGCATATGCGAATGATAAGGGAAAAGAAAAAGGCCAGCAGGATGTTATTGGGATATCTGGAAAAATACCAATGTTCTAATTCATTGGATCTGCCTTCCGCCATCAATTCAGAATTGTTTAATACATATTTTACATCCCATCCGGTTATAAAATAGTATTGGCTGCTTAAAAAACAGAGGAAAAAGAAAAAAGCAATGGTAAAGAAAAAGACGAATCGATTAACGATATGAGGATTTGGCAGGGTAAACTTTTTGAGGAAAGAATACCCTAAATAAATGAAGGCAAGGCCTATAGTTAATAAAATAATATTGGGAAGAAGAAAAACTTTTTTATATGCATAATCTATGTGATTGAAAAACAGGCAGACAATTAATATAATAAGGGAGATGATTGCTCCCAAAATGTCGATTGTATGTTTGCAAAGGGATGTGAATTTTTTCATGAAAGCCTCTCTTTTTAATATGTAATAATTAGAGTATACGCATAAAAGGAGAAATTTTCAATAAAAGGAGTTAGAAAAAGAACGCAAATAATAACAGGAGTAAAGTGTGAGAGCAAACAAGTTGTCATTAAGTATCACAAGGCGAATAACGGTCATATTGATTGCCCTTGGCGCAACAGCAGGCTGTGTATATATATGGTATCTCGGCGGAATCATGACGGTCAGCGACAGTTACCGGGTGGAGGATGTGACCATCTACAATACGATCTACATGCTGGCGGCCGGGGACAATATTAAGCAGGGATTTACGCCCAGGGACACTTATCTGACAGGTATTGATGTGATGCTGGTTAATACCACCGAGGAAAGCACGGGAGATATCGTTGTCCAGGTTCTTGACATGTGGGGGGAAAGTATAGGGGAGGGAAGGCTTTCTCTGGCGGAAATCCCCGCAGGCGTTTATACGACGGTGCCTTTGAAGGTGGAGATAAATTTCGATGCCAGCGAGGAATTTCAGATCTGCATTTTCTCCGAGGGAGCCGATATCGCCCCGGGCGCACTTCTGGTCTCCGAGGAAGATGACTTCGAGGATAATAATTCCCTCTGCTATTACAATGAGGAACGGGTGTGGGATAACGGCCTTGTGATCGGATATAATTATGGCCGGGAAGAGTTTGTCGGATATAAATATCAGGCGAAAGACATTATCTGGAAGACGGTTGGAAAAATTGCCGTATTATTGCTGATGGCCATAATCGCCGTCTATTTTGTGATAACCTGCCAGGTGGAAAAAATACTGGCGTATTTGTTTGATTTCCATCTCTTCCGACAGCTTACAATCATCTCATTTTTTATTGGCCTTTTCTTCTTTGCGGCAATCTTGAACAAGGCAGGGACGGGCGCTGCAATTCCCGTCTGGGCTTATGGGATGCTGTTTTTGCCGGTGGCACTGTTTTTGTGGTCTGCATGTCTGTATATCAAGGCGATGAAAAGAGGATGCGGCAGAAAGCAGGGAGACGTAAGGACAGATGGCGGAATATGGATCGTTTCCGGTATCTGTATCATTTTGCGGCTTCCCATGTTTACGAGCCTGCAGCGCTGGGATGGGGCGGTCTATTATGGAATGCTTCATGCCGCCAGTCTGGAGTTTGATTTTTCCGTCAACTCCGTATGGATGTATTTTAAGTTGGCCAATCATCCAACGTTTATCTATACGTTTTTTATGTTAATAGGAGAATTCCTTTTTCCCGGGAAGGCAACGGGAGTCCTGCTGGTATCGCTTCTGATGACAACTGCGGCAATGATTTGTATTTATCGGATGCTGCGGGGGTACTGGTGTCGTATGAAACGAATCTGGGCATTACTGTTTACAACGATTATATCGGTAATCCCCCTGTTTTATGGTACCTTTTCCTATGTCAATGTGGATTATACTTTAATCCTGTTCTTTATCTTTTTGATGTATTCGGATTATCGGAAGCAGACGCTTATGATGGCTTTCTGGACAATGTCTCTGCTTCTCAACAAAGAAACCGGCTGGGTGATTGTTGCAGGATATTATATTGCGTATCTGGTCAGATTGTGGAAAGAATCGAACCATACAAAATTCAGGCAGAAAGCGGCGGATGTTTTCTCTGACGGCATTGTTAAGATCATGGTGGCAGGAGCTCTGGCAATCAGCGTTTATGTGGTTCTTCAGGGTGGGCTGGGCTGGTTTAATACCGGCAGCGGGCAGCGGCTGCTTGCAACCAGAGAGAGTATTGACGAGATAGGAACGTCCGTTAACGCATTTGGTTTTTACCCGGCCTATATTCTGCACCGTCTGGCGCAGATTTTTGTGCTCAATTTTACATGGATTCCCACAGTGGTCATTATAAGCGCATTGATATTTTTAGCCATATCGAAACGCAGGGGGAATCCGATCAGGAGAAAAAGAATAAGAAATATTGGTGGGATAATTGGGGCGCTGGCCCTGTTTGTGGCGTTCAGCGTGTTATACATTACAGCGGCGCTTACGAGATACACAGTATTTAGCTCAGTGGCAGTGTGGCTTCTGGCATTGCTTTTCTGTTATAGCGTGTTTTTTCCCGTTTGGCCGCAAATTTGTATCAAATGTTTCAGCGGAGTTATTCTGCTTCTTCTGCTGGTGCAGAGCTTTATATACATTGATCCCTTCTCCAATCTGATCTTCAGGAGAGTGGATTCGGGCAGGGGAAAACTGCTGGCCACGAATATGCAGTTTGTGCGAGGGGATGACTCTCTGGTCAATAATTATAGATATCGCTATCTGGATCCGCTGCTCGATAAGATGCTTGCGCAGGCAGGGTATCACAGAAATATGCAGATCGTAACCTGGGACGGCGAAGCCGGAATTGGCCGTCTGTGGGGCTATGGACTTTTTTGGGACACAGAGAAACAAAAAAGATTTTTTGATGATAATGTATCAGGAATGGAAAATGTTATTCCATTTAGCACGGTTGCGCTGGAGGAGCTCCAGGGAGGAAACGGACTTGGTCAGGAAGCTCTTATCTATTTCCTTCCTTTTAACAGGGAAAGTGAGGAGGAATATCTTGCTTCGCTGCGTGAGCACTACCAGGTCAGCGAGCGCAGGGAAGTGTCCAACTGGGGAGGAACCCTGTCCTACTATATTTTGACGCCCTGACGTTGTGAATCGTAGCGCCGTGACGGGAACTGCCATGGATCCGCTGTTGATATGACCGTATGAGAGAGGATTGTTCGTATGAAAAGTGTTGTGGTGGACGGCGCAACCAGCATGCTGGGACTTGCGCTGATCAATGAATGTATTGCGAACCGGATAAAGGTTCTGGCTATTGCCAGAAAGGATTCCAGGCGGCTTGCGCGTATTCCGAAATCGGAGTATGTGGAGGTTCTTCTGTGCAGCCAGGAGCATGCGGCCGGGCTTGACGCCTCGGCTCTGGGTAAATACGAGGTCTATTATCATTTTGCCTGGGGGAACGTGCTGGCGGAACAGAGAAGGAACATCGAGCTGCAGCTGCCGAATATCGGATATACCCTGGATGCCGTAGCGCTGGCCCAAAGGCTGGGCTGCAGGCGGTTTGTAGGAGCCGGTTCCCAGGCGGAATACGGAAGGGTGTCGGGCCGGATCGGGCCGGACACGCCGGTGAATCCCGAGGTGGCATACGGAGTCGCCAAATATGCCGCAGGAAAAATGGCCATGATCCGGTGCGGGCAGCTTGACATGGAATGTATCTGGACGAGAACCTTCAGCGTGTACGGGATCGGGGATAACATGACCACGCTGGTCATGTATGCCATCGACAGGCTGCTTAAGGGAGAGAAACCGTCCTTCACCAAGGCGCAGCAGAGATGGGATTACCTCTACAGCAGGGATGCCGGGAAGGCGTTTTTCCTGATCGGGGAAAAGGGGAAGGCGGGAAAGGTTTACTGCATCGGCAGCGGGGAAAGCAGGCCGCTCTATGAATATATTTATGAGCTCAGGGACGCCATTGATCCGAACCTGCCTCTTGGGATTGGCGAGATTCCCTACGGGCCCCTGCAGGTGATGAACCTTCAGGCGGATATCCGCGAGCTTGGGAAGGATACGGGTTTTGCGCCGGTTTATTCCTTTGAGAAAGGGATTCGGGAGACGGTAGAGTGGTATCGGGAAAGCCGGGGCAGGCAATAAGTGCAGATGTGACTGCTGGAATCCTGAGACAGGAAAAGGAGAATACGATACGATGAAAAATAGAAACCATAGAAAGCCATGGCTTTTGCAATACAGTATAGTGTTTGCCGTTGTGTGCCTGCTGACGTTTTCTATGCAGATCTATTATGGGAAATCATTTGTATATTCGGAGCAGGGGCTTTGCGGGGACGGATTAGTCCAACATTTTAACGGTCTGGTCTATTACGGGGAATATTTGCGGGAGCTGTTAAGAAATATTTTTGTTGAGCACACCTTTTCTCTTCCGGAATATGACCTGAGTATCGGAATGGGCGGAGACATTCTGGCTACTTTGAATTATTATGTGATGGGGGATCCGCTGAATCTGCTGGCAGTGTTTGTTCCTGCCCAATATACCGAGATACTGTACAATTTTCTTGCGGTAGCAAGGCTTTATCTGGCAGGAACCACTTTTTATTGTTTCTGCCTTTATCACGGCTATGAAACAGAACAGATTCTTCCGGCGTCAATGATTTATGTATTTTCGTTTTACTCAATTGTGATTTCCGTGCTGCATCCTTTTTTCCTGAATCCGCTGATTTATTTTCCACTGATTTTACTGGGTGTGGATAAAGTGATGCGGGAGAGGAAGCCTCTTTTGTTTATTTTGTCCTGTGCTTTGGCGGCTGTCAGTAATTTCTACTTTTTTTATATGATGACGATTCTGATGTTCCTGTATGGAATAATCCGGTATGTACAATATCATGTAGAAGAAATAAAATGCCTGGCCCTGATTAAGGAGCTGGCAGGATTTATCCTCTATTATGTCATTGCGGTTTTGCTTGCGGCTCCGGTGTTTCTGCCCTCTGTGTATGCGGTACTTGGCAGCAGCAGAGTGGGAGGGCGCAGCAGCGTTCCGGCCTTTTATGAATGGATTTATTACATAAAGCTTCCCATTGCCTTTATGAATGCCAGCGCAGATCACTATTCTGCACTTGGATACGGAGCGGTCGGTGTATTTGCGGTAGTCCTGCTGTTTTTCAGGACGAAATGGAAAGAGAAAACCGGATTTAAGATTGCGTTTGTAATAGGAACCGTTTTCCTTTTGTTCCCATTTTTTGGCCATATGTTTAATGGGTTCGGATATGCGGTTAACCGCTGGGTGTGGGCGTATTGTTTTCTTGTTTCACTGATCGTGGCTGAGATGTTCCTGGATATTCTTTGCCTTCCTGCTGCTTTTAAATGGTTGGCGGCGGGAATGACGGTACTTTTTATGGCGCCTACTTTTGTATTCCGTGCGGGGGGCAAACCGGAATTGCTCTTTGCAACAGCGACTCTCGCAGTGGCTGCGGTGGTTCTTTCCGCAATTATTTTGGTATGCAAACGATTCAAAAATAGTGTGCGGATTACTTATTTTGCAATCATAACCGTAAATATTTTTCTCAGCATGTTCAGTTTCTACTCGCCTCTTTCAGGGAATGACATCAGCAAACACGGGGAGGCTGCTTCAGCATATGCAGATATTATGAGCGGGCCGCTTCGTGTACTGGAGGGAGTGGACAGAAAAAAGTTTGACAAGGTAAGGGTTGATACCTCAAATCTTGGATTTGGCGGAGTAAGAACGAATTCGGCGATGCTGTACGATATTAACAGCGTATCCTTCTATTACAGTGTGATTAATGAAAATACCAATACGGCACTGCGTGAATTGCAGCTTCCTGTTCCATACGAAAACAGGTATGTGGATCTGGATTCCAGGGCAGTGCTCTCGGCCCTGATGGGGGTAAAATACAATATTGTCAGAGTTGGGGAAGAGAGATACCTTCCTTATGGATTCTGGGATAAAACTGCGGAAAAAGACGGGTATGCGCTGTACGAGACAAATTACTGCCTTCCCATGGCCTTTGTATATGATCGAATGATGGGCGAGCAGGAATATCAGCTGCTCCAACCGATCCGGAAACAGCAGGCGCTTTTACAGACAGCGATAGTACCGGAGAAAACTCTGGCAGATGAAGAAGGCAGAGTACCTGAAACCGCTTCATGGGATTTGCTGTTTCAGGATGAATGTCCGGCTTACGAGACAGGGGAGACATGCGGACTTTCCATAACCCGGGAAGGTATCGAGGTTTTGCAGCCAGGAGCATATATGACTCTCCGAACCGTCCCGGCGGAATATGGCGAGAGATATCTGGCATTTGAAAATTTGTGGTATGAAGGCGATATAACTACATATATTACGATTACGGACGGAACAATTTCCAGGAATCTTGAGGTGAAAAGTGAATTAGACGGCGCTTACGCCAACATCCACGATTTCCTTTGTAATCTGGGCTATTCCGAAGCGCACGGAGAATCGTATACCATTATTTTTGACAAGCCCGGAACCTATAACTGGTCTTCGCTGAAAATCATTGATCAGCCGCTTGCAGGTATGGAGAATCAGATCAATGATTTGTCAGAGATCCCGGTGGAATATTCTTTTGGGGAGGATAGCATACAACTGCATGTTGACACGCCAAAAGCCGGCCTGCTGTATCTGTCGGTTCCTTTTAGCAAAGGCTGGGAGGCCAGAATGGACGGTAAACAGACAGAAGTGGTTAAGACAAACAATTTTGGTATGGGATTTTTTATCACTCCGGGCGAACACACGGTGGAATTGGTTTATCATACGCCATATATGAGGCTTGGAACGATGTTCATGGCCTTTGGGATCATGTTGTGTACGATAGTGCTTATATGGCAGAGAAAAGCCGGGCGTAACAGACGCTGAAAATGCAGTACCACAGGCTGTGCGGCCGGCACATAAATACAGGAGCAGAGTATGGACATCGAATATCTTCTTATTTTACAAAAACTAAGAGAACTGTCCGGCGGCGTGCTGGACTCTCTTATGATGAGGACTACGGCCCTTGGCGAGCAGATCATCACGTTTCTGGCGCTTTCGTTCATCTACTGGTGCGTGGATAAACGCGCGGGCCGGCTGATGGCCTTTAACGTGTCTGTGGCCTGTACCTGGAATCAGTATACGAAGTGGAAGTGCAGGGTGGAGAGACCCTGGGTCAGAGATGCGAGGATCGTGCCGGTAAGCGCGGCCCTTTCGGGAGCCGGGGGCTATTCCTTTCCCAGCGGACACACCAGCCGGGCGGCGGCCGTGTGGGGGTCTCTGAGCGCTTTTTTGTGGACAAACGCTTCGCAGAAGGAAAAAAAGGCGGTTCCTTCCGACAGCGGAAAGCTTTCCGTCCGAAGGCTCCTCTCTCTTGTGTGCGGACTGATCGTGCTGGCCGTGGCCTTTTCCCGCAATTACCTGGGAGTGCATACGCCCCAGGATGTCCTTGCGGCATTGCTTGTGGGGGCGGTTCTGATCTTCCTCCTGGAAAAGGTTTTGCGCTGGGCGGACGAGGGGGCAAACCGGGATCTGCTTGTGGCCGTGGCCGGATGCGCACTGTGTTTTCTGCCCATGCTCAGGGCGGGCTGCCTTTCCAATGCCGGCGCAGGGATGGGTTTTTTCCTTGGATGGGTGATCGAGAGGCGTTTTGTCCGATTTGACACGAATATATCATGGACGCAAAGAGGCGTGCGGTTCATCATGGGAGGGACGGGCGTTGTCTTTCTCCTGACCGTGCTCTCCCCGGCGCTTCGGCTGGTGATGGCGGGGAAGTATGCGGGCTTTTTCACCTCTTTTGCGCTGGCTGTGTTTATCATGGCCGTCTATCCCTTTTTCTTCTGCAAAAGAGAGCGGTATCGGGCGGGCTTTGCCGTGGCGGCGGTTTTCCTTGCAGGAATTTTGGGATTTTCGGCATGGCAGGTTCACATGCGGAGCGAGGCGGCAGGGGAACCGGAAGCCGGACAGAATGCAGTGGCGGAGCAAGTCCCACAGCAGGAGCCTGAACAAGCACAGAGCACCGCACAGCAGGAGCAGACCCTGGCACAGAGCACAGTACAGGCACAGGGCACCACACAGCAGGAACCGGCCCCGGCGCAGAACGGGGCTGTACAGGAGCCCTGGCTGCCAATGGTTGTCGCACACAGGGGATATTCCTCTGTTTTCCCGGAGAACACGCTGGCGGCTTTTGCGGGTGCCCTGGATATCGGCGTGGATTATATTGAGCTGGACGTACAGATGACGAAGGACGGACAACTCGTAGTGTTCCATGACGACGACTTGAAACGGATCACCGGGGCGGAGGGAGCCATCCGTGACTATACCCTTGCGGAGCTTGGCGCACTCGATGCGGGAAGCTGGTTTTCTTCCTCTTTTGCGGGAGAAAGGATACCAACGCTTGAAGAGGCGCTTGCCTTGATTGAGCAGGGGCAGTTAGGGGTTTATCTGGAATTGAAAGATATAGGGGAAACGCCGGGCTTTGAGGAATCCGTGCTTGCCGCGGCAGGACAATGCGGCATGACGGATCGGTGCGTCTTTGCCTCCTTCCGATATGACAACCTGGAGCGGCTAAAGGAGTTAAACCCTGAGATTCTGACATTATATAATACGACTTCCGGCAAAGTGACGCTGCCAAAAGAATTTCCGGCGGATTACTACGGGCTCTGGAGGGAATCCGTCACCGGTGAATTGGTGGCGGCGGTTCATGAGGCGGGCGGAAAAGCCTTTGTCTGGACGGTGGATACGCCGGCGCAGATACGGAATGTGCAGGCTATGGGGGCGGATGCGGTGGTGACGAACCGTCCGGGACTCGCCAAAGTAATCCGCCACCCGCAGTACCAATATCTTGCGGACAATTTTGAATGCGCAATTCTCATGCCCGGCCTTTACGGGCCGGAGATCCCGGAGCAGTGTGCGGACATGATCGTGCAGGGGCTGACCAAGGCAGGTAATCGTCTGGCTGTCTCGGCTTACAGCAAGTCCGGGGAGAGCAACAGCATTCTCTATGTGACGGACTTAAGCGGAAAGCTTTGGAAGATCGTGGATCTGGGATTTAAGGCGCACACGGGCGGAATCGCTTACGATGAGGAACACGGCCTTTTGTGGGTGACGGGGCCGGAGGGAAAGGTGTACGCCGTATCCTGGCAGGACATCCTCTCGGACGCTTATCAGGGTGAAATCCTTGTGAGCTTTGACGGGGGGCTGGTGAACCATAACGGGTCAAAGGTGGCTTCCTTCCTTGCGCTGTCGGAGGGCGAGCTGTTTGTGGGATCCTATGTGAACGGAGCGGAAGGGGCGCTTAACCGGTATGATCTGTCGGATGTGCATAATCCCCGGCTGGTGTCAACCGTGGCGATCCCGGAAAGGATCCAGGGCATCACCTTTAAGAGAGAGGCGGCAGAGGGCAGGCGCTATATGCTGCTAAGCCAGGGATATCAGACCGAGGATTCCCATCTGCTCCGGTTCCTGTATGAGGAAGGGATCGCACGTTATGCAGAACCGCAGGAGACCCACACGCTGCCGGAGGGAGCGGAGCAGATCCAGATGACGGCGGACGGCATGTATATTCTGTTTGAATCCGCAGTCCGGCCTTACCGGGCCACGGCAAGAATTCCCAACGACCAGATCTGGCTGGTCCGGGAATAGCGGCGCAAACCCGGATGAAAAGGGATTGACGCAAATATGGAAATAGCATAGAATAGGTAGATAGTGTAAATGCTATGGATACAGAAGGACAGGAAGATTCGTATGAAAAAAATCAGTATCATGATTCCATGTTATAATGAGGTGGAGAACGTGGAATTAATGGCAATGGCGGTAACAAACGTGCTTCAGGAGACACTGCCAAATTACGACTATGAGATATTGTTTATCGATAACTGCTCCAGGGACGGGACCCGGGACAAGCTGGAAGAGATCTGCGCAAGGGACCGGAAGGTCAAGGCGATTTTTAACGTCACGAATTTTGGCCAGTTCAATTCTCCTTTTTACGGGCTGTGCCAGACCACGGGAGACTGCGCCATCAGCCTGTGCTGCGACTTTCAGGATCCGGTGGAGATGATTCCAACGCTGGTGAGGGAGTGGGAGAAAGGACACAAGATCGTAAGCTGCATTAAGACATCCTCCAAGGAGTCCGGCATCATCTACTTTTTGCGCACCTGCTATTACAAGGTCATCAAGGGGATGTCCAGCGTGCGTATGATCGAGCATTTCACGGGCTTTGGGCTCTATGACAAATCCTTTATTGCCATTCTGCGGGAGCTGGACGACCCGATCCCGTTTCTGCGGGGAATCGTTGCGGAGTACGGCTCCGGCTTCAATATGATTGAAATCGATTACGAGCAGGCAAAGAGGCGGGCCGGGAAGACTCACAATAATTTCTACAGCCTTTACGATGCCGCCATGCTGAGCTTTACCTCCTATACGAAAGTAGGGCTTCGGCTTGCCACGTTTCTGGGATTTATCTGTTCGGCGCTGAGCCTTGTGGTGGCGTTTATCTACCTCATCCAGAAGCTGACCCACTGGTACGACTATCAGGCCGGCTATGCGCCGCTTGTGATCGGCGTTTTTGTCATCGGCTCGATCCAGCTGTTTTTCATCGGACTTCTGGGAGAATACGTTTTGAATATCAACACCAGGGTGATTCACAGGCCGCTGGTGGTGGAGGAAAAGAGAATTAATTTTGATGACGAGGAAAAAGCCGCGCAAAAGGATGAGAGTACAGGGGTATAAGAGATGAAAAAGGTAATTACTTACGGATCCTTTGATCTGTTCCATGAGGGCCATTACAATATCTTAAAGAGGGCCAAGGAGCTTGGGGATTATCTGATCGTGGGAGTCACTACCGAGCAGTACGACGAGACCAGGGGAAAACTGAACATAATCGATTCTCTGGACGAGCGCATTGAAAATGTAAAAAGAACCGGATTTGCGGACAAGGTGATCGTGGAGGATCACGTGGGCCAGAAGGTGGAGGATATTCAGAAATACAATATCGACATTTTCGCTATCGGCTCTGACTGGGCGGGCTCCTTTGAGCACCTGAAGGATTACTGCCAGGTGGTATACCTGGAGCGGACGAGGAATATCTCTTCCACCATGCTTCGCAATAAGCAGCATCCCATCATACGGATCGGCGTGATCGGGACGGGGAGGATTGCGGAGCGCTTTGTCCCCGAGGCGAAATATGTCAGCGGCGTGATTGTGCAGAGCGTATATAATCCGCATATTGACAGTGCGAAGAAGTTTGCGGAGCGCTTTGAACTGGATTTGTATTCGGATGACATTGAGACGTTTCTTAAGAGCGTGGATGCGGTCTATATCGCTTCTCCCCACGAGACTCACTTTGAATATGCCAAAACGGCCCTGGAGCGTCATAAGCACGTGCTGTGCGAAAAGCCCATGGCCTTTTACCGTGCCCAGGCGCAGGAGCTTTTCCGGATCGCCCGGCGCAACAACCGGGTTCTTCTGGAGGCGATCAAGACGGCTTACTGTCCCGGATTTGTACAGCTGATCGGTATCGCCAGAAGCGGGGTGATCGGGCAGATCAGGGACGTGGAGGCCTGCTTTACGAGGCTGACGCCCGGGAATCTGCGGGAGACCACGGATGCGGAATACGGCGGAGGTTTTACGGAATTTGGAAGCCACACGCTGCTTCCCATCCTGAAGCTGATGGGCACTGACTATGAGGAGGTGCGCTTTGACAGTATCATGGCCGAGAATGGGATTGACCTCTATACCAAGGCGTCCTTTAAATTCAAAAACGGGTTTGCCCTTTCCAAGAGCGGCGTGGGGGTCAAATCCGAGGGCCAGCTTCTGATTGCGGGAACCAGGGGATATATTCTGGCGGAATCTCCCTGGTGGCTGACGCAGTCCTTTGAGGTGAGATATGAGGATCCCAATAAGAAAGAAAAATATTTTGTGAAATTCCTCGGACAGGGACTTCGCTATGAAATCAGCGATTTCGCTTATATGATCAACGGCCACGAAGGGCGTTCCTACAAATTCACGGAGGAGGAATCCGTTGCGATGGCGGGTGTCATGGAGGAATTTTTGAGACGGCGTCGTCTGCAAAATGAGTAAGAAGACAGAATGAGGTAAGAGATGAAGCGCGGTTTAATCGAGGTAAAGGCCGGTATCGCCGTAAATGGCGATACCGGCATGATTATGCAAAATATGCCGTATTGTATGGCATCAGAAACGATTTACAGGGCCTGCAGAAATGACAGCATTACTGTCAATGACGGGGCCTTTTTGCTAAATGTCGCAACATATGGAAAAGAAGTCCCTCCGGATTATATGTATACCTATATGTATGAGCCGGAGCAGAACTGGAGTTGCTATACCCATGATTTTGACGAGGATGGGTACTCGGCGGTGGATTATCTTTTTCAGGAGGACTGTTATTTCAGAGTCTGCCTGAAAAGGGAGGATGGTGGTGAATGCACTGCGGGGGATGCCGCAAGAGCCCGGGAGATTCTTTCTTTTTACACGGCTTTCGAGGAGGAGGAGAGAGGGGACTGGTTTGAACAGGAAATTCTGAAAACGGCGGACACGGTCTGCGAGAGGATGGGCGAGGAAAAATCCCTGGTATTTGCTCTTCTTACGGATTCCCACAGGACGGTCAACGGGACCTGGAAGGATACGGTGGAAAATATTGCTGCCGTACATAAGATGGTGGGGTTTGACGGGATTATTCATCTGGGCGATCTGCAGGACGGCATGCTGGATAAAAGAATGTGCCGGCGGATTGTATCCGAATGCGTCATGGATTTGAGGCGGATCTGCGAGCCCGTCTATCTGGCTATAGGAAACCATGACACCAATTATTTTAAGGGGAATCCCCAGTGGCTGACACAGGAGGAACAGTACGGGATCTACGGGCGGTTTCAGGACAGATATGTGAACAGGGAAGACACGGACGGCTGGTATTATGTGGACTATGGCCATGTGAAGCTGCGCATGATTTTTCTCACCTCCTTTGATCATAGGCAGAAGGTGCGCTACGGCTTTCCGGAAAGAGAGGTCAGATGGCTTTCCCAAACGCTGGATGAGACTCCGGAAGGTTACAGGGTGCTGGTATTCAGCCATGACGCACCGCTTGCCAGGCTGGATTACTGGGCGGATGAGATACGGAACGGGGAGATGCTCACGCAGGTGCTTGAGCGCTATCACCGAAAGCCGGGGAAAAAGATCCTTGGATACATTCACGGACACACCCATGCGGATTTTGTCTATGAAGAGAGAGAGTTTCCCATTATATCGGTGGGTTGTGCCAAGTGTGAATACTTTCCGGATAAGAAGCCGGAGGGTTCCATGCGCTATATGCGAAAACTAAAAGACGTGACACAGGATTTGTGGGATGTGCTGATCATTACGCCCGGAGAGGGACGCCTTGATTTTGTGCGTTTCGGAGCGGGAGAGGACAGAACGGTGAAAAACAGTACAAAAATATGGGCGCACAGGGGAGCGAGCGGGTATGCCCCGGAAAATACCCTGGAGGCATTTTTGATGGCGGCCCAGATGGGCGCCGATGGCGTGGAGCTGGACGTACAGCTGTCAAAGGACGGGGAGATCGTGGTGATTCACGACGAATGGATTGACAGGGTAAGCGATGGAAAAGGAAAAGTGGCGGATTACACCCTGGAGGAGCTCAAACGCTTTAACGTGAATAAGCCCAGGCCGGAGTATGCCAAGGTCTGCAGAATCCCCACTCTTCGGGAGGTTTTGGAGGCTCTTAAGGACACCGGCCTTACCGTCAATATAGAACTGAAAACGGGCGTGAATTTCTATGAGGGAATTGAAAGGAAGACCGTGGAGCTGGTAAGGGAGACTGGCTTTGAAAACAGAGTGCTCTACTCTTCCTTTAACCATCACTCCGTACTGAAAATCAGGGAGTATGAGCCGCAGGCCAGGCTTGCCTTTCTTTACAGTCACGAGCTGTCAAGGGTTGCGGAGTATGCCAAGTCAAACGGCGTGCACGGCGTCAAACCTTCCGTGAGAGGCACACTCTTTGAGGAGGAAATGCGGGAATGCATAAGAAATAATATCGAGATTAATGTGTGGACCGTGAACAAAAGAGAGGATATGGAGCGTCTGATCCGCATGGGAGTAAATGCGCTTATTACCAATTATCCGGACGAGGCCCGCAGGGCGCTGGAAGGATAATCTATCTCAGATATTGAAAAAGGTTGGTTCCCTCATCCATGGGGAAGTATGCTCTAAATGACTTCTTAATCACGAGATTTTCTCATGGTTGGTGAAGGACACATTTAGAGCATATTTCATACAAGGTGGGAGAGACCATGTGATAGAGATCAACGAGGCTGTCCGGGCTTTTATCGACAAGGCGGCGGGCAATGTGGGATTATCAGAGGACAAATACATAGACCACTCGGATGGCCTTATCCACTGTAAGAAATGCGGAGGGAAGCGGCAGACCATCCTCCCTGACCTGTGATTCCGACGTGTTTTCGTCTATTGGGATGGGTATTAATTCCAGCGTCAGTAAGGCTATTGAAAGAAATTTGTCCAATGCCGCCAGACGTTTGGAAAATTTTTTATTGAATATCCGTTTCATTTCGTCCACATTCTGCTCACAGATCAATCCATGGTTAGGATAAGAGGCTGCTTTTACATAAGCCTGATAGGGAACACCGTCTGCACTCAATGCCGCAGATATGAGGAGATTCGTATCAATCAGAACCCTCATGCGTTTTCATCCTCATTTCTCAATTCTTTTACAAGCGCCATAACATCATCGTCAGATGTGAGACCGGCCCGCTCTGCTTCGCCTGCCATTTCCCCCTGGAGCATCTGCATGGCATAGACAGCCGAATTAACGATACGGACAGTGCCACCCTCCACAATAAAAGAAATACGGTCTCCGCTTGCCACGCCAAGCACTTCACGGACATCTTTCGGAATTGTAACCTGTCCTTTTGCCATGACCTTTGCATTGTCAACAAAAGCATTCGCTAACATATCTTTCACCTCCTGAAGTATGGAAAGTAGGGATTTCCCTACCTGTATTATATTCGACTGCCGGAAAAAATCAAATGTAATTCATGGAATGGCTTTATCAGATATCTGAAAGCATGAGAAAAGCAAAATATACGGTCTAACCCACCACACAATTCAAGAAAGATTACAAGCTGGCAATGAGCGTGGGCAGGACACCGCAGGTGTCATGTGCAGCCCGACTGGCTGCTTATCTACCGCATTGACGCTGATGTTCTTGTATTGATTTTATCCCGCACTGGTGCGTCCGGCGTATCTATTGCTGTAGATATAGTATATTCCCGGAGTTTGTATGGATTTGGAAAATATTGTAAAGCTGTCCTAAAACAGGACAAAGATAACAGGAGGATGTAATAAAATAATCGTGTCGATAAATATTTTATGGAGAAGAATTATGGCACGTGTAGTCGATTATTTAGCACATCAGAATGTTGTCGGGGACAATGTAAAGAAGTACAGACTGGAGCGCCACATGAGTCAGAAGGAGCTTTCAGAGAAGCTTGAGATGTACGCGGTTTATGTGTGCAGAGGTTCCATATCCAGAATAGAAAGGCATGAGAGAACCGTTACGGATTATGAACTGAAAGCATTGTCGGAGAGCCTTAAAGTTTCGATCAATCAGTTGTTTGAAAGTAACGAAAATGGAAAAAGCAGTACTAATCGTTGAGGATGAGGAGCAACAACTGAATATACTACAGCGGCTTGTCAGAAACGTTAACCAGACAGCAGATATCTACCTGGCCCGGAATGTGGCGGAGGCATACCGGACTCTGATGGAGCGAACCATTGACGTGTTTGTGGTGGATATCATTCTGGAACCGGAGAAAGCGGGAGACACGTCAGGCTTCCAGCTGATCGACAGGCTGAGGAAAATACCAAAGTACATGTTCACTCCGGTCATTGTGGTTTCGGCTCTGGAGGATCCAACCTTTTATGCCTATACAGAGCTGAACTGCCTTGGCTATATTGAGAAACCTTATGATCCGAAACGGATAGCGGAGCTTCTGCAGAAGGCTCTGTGCTATACCACGAGCCGTAATGAGGAAACAACTATAAATTTCAGGAAAAGCGGCATTTTGTATCCGCTGCGGATCAAGGATATTGTTTATCTGGAGAGCAGGAACCATATCATATATGTGCATATGGTAAGCGGTTCCTGCCTGAAGGCTCCTTACAAAACCTGCAAACAGATACTGAAGGAGGCGGACGGAGACAGCCTGGTGCAATGCAGTAGAAGCGCTCTGATCAACAGAAATTATGTCCTGATCGTCGATACGGTAAACAGGCTCATTACCTTTAAGGACAATCTGGGAAGAGTGGATATCGGAATTACCTATCGGAAAAAGATAGCAAAGGAGTTTGGAAATTCTTGACAGGAGCGCTTATGTTTTTTGGCGCTTTGCTTATTTTTCCTGTGGTCGTGAGCCTGATAAAATACAGGAGCAAGGCAAAAAAAGCAGAAAAGGAGCTCCAGACCTATAAGAGGTATGGGGAATCGATGAGGAATCTGATCGATAATATGCGGGCAAAGCAGCATGAGTTTGATAATCATATCAATGCGATCTACAGCCAGCATTACCTTTACGACACATACGGCGAGCTGGTGGAGGCACAGCGGCAGTATTGTCAGGAAGTTCGCAACGAGAACCGGTTTAATAAGCTGCTGCTCGCCGGGGAATCCGTGATAACCGCATTTTTGTACGAAAAGTTTCTGGAGGCGGAGGAAGCGGGAATTCAGATTTCCTGTCAGATAGCGATCCGCAATATGGAGTGCGGTGTTCCTGCCCATAAGCAGGTGGAGCTTTTGGGGAACCTCCTGGACAATGCGGTGGAAGAGCTCAGGGCCTCAAAGGATCGTCACAGGCTGTTCGTGATGATCCGGGAATCCCCTGCCCGGGTCGAGATCGAAGTGGGGAACGAGACGGGAAAAGTTGAATATGAAAGGGTCAGCCGTTTCTTTGAGAAGGGCTACAGTGAGAAGGGAAATGGCAGGGGATACGGCCTGTACAATGTAAAGGGAATCTGCAAAAGATACGGGATGCATATCGAATGCGCTGAGCGGAACCTGGAGGGAGCGAATTTCCTGGTGTTCCGGATTGTCAGGGAGAAGAAGCCGTCTGTGTGAGCGCACACAGGCGGCTTGTCGGCGTGCCACAGTTCCCGAGCCCATGCCGGGCGTCGTGTTGTAATATTCCTGTGGCTGTGCTAGTATTTATTATGAAAGCCCCGGACAGCGGCCATGGGGATGGGTGTGTTTACACGCACAGCCACATGGACATTGGACGGGCAAGACGGTATGAGTATGTAGGGCGATAGCCCGGTATACGAATACCGGCGGCGATTGCAGGAGCACGAAGTGCGGAGCAATCGGCTTTCATGTGTGGTGGTGCGCTGCATCAGCGGCGTATGTAAGTTTACTATGAAAGCCTCTGGCTTTCATGTGTGGTGGTGTGCTGCACCAGCGGCGTATGTAAGTTTAGTAAGAAAGGATCGGATAGAAGGGAGGCGGAAGAATGTCAAGGACAATTGGCATTGGATGTCAGGATTTTGAGACGATTCGGGAAAGAAACTACTTTTATGTGGATAAAACAATGTTTATTAAGGAATGGTGGAGCCGGGGAGACAGCGTGACACTGATTACACGCCCAAGAAGATTCGGAAAAACACTTGCCATGAGTATGACAGAAAAGTTTTTTTCCGTAAACTATGCGGGAAGAGGCGATCTGTTTGAGGGGCTGGCGATCTGGAAGGAAGATGGATTTGAACGGCTGCAAGGGACGCGGCCTGTCATTGCGCTGAGCTTTGCCGATGTAAAGGAAACCTCTTTCGGACAGGCGAGAAAAGCGATATGCCGTATTATCAAGATGGTTTATAATAAATTCGACTTTTTGCTAAAGACAGATTTTTTAAACGAAAGCGAAAAGGAGGATTTCCGTTCCATATCTGTGAATATGGAGGATAATGAGGCCTCTTTTTCGTTGAAGGCGCTTTCGGAATATTTATACCGCTGCTATGGGAAAAAGGTAATTATCCTGCTGGATGAATATGACACACCGATGCAGGAGGCCTACGTAAACGGATACTGGAAGGAACTTGCGGCTTTCACCCGCGGGCTGTTTCATGCGACATTCAAGTCCAATTCCAGCCTGGAGCGCGCCATTATGACAGGTATTACGAGGATAAGTAAAGAGTCCATTTTTTCGGATCTGAATAATTTAAAGGTGGTGTCCACGACATCCGGGGAATATGCAGACAGTTTCGGATTTACGGAGAAAGAGGTATTTAGGTCTCTGGATGAATTCGGCCTCTCTGAAAGGAAGGAAACCGTGAAACGGTGGTATGACGGATTCACTTTTGGAAAGAGGTCAGATATTTATAATCCATGGTCTATTATAAACTATCTGGACACAAAAAGGACGGCGGCTTATTGGGCGAATACCAGCTCAAACGGCCTTGTGGGCAGGCTGATCCGGGAGGGAGACGCACAGCTGAAGCAGATGTTTGAACAGTTAATGAGCGGAAAAACGATCAGAGTGGAGATAGACGAACAGATTGTTTATGATGAACTGCCGCTAAAGCAGAATGCAATCTGGAGCCTTCTGCTTGCAGGCGGGTATCTGAAAGTCGCAGACATGACATTGGATGAGCAGACTGGACGTGTTTCCTATGATTTGGAGCTGACGAATAAGGAAGTCCGAATTATGTTTGAAGGAATGATTCACGACTGGTTTTCACAGGATCACAATTATAACGGGTTTATAAAGGCGCTGCTTACGGATGATCTTGCGGCAATGAATGCGTATATGAATCGGGTGGCATTGACGACGTTCAGCTATTTTGATACCGGAAGCAATTCCGGTGGAAGTAATTTTGGAGCAAAGAGGGCATCGGGAGCGGAGCCGGAACGGTTTTACCATGGATTTGTTCTGGGACTTTTGGTGGAGCTGGGAGATGTATATGAGATCACATCGAACCGTGAAAGCGGCTTTAAAGCAGATAGAAAGTCAGAACTATAAAGCGCTTTTTACTGCAAAAGGAATTCCGGAAGAAAAAATACGGAAATATGGATTTGCATTTTGTGGCAAAAAGGTGCTGATCGGAAAGTAAACACTCATGCGCCGCTTAGCGGCGTTCCATCATGGAGGGAAGTCATTTGCTATGGGAATCACGGCGGCGTTTATGGTTCCCCATCCGCCTCTGATTATACCGGATGTGGGAAAAGGCGAGGAGAGAAAAATTCAACATACGATCGATGCTTACAGGGAGGCGGCGCGCAGGATCGGGGAGCTTCGGCCGGAGACGATCCTTCTGATCTCGCCCCATCAGGTGATGTATGCGGACTATTTTCACATATCGCCCGGAAAGAGGGCAAAAGGGGATTTTGACCAGTTTCGGGCGGGCCATGTGAGAATGGAGGCAGTCTATGATACGGAGTTTGTGGAAAAACTCTGCGCTCTGGCCGAAGAGAGAGGGATTCCGGCAGGAACCCAGGGAGAGCGCATAAGGCAGCTCGACCACGGAACCATGGTGCCGCTGTATTTTTTCAATCAATTTTTTACAGAATACAGACTGGTGCGGATCGGCCTCTCGGGCCTGCCGCTTTGTCTGCACTACGAGCTTGGGCAGTGTATGGGACAGGCTGCGGAACTTCTTGGCAGACGAACCGTGGTGATCGGAAGCGGGGATCTCTCCCACAGGCTGAAGGAGGACGGACCTTACGGTTTCCGGAAGGAAGGGCCGGAGTATGACGCGCGGATCATGGAAGTAATGGAAGGTGCCGATTTTGGCAGGCTCCTGGATTTTTCCGAGGATTTCTGTGAGAAAGCAGGGGAATGCGGCCACCGCTCTTTTACCATCATGGCGGGAGCGCTGGATCAGAGAAAGGTTAGGGCAGAGAGGCTCTCCTATGAAGGCCCCTTTGGCGTAGGCTATGGAATCTGCGCTTATGAGGTCTGCGGCAGCGACATTTCCCGGAATTTCCGGGAACAGTACGAGAAAAAGGAGAAAAAACGGGTGCTGGAGCAGCGCCGCCAGGAGGACGCCTACGTGCGGCTGGCACGGAAAACCATAGAAACCTATATCCGCACAGGCAGGATAATCGAGGTTCCGCAGGATCTCCCGCGGGAGATGTACGAGAACAGGGCAGGGGCCTTTGTTTCCATCAAGGAAAACAAAAACCTGCGGGGCTGTATCGGAACTATTACGGCCACACAGCCCTCCATTGCGAGGGAAATTATCGAAAACGCCGTCAGTGCCTCATCCAGGGATCCCAGATTTTCCCCTGTTGAGGAAAATGAGCTTGACCGGCTGACCATCAGCGTTGACATTCTCGGGGAGCGTGAGAAAATCCATTCGTCCGATGCGTTGGATGTGAAGCGGTACGGAGTGATCGTGACCAGGGGAAATAAGCGGGGGCTTCTGCTTCCAAACCTGGAGGGAGTGGATACCGTGGAAGAGCAGATCGCTATCGCAAAGAGCAAGGCGGGAATTGGCAGGAATGATGAGGTGGAGCTGGAGAGGTTCGAGGTGGTGAGGCATTATTAAAGGAAACGGTCCAGTGCTTTTTCAGAGAAGTACCGCAGGGAGAGCCTGCGGTACCGGATGGCGGTTATTGATTCGATTGCGTCAGAGGCGGCTGTTGATATAATTTTCGTTCAATTTCCTTTTTCAGATAGCCGATTTCTTCTTTTACAGACTGCAAGTCACCTTTTTCAACCTGCCGCTCGATCCGTTCCAGCAATGTTAACTGATCAAACAGATTGCAGTTGAGCTCTTTTTCATTTGTTGGCATAACCTGCACCTCTCTTTCTTCTGCATATGATTTAATTACAATTCTATCATACTAAAAAGTTGGCGGCATGTAAAGTTTGGACTGAAACACAGGAATACGGAGGTATCGATTTGAAGGCAATCTGTCAGATTTGTATGCACCATTGCAGTCTGATTCTGTCGGTCGGAAGCTATGGCTGCAATCTCAGATGTCTCTTTTGTCAGAATCATGAGATCTCCATGACGGATGCATCCGCTTCCGAGGCTGTGTATGTTTCGCCCGAAGAGCTCCTTCCCTTTATTGACGCCATGAATATTGACCTGAAGGGATTTGACGAGGCCTATTACAGGAAGCTTTCCGGAGACCTCCAGAGCGTGAAGGACTTTATTGTCCGTGCACACCAGGAATGCCATGTGGAGCTGACTACTCTGATTGCGCCTTTTGAAAATGATGTTGCATTTGAAAAATGTGTTTGTGGGGAACTGCTGAGAGAGAACGGTTTTTGGCTTTTCTTGAGAATGAAAAACAGTTCACCGGAGCGGGCGCACATTGTGGAAATGTTCAAAGCAGAGATAAATAAATCTTCTGTAGAGGAGTAACAGAGGAGCAAAGTAATGGTTGCGGGTCAAAGTATTTTATAATATAATTTTGTCATGGGTTATTATGGAGATTCGTGGTGTTAAATTGTGGAGATTTTTTCAAATTAAATTATGAAGATAACAAAAAAAATTTTGTTATGATAAAAAAAGGCGGTTATGTGGATATCCATATAAAATCAGAAAGCTTTGAGGGCAAGAACATACAAAGGCTCCTGAGCAGCCTGCATTTTGTAATATCCACTTATAAAAAAGCCTGCAGACAGATTCATATTACGCTTGATAAATTTGTGCCGAGAGATAAGCTCACTTATATTTTAGTGGAATGTATTATTTATGCGCTGACAACTGTGTATAATTACGAAGTTATTTTGTCTCTGAAAGGTTCAAGAACGACTATTCAGACAAAAGGGTACAGTACATCACTATTGCGCGAGTACAGAAGAAAGAATTTATCAACAGATGATTTCAAAAAAAGTTTCACACATGTTCAGGAAGGCGCTCATTTCAGGAGAGTGATCACGGCTGAGGATTCAGGCGGCGAGAAGATCGGCATGATAATGGGAGAACTCAAAACCTTTTTTAAGGTGTTTGATATACAGAAAGAGTATGTCGAACAGATTGCCGTTGTGGTAACAGAGCTGGTTGATAACTGCGGCGACCATACAAATACGGATTGTCTCGTTGATATTGATGTGACAGATCCCATTTATCAGCTGAAAAATTCGAATGACAATAGTTATTATTATGGAATTAACATAGTTGTTTTAAATTTTTCGGATAAGCTGCTGGGAACCGACATGGCCGATAAAATCGAGAACCGGCTGTTTGCTGAGAATGCCAGGTATGATGCGGTGTATGAGGCCTACCATAACCACATGAAATTCTTTTCGCCGGATTATGTAGAAGAAGATTTCTTCAACATTGTATCCTTTCAGGACAAAATTTCCGGCAGAAAAAATGAAACAAATTCAGGGGGAACAGGTCTTACCCAGCTGATCAATTCTCTGGAGAAGAATGCGGACAATCATTCCTGCTATGTGCTCAGCGGGAAAAGAGGCATTCGCTTTTACCCACAGTATTTGGAATATAACAGCGACAAATGGATAGGATTTAATAAGAGTAATGATTTTCTTCATGACAGGCCGTCAAAAAACGTGATCGTGGAGAGCGATACCTATTTTCCGGGAACGGCTTATAATTTTACTTTGATTATGAAAAAGGGAGAAAACGATGGAAAGTAATCGCATACAGCTGGAATTCAGTAAAACCCTGACCAATCTTGCAGGCAACAGATTCGGAAGAACGACATTTGGAACACAGGTTAAGGATAAATTTGATGAAACCAAAATAAATGTGGCGGTAATTCCGGACAGGATAGAGGATGTTGCGACGTCTTTCATCCAGGGGTTTTACAGTGCATTGAGTGAAAATAAGGGAAAAGAGTACGCACTGAAAAGCCTCAGACTCGAAACGGCTAATTCACAGACGATGGAAAAAATCAATTTTTCCATCGAGGTTTATGGTATTTAAGAGGGATAACTTTATTGGTGCAGTATCGCAAGCACAGCTTGCGATATGCAGGGGGATAAGTATGTCATTAAGTGATAAGATCGCTTTGGGAGCGCTGAGTCTTTCCGGGATTGCGTTTCTCGTGTCTGTCTATTCTATTTATCTTCAGAAAAGATTAAATGAAATTAATCTTCAGGCGGGCTATTTTGAGCGGATATTCGAGGATTACTTTGTCAGAAGAATTCCAGAGAGTGCAAGAAAGCTTCATTTTAACTCGGATAACCGATTAGATGCAAGCTACAGGGACTTAAATCTTGTAATGATGCACATGATAAAGGACTGTGCCTATTTTGATTACGCAAAGCATGACTTTTACGATAAACTGTGTGAGATGACAAAGAATTTGGAGGAAAGGATGATTAATCTTGCCGGAAACGATTTGGATTCCAGGATCGAGCAGGTTAAGACAATCCATTCTCTGCGTCAGGACCTGACGGATATTGTAAAATTTATAAATAAGAATTATATGAAAGCATAAAAAGTTTATCAGTCAATCACGGAATCTCCGGCATAAAAAGTCACAGTCAGGCCGCCGCACCCTGCTCAGATACAGAATGCGGCATAGAGGGGAACGGTTTTTTTCCCATTCTCAAAGCTAAAATTTTTGGCGGAGAGCTTGATGGCATAATCGGGTTTGCAGGTTTCCATATAGACCTTTAAGCTTTTCGCTTTCGTGTTGTCGGCGGATTTTACCTCAACAGGAATCAGTTTTCCCTCCCGCTGAATGACAAAATCAATCTCGGCACCACGCTCCGACATCCAATAGAAGGTATGATAGCCATTTATGGTGAGTTGTACATTCACATAGTTTTCGACCATGCCTCCCTTAAAGTCGTTTAATTCCTCAACCATATAGAGAATATCATTCGCTGCGATCTCTTTTTTGGCGCATAGAAGTCCTGTATCCGATACATAAATCTTGAATGCGTCAATGTCACGGTAATTTTCGAGCGGCTTTTTAATTTGTTCCGCTCTGTAGACCCGGGATACAATTCCGGAGAGACAGAGCCATTCGATCGCATTTTCAAATTCCGAAGCCCGTCCGCCCTTTTTGATCAGTTTATACTGAAACCGGGTGTTTTTTCTGGAGAGCTGGACGGTAATGTTATCGTAGGCAAGCCGGGTCTTTTTGATTTCATTTATGTTATTGTACTTACTCATATCGTTGAGATAGCTTGCAAGAACCGTATTTTGTGTGTGACGGACAAGGATATAGTCCTTTGTCTGTGCAAACTGCATCACGCATTCCGGCATACCGCCTACGATCAAATATTGGCGATAGAGCTGCATAGCGGTGTCATGAAGAGCGCTGGGAAGCGGAGTGTCGGCCGCAAAGCATTCTCTTATCTGTTCAACAAGAGTCCCCTCGTCCATTGCAAGCATAAATTCCTCCATATCCAGGGGATACAAGGTTTTCATATCCACTTTGCCGACAGGGAAAGAGAATTTTGACCGATTTACGGCAATGCCAAGCAGGCTGCCTGCGACAATGATGTGATAGTCCGGAGCATTTTCACAAAAATATTTCAGTGAAGTCAATGCCCTTTCGCAAAGCTGCACTTCATCAAAGATAATCAGTGTTTTTTCTCTGGTTATGGTTTGACCGGCAATGTGAGATAAAATCGGTATCAGATAGTCCGGGCTGATATTTTCTTCAAAGGTTTCATTTAGCCTGGGGCTGGTTTCAAAGTTAAAGTATGCCACATTTTCATAGTGGGTACGTCCGAATTCCAGAAGAGTATAAGTTTTTCCGACCTGCCTTGCACCCTGCAGGATCAGGGGCTTGCGATGTGTGCCGTCTTTCCATGTTTCTAAAAAACGCATGATTTTTCGATACATAAATTCATTCTCCCTAAAGATATTGATTATATTATGAAATATTTTCGTGTAATTTTCAAGGGAATTTATTGAAAATAGTACGTAAAACAACACGAATAAGAGAATGAGCAGGCAGAACCCAAGCAAAGGACATGAATGGAGTATGTGAATATTCCTGTGGAATTTTTCTGTGCTATTAACATTTAAGATTATTTAGATTATAATATAGCCAGGTAATAAAAAAATTTATCCAATCGTATGTCATCACAGTCCACCCACACAAAACCGGAGAAAACCATGAGAATACTATACGCATACACAGAATTTCGCAATCAGAAAGGACAGCCGTCACCCTGCCGGGGCTTTGAACACTTCGAGATCAATCTGGGGAAAAAATATATACAATGTCACGACGCTTGCCGGGGACAATGGCTCCGGCAAGACGACGATCCTGAATTGTGTGATCGGGCTGATGCTGTCCGATTACCGAAATGATGTGGAACGGACGCATCTTAAGGGAAGCGAGGGCGAAAACTGGCTGGGAATCTTTTTCGCCTATGAGCAGTACAAGCGGGTGAAATATGTGTTTGACAAAAAAGCAGTATGCCATATTGAGGCGCCTGAAAGAGCGGGGATATCACGTCCCTGTGCCTCGAAAGGTGACGGTCACGATGGAATCGGCGGATGCGAGGATGGTGCGGTCCGCCGAGAAAGGCGTAGCGCAGCTTAGAACCGTGCTGGCAAAAAAGGCGGCATTGTTTCCCGGGGCGGTAAAGCGTATGAAGATCTGGGAGGAACAGATCCGCGACGGGGCGGAGATCGATGAGCCGTCTTTTTTCACGGATGCGGTTCTGTACGGACTCGGGTGCAACTGCATCCTCAGTTTTCTTCGCAGCTGTATCCTGAATCTGGAAGATGCCGGGCGGGGGAGTGCTATGTGGATTTTGTGAGGTTTCTTTTTGAAGAGAGGGGCGGGCTTTACGGATATTTCCGGATGGAGACCACTGCCCGGGACTATGTGGAGGGCGGCATGGAGAAGCTGCGCTTTACCGTGTCTCTGGATGATGCGCAGTGGTTTAGCGGCTTTCTTCAAAAATACCGATATACCTGCAATCCCCATTACTATCTGGACTTTGGCTGGGGGCTGAGCAGCGGGGAGAACAATCTGCTGCGGCTTTTTACCTCGCTTTATTATATTTTTGAGAGAGATTACGCAAATGAGAAAAACGGGGACTACCAGATCTACAATTACGACAAAACCCATGGGAGAACTGCCTGCGATTCCGTGATCCTGATTATGGACGAGGCGGATCTGACCTATCATCCCGAGTGGCAGAGGCGGTTTCTCTCCGTGATCACCGCCTTTTTGCAGGAGATCTATCCGGCGCAGTGCTGCAGGGAAATGCAGATTTTGCTCTCCACCCACTCCCCGCTCCTTCTGGGAGACATGCCGAGAGACAACGTGGTCTATCTGAGAGCGGACGAAAAAACCGGCATGACGCAGGCGGATGGCTTTGTCCACAGAATTGAGCAGGAGCTGGAACCCGTGATCCGCCTGCTTGCGGACGGGATCATCAAGAGCAAGCTCTCGGAAATGGCCCAGAGCTATAAGCTGGAGCGAAGGGATGAGAAGAAAAGGGAGAAACGGAACAAATGATAAAAATCACACCCTTTGATGAGCGCACAAACAGCGAGGATATTCTCTCAACCTATCTGAATCTGGTGGCCAGTGTGGTTCCCTTTTACCCGGAAGACGTTTTTCCGGAGGGAAAATTTCTGTGGGAAGGGACATGGCATGAGGCTGACCGGTTTTGGGAGATTGCGGGAAAGCGATGCAGAAACAGGACGGAGGGGTATACCAGGACATTAAAGCGTTACGGTATCAGAGAAGAAGAACCCGTAAGCAGGCAGGAACGGATAGACAATGATGCGCTTCTGGCTCATGTGTTCCACTATGACACGTTTGCCGCAAAAGCGGAGGTTTCCACACTGCTTGACCTTATGGGAGTGAAAGTGTGCCCGTACTGTAACCGTACCTTTATCACCACGCTGGAGGTGGAGAAGGGAAGCCTTCGTTCGCAGATCGACCATTATAAGAATAAATCCGGGTACCCGCATCTGGCCCTGTCAATTCTGAATTTTGTTCCTTCCTGTGCGCAGTGCAACCACTTAAAGAGAGACAAGGACTTTCCGGTTCTGTATCCCTATGCGGAGGAGATGGGCGGCTCTTGGGTCTTTGCGACACGGCCCAGGGGAAGCGTCATGTACCTGACCGGAGCCCCTTCGGAAAAGGATCGCTTTGAAGTGGTTGGAAAGCGTGTGTATCAGCTGGAAGAGGAAGGATTCGAGGAAAGGCTTGGCAATTCCCTTGAGATTTTCCGGCTGAAAGAGCTGTATGACGGGGGCCACCGGGAGCATGTGCTGGATTTGTTCCGCCAGCGGTATGTTTTTGGCGAGGATTACCTGCAGTCACTGTGCGACCGCTTTCCGGATCTGTTCCATGACCTTACGGATGTGAAAAATACGATGTATTTCACTGATATCCGCAGGGAGAACTGGGGAAAGAGGCCGCTTTCCAAGCTGGTTCACGATATCGATGAGGAGATTGAGGGGGGAGAAAAAATAATAGATTAAAAAAAGATTTGGGATGACACCGCTGGAAGATGGTAAGAGCTTTCAGCGGTATTTTTTTGCCCGAAAATAATTGTCATAATGAAAGAGAAAGATCATACTCAGTAGTAGTTTGATACGAAAATAATGCAGTTCAGACATATAAAACATTTTAAACAATTTTTATGTATATTATTGATATACGATAATGATTTTGCCAGCTGCGAAAAATATGTCAAATCGTTTGTCATAGTTAAAAAAAGTGTTTTTATTTTGAAGGATGTATTCTGAAAAAAATTTATTTCAGGACTTGTGATGAAAGTGAGGACTGGAAAACATAAATGGTACATACACCTGGATTTAATGATAAATCGTTTTCTGATGACGTATGATAATGAAAGAATAAAATGTATGACGAATTAAATGACATAAATAATGACATTTAAATATCTTAATGCTTAAAAATATACCAAATAGAGAAGCGCGGTAAAGCAGTTCAGGGTGAATGAGCACGGAAAATGATAGCTAACCATATAATAATGTTATAATTAAATTGGAAATTCCACAAAATGGAAAAATTGAATGGGTATGACAGAATGACAGAAGAGAATAAAATTGCTGATTTTGAGAAAAGAGTAGTAGGTAATTTGAACCAATACTTGGATCATAATAGAATATCTCAGGCAAGGCTGGCAAGTTTATGCAAGGATCATGGTTACAATATCAGCCAAAGTACGGTTTCGAGATTATGCTCAGGGCAGAGGAGAATCACAGTATACTATTTGCACGCAATCTGCCGTGCTCTTGAAATTGAATGTGATAAGCTGATGAACTATACGGGATCGGGCGCAATGAGACCGGAGTTTCTGGGCGGCAGACATGTTCAGGCACAGATATTGAGCGATCCCTATGTGGAAGAACAGGGCTTTGAAGGGTATTTGGGGAACTATTTTATCTATCTGATTTCGACAAATGCGTATGAACATGGGAAAGTTGTCAAAGGGCAGCTGTCGATTGAAAAGAAGAGGGATTTGCCGTACTGTCAGGTAAGCGTCAGAATTCCGGCAGCGAGCGAGGGCCGCCAAAACGAGGCGGCATTTAAATATCTTCAGGGACAGCTGGTTATTATGAAGCACAAAAGCCTTGCCAGCATTATTTTATTGGATGAGGCTGGCGAAGAGCTTAGCTTTTTAATGATGCGCCATCATATTTATGGATCCAATACTCTGGATTGCAGAGTGGGCGCAGCGTTGACCGTGACGACTTCGGGTAATGAAAAAGCGCCTTGTATGCAGAAAGTGATAATTTCAAAAAGCGCTTTATCACAGAAAGGTCTGGATTACATAAAGCCAATGTTCAAACTTGGAAAAAATAGTATTGTGATATCTGAGACGGATTATAAGGAAATTATCAATACATTGCAGATACCATATGAACAGCAGGAGAAAATAGGGCGTCATCTTGATAAACAGTCATACCTGGAAATCAGTGAAAATATACTGAATGAAATACGTGACAAAATTTTTAAGGAAGAGCTGGGAGAACGGTTTTACACATTTCAGGAGAAACTCAGTGAAAAAGATATCCTTTGGATTGAGAACGATTCGGTAGATTCAGACCAGGATAAGAAATTGTGTGCGATATTGAACTTTTTGAAGCAACAGGAGGGAGCTCATGAGTCAAGATAACAGCCCAAGAATCGCTTTTACGATAGAGAATCAACTGGAGGCGTACAGCAGAGCGGAACGTCATACGCAGCGCCATGAAACTTTATGGCATGCATGGAATCAAAACAGACGCTGGCTCTCCCAATTGCTGGAAATGACACTTCCTGCGTTTCCGACCTACAGCCGCCATGACGAGTCCCATTCCAAATCAGTATTGCATAATATCGAAAGGCTGTTGGGCGAGCCCAGAATAAGACAGCTGTCGGCGTCTGATTGTTTTATGCTCCTGCACGTGACCTATGTGCATGATATAGGAATGTGCATAACGGCAGAGGATCGAAAGAAAATCCTGAGTGATGATGCGTTTGTTGAGATGCTGGACCGGATACTGGAAGAAGGGGACGAAAGCCTTCAGAGAGCAGTTCAAAATCTGATAAAATCTACATACGAGGACGAAGAGGATAAGGATTATGCTGAACGTATGGCAATCCTGAAGAAAAAGTATAAAGAAAAGTTAGAGGTATATTATGCGGTTGTTTACCTCATGGCTGAATATCAGAGAAAGAGCCATGCGGAAAAGGCAAGTTCGAGAATTCATGAATGGACGATCAGGCCGGAACAACTGGGGACGGGTTTTTCGATGTCGGGGATTCCGCTGCGCCTTTTTCTGAGGATTGCAGATTGTGCCGCATTGCACACGGACTGGGATTTTTCACATATACTGGATTTGCCAAAGGAAGACAGCGGGTATGCCCATGACATGATTCATCCGAGATTTGTGGCGGTCATGTTGCAGCTGGGAGATGCGTTAGATATTGATAATGACAGATTCCATCTGTTTACCAAACCTTTTATCGGAGAGCTTCCCGAAATGTCGGCAAAACATTTTGAGAAACATCAGTCCATCCGGCAGCTACAGATATGTCCGGAAGAGATTGTGATAGAGGCGGATTGTGACAATCAGGAAGCCTTGCGGCTGGTGAGGAATGAATGCGATGCGATCGAGGATATCTTAAAGTCGGCCAGCTATCATTGGTCTGAAATCTCGCCGAGCGATTTAAACGGCTGCCTCCCCACTATGAGGCCTCCTAAAATTAAGCTGATGGGAAAGGCCATTCCGATCGAGCTGGTATCGGCCAGATTCAATATATCACAGGTTAAGGCATTCCAGCTTCTTGAGGGAAGCAATGTATATCTGGAGCGGTTTGTTTTCTTAAGGGAGGTTCTGCAGAATGCGATTGATGCAACGAAATTACAATATTGGGAGGATTATAAGAACAGGAGCAAAATTCATCTGTCTAAAAGAAAAGAAGACATCGAGAATGTGGACTTTGAGCAATTGGTGAGTCAGTTCGATGTTACTTTTTATCCAATAGAGTTTCACTTTAAGATAGTCGGAAGGCGTCATAAAAACAGCGATGGCGATGTGATTGATGAGTACGTGTCTATAGAAGATATTGCAAAAGAGGAGGAAGAAGAGATAGATGTCGGTGTTCTTGTATCAATCAAGGACTATGGAACCGGAATTTCGAAAGCGGATTTATCCGCAATGTCGGCGGTTGGCGACAGTCTTACCGTAAAGAAAAGAAAGATTTTTAACATGCCGGAGTGGCTTCAGCCTACAGGGCAATTTGGGATAGGCCTGCAGTCGGTCTTTTTGATATGCCGTTCTTTTACGGCCTACACACGCACACATGGCGGAGAAGCGTATGAAATCACCTTCAATTCTGCAGTACATCAGCAGGGCTATATAAATACGAAACCCAGACAGATGGATGAGAGGGATACGTTTGGCACCCGGTTTGAAATATTTGTGGATTGCAAACATAAATTGCCGCATAAGCAATGCAGAGACGCATGGAATTTGAATGATCCTGATTCTGACAGGTTTAGTTCCGGATACGAAACGAACCGTAAAATCCGCCATTCGAAAGAATTGCTGTCGCAGATGGTGATCTTTATTAACGAACTGATCGGCGAACCCATATTTCCAATCTACATACGGGTGGACAGCGATTGCATTGATGAAAAATATATGAAATTTGTCGAAAGCCATGCGGATAAGACGGTTTTTGATTCGGATTACAGGCGCAGCGATATTAAGTATGGTGATATAGCAAACGCTGTAAGCTGGATTTTCCGCGCAGAGAAAGATCATCAAAGGGAAGGAAAAAGATATATTGTCAAAGAGATCGAGAACGGACTATGTGCTTTTGACTGTCAGACTGCCAAATTGCACATATGGAATTCCAGGGTATGCACGAGCGCAACAATGGGAACCGGACGCCTTATGGCGGACGGTGGCGTTGGCGAAAGGGATGAGCTGGATACCAAAGTGTATCTAAAGGGTATTTACATCTGCAACTGCCACATGGACGGAGACTCGGAGCTGTTGGAAAGTCTTGACATAAAAGGACGTTTTAAGCGGGAATACATAAATTTGAACCGAAACGAATTTACGGAATCCGGAAACGATTTCCTGGCAAAGATCTATGAGGAAATCATGAGCTCTTTCAGGGAGGCGTTGGAAAAACTATCGGGTATAAACGATAACGACGGCAAGGGTGATGAGGATTTTGGAGAGCTGATCTACGGGAATATTAAAGCGCTTATTCGAGCATATGAAGAGGAAGAAGAAAAAACAAGAAAAGAGGAGATAAGAAAGAGGATAAACGAAACAGCGTTATCAGCGTTGTGCTTATCATTTTTTGTCCGGATAAGAAAGCATAAAGAAGCAAATCCCTGCTGCAGGGCAATGGACTCGGATAAAAAATGCCAGTGGATAAAATTAAGTTCTAAAATGATGGAATTATTGACGGATGAAAAGAATAAAAAATTTTTTACTGACGGGTTCTTTAAGCCGATTCCTGTTTATTCGAGACTGAAATTAGAGACGGAAAAAGAACGAAAAACTGGTATACAATCAAAAATGTTATTTCCGCAAATGTTAGATAAAGAAAATAAAATTGCCATAGTAAGCAGGCGGGAAGAAGCGCATTCCAAATGGATTCATTATGTGCTTCTATTAAATTCGGAAACATTTCAGCTGTTTATCAGGGATATATATAAAGTGGAAGACTGGCATACATATATGGAGGAAATGGAAGCCAAAGGGAATGAACTTTTGAGCGGATTTGAAACATTATATGCTAAAATTAAGACTGATTTACAGGAAAACGAAATGGATGAAACGGAATATGATGTTGAAAACCAGAAAGTCCTCAAATGGATGCTCAGCAATATTCCAAGTTGCGGGATATGGAGTTCTCTGGATGGAAACGTCAGAATGAATGTATTGACCGATGAAATTCCAAACTCCGTTTATTTCAATACAAGAATGAAATATCTGCTTTTGGAACGGATCAGAGAACAGTTTGATAAGTTTGGAGGCAAACGATATGTGACGTTGGTATGGAAAGGATACGAGTGCCTGACGCTTGATGAAATGCCGACCAGCGTATGCTATACCACAAGAGGCTACCTTGCCAAAAGTCAAGATAGCCTTATGTTGCTGCCGCTGTTGGGCGAAAGGCTGAGAGGGCTGCTTGAGGCTTATTCTGATCAGGAATTTAAAATTATTGAAAGTATTCTTCAGACATATGTCAGTTATTACGGTATACAGACTAAAGTGAGAGAATACGTAAGCGATTTTATCGAGGAGGAAGAAAATGCAGGAGACGGGATTTATAAAATCTTTGTTGAAAGGGCAAAGACGCTTGATCTTGTGTCTTTACAGCGCCTGCCGGAGGAACTCCGGATCCGCTTTGTAACTGAACTTGAGGAGGTTATCAAAGAGAAGAAGAATGCCATCGAAAACGCACTAAATGCATTTGAATGCTCGTTGAAGGAGAATGAGCAGAAAAACATATTGGAACGGGTTTTGGATAGTATGCCTAAGACAGATGAGGTGATTGGTATTTTTATTAAACCGGGTGAAGTTCACTTGGAAGAAGGTGAACAGATATTGGAAAGAATAGCGTTGATTGCATTGTTTATTCAGCACAGGTTATTAATCAAACATAGGAAGTTATTGGGAGAGAAGATAAGAAAAGAGAGAAGAGAGGAAGAAATTTGGGGGGATGAGAGCGAGAAGACGCAGATGCTGCGATATGTCCAAGAGCATAGTAAATGCCAGATTACCGGAAAGGAAATAGAAGCCTGTTACAGAAAATTGATTGACGAGATAATGGATGTGGTATATAAAAGAAAGATGGAAGATAAAATTAGGAAAATGAGTGGCGGTACTATAAAATTACAAGTGGTTGGAGATGAAATAGAAATTTATTGACGAAAAGAACTTTTTTATTTAAATATAAAAATGAAATGAGAAACTTATATTGAGAAGAGGGAATATTTATGAATATAAATGTAAATGAAAATGTAAATGAAATAGGAGTAATCAGGGAAAATTTTGCAGGTTTTCCAGCAGTAATAATGAGGCTGAGTGAAATCACTTATGAGTTACTACAAAAAACATATGGCGAAGAAGTAATAGAACTTCCAATTCGTGTTGATGACGTTGCCAAGGAATTGGGAATCACAATTTATTCTAAAAATTTGAATCTAGCCAATTCCCGTAAATATAATCAGAGGATTGGAGAACTAAACGGTAACAATATATATATTGAAGAGACGGCTGATTGGGATGTAAAGAGGTTTGCGATCGCACATGAAATCGGACATCGTTTGATAGATAGAGATATGGGGCCTGCGCAGTATTCCCTGCCGTTGCTTGCAAGTAACAGTGACGAGTTACTGGCAGATGTTTATGCGCTTTTTCTGCTGGTTCCCTTTGATTTATATCTGGATGAGTTTAAGCATTATATAGACAATATTGAAACCCTCCCCATAAATATAAATCATTGGTTGAAACGTCTGAGCGCCAAGGCGGAAGTGCCCTATTACAATATTGCAAGCGGATACGCTTACTTTAAATTTGCTGCTTTGGAGCATTACAAAACGAAAATTGAGGGTAAGCCACTGCGGACGCAAATAGAAGAGTATGGAGAACTATTTTATTAAAAATTGTGATATACCAGATGGCGGATGAGGAAAAGAACGGGTTATGTATCATTGCGAAAAAGATAAAATCCAGAAATACTGTTATGGCGGAGAAGAGAATGGCCGGGATTATGATCAGATTGTTTTGACGTATATCGAGTATTACCATCTTAAGGCGCAGAGATACAAACGTGGATTTTATATGTTCAGCCTGATAAAAATTATAATGATCGGAATCCTGCCCGTGCTGCAGATTGCGGGAATTTCAACGAGCGTTCCGTGGGTAATTACGGCCTTTTCATCCGGGATTATCGTCGTGGAATCAATCACGGAATTATGGAGGCTGAGAGAAAAGTGGATCTTGTATCGCAATACCTGCAATCGCCTTATGACTGTGCAAAGGCAGTATATGCGAAGCAGGGGTAAGGGAAATAAAAGAATGAGGAAATATATAGAGGCAGTGGAGGCTGTTATAAATGAAGAGGGGAATGGCTGGAGCAAAATATCAAAAGATATAAAAGGCGGCAGGACGGATAGTAACAGAAGGTAGGATGTCATGGTTTATTCTATGATATCAGGAGATTTGTTGCTAAAAAAGAGGTTTTACATATGACAAGGATAACATTTTTGATTGGGAACGGCTTTGACGTAAATGTTGGATTAGACACACGATACAGCGACTTTTATCAGTATTATACAAAAAATAATCCGGATGACATGCTTGCAAAAGCGATCGAAGAAAAATATGTAGACTGGTCAGATTTGGAATTAGGGCTGGGAAGATATACGGAGCAAGTAAAGGAAGAGGACGAGGATGCTTTTTGGAGAAGTGAAGAAAACCTGGAACAGGAACTAATGTACTTTCTGGAGAATCAGATGAAAAGAGTGAACATTGGGGATGGTGAAAGAAAGAGGCAGACAGCTAATGAAATGAAACGGTCGCTGACAGAGTTTTATAAGGAAATGCCAGTAGCGATAAGAAACCATATAAGTAATCTGATTGTGGAAGAGGATATCGTTTATTCATTTATAACATTTAATTATACAGATACTTTGGATCGATGCGTAGACGCTACAAAGAGTATAATGATATCTGGGGTTGAAAGACGGTATGTCGGCACAAGCGTCTGTTGCGTGAGTACGCTGGGAGAGGTGTTACATATTCACGGAACAACGAATAAGGAGCTGGTATTGGGGGTCAATGATGAAGATCAAATAGCGAATAAGTCATTTAATGCAGAGCCAATAAACAAGCAGTGTTTGATTAAAGAAGAGACAAACAAAAGCTATCGAAATGGCAAAATAGAAGAGGCTCGCGAGATAATTGATGAAAGCGTTATTATTTGCCTGTTTGGCCTATCGCTGGGAAGTACGGATAAAATGTGGTGGAGGTATATTTGCGAATGGCTCCGGGAAGACAGAGAAAGACGCTTGATCATTTATACAAGAGTAGCGGCGGAAGAGGGCAGGAGAGAAGCGGGAAGGCGCAAAAAATTTGTCGGGCAGAAAAATATGCGAAACCGCTTTGGAGCAAATGCGGAGATATCCGATGAAGAATGGGATGAGTTAAGTGAGCAGATATATGTAGAGTGTAATGCAGAATTGTTTAAATTTGAGATTGTGGATAAATAGATAGTGTAAAATAGTATGTGTCTTTGGAAAGAAATACCTCTTTTTTGGTAAGAATCAAGATATGACAATTCTTATCAAAAAGGAGTATTTTTATGCCGGCTGACCACATGACCCTCGCACGCGTGAAGTGAAATGGAAGCGGTGCCGTATTTGGTGTGTATCTAAAAGGTTAACAATGCCTGCTTTACATGAAGAAATATTTGTATTATTTATTATAATTCGCTATACTATAAAAAGATTTGATGCTTTTAAGGGAAAAATAATACAAAAGGATGAAGGAACTGCTGGAAGGTTATCCCATGCCGCAGATTGTGGAAGCTGCATTGCTGCCATTTAGAGATGCTATTATTCATGACGGAATCGTTTCCCCTTATGGCGTGTGCTTGGGCAAAAATATGTCCGGGCAGTCTAAACAGATCTATTTGGAAACAAAAGTACAATTGACGCTTCCTGCCAATTAAGGTAGAATAATGAAGTATTATATGACCTGATCAGGTAAAACATAATATTATACGAATTATACCGCCATGTACAAGGAAGGAAAACACAGTGATTCATCTGACGGATGCACAGCTTCGCAGGCTCCAGCTCACCGAGCTGGAACTTTTGCGGGAAGTTGACAGAATATGCAGAAAATGCAACATTCACTACAACATCATAGCCGGTACCCTGCTTGGGGCGGTGCGCCACGGCGGCTTCATTCCCTGGGATGATGATGCGGACGTGGCTTTGTTGCGTCCGGAATACGAGAAGTTCCGCAGGGCGTGCAAGACGCAGCTGGATACCAGCCGATTTTACTTTCAGGATCACCGGAACACGCCGGGCTACCGCTGGGGTTATGGAAAGCTGAGGAGAAAAAACACACTGTTCCTTCGGGAGCACCAGGAGCACATGCCGTACCGCCAGGGGGTCTTTATCGACATATTTCCGCTGGATTATGTGCCGGATCCGTATTACAGAAGATGCCTGCACAATTTTGAATGCTTTCTTTATCGAAAGTTTTTTTGGTCAGAGGTGGGAAAAGTTGCGGATAAAAGTTTCCCTATGCGTTGGTTATATGGTATAATGAGCACAGTGCCCGAAAAACTTCTGAAAAGGAGCTTTAACCGGTTTATCAAACATTCCGACCGAAAGCGGACAGGCTGGGTGCGGATCCTCACATTTCCCACTCCGAACAAAGCTTACGGTTACCGGGTAGAATGGTATGAAAATTCGGCACAAATCGATTTCGAGGGCGTGTCCTTTACGGGAATCAGGGATTACGACGCCTATCTGTTGTTCAAATTTGGAAAATACATGGAGCTGCCGCCGGAGGGACAGAGGAAGGTGCATCCGGTGAGCGAGATTAAGCTGTTATGATGGATAAAATAATTCCACCCGTGCGGTTGTAATCTGTACAGGTGGAAATAATTCAGGGAAGGATATTTAGATGAAGCTGTATATTTGGGGAACAGGGCGCCTCGCCGGTAAAGTCGTGGGCAGATCTATCGATATAGAAGATGTGGAAGCGTTTATTGACAATAATGCAAACAAGAAGGAGTATATGGGAAAACCGGTATATACTCCGGATGAAGTGGCAAAAATGGAATACGACGCTATCTGTGTGGCGAACCTTTTTTCCAAAGAGATTTATGCGCAATGCCAGAAGCTCGGGATCGATTTGAACAGGGTTATCTTTTTGTACAATAACTGCGAATTAAAGGACATGAACGAGGATTACGGGTTTGTATCCCGCATCCTTGGACAAGAATATGCGGATACCGTAAAAAGACGTTATCATGTAGTGAGAGGCGTGGAAGCGTATGGGGATCTCTGCCTTACCGATAAAATTCGGGGGGGGGGGTATCAGGAAAGCGACTATGTCAGGATCAAATGTTTCGAATTGGCAGTAAAAGAAATACGCAAGAGAAATGTCAGAGGCTCGGTTGCGGAAGTGGGAGTGTTCCGGGGAGAATTTGCTCAGTACATTAACCATGCATTTCCAGACAGAAAGTGCTATCTGTTTGACACTTTTGAAGGATTTAACGCAAACGAGGCATTGAACGAAATCAAGAGCGGAAACTGCACGGACGCCTTCGTGGAAGCATACAAAAATACAAACGTGGGCGTGGTGCTTGAGCGAATGGAGTATATAGAAAACGTGGTAATTAAGCAGGGCTTCTTTCCGGAATCCCTGGACGGGCTGGAGGAGCAGTTTGCTTTTGTGTCCCTTGATGTGGATTTTGAGGAATCCATCTATGAGGGATTGAAATATTTCTATCCAAGATTGTCAACTGGCGGTTATATATTTGTGCATGATTATAACAGCAGCCTGCTTGGAGTGGAAAAGGCAGTGGATCGGTTTGAAAAGGATATGTGTGAGAATCTGTGTAAGATGCCGCTGTGTGATGCGAATGGGACGATGGTGGTTGTGAGATAAGAGAGTATACTGAATACAATATGGTTCAAATTAGCGAGGGAAGAGAAGATTTAGGCATGCGGAATAAGATAAAGATGAGGGAGAGGGATTACGAACCGTTAGTTTCGGTAATTGTACCGATTTACAACACAGCCTCCTACCTTGAAAGATGTCTTAAAAGTATAGTTGATCAAACATATGACAAGTTAGAGATTATATGCATTGATGATGGATCAACTGATGGTTCGGAATTGATTCTGGATGAGTTTGCACGAAAAGATTCAAGAATACGAGCAATTCATAAGAAAAACGGTGGAGAGAGCAGTGCAAGGAATGTCGGATTAGAAATGATGACAGGTCAATATATTGGTTTTTTAGATTGTGATGATTGGATTGAAGCCAATATGTATGAGAGACTGGTCTCCATTGCGATTCAAAAAGATGTTGATATGGTTGCATCACCGTGGTTTAAAGATACGGATGAAGAGAGTATAAAGATAGGCAATCAATTACCCGTATCGCCAGAGATATTTGAAAGGGAAGATCTTTTACAATATATATATAAAAGAGATTATTACCGTGGATTTACGTATATGTGGAATAAGCTGTATAGGAGAAGCTTATTTTATGATGAGAGAGGTGAAATTATATTATTTGATGAAGATTTAGCGCTTGGCGGGGATGTGTTATATCTGGGAAGACTTGCGCTTAATACAGAAAAAGTTGTTTACTTGGATGAAGCATTTTATCATTACTATCAAAGGGATACGTCAGGATGCCATACAGTTGATCTTAATAAAAGAAAAGACTGGTTAGAGGCTTACAAACGCTTGATAAGATATATAGAAGATCAGGGGATAAAAACGGATGCGTTGGTTTGGATTAAGCGTTTTTTAGCTTATCATAGCAGTAATGTTGCAGAATTGGCTTATGAGCAGAAAAATTATAAAGTTCTTAGGGAATGTCAGGAGATCATGTTAAAATATTCCAAAGAATATTGTGAAACAAACAAAAAATATGAAGACAGAATCGTGAGATTTGAGAAATTATTAAGGCTGGTAATAGAGTGAGGTATAGTGGATGAAATGGGAAAACAGAGGACACGAATTTGATCTGGTATTTCGAAATATGGAAAGGAAACGAGCCTTTTATTTATTTGGCGCAGGTGATTATGGAAGACAGTTTTTAAAAGCTTTTCAGGATCAGATCGAGATAGTTTGTTTTATAGATAATGATGTTAACAAACAGGGAACAAAGATCTTTGATATACCATGTGTGAGCTTATCAGAAGTATCCGATGACGATAGTATAGGAATTATTGTTACTATGTCTCAGATCGCACGGACACATCCACTAGAACAGCTAAATGAGAACGGATTTAAAAAGGATAAGGATTTCTTTCTGATTGAGGAGTTTATTTCGGTATGGAATGTGTATAAGTATGACAGAGTGTTCTTTTCATCTATTTCATTTTTGCCAAGTACAGCATGCAATCTAAACTGTAAATATTGTCTAAACTTTAATCCGTTTGCCAAGAAGTACTATGTGAGAGAATGGAATGAGTTAGTAAGGGATGTAGACTTGTTTTTCTCTTGTGTTGATCATATTATGTTATTTCATGTTAGTGGCGGTGAGCCGATGCTGTATATGCATTTGATGAATTTGATAGAATATATAGATAAAAATTATGGCGATCGTATTGATACTCTGCGTACGGTAACAAATGGAACAGTTGTTCCGGATGATGATATGTGTAGAAGACTGGCTCAATGCAAAGTAGAAGTAGCTATAGATGATTATAGGGACGCGGTACCTCATTATAAAGATCAGTTTGAAAAATTGATTGGTAAGTTTGATGAATATAAAGTAAAGTATTATATAAATAAGGTTGATAATTGGATTGATCTGGCACCGGAGAAAACTGATTATTCAAAGTTATCCGAAGATGAGTTAATAAGACACAGGTCTGAATGCAGTCAGTCTTGGCAGGAACTCCGAAATGGAAAACTATATAATTGTAACTACGCAGCGTACGCAACAGTAGCTGGAATAGCAGGAGAACAGGATGTTGAAGAGGCGTATGATTTATATGATTTTACACCTGAAAAAAAGAAAGAGTTAGTTGAATTCAGATTAGGGTATACTGCTAAGGGATATACAAATTTTTGCAAAACATGCAGGGGATTTAGGAGAGAGAATCCTGTTAATGTTCAGGCAGCAGAACAGTGGGTACAAAAAGAGAAGAGGTATATTGCCAAATGAAAATAGCAATTTTTGGAGCCGGGAAGGCGGGCCAGTACTTATATAGCCAAGTTAAAAAAATGGAAGGCATTGAAGTTAATGGATTTATTGATAATAAATTGGACGGTCAATATGAGGGTGTAGATATCCTTAAGCCGCAGGATTATTTTAGAATCTTTAAAGATACGGAAGCTGTATTTTTAGCCGGGGGGGGCAGAAAACAGTTAAGATAATGATTGATACTGTGCGGAGATATGGAATTGATGATATTTATATGATGCATGATATTGCGGGAAAATGTCATTTGCCTGTTTTTTCAGGGAAAGAAATCATTCCGTATCGACTTAGAAAGATTCGATTCAGTGAGAGTAAGCCAACGTTGCCATATTATGAGGTGCCTATAACTGATAAATGTAACCTGAATTGTAAAGGGTGTTTATTTGCATGTAATGTAACAGGAAGTTCTGAGCATATTGATAAGGTACAGATATTGAGCGATGCCAGAAGAATGGAAGATTTATTCTATGACATCCCCTGGATAAGAATTTTGGGCGGAGAGCCATTAATGCATCCGGATATTTGTGAGATATTGGAAGGTTATCGTAAAATTTTTCCGGAAGCAGAGATTGATTTGTGTACAAATGGTTTACTACTTTTGCAGATGGGAAAAGAATTTTTTGATTGTTTAATAAAAAACAGGATTTCTATTCATGTTTCAGTCTATAATCCGACTTATAATTTGTTGGATAAAATTGATTCGCTATTAGCAAAATATAAACTACCGTATGCTATCCTTAAAAGAGATAAATTTTTAAAATATTATACGACGGATCCAATACATGATCTGGAAAAGAATTATGAACTCTGCATAGCTTCCGCCTGTAGAGAGGTATATAAAGGTAAATTATCCACCTGTTCAGCGGCAATTGCTTTTGAAAAATTTAATGATCAATTCCATACGGATTTCAAGGTGGAAAAGAATGTGGACTGGTTTGATATCCACGATAAAAATTTAGATATAAATAGAGTAATGGAATTAATAGATAAACCTGCCAGGATATGTAAATATTGTGATTGCTGTCGGATGGAAAGTTTTGATTGGAGTTATGCCTCCAGATGTCCGAGTATCAAAGATTATACGATTTAGGAGAGATTAAAATGCACATTAGCATTGTAATTCCTTTGTTTCATGGAAAAAAGTACATTCCAATATTGTTAGAGAACATAAGCGAAAATTATGAATATGCGAACCGATATTTTCCGTGTGAGGCTGAAGTAATATTCGTAAATGATTGTGAAGACGATATTGGAGATATGGATCTAGCCATTTGGCCTATACCAATTTCTGTTTTATTGAATAGTAAAAATGTTGGAATACACTATTCGAGGGTTCATGGGCTAAAAGCTGCAAAGGGTCAGTATGTTTTGTTTTTAGATCAGGATGATCATATAGATAAAAGGTTTATCTATAGTCAAATGAGAAAAATAGAAGGATATGATGTAATTGTTTGCAATGGCATCTATCGAAATAATCGTTTGATCATGCAAGATAAAAAGGAGATGGATCAAATAGAGGATCCAGAATACTATTTTTCTGTAATGAATATAATCGTTTCTCCAGGGCAGGCTCTGATAAAAAAATCAGTGATTCCAGAAGAATGGATAAGGAATATTTTGAAAGGTAATAGCTGTGATGATGTATTCTTATGGTTGTTGATGAAAAGTAAGGATTTAAAATTTAAAGTGAATGATGAAGTTTTGTATTATCATAATGAAGGCCATGGGAATACCTCATTCCTCTGGGAAAACAATGCAACTGCTTGGAAGGAAATGTATGAAGTTATAGCTCGAAATAGATTAATTCAGGGAGAACGGTTTCTAAGGATAAAAAAACGTGTTGAAAGTCAAATAGATAAATATAGTCAATATGCACAGTTGGAGTCCTTTTTTTCTGATTTAAATTCAATACAGGTAGAAGAATACATGAGAAAAAAAGGCTACAATACAATTGCCGTATATGGATATGGAGTGTTTGGAAAGAAGTTTATTGATTATTTGCAGGCTACACAAATTAAGATTGCATATGCAATAGATGAGAATGTAAAAGCTTTTAGAGATAGTAACATGGATTTATTTAGTCCGGAAGATGAACTTGGAACCGTTGATGCCGTGGTAGTGTCGGCTATATTTGCTTTTGATGAGATTCGGGGAAAGCTTGAGAAAAAGATGAGTTGTGATATAGTGGCGTTAGATAAATTATTAACTGATTGCATTTAGGCATATACATGAGTGAGATTATTATGAAAAAGCAATTTGTAATATGGGGAGCGGGAATAAGAGGTAAAAGGATTTGTAGTTTTCTTGGTGATGAATATGTTAAAGCTTTCGTTGAAATGGACTCCAAAAAAGTTGGGAGCACGTACCATAATATTCCTATAATAGACTATGATGAATATAAAAATTATTTATTAGATTATTTCATTATAATATCCCCGTTAAACTATGAAGAAGTTGAACAACATTTAATAAAAGATAAGGTTGTCTGTTATTTTACGCTTAAAGATTGTCCGGCGGAAATGAAATCAAAACGAATGATACCTATTATGGATAACTTTCCATATAAGATAGATCGGTCTAAAAGTTATGCAGTATTAGGAAATTCGCTGTTTTCTCTGATTCTGTTAGACTACTTACAAGCTTTTGAGAGTATGGAAGTTAAGATGCTATTACCACCCGATACCAGATCAGAATTTATAGATAAGATTACGGATAGGAATGGAAGCGCATGTATTGCGAAGGTTGGTGAAAGCTTTGATGTGGTTTTTTCAACCGTCAGGATAGTACCTGTTAGCTTGGCTGACATATATGGGAATTGTATTGTAGAAGCTTATGATTTTTCAGACATTATATCTGACTATTTTTCACGGGATCTTCAGAAGTTTAAAGATATACATGTTGGTAAAAAGTGTTTTATAGTAGGAACCGGGCCGAGCTTATCATTCGATGATTTAGATAAATTACGCAGAAATAATGTGCTATGTTTTAGTATGAATATGATTTTCAAAGCTTTTGAATCAACTACTTGGAGACCGGATTATTATGTAGTGGAAGATGCGGATGCCATAAAAGATTATTGGGATACAATTATAGACTTAGATGTACCATATAAATTTCTATCTGACAGTGCATTTGCTGATAAAAAAGCACTTGATGAAAATATCTATAGATATCATGCACACGCAGAAGATTACTTGCCGGACTTGCCAAAGTTTTCGGGCGATATATCCAGAAAACTGTATTCTGGATATACGGTGACATATATTTGTTTGCAATTCGCAGTATATATGGGATTTAATGAAATATATTTGTTGGGAGTGGATTTTTCTTATTCAAAGGATATGACGTCGAATGGAAATCATTTCATTAGTAATTATCATGCTGATGGAGATGGAGTGGCAGGATTTTACTATGAGGAATGTCTGGCTTCCTATAAAAAGGCGCGGCAATATGCGGAAAGTAAAGGTATTAAAATTTTTAATGCGACAAGGGGCGGTAAATTAGAAGTGTTTCCGAGAAAATCTTTAGAGATGGCGCTAAAAGAATTGTAATGTTATGTTGAAATAATACATGATTTATTTTATGATAGAAAATGGAGAGTGCTAAAAAATGAAAAAATATGTTATAGCTGGTTTAATAGGAAGTTTTATAGGGGGAATTTGTCTTGGCCGATGGAGTCGAGAAGAAGATTTGGTGGCAGAAAGAAATCGGGTTAAAAAATTTGAGGATTATTTTTCAATTCTGAATAGTTGGTTAAAACTGAAAAATCATGGAGGTGAGGTGAAGGATTATTTTTGTAAAAACAAGTTCAGACGTATTGGAATATATGGAATGGGCGAATTGGGAAAGCGCTTGTATGAGGAACTGGAAAAGAGTGATGTTGAAATAATTTTTGCTATGGATAAGGGGGGATATAATCTGCCAAATGGGTTGAGAATGGTAAATGAAAGCGAGGAGATTCCTACAGTAGATGTTATTGTCGTAACCCCTACCTTTGATTATAACAATATAGAGAATAGTTTGCAACAAAGGACACACAATAAAATTGTATCAATAAGTGAAATATTTATATAAGGAGGACTACATTTATGAAAAAGGGTATATCAATCTTATTGTCAACGATTGCGGGGGCGGCGATTAGCGGAGCGGCCGGTTATGTTTTTTTTGATAAAAAGAGCAAGGAAGTTGACAGGGAATTTGAACGCGCAAATAAAAATGCGGCGATCATCAATGTCATGGGTGAATGGATTGAGCAGATTCAGGCGGGAAAGAGTATTGTTTCTTACTTTGAAAAAAACAATTATCATAGAATTGCAATTTATGGCATGCACTATATAGGGCAAAGGATGTTAAAAGAGCTCCAGGATTCTTCTGTTGAGGTTGTATATGCAATTGACAGGAGAGGGGCTAACATAAAGGAAAATATTCCTGTATATAGCCTGCAGCCAGGGTTGGAGGATGTTGATGCAATTATAGTCACCCCTATTTACTATTTTAATGAAATAGAAGACGAATTGGAAGAGTTTTTTGATTGCCCAATTATTTCTTTTGAAGAAATATTATATGACGAAAGGTAAGAGACCAAATTATGGAACCATATATAGGCGATGAAGAAGTTATTCGTATGTTACGGAGGGACAAAGATATCAATTATATTGCTTTTGTGACTTCTTCGTGGCATTATTTGTGTACATTGGCATCTTTAAGCGTTTTACAGAAGCAAAGAAAGTTAAAAAAGGGGATTATACTGATTAGCGAACATTCTGGAGCTGGGTATATAATAGACCCGAAGCTTTTGAATGCAAGTATAAGTGAGGAAATTCCCAAATACAATTTTAAATTTACTACATTGCCTAAGTGGGGTACTGTCATGCGTTATCTGACTTCGGAAGTAGCATCCTCGAAATCGGAATTCTATATTTTAAGACCGGTGGCACCCAAAATTGAATTTTCAACAAAACTTTGGAAAAAGAACGTGCGGGAGAATATTATACATATTGTAACTGACGAAGGGCTTGGCGTGTATTTGCGAAGTTATAGAGGGTGGATGGCAGAAGAAAACATTGATCTGCACTCCCCGCAGTTTTGGAATCAGCTTCAGAACAGGACATGGAGAAAAGTATTTCAAGATATAATACTTACCAAGAAAAAGCAACTGTTATATAACACCTTTTTTAAAGATGTTGATAAGAGGATATATATTAATAAGGCATGTGTGAATGGGTTGCGTCAAGTGCTGGATGATTTGCAGAAAGAGTATGATTTATCGGATTATGAATATTATAGTAATAAAATAGTCATATGTACGCAGACTTATGGTGAGGAACAAAAAATAAATAATAATCTTGATATAAAGCGGATTTCGGATATTTGCAGAGAAGCGGCAGAAAAAAATATAGGGGTAGTGATCAAACCGCATCCTAGAGAACGGGACTTAGGTAAATATAGTAAAACAGGTGCTGTCATTGACACAAACGCAACTGTTCCTCTCGAAATAGTGTTGGCAGGGCTGAAAGAGCCTCCGAAGTGTATTGTAGGCATTACAACAACGGTGTTGCTTACAGCCAGAATATTATGGAATATGAAATGTTTTTCGCTGATTAAATTAATGGGAAAAGACGCTTTCAAAGACAGCATTTGTGAGGAAATAACTAATTTTGAAGGGCGTTTCTCAGCTTATGTGTCTATTCCGGATAAGATTAGCAGAATAGTCGATTAACATATAGAGGGGTTGGAAGATGGATGATTTGATCTATATTGTATTAGTGAATTATAATGAAAGAAAATACCTGAAAGACTGTCTTGAGAGCATTCTTAATCAGACCTATCACAATATAAAAGTAGTTATGATAGATAATGATTCTAATGATGGCTCAGTTGAAGAAGTGAGAAAATCTTTTCCTGATGTTGAGATATTCCAGACCGGAAGCAACACAGGATTTGCACATGGGTGCAATGTGGGCATAGAGTATGCTCTGGAAAATGGTGCGGATTATGTCATGTTACTCAACATTGATACACATATTGATACAAATCTTGTTTTTCATTTGCATAGACATGCAAGCAACTGTAAAGTGACATCTCCTAAAATATACAGTGATCAGATGTATAGTAATATTTGGTATGCTGGCGGAGGCATGGATTATACTGTGGGAAGCCATACACAATTCCATGATGAGCGTTTAGAGCAAAAAAACTCAGAACCTGCGCATAGTATGAAGTTTGCGTCAGGCTGCTGTATGTTGGTACATCGGGATATATGGCAGAAGATCGGACTGTTAGATGAAAAGTATTTTATGTATTTTGATGATGATGATCTTAGTGTTCGTTTCCGAAAGAGTCATATAAAGATGCTGTATGTGCCGGAAGCGATTATGTGGCATAAGGTTGGTGGAAGTTATAAGGGAATGAAAAATATTTTGACAGAATATTACTTTACGCGTAATAAGCTTTACTTTGTTTGGAAGCATAAAGACGTGATGAAAATAGATATTTTTCATCTTACATGGCAGATGTTGGAGCAGAAGGTATTCCATGCGAAAGGAAATGATAAGCGTTATATTCCTTATGTGATACGTGGAATATGTGACTTTTATCTGAGAAAAATGTATAGAAGCAGCTGTAAGTTTTAATTACAGATTATGCTTGGTGAGGGAGGAAATGGAAATATGAAAAAGGTTTTAATGATCACGAATAGTCCAATTTTTCCGGTAATTAACGGGAGTCGGCAAAGAGTGTATAATTTACTCCACTTATTGGAAAAAGCAGGCTGTAAGGTAGATATTGTAATTTATAATGATAGAAACGGTTATTTTGATACTTCGATGGCTCTGAAAGACAATAATGTCTATTTTTTTGATGCCGATCGTACCAAATCATCGCTGGTCAAAGCAAAAGATAAAATCAGGGAGAAACTGCCTATAAAAGCACTTAAAATCTATTCGTTCCCTTATGGTATTGACGAAGCTTTTCCTAGGGGACTAGATGATTATGTGGCCCATCTGCATGAGAAAAATAAGTATGATATTGCCATGGTAGAGTATGTTTATTTGTCAAAGGCACTGACAAAGCTTGGAAATGATGTATTTAAGATTATCGATACGCATGATGTATTGGCTTATAGGTGCAATATGTATTATTCCATGAATACTAAGCCCAGAAATTTTTATACTAATTTCTGGGGGGAAAGGCAAGGGGTGATGCGTGCAGATGCAATACTGGCTATACAGAAAAATGAAAAGAGATATTTTGAAAAGCTGACAGGAAACAAGAAGAAAGTATATTGTATAGGTAATTATTTTAAGCCGGTAAAAGAAAATTTTGTTGAGAAAAAAACAATACTTTTCCTAGGTTCCAATAATGATCCTAATAGACAAGCTTTGATGTATTTTTTAAAGGATATTTGGCATTCAGTGAAAGAACGAGTACCGGATGCAGAGTTTATTATTGCCGGCGATGTCAGCAATGCGGTAGAGGATTCGGAAGCGTATACCAAGGCTGGTTTTGTGGAAAAACTGGAAGATATCTACCAGCAGGCGAGAGTGGTAATCAATCCCATGCTTTCAGGTACGGGGCTGCCGATTAAGACAATAGAGGCATTGGCGTATTCAAAAGCTGTTCTGATGACACAGAGCGGTGCAAGAGGCTTGAATAAAAATTTTAACGAGGAAGCTTTCCTGATTGCAGGAAATACCGATGACTTTGCCAATAAATTAGTAGAGCTTCTCAAAAATGACGATCTGATAAAAAAGCTGCAGAGCGGAAGCAGAAAGTATATGCGAAAGTATAATTCCATGATTTATCATAATATTAAGCAGATATTGAACGAATGTGAGATGGATGTAAGATGAAAAGAATATTGATTTGGGGAACCGAAAAGGTCTATGATCAATATATTAATGCATTGAAATACCAAGAACTATTAGGGAACATAAAGGTTATTGGTGTTACTTCTGAATATTATTCTTATGAGTGTGTGGATGGATACTCGTTTGTTGATGTTGAAAATATTGATTATTTGAGCTTTGATATATTGGTCGTAGCAGCAAGGCGAAAGGAAGAAAGGTTTAAAGATATTTTATCTAAAGCAAGACAGAATAATATTTTAGAGGAAAACATACTTCCCATTGAAGTTTTTGCAATACCCGGATTTACAGTAGAAAAATACCTTTACTTAGCACGGGGGGGGGTATCTATTATGGCATGTAATTGCTGGGGCGGCATGACGTATCATTCTTTATCCCTACCCTTTTTAACTCCATTCATAAATGTATTTGAAAATGAGTGGGATTATCTGAAAATAATGGAAAATCTTCACTATTATATGGGACAGAAGATCTGTTTCGCTTATCAGCATAAAGATGAAGCGGCTGGAGTTGAATGGCCCGTGGGACGACTAGATGATGTATTAATCCATTTTCGGCATTCTAAAACTTTTGAGGAAGGAAGAAAGGATTGGATAAAAAGAAAAGAAAGGATTAATTATGATAATATTTTTGCTATGATGTACACGGAAAGTTATGAGGTGGCGAGAAGGTTCGAGAGTCTGCCTTATAAGAAGAAAGTTTGTTTTGTTCCGTTCATAACAGAGCTTCCTTCAGTACATACATTAAAAATTTTAGAAGATGATAAAAAGAGGCCAAAGAAGCTTTGGGATATAGTAAATGCATTAGGAGAACAACAGATTAAAGAGTATGATATTTGGAGATTATTGATGGGATTTAATAATTATGATAGAGTAGTGAGGAAAAGGTGAAAAAGACTATGTACAAAAAACCATATGTTATAGCTGAAATTGGCTGCAATCACAAGGGTGAGATGGAAATAGCGAAAGAGATGATAGAGGTTGCTGCTGTTTTTTGTAAAGTGGACGCCGTTAAATTTCAGAAAAGATGTAATAAGGAATTGCTCACATCAGAGCAATATAATGCACCACATCCCAACCCATACAATGCATATGGGGCTACGTATGGTGAACATAGAGAATTTTTGGAATTTGATTTGGAACAGCATGCGCAACTAAAGCGATGGTGTGAAGAATTTGAAATAACATATGCGACATCTGTTTGGGATTTGACTTCTGCAAAGGAGATTGCTTCTTTGCATCCTAAATTTATTAAGATACCTTCTGCAAGCAATAATAATTTTGAGATGCTGGATTGGTTATGTAATAATTATGAAGGTGAGATTCAACTGTCTTTTGGAATGACAACACATGAAGAAGAAGGGCAAATCATAAAAGTGTTTGAGAAAAATAACCGAAATAAAGATTTGGTTCTCTTTAATTGTGTATCCGGGTATCCAGTACCTTTTGAGGATGTGTGTCTATTGGAAATCAGAAGAATGCAGGATAAATATGCGGAAAGGGTTAAAAAGATAGGATTTTCCGGACATCATTTAGGTATTGCAGTTGATGTTGCTGCGTATACACTTGGAGCGGAAATGATTGAAAGACATTATACCCTTGATCGCACCTGGAAAGGAACGGATCATGCAGCTTCCCTAGAGCCGGATGGCGTAAGAAAGCTGGTGCGCAATTTAAATGCAGTATATGCTTCTTTAAATTATAAAAAGCAGGAGATTTTACCTATAGAAGAAGTACAGAGAAATAAACTGAAATATCAGAAAAGAGGGAATTGAAGGTGAATGTTGCATTTATACCTGTTAGAGGAGGAAGCAAATCCATACCATTAAAGAATATTAAACCAATGAATGGAAAGCCGTTAGTTTATTGGACAATAGATGCTGCTTGCAAATGTGAGTATATTAATAAAGTATATGTTTCTACTGACAGTACAGAAATAGAGAAAGTAGTAAAGAGTTTTTCTCTTGACAAGGTGGAAGTGATAAAAAGAAGTGCGGAAACAGCTTCCGATACAGCATCAACAGAAAGTGCTATGTTAGAATTTGCAAAACAGGTTAATTTTAAGAATATTGTATTGATACAGGCTACATCCCCTTTGTTAACATCGGATGATTTGACGGGTGGTTTTGAATTATATTTTCAAGAGACTACCGACAGTGTACTGTCAGTAGTTCAACAGAAACGATTTAACTGGAAGAGGGACGAAGACGGATTTTTTACTCCTCTGAATTACGATTATTTTAACAGACCAAGGCGACAGGAGTTTGACGGATATTATACAGAAAACGGGGCCTTTTACATAACGAGTAAAGAGCGATTACTGCGTTACAAAAACAGAATTTCTGGCAATATTCGTGCTTATGAAATGAGTGAGGATACATTCTTTGAAATAGACGAGCCGAGTGACTGGATGATTATTGAGCAATTGTTACAGAAGCAAATCAGGAAAAAGAGTAGAGTAAAAAGGAAGAAAATAAAGATGTTTTTGACCGATTGTGATGGATGCCTGACCGATGGGGGGATGTACTATACAGAAACCGGTGATGAACTAAAAAAGTTTAATACGCTTGATGGTATGGGAATTTCACTGCTAAGAGATAGGGGGATTATTACAGGAATTATTACAGGAGAAACAACTGGGATCCTGGAAAGACGTGCCAGAAAGCTGAAAATAGACGAGGTGCACCAGGGGATCAAGAATAAACTTGCGATAGTGGATCAGTTATGTCAGAAGTATGGAATTACGAGAGAAGAAGTAGCGTATGTTGGTGATGATATAAATGATCTGGATGCTTTATGTAACGTTGGATTTTCCTGTACTGTGGATAGTGCGCAAAGCATAATAAAAGAAAAAGTAGATTATGTCAGTTCCAATAAGGGTGGAGAAGGTGCAGTGCGAGATATTATTGAAAAGATATTGGAGGAATATAATATCTGATTAAATATATTATAGAGGTCATAATACAGGGAGGAGAAAAAGTGAGTTCGTTTAACTTTAAACTTGAAAAAAGGTATAAGACTACTTTTATAGCCACATGCGTGATAGGACTCTTAACGCATGTATTTATGTTGACAAATTTATTACCCGGTAATGATGAAACTATGTTTTACTTTAATTTAGGAGGAACACGAAGTTTTGGAAGATGGGGGCTTTATGCGCTTCAAATGGATTTGCCATTTCTTGACACAAGTATTATAGCACGATATGGGATGCCGTGGGTAAAAGGGAGTATTTCTATAATTTTATTAGCAATAGTGGCTTGCTTAATAGTGTATCTTTTTGAAATACAAAAAAACATATTATGCATTTTAACTGGCGCTATAATTGTTACTTATCCTTCTGTAGCGGCAACTTTTTCCTACATGTTTACGTCTTCATCTTATTTTATAGGTTTGCTTTTGGGATGTTTGGCAGTGTGCATTGCTAAAAGAATCTGGAATGGTAAAATAACGTTAAAATGTGTATGGGGGGGGGGACTGGCAAGTTGCATACTGATGTTGTCTTTATCTATTTACCAGGCATATTTTTGTGTTGCAATTGGTCTGTTTGTTTCAGATCTAATTCTACAGTGTCTCCGGAAGAATGTGAAATTTGCTTCTGTTTTTAAATGTTGTTTTTTCTATTTGGCAGTTATCATTTTGGGATTAGTATTTTATTATATATCAATTCAAATTATGTTAGCTTATTTTTGGCCTACATTATCTTCGTATCAGGGAATAGGAGATCTTGCTACAGGTGGCATTGGGAATATGATAAAAGTGGTATTTTTTGGTACAGAAAGAGCCTATAAAAGTTTTTTTGATGTTCCTTTTTTAATAAGTGAAACATTGAAAATTCGAAGAATTTTCTATTTAGTTATAGGAGTAACTGCATTAATACAAGTAGCTGTATTGGCTTGGGAAGGGGGAATATATAAGAGTATTAAAGCAGGATTGCTCATTGTTCTTTTGAGTATTTATCCTTTGGCTGTGAATAGCGTATATCTGATGGGAAGTACAGGAGTCTCATCGCTCATGATGTACTGTACAGCTGTTCCTTTATTGCTTGAGTTAGTATTCTTACAAAGAGTCGTAGAGGAAACTGTATTGGCACAAAAAATACATATCAAAAAATTGATATATTCTTTCCCTATAATATGTGTTATCTTTTTATCATATCAACACTATTTGATCAGTAATGAATGTTATAATCGTCAATATTTTACTTATGAACAGACTTATGGGTATATGAATCGTGTAGCATATGCAATTCAAAGCTGTGAAGGCTACAATTCGGATACGCCGGTGATGTTATCTGGGAAAATAGAAAAAGAAGTAACAATGCCGGAATTTGATAAGTTAAATTACATTACAGGTATTTTTGGAGAAAGTGATCTGATAAATGGATATTCTAGAGAGGAATTTATTAGAAGATACTGTGGATTGCCAATTAAAAAGGCAGATGAGGAATTAAGAGATCAGGTGGTGGCATCATCTGAATTTGTAGAGATGCCGATATATCCAGATAAGAATTCGGTTAAAATTATTAATGGATGTCTGGTGGTAAAGTTTGAATGAAAAAGCTAATCCCCAGCTATGCTGGGGAGAATAGAGTAAGCTGTAGCGAAAAGGATATTATAAAAAGCCTCCTATGG
>Ga0137308_100057_pt1 | contig 187218 bp, 162 predicted proteins | sample Inofrocosms_June_FD_97181 | JGI IMG/M metagenome (GOLD analysis project Ga0137308, IMG submission 97181) | Mouse cecal microbial communities from Vienna, Austria - N-Acetylneuraminic and N-Acetylglucosamine D2O microcosms_June | ecosystem: Host-associated > Mammals > Digestive system > Large... | reverse complement strand
AATGATCCAGAAGATAAAGGAAGGGAAATACAAACCCAACCCAGTCCGCAGTGTAGAGATACCCAAGGAAGAGAAAGGCAAGGCCAGGAAATTAGGAATACCAACAGTTGTAGACCGCCTGATTCAGCAGGCGGTTACACAGGAATTGACGCCGCTGTTTGAACCGCAGTTTTCAGAGAGCAGTTATGGGTTCAGACCGGGAAGAAGCCAGCACGATGCATTAAAAGCCTGCAAGAAGAATGTAGACGAAGGGTATGTGTATGTGGTGAGTATGGATTTGGAGAAGTTCTTTGACACGGTAAACCACAGCAAATTAATAGAGGTGCTGTCACGGACAATCAAGGACGGACGTGTAATATCGCTGATACACAAATACCTGAACGCAGGAGTATTGCAGAACGGATTCTTCGAGAAAACGGAGGAAGGCGTGCCACAGGGCGGACCGTTAAGCCCATTGTGTGGGAACGTGATGCTGAATGAACTGGATAAAGAACTGGAAAGCAGGGGACACCGGTTTGTGAGGTATGCGGATGATGCGCTGATATTCTGCAAAAGCAGGAGAAGTGCGGAGAGGACGTTGGAAAACATCATACCGTTTATAGAGGGAGAACTATTCCTAAAAGTGAACCGGGCTAAGACCACAGTAACCCATGTCAGCAAAATAAAATATCTGGGATATGCATTTTACAGGAACAGAGGGAAGTGCAGATTCCGGGTACACCCTAAGAGCGCCCAAAAGATGAAAGGCAGGATAAGGGAGATAACCCAGAAAAACAAAGGGTGGAGTAATGACTACCGGCGACAGAAACTTGCGGAGTATGTCAGGGGATGGATAAATTACTACAAACTTGCAGACATGAAAGGACTGATGACGGAGACGGATGAATGGCTCCGGCGCAGGATACGGGCAATCTATTGGAAACAATGGAAAAAGGTGAAGACGAGGTACCGAAACCTAAGGGCGTTAAAGCTTGAAGAATGGCAGGTGCATCAGATAGCCAACAGCCGGAGAGGTTACTGGAGGACAGCACAGATATTAAGAGTTGCCCTTACCAATAAAATAATAGCCAAGCTGGGCTATATCTCCATGCTTGACTATTATCTAAAAGTATCGTGAAAACTATTGAACCGCTGTATACCGAACGGTACGTACAGTGGTGTGGGAGGTCGGCTACTCAACTAATGGGTAGCCTCCTACCCGATCGCGCATAAGCCTTCCTTCTCTGCTTATGCGCACTTTGAAATTGTCATATGAAAAAATGACAGATGTCATAAAAGATTCATTACAAAGGACAGGTGCCGGCAGGAAAGAAAACACTTATAATCGTCTTATCAAAAAACTTCAGGGAGGAAAATAAGATGAAGAAAAAACTTGTAAGTGCAGTTTTATGTACGGCAATGCTGACCACAATCCTTGCAGGCTGCGGCGGCGAGGCAGCGCCTGCGGCGACTGAGCCGGCAGCGGAGGCGCCTGCGGCAGAGGAAGCGCCCGCAGCGGAGGAAGCGCCTGCGGCAGAAGAACCTGCGGCAGAGGAAGAGGCGCCTGCGGCTTCTGAGGGCGGCAGAGTGATCGGCTACACCTGTATGGACGGCACCAATCCCTTCTTCGTAGCTCTGGAGGGCGCGATCAGGGAAGTGGTAGAGTCTCACGGAGACACGCTGGTATCTATGGATCCTGCCAACGATTCCAACACGCAGATCGACCAGATTGAGGATCTGATCTCCAGAGACATTGATCTGATCTTTGTAAACCCGGTAGATGCAGACGGCATCATTCCTGCACTTGATATGCTGAAGGATGCGGACATCCCGATGTTCGGTTTCGACACACAGGTGGGCGATATGAGCTATCTGGTTTCCTACGCAGGCTCCGATAACTACAATGCGGGATATGTCTGCGGTAAGGATCTGGCAGAGAAGTGCCCGGACGGCGGCGACATTCTTGTTCTGGATTCCCCGACCATGCAGTCTGTGACTGACAGAACAAACGGCTTCCTCGCAGCACTGGAGGAGTCCGGTGTGACTTTCAATATTGCAGGACAGCAGGATGCGCAGGGCAACCAGCAGCTTGGCAACGAGAAGGCGACAGACCTTCTGACAGCAAGCCCCGATGTGGTAGCCATCTTCGGCGGCAATGATCCCACGGCTCTCGGCGCATATGCGGCGGCGGATGCAGCGGGCGTTACTCCCATGATTTACGGCGTGGACGGCTCTCCTGACGTAAAAGCTCTGCTGAAAGATACGATCATGGAAGGTACGGGTGCGCAGTCCCCGATCTCCATCGGAAAGACCATCGCTGAGACAGCTTATCAGTGGCTGGACGGCGAGACCGTAGAAGAGTTTATCCCGATTGAGACATTCCTGATTACGGCAGACAATGTGGATGAGTTCGGAACGGATGGATGGCAGTAAACAGATCGTCCTATAATAATGGAAGGGCTTTGTTCTCAGTGTAGATATGCGCTGGCGAGGGGCAAAGCCTTTCCCCTTATGGGAAGGAAGCAGGAGGTGATTGGAGTTGGGTGAGAAATATTTGCTTGAAATGAAAGGAATCTGTAAATCATTTCCGGGCGTAAAGGCGTTAAGCAATGTAAATCTGCAGCTTCGGGCAGGGGAGGTTCACGCTCTGCTGGGGGAGAACGGCGCCGGCAAGTCCACCCTGATAAAAGTTCTCGGCGGGATCTACCATGCGGAGGAAGGAGAAATCTGGATTGAAGGACAGAAGGTGAATATCGACGGCGTTGTATCGGCCAGAAACGCCGGGGTTTCCATTGTGCACCAGGAGCTGGTGCTCGTTCCCTACATGACAGTGGCCGAAAATATTTTTCTCGGAAGAGAGGCGGGGAGTAAGTTCAATATCAAGCGCAGACAGATGACGGAGGAGGCGCAAAAGCTTCTGGATGCCTATGAAATGCATATCGATGCAGATACGCTTGTGGAGAAACTGACCATCGCCCAGCGGCAGATGGTGGAGATTGTGAAGGCAATTTCCTTTAATGCGAGAATACTGGTTATGGATGAGCCTACTTCTTCGATTTCAGACAAAGAGGTCGGATTTTTGTTTGAGACAATCCGCACGCTGACGAAGAAGGGTGTGGGTATCATCTATATTTCCCATAAAATGAGTGAGCTGGAGGAGATCTGCGACCGTGTCACGGTCATGCGTGACGGGGAGAGCGTCGGCACGAGAGTCGTGAAAGAGACGAGCAAGGACGAACTGATCGCCATGATGGTTGGCCGTGAACTGACGAACTATTATACGAGAGATTTCCAGAATCCGGGGGAAGTGATACTGAAGGGCGAACATATCGCGGACGGAAAGATGGTGAAGGACGCCAGCTTCGAGCTGCGCAGGGGCGAGATCATCGGTTTTGCAGGTCTGGTGGGCGCCGGGCGCAGTGAGACCATGAAGGCGGTGTTCGGACTGATGCCCGATATGAAGGGCAGCGTCTATGTGGAGGGGCAGCAGGTACATATCAAATCCCCTGTAGATGCCTTGAAATACGGCATTGCGCTCGTGCCGGAGAGCCGGAAGGAGGAAGGACTCTATCTGGTGCAGGATGTGCAGTTTAATTCCACGATAGAGGTTTTGGGACAGTTTATCCGAAACTTCCGCGTGGATTATAAGAAGGAAGAAGAAATTACCCAGAAATATATCGACATGATGGCGACCAAAACGCCGAGCCAGCAGCAGATCATCAGAAATCTGTCCGGCGGTAACCAGCAGAAGGTGATGATCGGGCGGTGGCTTGCCACAGACCCGAAAATTCTGATTCTGGATGAGCCGACCAGGGGCGTTGACGTGGGCGCGAAGGCGGAGATCTATGCGATTATGAATGAGCTGGTGAAAAAGGGTATGTCTATCATTATGATATCCTCGGAGATGCCGGAGATCATCAATATGAGCGACCGCGTATATGTGATGAATGACGGTCGTGTAACAGGGTGCCTCAGCCATGAGGACGTAACACAGGAAAAAATCATGCAGTTAGCGGCGAAGTAATTGTGGAGGAGGTATCAACATGGTCAGATTTAAAAACGGAGCTGTCAAATATTTTAAAGACAATATAGGCATTATCATTGCGCTGCTCGCAATGTGTGTGTTTCTTGTTATTTTTCCGACGACAAGATCTACTTTCCTGACGCAGAATAATGTGTTCAATATCTTGCGTCAGAACGCGTCCAACCTGTTTCTTGCAACAGGAATGACGATGGTTATTATTCTGGGCGGTATCGACCTTTCGGTAGGTTCCGTCATCGCTCTGTCGGGTTGTGTGGCGGCAGGATGCGTAGTCAACATGGGGCTCCCGGAAGTGGCGGCCTTCTTGATTGCAATACTTATCGGTGCGGCTGTCGGCATGTTTAACGGCGTTGTCATCTGCAAAACGAACATTCCGCCCTTCATCGTGACGCTGGCATCCATGAACATTACGAAGGGTATCGCCCTTGTCTACACACAGGGCGCGCCGATCCGCTGTATGACGGACGCGTTCAAGTTTCCGGGCGCCGGCTATGTAGGGCCGATTCCGACGCCGGTCATCCTGATGCTGATTATCTTTGTGATAGCGGTCATGCTTGTCAACCGTACCCATTTCGGGCGGCATATTTACGCGGTGGGCGGCAACGCGCAGGCGGCAAGCTTTTCGGGTATCAACGTGCAGAAAGTGAAGTTCTGGGTTTACACGTTTACCGGGATTATGGCGGGTATCGCGGGCGTGGTGATTGCCTCAAGACTGTACTCCGGACAGCCGAGATCCGGTGAGGGCGCTGAGATGGATGCCATCGCGGCGGTTGTTGTGGGCGGCACTTCCATGAGCGGCGGTTCCGGGCGACTTGGCGGCACGCTGATCGGTGTACTGATTATCGGTGTTCTGAACAACGGACTGAACCTGATGGGTGTGGATTCCAACTGGCAGTATATTGTCAAGGGATTCGTTATCCTGCTCGCGGTTTATGTGGACTTTATCCGTAACAGGAAAGCAGGGAGATAGGAAAGAGAAGCGCGAACTCGGGATACGGTGTATCCCGAGTCTGCTTATGCGCAGGCCTGTATAGGGGAGCCGGCTGTGTAAAAGCGGATGGAGAAGGGAAAGAAAAATGAAGCGGAGTATATTGGCAGCGGGGCTTGCATTTCTTATAATAGCAGTGATAGGATGTTCTTTTGCGGAGCGGCAGAAGACGGCTGACAGGCCGCGTATCTTCGGCGCAACCTATATGACCAGGAACAATCCTTTCTTCGATGTGCTGAACGATGCGCTGGCGCAGGTCGTGGAGGGAAACGGGGACATTCTGATTTCCAGGGATCCCTGTCAGGATCAGGAGAAACAGAATAGCCAGATTCTGGAGATGATTGACGAGGGCATTGAAGTGCTGTTTTTAAACCCGGTGGACTGGGAGCTGGTGCGTCCGGCGCTGGCGGCCTGCAAGGAGGCCGGTGTGGTGGTCATCAATATTGACACGGTGGTGAAAGACCGGGAGTATGTGACGTCGATTATCGAGACGGACAACTATCAGGCGGGTGTGCTCTGTGCCCGGGACATGATGAAGCGGGTGGACGAGGCCAATATTGTTGTGATTGACTGTCCGTGGCAGGCGTCGATCAGCAACCGGGTCCGCGGATTTATAGATACTTTGGACGGCAATGACCGATACCGCGTTGTCTACACGGGAACGGGACACGGGGAGTTTGAGGTTTCGGCAAAAGTGATGCAGGAGGTCATGGAGGCGGGCGTTTCCTTCAATGTTGTGCTTGGCGGCAACGACCCGACGGCGCTGGGGGCGCTCGCCACACTGCAGCAGAACCGCCGGGAGGAAGGCGTGCTGATCTACGGTATTGATGGCTCCCCGGATTTTAAGGCGATGTTAAAGCTTGGCTATGTGACGGGCACAAGCGCACAGAGCCCGGAAACCATCGGCAGGGTGGCGGCTGAGATTGCATACGATTATCTGAACGGGGAGGAAGTGCCGGAGTATCTTGGTATTGAGCCATACATGATCACCGGGGAAAATCTGGATCAGTACGAAGTGAACGGCTGGCAGTAGAGGAAATCTATGAGCGCAAAGAAAGAATATTACACGGACATGTTTCAGTGGGCAATGCTGGCCTTAAACGGCATTGCGGTGGCGTTTTTATGTACCTTTATCTATGTGACGACAAACAGAATCCGGGCAAATTATGACGCCAGGGATTTTCTGGGCGGTGTGATCACGATACTGGATAATCCAAAAACCAATCTCTGGCTCTGTCTGGTTCTTTTCGGTCTTTTGATGGTGAATTTCGTATTCCGGCATTTTCTGCGGAGGCGGCACGGCAGGGGGAGTGCGGTTTCCCTGATTATGGAGCTGCTGATCTGCGTGGTGATTATATACCGGCTGGATTTTAACTATAACGGTCTTCTGCTTCTCGTGTTTGCCAATGTGATCGCTTATGTCAAAGACAGTAAGGCCAAGATGGCGTTTCTTCTGCTGGCCATTGTCGGCTATCTGCTGGCGGACTATGAGCTTTTGTCCATCTACATGCCGCTTTTTAATATGTCGGACTATGTGGAATACTATACTTTTACAAGCCAGCAGTGGCTCCTGTGCATCTGGAACACGATGATTTCCCTGAATATTATCCTCTTTGTAGGTTACTGTTTTTCCGTGATCAATCTGCAGAGAGGCACCATCGAAGAGGTAAACGTGCTCTACCATGAACTGCAGAATGCCAACGAGCAGCTTTCGGAGTACGCCGACATGGCGGAGAAGATGGCACAGACCAATGAGAGAAACCGTCTCGCCAGGGAGATCCATGACACCCTGGGGCACAGTCTGACAGGGATTATCGCCGGTCTGGATGCCTGTCTTGCGCTGGTGGATGTGGCGCCCCAGGAGGTGAAAAAACAGCTCAAACTGCTGGCTGATGTGAGCAGGGACGGCATGAAGGATGTGCGCCGCTCTGTCAGTGAGCTTCGGCCGGATGAGATGGAGCGGCTTTCTTTAAACGCATCGATCCGTAAGATGGTGACCGATATGGGAAGGGTGGCCGACACCCAGATCTATTTTGACGCAGGAGGGGAAAAGCTGGAGTTCGGGGAGGATGAGGAAAATATCATCTACCGAGTCATCCAGGAGAGCATCACCAATGCGGTCCGGCACGGACATGCTGGGCAGATCTGGGTCACGCTGAAACAGATAGACGGGGAGGTGCTGCTTGAGGTGAAAGACGACGGCATTGGATGTAAGGAGGTAAAGAGCGGGTTTGGAACGAGACACATGAGGGAGAGAATAGAGATGCTTGGCGGCACGATTACCTTTGACGGACAAAAAGGTTTTAAGGTGACCGCCCATATACCGATTCGCTGGGGGGAGAGCTATGATTAAAGTGCTGGTTGCCGACGATCAGGAACTGATCCGGCAGAGTCTGCAAATCGTATTAAACAGCAAGGAGGGCATCGAGGTCTGCGATGTGGCCACGGATGGACGCGAGGTGATCCAGTGCGTGCGCAGACAGAAGCCCGATGTGATTCTGATGGACATCCGCATGCCCAAGATGGACGGGGTGCAGTGTACGAAGATCATTAAAGAAAATTATCCGCAGATCAAAATCATTATCCTGACGACCTTTGACGATGATGAATATGTATACAATGCATTGAAGTATGGTGCCAGCGGATATCTTCTAAAAGGCGTTTCTATGGACGAGCTGGAGAGCGCCGTGCGGACCGTGTACAGCGGACGCGCCATGATCAATCCCGATATTGCGGCGAAGGTTCTCACCCTGTTTTCCAGAATGGCCAGAGCCGATTACACGATACAGGTGGGAAAAAAGGGCATGGAGGAGCTGACGAAGACGGAGTGGAAGATCATTGAGCAGGTGGGGACAGGCGCGGCCAACAAGGAGATTGCGGAGACGCTGAAACTGTCGGACGGCACTGTGAGGAACTATCTGAGCACGATCTTAAACAAGCTGGAGCTCAGGGACCGTACCCAGCTCGCAATCTGGGCAGTGCAGACCAATATTGCCCCTTATATGAAGGATGAAGAGTGATGAAACGACTGTATAATAAGAAGTGCATAGGCGCCGCCGTGCTCCTTGCCGTCCTGCTTCTTGCAGGCGGCCTGCGCTATGCCAAAACACGCCCTGTGGTGCTGGAATTTGGCATGTTTACCGGGAGTAACTGGAATGTGGCAAACGCCAACAGTTTTTATATCATAGACGAGGCGATTGCCCGTTTCGAGGCGGAGCATCCGGGCGTGAAAGTGCATTATTACAGCGGGGTTCCCAAGGAAGAGTATTCGGAATGGCTTTCCAGAAAGATTCTGGCGGGGGAGGAGCCGGATGTCTTTATGGTGCTTGGAAGTGACTTCGACCAGTTTTCCTCCATTGGCATTATGAAAAATCTGGATGAGCTGATCGGGCAGGATGCATCCTTTGACAAGGGGAAGTATTTTGAGAGCGCCCTGAGCACGGGAAAGTACGGGGACGCCCAGTATGCCCTGCCCTACGAGACAGTGCCAACCCTGATGTTTGTAAATCAGACACTTCTGACGAAGGAGGGGATTGAGATTCCTGATACGGACTGGAACTGGGAGGAGATGTACAACATCTGCCGGCAGGTGACGAAAGATCTGGATGGGGATGACACGCTGGATCAGTTCGGAATCTGCAACTATGACTGGCTGGATGCGGTTTACTCCAACGGTGGCGAGATCTTTCAGACTAACGGAAAGACCTGTTATCTGGCAGACGACAGTGTGATCGAGGCGGTGAAGTACATACGCCAGCTGAATGAGCTGTACCGGGGACAGAAGGTGGTGCAGGATGACTTTAACAGCGGCAACGTGGCGTTTATGCCGTTAACTTTTGCAGAGTACCGCACCTATAAGACTTATCCGTACAAAATAAAACGGTATGCCAATTTTAAATGGGACTGCATCACCATGCCGGCGGGCAGCGGGGGAGGCAACGTGTCCCAGGTGGATACCCTGCTGATGGGGATCAGCGCCAACACGAGAAAGGAAGAGCTGGCATGGGAGTTTTTGAAACTGCTTACCTATGACGAGCAGATCCAGACACGGATCTTTTCTCATTCACAGGGAGCCTCGGTGCTGCGGGCGGTAACCCAGTCGGCGGAGATGGAGGAGATCGTGCAGGCGGAGATGGAGGAGGGCGAGACGGTAATCAGCGGAAAGCTTCTCGGCAAGGTAATCGAGGAGGGCTACACCGCGCCCCAGTTTAAAAAATATGAGCAGGCGCTTGCACTTTCCGACAGTGAGATCGGGGAAATTCTGCAAAACGACAAAACCATAGACAGCAATATGAAAATTTTACAGCGGACGATCAACAGTTATTTACAGCAGTAGGGTTTGCGCGGCGGATTAAGATGTGGTAAACTGTACCCAGTGAGCAGTGTGACGCTGCGAAGTAAACTGAGGTTAGGAGAATCTTATGAGAGCGTGCGAAAGAAAAATCGGAAAGAGATGGAAGGGGCTTGCATCCCTTCTGCTGTTGACTGTGCTAGTCATTGCTTGGGGGAGAAATGTGCAGGCGTCGGGGCGTCCTGTCACCATCAACTCCTGTCATATCGCGGGAGGGGACGTGAACTGTACGCTGACGGCGTCGGGCGTCCCGTCAAGCGACGATGGCAAATATTATATCTATGCGAACGAGGTCTATCAGGACGGTCCGATCGGAACGGTGGTGGCCACTGTCCAGGCGGGAAGCTCCGTGGCGGTTTCCTTTCCCCTGAACTATAATACGGCGGATTCCAACTTAAGCCGCAAATTTCTTGTAGCGGTGAAACGGGGCGGTCAGATGGTTCAGGTCAGCGACGAGCATTACATAACGAACCCGGAAGCCAATGCGGCGTTTACCTCGAGCCGTATGAACAGGGGAATCAAGGGCATTCTGCCGGAAGTTTCCGCGATTGCCAGCGGGGAGCTTAAGGATCTTGGCATACAGCAGGTCGTCTACAACATTTATCTCGATGAAATCTGCGCAGCGCCCGGAGAGGCGGGAACGATTCCTTTCGAATACAACGGCCAGACCTACTATTTCAGCAACGGACGGATCACCCACTATGACCAGATGGTGAAGGGATTTAACGACCAGGGTATGCAGGTGACCATGGTACTTCTGAACAGAGGAGGCACAGCGGGATCTCAGGATCTGGTACATCCGCAGGCAAGGGGGGCAGAGTGCCCGAGCTATGCCTTGAATGTGGAGGAGAGCGGCGGCGTGAATCACTTGAAAGCGGTGTTCGCGTTTTTGGGACAGCGGTACTCCGGGAAGACCGGCAGCGGCCAGATTGACAACTGGATTCTGGGCAATGAGGTCAATGCCAGAACCTCCTGGTGGTATATGGATTCCGCCAATCTCGACGTGAATGTGAGCGCCTATGTGAAGGCTTTCCGTATTTTCTACAATGAACTGAAAGCGATGAATGGCAATGTGCAGGTTTACAATTCCATCGACCAGGAGTGGGGACGCAAGTCGAATCCGGGCAGTTTCCTGGCGAAGGATTATCTTGACCAGTTCAACTATTATATGAACCGGGAGGGGAACATCGACTGGGGACTTTCCTATCACCCGTACAATTCGCCGCTCTATGACCCCTATGCGTGGAACGGGCCTGCGGTGTGGGTGAAGAACAGTGTTTCCACCCCTTACATAACCATGCAGAATATAGACATACTGATTGATTATATGCATCAGTCCAAGTTCTTAAGCCCTTCCGGGCAGGTGCGCAGCATCTCTCTTGCGGAGATCGGGTATACTTCCTACTTCGGGAATGAGAACCAGGAGGCGTCGGTGGCCTACGGCTATCTGAAAGCGGCTTCCCTGCCGGATGTGGACGCGTTCATGCTCTTCCGCTTTAAGGACGATGCGCACGAGATGGAGAGTAAGCTGAATCTGGGTATCACGAATCTGGACGGCAGCCACAAGCCGGCCTACAATATTTATAAACAGCTTGGCACGGCAAATGAAGGGGCAGCCAAGGCGCGCGCCTCGGAGATTATCGGTATGGACATTGACCAGATGATCCGGGACAATATCGTCTGGACGCGCGGCGGTGATGGGGTAGTGCAGTAGAATAGCCGCCGGTGTTTGGCATAGTTACCTTACAACATGTAATGAAGAGAAAGATGGTACGTTAGCCATCTTTCTTTTTTTCGTTTTCCAAATGAGAAATTCATTTACAAAATGGGAAACCCGGATTGCAATCAACCATGCCGCAAACAAAATCATGCAATCTATGCCGTAAAACATGCAGACTGTGCCGGAGGGGTTGTTATTGTACGTTGGTTTGGTAAAGTGAATGCATAAAATAAAACGGCGCAAAAGAAGGTGCAGAATGGAGGAGTCATTGCTATGAGAAAAAGGAAAGGAAATCTGTTGCAGAGAACAATGGCGTCGCTGCTCTCGGCAGTGCTGATTACGGGTATGGCACTGGATGCAGTTCCGCTAACCGTCCTGGCACAGGAAAATGTGGGGGGGGGGGTATAACCCGACAGAAGAAAGCGTCATTGGGAATACGGTGACAGAGGAAGCAACAGAAACGGAATCCGGGGAGAAAGAAAGCATACCGGGATCCGAAGAAGGCACGCAGGAATCTGACGGAGAAGAAACCGCAGCAGATTCTGTGGTGAAGAAAACCGAAGACACAGAAGAACCAGAAGATGCAAAAAAGTCTGTGGAGAACCCAGAGGCGGAAGGACAGGACGGCGTATCGGAACAGGAACCGGCAGGACCGGCCGCAGAGGAGGAAGATGCAGACATTACCGACAGTAACGGTGTACAGACGGATGAACCGTTAGAACCGCAGAAAGCGGTACCGGCTGCAGGCGCGGTGGTAGACCCGTCCCTGTATGATGTGACCTGGACCAGTGCCAGGGACAAAGGCAGGGCAACAGTAGTGATCTGCGGTAAAGGGACAGCCACAGACAAAGGCATGGCGGTGGGAAGCAGGAACCAGGCTGTCACCATCAAGGCCATGGTATTGAAGGGGAAGAACCTGAAGCCCTATGTGGAGGATGTGGCAGATATGATGAACAGCATTAAGAATCTGTTTTTTAAGAAACAGTAAGACATCCCTTAGTAAAGCCAGTGTTTCCAAAACGGATTCACTGGCTTTTATATACTCTGGTAGATCAGATATCCAATTCAGGCGGAACGTCGAGCTCGTGAGGAACCGGCGTTCCGTTTTTCTTTCTCTGGCGCACGCATTCTGTCAGCAGATACTCTATCTGGCCATTCACCGATCGAAAGTCATCCTCAGCCCAGGCAGCGATGGCGTTGTAGAGCTTGGCTGACAGACGAAGCGGCACCTGTTTCTTGCTGTTGTCCGCCATCTAGTAGAGACTGCCGGAATTGACAACGGGCTGGGCATCCCGGTTGCTGCACAGTACCACCAGAAGATTGGATACCATAGCAGCCTTGCGCTCCTCGTCCAGTTCCACAATTTCCTTTTCGGAAAGGCGGCTTAACGCCATTTCCACCATGCCGACCGCGCCGTCCACGATCATCTTGCGGGCGTCGATCACGGCTGATGCCTGCTGTCTCTGGAGCATTGCCGCAGCGATCTCGGGGGCGTATGCCAAATAAGTGATCCGCGCTTCGATGATCTCAAGGCCGGCCTGTTCTACTTTGTTCTGAATCTCATCACGGATTCTTTTCGCCACCACTTCGCTGGAGCCGCGAAGAGATCCTTCGTCTGCCAGACCGTCCCCGGTAGTGTCCACATTTTCCGATACATCGTAAGGATAGAGCCGGACAATGTTTCTGAGGGCGCTGTCACACTGTAGGGACAGGTATTCCTTGTAGTTATCTACATTGAATACGGCTTTAGCGGTGTCTGTCACCTGCCACATCACAGCGATGGCGATCTCGATGGGATTGCCCAGGCAGTCGTTGATTTTCTGCCGGCTGTTGTTCAGGGTCATAATCTTTAAGGATATTTTTTTGCTGGCGCCGGTGCCGGAGAGCTGTATGTTCTGACTTCCTGTGGGCAGATTGAAGCGGCTTCCGGCCGGGGCGCCGTCCACATCGCCGCTCTGTTTCAGTTTGGTTTCCGCTGCGGGATTCAGCGCGCTGCAGAAGGGATTTACCCAGTAGAAGCCATCGTCCTTCAAGGTGCCGATATACTTGCCGAACAGGGTCAGCACTACCGCTTCCTGGGGTCTGAGCACCACAAGTCCCAGAAACGGGATCCAGCCAAACAGCAGCCAGATGAGACCGATAGCAAAGAGTGCGATTCCTGTAGGACTTTGCGGCCCGCTTTCACTGATGCCGGTGATACTGCCGACAATGGTTGCTGCCAGGGCTGCCGCATAGAGCAGCAGCGTCAGAAGGAGCATTGCCATGCCGTTTTTGCTTTTGTTCAATACTTTTTCTTCCATAACTTTGTCCTTTCTTTTTCCTGTTTTTGTTTTCTTTTGGATATTGGGTTGTTTTGATATTTGCATGATATCAAATTGATATCAAAATGTCAACGCTGATTTTTCTTCCATATGTGTTATACTATCTTCGTAAGCTATAGGCAGTGTATAGACAGCCGGCGAGCAAGAAAAGGAAAAGTGGGGAGAGCAGATTTGAAACAGAAGGTTTTACTTATTGTGCCGCATCAGGATGACGAACTGTTTGTGGGCGGCGGACTTTTTAGGACACTTGCAACATGTGGTGATTTCGAGGCTTATGTGGTCTACATGACTAACGGGGATTTCTTTCCGCATGAGGCGAAGGTGCGTCTGCGGGAAGCGCTGCATGTTTTGAACGGGTTTTGCGGGGTGGAGGAGAGCCATGTTTTTTTTCTGGGTTATGGGGATGGCTGGAAGGAAGGCGGACATATCTACCATCAGGAGGGGGAGAAGCCTCTCGTTTCAATGGCGGGGAGAACAGAAACCTATGGTCTGGAAGGCCATGAGGATTACCGTTTTACAAGATCGGGCAGGCACAGCGCCTGCCGTAGGGCGGATATGAAGCAGGATTTAAAGGATGTGATTGCCGAAGTGCGGCCGGAGCTTCTGCTTGTGGTGGATTTTGACAAGCACGCCGACCATAAGGCGGTGTCTTTGCTCTCGGAGGAATGTCTGGGGGAGCTTTTCAGGGAGGACGCATCCTACCGGCCCCTTGTGTTGAAGCGTTTTGCTTACGATGGCGTGTGGAAGGGCAGGGCGGACTTTTTTGAACTGCCGAGGCGGGGCACTGTGCTTGCGGGGCTTTCGCAGACGCCATATATGCCGGAGGAGGAACTGCGCTTTGCCATGCCGCAGGACTGTGCCGCACCTGTCCTTTCACAGAATGCTTTTTTCCGGGCGCTGCGCAGGCACCAGACCCAGGAGGCATGGCAGAAGGCTGATGAGATCATCAATATAGACGAGGTGTTTTTTCGGAGAGAGACGGACAATCTTCTGTACGCGGCGGAACTTACGGCCTCTTCCGGGAATCCTGAGTATCTTCGGGATTTTAAGCTGTTTGACTGCGGGGATGTGACAAAGAAAGAGCTTGTCCTTCAAGAATGCGGCTGGAAGCCGGAAGAGGGGGATGCACAGAAGAAGGTGCGCATCCGCTTTGGGACGCCGCAGACCGTTGGACGCATCGGTGTGTATGCGCGGGGAAACGGCGGGGCGGACAGGCTGAAAGTCATTTTTTCTTTTGATGAGGACGGGGAGCCCGTGCACATGGAAATCAGGCCGGACGGGAAAAGAAACCTCTGTACTTTCATGCCTCGGGAAGGGGTGCGGGAGATGACGCTCCGGATCGAGTCTTGGGAGGGTGTTTTCTGGGGTATTGCCGAACTGGAGATTCTGCCGCCGGAGGAGCAGGCGCTGCCCAGGATACTGCAAGAGCTGCTTTTTCAAGGGGATTATTTGAAAGTGACCCAAATAGTCAAAATGCGGATGAGAATAGAAAAGGCTGTTTTGGCTCTGAGAAGAAAGATTTCCCGCTGGATACCGAACGGCTACACGCTGCGGCGGCATTACCCGGAGATCGCGGAGAGGGAGCGGGTGCCGGCCGGGTATAGGGCGGCTTATATCGTGGAACGTCTGCGAATGAGGTGAAAGTTCCCGGGGTATTCTGGACACGAGAGCTTCTGTAAATGTGGAAAGCGATAAAGGAGCCGCTGCAGGGACAGACACAGAGCTGTCGGAGCAGCGGCTCGTTTTTTATTAGGTAATTGCGACGGTGTAAACCATTCGGGGAGAATGCGGAGCATTCTCTGAACCGAGCACGTCGGCGCCCGATTTTTAAAGGCGTTTCCCGGTCAATAGCTCATACCCCTGCAGATATTTGTCGATGGTCTTCTGCACGATCTCTTCAGGGAGAGTCCAGTCATGTCCCTCGTTGGCTTTCAGCCAGTCTCTGGCGAATTGCTTGTCGAAGGAGGGCTGGCCGTGTCCGGGTTCATATCCATCGGCGGGCCAGAATCTGGAGCTGTCGGGTGTCAGCATCTCGTCGCCGAGCACAATATTGCCGTCCCCGTCCAGTCCGAACTCGAATTTGGTGTCCGCAATGATGATGCCGCGGGTGAGAGCGTATTCGGCGCACTTTTTGTAGAGGGCGATGGTGTAATCCCGGAGTTTCCCGGCGTATTCCGCTCCTTTGCCCGGGAAACGCTTCTCCAGATAGTCCGCGCTCTGTTCAAAGGAGATATTTTCATCGTGGTCGCCGATCTCCGCCTTGGTGGAGGGGGTGTAGATGGGCTCGGGCAGTTTGTCCGACTCTTTCAATCCCTCTGGAAGCGTGATCCCGCATACCGTACCGTCTTTCTGGTAGCTTGCCCAGCCGCTGCCGGTGATATAGCCGCGGACGATGCACTCGATAGGGAGCATGTCAAGCTTTTTGCAGAGCATGCTGCTGCCGTCAAATTTATCCTGTCTGAAAAATTCGGGCATGTCCTTCACATCCACGGAAATCATGTGGTTGGGCAGGATGTCGTCTGTCATGTCGAACCAGAACTTCGACATCTGGGTCAGAACGGTCCCCTTTTTGGTCACCTGGTTTTTTAGAATTACGTCAAAACAGCTGATGCGGTCGGTGGCAACCATGATCAGGCTGTCGCCGTTGTCATAAATTTCGCGTACTTTTCCTTCTTTAATGGGTTTCATGGCGTTCCTTTCTTATCCTTTTATGTGGTCTGCAGCGCGGTGCTGCAATTTTCCTGTCTGAATACTATACTAAACCAATGCGGGGGGATTGACAACAGGATATCTGCCCTTTTGCTAAAAAAAATTGCAGGGAAGAGGCGAAGAGTGATACAATAACTTTATCTGCACTTTTTTATAAGTAGAACAGCGGAATGTGAGGGAGAGAAGAATGAAAAGAGGAAAGAGAAAGGCGTGTAAGCTTTTTTTACTTGCGGTGTGTATGTTGCTGCTGGGCGCTGCCATGCCTGTGAAAGCGGAGGAGTGGACACCGCCGCCGACTTCGGGAACATGCGGGGCGGATATCACGTGGAAGTACGAGCCGGTTATGGTGGAGGACCGTGAAAGGAATGCGCTTGTGCTGACAGGCAGCGGCGCGATGACCGATGAGTATCTGAAAAAGGTGACGTACGAGGAAGGGGGCACCTGGCACTATAATGCCGAACCGCCCTGGATGGGACAGTTATTGTACGGGATTAAGCTGGACAGCAGGATTACGACCATTGGTGACGGCGCATTTGGACATACGCATCTTTGTAATCCAGATCACGAGGGAGATTTCGGGGAAGAGGACGGCACGCTGGTGGTGCCTGAAAATGTGACGTCTATCGGAAAACTGGCTTTTGCAAACGCGCGTCTGGGGGCGGTCTATATCGGTCCCAAGGTCACGAAGGTGGGGGAGCAGGCGTTTTTTGACTGCAGCATGAAGCATCTGTATGTGGCGAACCAGACGCTGGATTTTAGTCAGGCACCGCTGATTTTTGGCAGCAGCGCGCTGGAGACCATCCATGCACCCAAAGGCTCCAAAGCGGAAGCCTACGCCAAGGCGAACGGTTATGTCTATGAGGAGTGGGATGGCACGGATTATGGAAAGACGAGCTATACCTTGACGCTGGATGCGGGGGAGGGCGCATTTTTGCAGACCGCGCAGTCGGTGCGCTATACGGTCAGCGCAGACAGGAAGACGGCTGTGCGGGAGGTGAGTATAGGCGCAGATTCTGTTCCCGTGCCCGATATTGCACCTGCTCTGGAGGGAAAGTATTTTGGCGGCTGGTATCTGGGAAACGATCCTTTTGTATTTGAGAAGACAGCCCTCAGACAGGACACTAGACTGACGGCGAAGTGGCTGGAGGAACCGACAGCTCCTGTTTTACAGATAGAAAACAGATCGGAATGGTCGGCCGTGCTCTCGTGGGAGATGCGGATGGACGAGGATTTAAGGGGATACCGCGTCTACCGGGCTGACACTGCGGACGCAGAGTTTGTAAAGATCACAGAAAATGATTTATCTGCCGGCAGTGTTTCTTATACGGATCATGTAGTGGAAAAAGACATTCTGAAAAAGCAGGCATACCGCTATTATATAGAAGCGGTTTATGAGACGGGCGGCACAGAAAAAAGTGTCAGAAGTAATGAGGTATCCTGCAATAGTATGATCTACAACGCCAGTCTGATCGAACAGACAGACGGCGTTTATGTGGGTGTAAGGCTGACGGACAAGGACGGAAAGGAGGTCTCGTCGCTTGTGCTCCACGAGGGGGAGACCAGCGGGGAACTGTTTTTTTCACTTGTTAAAAAGGATGGCACAACTGTTTCCTGGCAGGAGGCGATGCCTGCTTTTTCTGGGAGTGCTTCCATTCAGTGCGGTCTTGGTCTGCCCTATCCGGTGAGATTTCCGCTGGACAGTTACGGCGGTGGAGAGGAACCTTTCGCGTACGCCACTATTCCGGTGGGGTATCTCTATGATGCGTCCTGTACCAGACTGAAAGGGTTAAAGACTACGGCAGGACAGGAACTTAACCTCTATGTGGGAGGGCAGCCGGGATTTCTGACAGCGATACCCGTCATTGTGGAGGCGGCGGAGCCGGGGGTAACTTATCCCTCCTACGATGATAAGGAAGGAATCGTGACGGACGATCTGCAGACGGGGCTGCAGATTTTGCGCGACGCTGTGCGAAACCGTGTCAATGATACGGAAGTTTATATCAAGAAATCAGCCTGTGATCCTTCCATTGCGGCATATAGGGCGCTGCGCGATCAGGATCCGTCCGATAATCCGTCGGGTGATCCCAGAGGCGGTCTGATTCCGGAGTGGGTGGAGGCGGAACTGTACGATATCAATAAGGGACGCGCAGGCATGAAACCCTGGGAGGGGGATTACGCCTACTATTCAATGCGGGCAGGCAGTCTGTCTGCGGATCTGGAATACCCGGATCAGATTTACGGGGAGGATTACTATAAACTGGTACTGGAAGTGAATCAGTTTACGACGACTCTGGAGCAGGAGGCGGCGGTGGACGCCAAGGTGAAAGAGCTTTTAAATGGCAGGCTGGCCGGGGTGAAGGGGAAGAGCGAGTATGAGCGGGCAAAGGCAGTCTATGACTTTGTTTCCACCTCCATGCACTATGACAACAGCGATCCTGTGCATCACTATGCGTACGGCGGCCTGTGCAAAGGTAAGGCTACCTGCATGGGGTTTGCCCTGTCTTTCCAGCGGCTGTCTTCGGAGCTGGGGCTGGAGAGCAAGGTGATTATGGGACTGGATGCGGGTGCCCATACGTATAATCTGGTGAAGATTCGAGGGAAATACTATTATCTGGACTGCAGCGCGAAAAAGTTTTTGAAGGGCAAAAAGAATTTTAAGACGGCGCCTTTGCAGGACCGCTATCTTTCCACGGCTTTTCAGACTTATTTCATGGCACAGATTGCGTCGGATGATTACGCGGCCGGACAGGAGCCTGCGCTGGACGGCATTGCGGTCAGGGCATTGACGGACGGGGAGATCAGCCAGGCGTCCGGGGGAGCGTTCACGGGCATTGCTGACAGGACAAGTGCAAAGTATGAGCTGAGGGACACGGTCATTCAGGCCGCTCTTTATGACAGGGAGCATCCGCTGAAGCCGGTTTATTATGCGGACGAGGATAAGCAGGAGTATGTATTGGCATTCCGGCTGACGGTTGACAGGGAGAAATTCGACGAGAACGGGACGGTTCAGATTTTCGCGGGAGAGGCGGACGGCCATGTCTTCACGAAAGCGGACTCTACATTGAAGGACGGTTATCTGGATCTGATTCTTCCGATTGGAAAGGGAGACGTATCCATTACAATCGACTACGACACGGCGGATGAGGGCAAGTCCCAGTATGAGGCGGTGACCTATACGATGGACTTCTCCAGGCTGGTCAGAGAGTCGGTTCGTGCGAGCGGTTCGGTGCAGGAGAGCACTGACGCGATGGAGGAGACCGGGATTGAGCTTTCTGGTCCGTCCATAAGTTATCGGGAAAACGACCGGGAAGTGACCGTTTTCTATGAGGCGGTGGCATGGTCATCCCAGATCAGAGCAGAGGGCATTGCAGATACGGCAGGTAACTATGCGGTTCTCCGAATAAGTGCGCCGGAAGCCATGCTGGGAACCAGGGTGCTGTCAGAGTCCACGGCATCGTCCGCTGACTGTACGCTTCGGTGGGAGAAGGATAAGAAATACCTGGACTGCCTGTGTAAGATGGAGAAAGGGAAGGAAAATACCCTCACCATACAGTGGGCGGGTAAGGAGACACAGACGCAGACCGTTATCCTGCGGGCAGCGCAGGACTGCTATATGGAAACTGACGGAGCGGGTATGGATGCTCCAAAGAAGGTTGCCTTTAACGGGCTTCCCTCCACGCTCTATGTGGGGCAGAGCCAGATCGCCGATGTGAAGGTGACCAGGGCGTACGAGAGGGACCGGGTACAGTTAAGCTATACTTCAGACGACAGCAGCATATTCACGGTGAACCGCGTGACGGGTGAGCTGCGGGCACTGCGGCCGGGTAAGGCGACGCTGACGGTACGTGCGGCGGGACTTGACAGAAAGGGCAAAGTTGTCTCAGCCAGCAAAAAGATCACGGTGAAGGAGCTGCCTGTACCTTCCGGGGTGAAGATCACGGAGGTGAAGGATGTGAGCGCGGCGGCTGTCTGGAAGAAAAATACAAGCGGCAGATGGATGGAAGGCTATGCCGTGCCTTACACGGATTCTCTGGGCACAAATGCCAAGGCGTGGAAAGCAGCCGTTGAGGCGGCTTTGACGGAAGCCGGGCTGGACAACGGTATGCCGGAAAACATGACCGACGAACAGCGGCAGAACCTCGAAAAGCGATTATCCGAGACGCTTTGCCCCGGCGTGGAAGAAAAAGTAGTGGCGGCGGGCGGACTGACGGCTGACGGCAGTCTGGCGTGGGAGAGCGGACTTCACACCAATACCTTTTACGTCTTCTATCTGCGGAATATGACGGAAAACGCGGTAGGGGAAGTCAGCTGCGCCGGATGGATGAGCGGCAGGATACAGACGAAGATGCCGGTGTTTACAAAGATACAACTCACGGCTTATGGGGCGGACAAAGCGCCTGTGGCGTTCAATGACCAGGATAACAGCGGTTACATCTACACAGACCCGAAAGACGGGATAATTCCGAAAGAGGTAAGGTATGAGCTGTCTGCGGCCGGCGGGTGGCAGAATGAAAAGGACATCATTAAGAGCCCTTCCTATAAGAGCACAAACCCGAAGGTGGTCAAAGTAAGCGGTAAAGGGATGCTTAGCCTCGGCGGCCAGGCGGGAACGGCGGAAATCTATGTGACAGGTAAAGATTCCGGTGGCGCGGTCAGGGAATCCAACAGAATCAGGATCCGGGTCGTGAAATCACCGCAGGGGATTCAGGATAAGACGACGACGCTGACGCTGGGACAGTCTGTTTCCGTACAGGAGCTTGTGGGCAGTGACGTGAAAGGCGCGGCGGATGCATGTAAGCTGGACAGAGTGGATCTGGCGGCTATGGTGGATGAACTGGAGCAGAAAGGAAAGGACTGCTTTGCGGTGACGTATCCGGCCGGGGAGAAGGAGAAGGCGGTGATTACTCCGTTTGCCTACCCTGTGGATGAGAAGAGCGGGGAGCGAAAGAAGGGCGCTGGTCTGTCTGTATCCGTGAAGCTGTATGATAAGACAGGAGAAGGAAGGCAGCTCGTCGATACGAAGAATGCGGTCATCAAGGTGAACGACATGTCCGCACCGGCGGTCAGCAAAGTGGCTGCGCTTGACACTGCTGTGGAAATCACTTTCAAGCCAAACGCTGTGGTGCAGGAGATCAACGGAGCACGGTATTATTACACGCTGACACTGACGAATAAGAATACAGGGGAGTCAAGTACTTACCGCGCAGGCAGTGCGGGAACGGACGGCAGTGTGCCGGAAGGCATATTTACTTATGTGGAGGAGCCGGACAAGAAAGGGCAGAAGCTCTATCGATGTCAAATAAGTGGACTGGCGTCAGCAACGGGGTATGAAGCGGTTGTTACGGCTCATTATCTGGCGGAATCTGCCGGGAATGGAACAAAGGCGGCTCTCGAGGCAAAGAAGGACTCCGGCGTGAAGAAATTTACGACCTTAAAGCCTGTGATTGCGGCACAGAACAGCATGAAGGTATCTCTTGTGAGCATGTCAGAACTGTGGGCGGATGCCAATGCTGTGGGCAGGGAAATTACCCATGACGAGACGGTTGCGCTGGCGAACGGGCAAACCTATGTATTGTTTGCACAGATCGACGACTATGACAGAATCATGGGCACGGACAGTATCAAGTGGAGCGTGGTTTCCGATCCGAAGGGAGCGGCTGTGATCAAGGCGTCCTCCGACAGTTATACGGCGAAGCTTGCGCTTGAGAGATGCGGCACCGTTAAGGTGCAGGCGGTGTCTTCTTTGTCGAAAAAGGTAGTGTGCAGTTTTACGGTGGAAGTGAAGCCTTATCAGTCCAATACCAGCAGTGCGCAGGCGGGAGGAAACTAGGATGAAGACGAAGATGGAGATGATTTGGAAACGGTATAAAAAAGGAATTGCCTGTGTGCTTGCGGCGGTTTTGCTTGTACAGAGCTGTTATATGACAAAGGCACAGGAGCTTTCAGCCGCTTTGGAGAGCGTTTCAGAAAACGCGGTGGATGAGTCCGGCTCCGGGGAAGCATTGACACAGGACGCTTTGCGGGATTCCGGGATGCAGGAAACAGATGCGCTCTGGACAGGGGACGCAGAGGGGGAAGAGAAGTTTTCCCGGGAGACGGTATCACAGAATAGTGTGTCGGAAAACACGACCGATGAGAGCGTCTCAGAAAATACAACCGGTGAGGTTGTGCCGGATGACGCCCTGGATGAGAGTGTGTCGGAGAACACGGCAGATGAGAGCGAGCCGGGGAATATGACGGAAGAGAGCGTGTCGGAGAACACGCCGGAAGAGAGTGTGTCGGAGAACACGCCGGAAGAGAGCGTGTCGGAGAACGCGCTGGAGGAGAGTGTTTCGGAGAACACGATGGATGAGAGTGTGTCGGAGAATACGGCGGATGAGAGCTTGTCGGAGAATACGACAGAGGACAGCGTATCCGTGAATACCATGCGTGTGGACAGTGCGGAGGCAGCAGACAGGGCTTCTGTGCCGCCCACAGCGCCGACGGTCAAGAGTGTCGTGCCGAAAGATACCACGGCGCTGATCCACTTTACGCATTTACTGGAGGGGGGACAGAATGAGGGAATCCTGTATGAAGCGCTGCTCACGGATGAGGTGAGCGGAACAGAGCGGATCCTTTCCGGGAATGAGGCGGGCGTAGTCACAATCGGGGGATATGACGGGAGCAGGCCGAATACGTTCCGGCTCAGCGGTCTTTCCGCGAACAAGAAGTATTCCGTCGTTCTGCAGGCAAAGTACAAAGATGCCGGGACGCCTGTCTCTTCCGCAAAGAAAACATTTACTACCAAAAAGGATATGCTGGCAACGGACGGGACGACGAAAGTCCGATATGCCGATATGGAGGCTCTAAAGAATGATCGGACAAAGAAGCCGGAGGAGGTGCCGGCGACCGGGGTGGAGATGAGGACAGGAGAAAGCTGCGGGCTGTACGCACAGGTGAGCAGGCTGATGCGGGCGGTGGAGACAGATAAGCTCAAATGGACGGTGACGCCGCTTCGGGAGGATTCAGCGAAGAACGGTCTGAAGGTCAAGGCCGGCAAGTCCACTTATGAGGCTGTGCTGACCGCGCAGATGCCGGGAAGCTACCAGGTGACGGCGACGAATACCATTTCCAAAGAAGAGGTGGCGCGTTTTCAGGTGACGGTAAAGTAGAGCAGTAATTTTAGATATTTTACATATTCAAAAGTTTTAGGAGACATTTGAAATATTTGGCGTAAAATGGTAACATTATAAGAGAGCCGTTTGCGGAGCGGATATCGTTTCGCAATGACAGGCGGCAAGAAGGAGGCTGTTATGGATTTAAAAGGATCAAAGACAGAGAAAAATCTGCTGGCGGCGTTTGCGGGGGAGTCCCAGGCTTACACGAAGTATACTTACTATGCGTCCAAGGCAAAGAAGGACGGTTATGTGCAGATGGCCAATATTTTTGAGGAGACGGCGGCCAACGAGAAGGAGCATGCCAAGATCTGGTTTAAGTATCTGCACGGCGGTGCAATCCCGGAGACCCGTGAGAATTTGAGGGATGCCGCTGAGGGAGAGAACTTTGAGTGGACGGATATGTATGCGGGTTTTGCGGAGGATGCAAGAAAGGAAGGCTTTGAGGAGCTTGCCCTGCTCTTTGAGGGTGTGGCCAAAATCGAGAAGGAGCACGAGGAGAGATACCGCAAGCTGATCCAGAATATGGAGGACGGTGTTGTGTTCTCCAAGGACGGCGACTGCGTATGGCAGTGTCTCAACTGCGGTCATATCGTGGTAGGCAAAAAGGCGCCGGAGCTCTGCCCGGTATGTAAACATCCCCAGTCCTACTTCCAGGTAAAGCCGGAAAATTATTAAGCGGAACGATTCCCATGAGTATAGAAAAAGACAGTCCGGCGGACTGTCTTTTTTTTGATACATAACAGGTGATTTTTTTAAACATACTTGTCAAAGAAAAAGGGGTGTGGTACGATACAGCCGTATTGTATCTCGTATGAGAATAATAACAGGAGGAACTGTACCATGAAAAATGAAAAGACCTATGAACTTGTGCTTACGGCACTGTTCACCGCCATAATTGTGATTATGGCATTCACACCGCTGGGATATATCCCGCTTGTTGTCATCAACGCGACGATTATTCACATCCCGGTGATCCTGGGAGCGCTATTTCTTGGACCGAAGAAAGGTGCATTTTTAGGATTCGTATTTGGACTCACCAGCTTTATCAACAACACAGTAAAAGCGGCTACGGCATCGGCGTTTGTGTTTTCGCCGGTATTAGCCTATCGGGTTGCGGGGGTGTCGGGTATCTTTAAGAGCCTGTACATCTGTTTTGTGCCGCGTATTTTAGTCGGCATCGCGCCCTATTTTGTCTGGCTTCTGATCCGCAGGATCGTGAGAGGTGAGAATAAGGCCGGGAAAATGATGGTAGATTTAATAGCATCTGTTATATTATTTGTCTCCGTCAGGGCATTTGTGATGCGGCTGTTCCCGGAGACACTGAGCGCGGTTGTGTGCACAGTGATCGGCCTGGCGGCAGGTGCGGCCCTTATGACGGCACTGACCGCAGGAGGCAGGAAGAAGGCATCCGCAAATATTGCGCTCTCTTATGCGGGGCTTGCAGGTGCATTTACGAATACGCTCTTTGTTATGAGCGGCATTTATATTCTCTATAAAGATGCTTATGCCCAGGCGATGGGCGTGGCGGGGGAAGCAGTGCTGGACGTGATCATGGGCGTGGTAGCTTTCAACGGCGTGGTGGAAGCTGTGGTGGCGGCGATTATTGTCACCGGCGTCGGCCTTGCCCTGGTCAGGGTGAAGCCCCTGTATACAGGGAAGGGGCAGGAGGAGAAGGACGCGTCTCTTCTGGCGGCCAGAAAGGCATGACGGATTGTAACAGGAATACAGGAAAATAAGAGAACAATACAAACTTATGATAGAAATACAGGGCATGTAACCGCAAAAGGGGACATGCCCGAAAAAAAGGGAAAGACAGGGGAAAAGGCATGATTTTAGCAGTTGACATCGGCAATACCAACATTGTCATCGGTTGTATGGACGGGGAGAAGGTATGCTTCGTGGAGCGGGTATCCACGAATCTGGCAAGCACAGAGTTAGAGTATGTGGTGGAATTTCGGACACTGTTCGAGCTGTATCACATCGGTATGGAGGATATCACGGGAAGCATCATCTCCTCCGTCGTGCCGCCCCTCAACAATATCGTGAAGTCCAGTCTGGAGAAGCTGTTTCATCAGACCCCGCTGGTGGTGGGACCGGGGCTTAAGACAGGCTTAAACATTCTGATGGACAATCCGGCACAGCTTGGGTCGGATCTGGTTGTCAATGCGGTGGCAGGTCTGCACTACTACGGTGCGCCGATTATTCTGATTGACATGGGCACCGCCACCACCGTCAGTGTGGTGGATGAAAAGAAAAACTATATCGGAGGCATGATTCTGCCCGGGGTGAAGGTTTCGCTGGATTCTCTCGTAAACCGTACTTCCCAGCTCCCGAGAATCAGTCTTGAGGCGCCGAAGAAGGTCATTGGCAGAAACACCATCGACTGCATGAAAAGCGGTATCGTGATGGGGCAGGCGGCCTGTCTGGACGGCATGATTGAACGGATTTACGACGAGCTTGGCTATAAGGCGCCGGTGGTGGCTACGGGCGGTCTGGCGGGGAGCATCGTACCCCACTGCAAGAAAGAAATTTTCTGCGACAATGAGCTTACCTTGAAAGGCCTTGGGCTGATTTACAGAAAGAACGAAGAGTAGTACGAATGATGCAAAGCATGTGAGAGGCTGGGCATCTGCTGCAATAGCGAGTGAAGGGCGAAAGGAGGTATAACGAATGTTATTGAAAGGGAAACACATTGTTCTCGGTGTGACGGGAAGCATTGCGGCCTACAAGATCGCATCTCTTGCCAGCATGCTTGTGAAGAAACAGGCGGATGTGACGGTGATTATGACGCCCAACGCCACCAATTTTATCAATCCCATCACTTTCGAGTCTTTGACGGGCAACAAGTGTCTCGTAGACACCTTTGACAGGAATTTTCAGTTCCAGGTGGAACATGTGGCGCTGGCGAAGCTGGCTGACGTTTTCCTTGTGGCGCCGGCTTCCGCCAATGTGATCGCCAAGGCGGCCCACGGGATCGCGGACGATATGCTGACGACCACGCTTCTCGCCTGCCAGTGTCCAAAGATTTTTGCACCGGCCATGAATACGAGAATGTATGAAAATCCCATTGTGCAGGATAATATCGAGAAGCTTAAGGGTTACGGCATGGAAATGATCACGCCTTCCAACGGGTATCTTGCATGCGGCGACACGGGAGCGGGCAAGATGCCGGAGCCGGAGACACTTTTCGAGGCCATTGTGAAAGCACTTGCGCCAAAGGATCTGGCTGGGAAAAAGGTGCTGGTAACTGCCGGACCGACCCAGGAGAAGATGGATCCTGTACGCTATATCAGCAACCATTCCACGGGGAAAATGGGTTATGCCGTTGCCAGAGCAGCAATGCTTCGCGGGGCGGATGTGACACTTGTGTCAGGCGTGACGGCGCTGCAGCCTCCGGAGGGCGTGAAGGTGGTGCCGGTGATCTCTGCGGCGGATATGGCGCAGGCGGTCAAGGCGGCAGCTTCGGAACAGGATATCATCGTCAAGGCGGCGGCTGTGGCGGACTACCGTCCGGCGGTGACGGCGGATGAGAAGATCAAGAAAAAGGACGGGGAGCTGACCTTATCGCTGGAGCGCACGGAGGATATCCTTGCGTGGCTTGGGGCCAACCGTCTTGAAGGACAGATTTTGTGCGGCTTTTCTATGGAGACAGAGCATCTGTTAGAAAATTCCCGGGCGAAGCTTGAAAGGAAAAAGATAGATATGATTGTGGCCAATAGTCTGAAGCAGGCGGGTGCGGGGTTTGGCACGGACACAAACGTAGTCACCCTGCTTACGAAACAGGGAACGGAGGAACTGCCGTTACTGTCCAAGGAGGAAGTGGCGGACAGGCTGCTTGACAGGCTTATGGAGCTGGAGGTAACGATATGATTCAGAATCTGACGGAGGGAGAGTCGCAAAGGACTTTGATCAAGTACACGCTGCCCATGTTTATCAGCGTGGTTTTTCAACAGTTTTATAATATGGCGGACAGTATGATAGCCGGAAAGTTTGCGGGGGAGGACGCGCTTGCGGCGGTGGGGGCATCCTACCCGATCACCATGATCTTTATGGCGGTGGCGGTTGGGAGCAACATAGGCTGTTCGGTGGTGTTATCCCAGCTTTTCGGCGCTAAGGCGTATGAAAAGGTGCGCACAGCCGTGACAACGATTCTGATTACGGGAACGGTCCTCTCGGCGGTTTTGACGGCAGTGGGACTTGTCGCGACCCCGGCCATGATGCATATGATACGGACACCAGAAAATATTTTTGGGGATGGAGCGCTTTATCTGAAGATTTATATAGGCGGCTTTGTCTTCCTTTTTTTGTATAATGTGACGACAGGCATGTTTAATTCCCTGGGGGACTCCACAACGCCGCTCTATTTTCTGATCGGCTCCTCCCTTGGCAATATCGTGCTGGACTTCGTGTTTGTGGCCGTCTTTTCCTGGGGTGTGGCCGGTGTGGCATGGGCCACCTTTATCGCCCAGGGCATTGCCTGTGTGCTGGCCCTTGTCACTTTTGCAAAGAGGCTGAAAGGGATGGCCTGCGAGGGAAAGCCGCCGCTGTTCTCCCTGGTGCTGCTTAAGAAAATAAGCCTGATTGCGGTGCCCAGCATCCTGCAGCAGAGTTTTGTGTCTGTGGGCAATATTTTTATCCAGGGACTTGTCAACTCCTACGGTTCTGGCGTGATTGCCGGGTACTCAGCCGCTATCAGATTAAACACCTTTGTCATCACAGGCTTTACCACGCTTGGAAACGGCGTTTCCGGATTCACAGCCCAGAATCTGGGAGCGGGCCGGCGGGAACGGATCAGGGAAGGCCTCGGGGCAGGGCTTAAGATGGCGGTGCTTGTGGCGGCACCTTTTACTGTGGCCTATTTCTTTTTCGGGCGGGCCATGATGCAGCTCTTTCTGGAAGACACGGGCAGCGGCGCCCTGCAGACGGGAATGACCTTCCTTCGGATTGTGTCGCCCTTTTACTTTTTGATTGCGGTTAAGCTGGTGGCGGACGGCATGCTACGGGGAGCGGAGCGGATGAGGCAGTTTATGGCAGCCACCTTTACGGACTTGATCCTGCGGGTGATCCTCGCCTTTGTATTTTCTGGATTTTTGCAGGAGACGGGCATCTGGCTCTCCTGGCCTGTGGGCTGGATCATTGCAACGGTGATGTCCTGGCTCTTCTGCCGGAAGATGCTCGGAAAGAAAGAGGCATAATCCGATAGGATTCTGCGCAATATGTTTGGAGAGAGGAGAAATCTATGAGAATCGGAATGGGATATGATGTGCACAGGCTGGCAGAAGACAGAAAATGTATCATCGGCGGGGTGGAAATTCCCTATGACAAGGGGCTTCTTGGCCATTCTGACGCGGATGTGCTGCTTCACGCCGTGATGGATGCACTTCTGGGTGCGGCGGCGCTGGGAGATATCGGAAAGCATTTCCCGGACACCGACCCTGCTTACAGGGGGATTTCCTCCGTGAAGCTTTTAGAGCATGTGGCGGCGCTTCTTGATGAAAACCTGTTTCTGGTGGAAAACATCGATGCGACGATTATCGCACAGGCGCCTAAGATGCGGCCCCATATCGACCAGATGCGGGAGAACATTGCGAAAGCCCTCGGTATAGAGGCATCACAGGTGAATGTGAAGGCCACCACCGAGGAGGGACTCGGATTTACGGGAAGCGGCGAGGGCATATCTGCCCAGGCCATATGTCTGCTCACAAGCCCAAGGGAGCTCTACAGCGAGGATGTGTCGAAGAACTGCGGCGCATGCGGAGGCTGTCCTCACAGCGGAGCGGGGAAATAGGGCGAGACCGACCGGTTTCCCGGAACAAGGCAGAGCTGTCTGTCATTTCATCGCCCTTCGGAGTTTCGACTTGATCCTCTGGAGGGCGTTGTCTGTGGATTTGTCGTCCCGTCCCAGCACCTTTGCGATCTGCTGGTATCCCATGCCTGTCAGATACAGGTCAAGCACCTGCTTTTCAAAATTGCTCAGTTCCCGTTCGATCAGCATTTCCAGCCTGTCTACATTTTCTTTGTCGATGACCATCTCCTCAGGGTTTAAGCCGGAATCGGAAGCCAGCACATTGACAAGCGCTTCCTCTTCGCCGTCGTGTCCTTCGGAGACATTTCCGTATAGGGAGATGTAATTGTTTAAGGGGATGTGTTTCTGCCTTCTGGAGGCCTGCACTGCCGTATACATCTGTCTGGAGACACACAGATCCGCAAAGGTGAAAAAACTGGCATCGCGGCCGCTGTCGTAATCGCGGATCGCCTTGAACAGCCCGATCATGCCTTCCTGGATCAGATCCTCGCTGTCTGCGCCAAGGATGTACATGGACTTGGCCTTGCTTCTCACCAGGTTTTTATACTTATTCATAATGTGGTCTGTGATTCCCGGTTCGCCGTCCCGCAGGCGGATCAGCAGCTCCTCGTCACTGTAGTTCGTATAGTCTTCCCGCATCGCTTCTCCACTGGATTTAGAAAAATGATTTGTTTTCGTGTAAAATTATGATAACATAAAAACAGAAAATAAAACAGAGGGGGTTATACTATGCAGCAAAAGAAAAAGCTTTCACTAGCCACGCAGATTTTTATTGCGCTGGTGCTGGCGATTGTTGTGGGTCTTCTGATGGGAGACTATTACGATTTTGCCAACGCGTACATCAAGCCGTTCGGAACGATCTTTTTAAATCTGATCAAGTTTATCGTGGTGCCGATTGTGCTGTTTTCCATCATGTGCGGCATCATTTCCATGAAAGATGTGAGAAAGGTAGGATCCATCGGCCTTAAGACGGTGGCCTACTATATGTGCACCACGGCGGTGGCCATTGTGATCGGCCTGGCTGGCGGCAATCTGTTCAAGGGAATGTTTCCTGCCATTGCAACCACAGACCTGGCCTATGAGGCGGCCGAATCCACGTCTCTGATGGAGACGGTGGTCAATATCTTTCCGTCCAATTTCATTTCGCCTATGGTCAACGCCAATATGCTCCAGATTATTGTGATGGCGCTTTTGATCGGCTTTGCCATTGTCTCGGTGGGGGAGAAGAACGTGACGGTGGTCAACGCTTTCAATGATCTGAATGAAATCTTTATGAAGTGCATGGAGATGATCTTAAAACTTTCGCCTGTCGGCGTATTCTGTCTGCTGTGTCCCGTGATTGCGGAGAACGGCCCTGCTATCATCGGCTCTCTGGCGATGGTGCTTCTGACGGCGTATATCTGCTACTTTGCGCATGCGGTGGTGGTATATTCCCTCACTGTGGGAACGCTGGGCGGCTTAAGTCCGGTGAAATTTTTTAAGGGCATGATGCCGGCGATCCTGTTTGCTTTTTCCAGCGCTTCCTCCGTGGGAACGCTGCCGTTGAATATGGAATGCACGCAGAAGCTGGGCGCTTCCAGGGAAGTTTCCTCCTTTGTGCTGCCGCTTGGCGCAACCATCAATATGGACGGCACGGCGATTTATCAGGGTGTGTGCGCGATCTTTATTGCGGCCTGCTACGGCATCGAACTGACCCTGCCCCAGATGCTTACCATCGTGCTGACGGCTACGCTCGCTTCTATCGGCACAGCCGGTGTACCGGGAGCGGGCATGGTGATGCTTGCTATGGTGCTGACCTCGGTAGGGCTTCCCGTGGACGGCATCGCGCTGGTGGCGGGCGTGGACAGGATTTTCGATATGGGACGCACAACGGTCAACATCACGGGCGATGCGTGCTGCAGCATCATTGTATCTAATATGGAAAAAAAGCGTGAGGCCGGCAGATAGCCAAAGTCTCCTGTATGTGTGATAAACATGACACAAGAGTCAGAATAAGTAAAATATCGCAATTTCTATCAATAAAATAATCTCCGGCGGCTGTTTCAGCTTCCGGAGATTATTTTGATAAAAAGAAGAAGCAGTACCAGGATAATGACAGGGCGGACAACCTTGCTGCCGTTTTTCATCACAAGCCCGGAGCCGATATAGTGGCCCAGAAGGCAGAAGACGGCACCTGCCAGTCCGTAGGCGATGTGGACGTAGCCGCTGAAGAGGAAGGTGGCCAGGGCGGCCGCGTTGGAGGACAGATTAATCAGTTTCACATTGCCGGAGGCGGTGCGGATGTCCATGCGCGCCGCTTTGGTCAGGGCCAGAAGGAGAAAAGTGCCTGTGCCAGGCCCGTAGAAACCGTCATAGATGCCGATGACCAGGGCGCTGATACATACAATCAGCATACGGCGGGAAGCCGGAAAGGATTCGTCATATGCCGGCTTCTTTTTGTCCAAAAGAACAACGGCGGCAACCACGGGGAGGATAACGAGCATCATCCGTTTCAGGATCACATCGCTTGTGAGCAGGACGAGCCGCGCTCCCAGAAAGGAACCGATGAGTGCGCATAGGATACCGGGAAGGGCCAGCCGCTTTTCATAGCAGCCGTTTTTGCAATAGCGGGCGGTAGAAACCGAGGTGCCGGTAGTGGATGCCAGCTTGTTGGTGGCTACCGCCGCGTGGGGCGAAAGTCCGGCCAGCATAAAAGCAGGCAGGGAAATGAGCCCGCCTCCGCCGCCGATGGAATCCACCAGTCCGGCGAGGAAATTTAAGGGGCAGATAATCAGAAAAGAGAGCAGACTGTTCATGGGGATGACCTTCCTTTATTGATAAAAATTCAAAAGAAAAAACCCCGACGTAAACTGACGGGGTTTAGGAAGCTGCTGACGGGAATCGGACCCGTGACCTCCGCACTACCAAAAAGCAATAACGCTTTATCTGTGTTATCTCGGCTTTGCCTGATGTTGCGTGAAACGCTGTATTTTAGCGGAGTTCTTTTAACAGCTCTTCGTACTTTTTCACTGTGCGTTGTAACTTTACTAACAAGATTCTAACAAAAAGCTGACAACAAGTCAAGCGGAATTGAAAACAGCCCCAACCGCAAGGGTCAAGGCTGATTCCGTTTAGTTGCCTAATTCCTTTAGCCGCAGGAGCCACTTTTGGATTGTTCCGCTTTCCAGAAGGTCAAGTATCACACCCTGGCTGTTGTATTCCCCTCGTTCCGCTGCCATAAGCAACGCCATAATTACTTTACCGTCCAAGTCGGAAACATCTACTCTCTGCAAACCTCTTGTTCCCCATTCAGTACCGATTGTTCTCAACGTATCAATATAGCGGTTCAATTCATACTCCGGGTGATTATCCATAAAGGTAAAAATTTCTTTTCTAAATTCATTTACGGTCGGAGTATAGTCTATATAACAAGATGTATCTCACCCATGAATCGGAATCTTGAATCTTCGGTAAATAATCCGTTAATGCCTCATACATGCTTAACCCTCCGCAATCTTTTTCAGTAACCGTATAATTTCCTCATTCTGCCGCATTAAGATGAAATTCTGTTCCACCTGCGCCCTTGCCAATTCAAGGGAAAATGTTTCGTTTGCACTTCCAGTAAACAGACTGCCGAATGAATACATCTTGGAGCCTGCCAGACTTCCGGCTATCTCTTTCGCCGAATTGATATTTTTGCGTCTTATATCAGCTTCGGTGTAGCTGTCGAAGTCCAGTCCGAACTTCTCCATAGCCGCCCTGTCCTTTGCCTCCTGCTTTGCTTGTTTCTCTGCCGCCTTATCCTCTGCACTTTTACCAAACATAGATTTTAACCTCCGTTTCTTTTTTGATGCCTTTACTATACCCAATTTCTGGAAAAAAGGGCACAGGCAATCAGCCGTCCACCCACATAATAAAATCAATCTTTTTAGCGTCCGTAAAGCCGGTATGAGGGTATTTATCATTAAACAATCGGAGGATAGTTTGTCCGTCGGCTGAATCCAGATATTCATAAAAACGACTGCAATACTCATGGTACAGCTTGATAATCTCCTTTTGACGGATAGTTGTATCTCCGCCATAGCCGGGCAGTTTCATCTTGAAATGGTTTTCTGCAACGATTTTATCCCATATAGGTCTGTTCGGATTGATAACATGGATCAGCTTACTGGAAAACGATAATTCAAGCTGCCCCTCGGCTTCTTTCAGATAGTCCAGCGTTTCCTCGAAAGTCGCCCCCTTGTCTTTCTTCTGTTCCAAAAACAAATAGAACCTGTCGTAGTACTGGCTCTTTCTGGAACGCATAACAAAGAAATCATTAAATGCACGCTGAAAGTCCTTGTCGGTGGAAACATTCGTCCAGTAAAGGCTATCCATAATACGCTTGTATTTTTTCATGCCGATAAGCAGTTTTTCGCTATCAGCTAATATCTGTCCGGCGGTCTGAATGCTTAACATGTATCTATCAACTCCCTGCACGTTTCGTGCTGAATATTCATAGATACATACTATCACACAGCAACTCAAAAGTCAATCTATATTTCACATTACTTTTGCATTGAATATCATTTCATTATGTGCCATAGATTAGCAATGCCGACACACATTATAATGTACTCAAAATGTATGGAGGTATTGAGACTATGGAAAAATTTGTTGTAGTACCAAAGGAAGACAAAGCCGTAACCATGACTATCCGCATAGACAAAGCATTACAAGAGGCATATAACGAACTCTCTATTAAAACCAACCGTTCACGAAACGAATTGATTGGTATGGCTCTGCAATATGCTCTCGACAACATGGAGATTAAGAGCAAGGAGTAAAACAACAAATAAGAGCCGTTGGACCTAAATCCTCTGGCTCTCATTTGCATTATGCTTGTTTACGCTTATTGTTTACTAAGAAATCATTCAGTTTGTTAGCGGCTTCTGTGTTCTGCTCCTCGAATGAATGAGCGTATATATCCATTGTCGTAGAACTTTTCGCATGACCTAAAATCTTACTGATGTCGATTATATTCACTTCCAGATAATTCAGCAGAGTAGCACATGAATGCCGTAACCCATGCAAGGGTATCTCTGGTAACGGTTCTAACTGCTGTTTCTTTGCTTCTTCGGGGTTTTCCCTCACCCATTCATTATATCGCCGTATATGGCGCTTATACGCTTGATATGAGGTGGAACGCCCCATCAGCTTGCCATCGTCTTGTATAAACAGATTTCCGTTTCCTTGCCACGTTGTACCGAGACTGAACCGATATTGATTGTATTCGCTTTTATACTGCTTCAACAAAGGCGTCAAATCAGCGGGAAATGTTACAGTGCGGATTGATGTAGCCGTTTTCGGTTTCTTGATAACCGTTCCTTCTTCTCCCTTGCCGACCGCCTTTGAAATACTGATCGTGTGATTCTCAAAATCAATATCGTTCCAGTGGAGGGCAAGCGTCTCGCCTTTTCGGAAACCGCAATACAGAGATAATGTATAAAACACTTTCAACTGTAACGGCAGCTTTCTTGATTCCGTATAATCTGGCACAAGATAGTATTTGCCGGTATCGTCTTTCCGTTCATGCCCCCGGACAACCGTTTCAAATTCCATATCCAATGATTGCAGGAACATCAACGACTGTTCGGGAGTGAAATACTTCAGCGTGGTTTCTTCGTCCTTATTTTTTGCCAGCTTCGCATCTCTGCATGGATTAACTTGTATCATCTACCACCGTACCGCAGTACGGAACATACCGCTTAAAACATTCTTCACTTTCTGGATTGAACCATTTGCAAGAGTGCCGACCAACGATTTATAAAATTCCTCAATCACTGGCGGCTTTATCCTTGCTACCTTATACCGCCCGAGAGCAGGTACAATCTTATTATTTACAATCTGCACATAACCGATATATGTAGAATACGCTAAATCTTCTTTTCGGGATTCTAACCACTTCTCGGCGAAGTCTGCAAAGGTCATTTCCTCGCCCTCATAACTTTCGCCACGTTTCAATTTATCTTCCCACTCCATAGCATACTTCTGGGCTTCTTTCTCCTGCTGTTTTGGAGTGGCACTCTGATTCGGTTTGAATGTAATCACTTTCGCATTGCCCTTGTGTGTTACTTTATCATACAGTGTAATCTGTATTCTGTAGACGACCTCGCCATTCTTTTTTACATTTTTCTTTAAGGATGCCATTTACTCGACCTCTTTCTTTAACAACCTCTTGTAGCGATAGAAAGTAGCTTTATTCATCTGCAATTCCCTCATCAACTCAAAGGGTCTTTTTTCTCCACGCTCCACCGCTTGATACCTCTCTGCAAATTCATTCAGGGGCATTACACGGGGACGACCGTAATCGCTCCATTCACCTCTTGCTTTCTTTGCTTCGATTCCCTCACGCTGGCGCTTTTCCTTTTTTTCCAATTCAGCCTGCGCCATACTTGCGTATAACTCAATCATCATATTGTTTATAGTTTCCAACATCATCTTTGCCATTGAATTCTCCATATCCTCAATCGGGAGTAGGGTAGTAGGCAATTCCAAAACCATGACACGGATATTATTGTCCTGATAGAACCGCAACTCATTCAGAGTAGCTTTTTTGTTTCTCCCCAATCTGTCAAGCTCCGTTACAATTAACGTATCGCCACTTTCGAGGATTTCTTCTTTCAACATCTGATAGCGGGGACGATTGAAATTCTTGCCCGTCTGCTGGTCTGTATACACTTTGCTTTTGTATAACTCAATGTCATGCTCTGCACAATACTTTGTAATCTCTGCGATACCTCTATCGAGGTGTTGGTCTACTGTACTCGTTCTGTGATAAGCAACCGTTTTCATTTGCATTTCCTCCAATCTTAGAACTCTGATTTGATGTAAGATACACAGTCCAGACTATCCAATCCATTTTCAAAGATTTCGTCTGTCATCTGCACGAAGTACAGAGCCGTAACTCTTTCCATCATCTCACTTGTAAACATTTCGTAGGGGAACAGCTTTTCAGTTCCGAAGTCGGTGAACATACAGCCGTACCCCTTATTTTCCATTACTCATATATTTTCTAATGCAAGGGATAATGGTATTCTCGAACACCTCTTTGTAAGTTCTGCACATTATTTCAAGCGACTTCACGGACAAAACATTATCCAATGTCCTTTTCTTATCAAACATAGAATTAAGTTTTCTGTCCTTAAAAACTATTTCGATACGAAAAAGCAATTTGTCTGCAACCGAAACACCTTGCCTATGTAAATCTTTTTGCTTGTTATATGCCTTGATTTGGAATTCATGCTTTTTATCATACACCAAACTGTCATTTACTATTTCACACTTTGAATTAGGTTTTCGGTCCGTCCATACATGAACCTTTCCAAAGACCATTTGAAACATATGCAGCATATCAGATGGCGTTGCTTTACCCACACAAGAACGAGTGACATTAACTTCGAGCGATGTTACTCTTGAATTCTCAAAATATTTATCCTCATACTTACTTCCCAAATTCTTTTTAAGATAGTCACGAATGAAGTCAAACACCTTGTTACGCACAATTTCCATTTTTATACAATCAGTTAATGAAAACGGCTCCGCATTCGTATTTCTTATACAATGTACAGCACTGATCGAGCCAATGACTTTACCATTAATGCACTTCACTGTTACAATAGATTTTCCTATATCGTTTGGAAGCGGTTCTTCATCAAACGATAGGTTTTCCATACCCTCTAAAGTAATGGAGAATTCAAGTGTATCCATCCCCGTTTCGCATTTCTTCTTGTTCAGCTTCACCTTGTTAACATCACTCATGGCTATACCTCCAACTCGACATGGGAGAGGAGTTCTTTCAGAGCCACCAAATCAGCCTTGCTCATGGATATTCCTTTTAACGGGTGCTTTACTCCCTCTTTGTCAACTCTGAATCCTCTAATGTCACATACTGGCGGTCTGCCATTCCATGAGATTATATTCACTTCTTTCGTGTAACTGTTCTTCTCGGAAATAACTCCTATGCTTTCAATAACCTCGTAAGATAATTCTTTCGTATCCATATTGTTGTACTTCCTTTCTGATTCAAATTGATATGAACGCAAAAAAGAGCCAGATGTCCTACTGTGACTAATACCGTCACTTGACATTCTCGCTCAACTAAGCACTGATATATTCTAATATACTCTTTGTAACCTTACAACTCGGCTCTTTTTCTATTTTCTAATATCGTATCCTATTTTTTCGCATTTGGCAACAGCTTTTTCTGATTTTTTCTAAAATTATTTTTTGTTATTTCTTTTGTTCAAAATTTATTCCCGGCTCTGACCTTGTAGAATCGATTTTAAGGCGGCTCTAATTTCATTCTGGTAAATCCTCGCAGAAAGGATATTAAAAAGGAATTTGCCCGCTTTCCGAAAGGGAGAACCATATATAAATATAAATGGCCGATTCATAGGCTTTTCGGGAAATTGTAACCCATTTTACATGATGTTAACAAAACTCCAACAAATTCATAAATCAGAGCACAATTAACTACCACATAGAAATAGAAAAAGCCCTGAATATTCAGGACTTCTTACAAGAGCTGCTGACGGGAATCGGACCCGTGACCTCCGCACTACCAATGCGACGCTCTACCGACTGAGCCACAGCAGCCTGATGAAAAGGATATTCCTTTTGTCACCGTGTTATAGTCTATCAAAAAGAAATAGACTTGTCAATACTTAAAATGCACGGATTTTTTTGCGGGTTTTGTCAATTATTACAAATGAATAAGATGTTTTTTTGAATTCATTTAGCAATAATTGTTTAACCGAGAGCAAGAAGTGTAAAGAATAAACAAATATAACTGAATAAAATAAAGGTACGCTATCAAAATACACAAGATAGTGGCACAAAAAACGTGTAAAAGAAAAGGAGGATGAAAGATGAAAAAGTTTTTGGCATGTATGCTGTGCGGCTGTATGGCAGCATCTCTTCTGACAGGCTGCGGCGGCGGTGACAGCAGCAACGCACCGGCGGCAGATTCGGGTGACAGCGGGGCGGCGGAAGCGCCGGAAGCGCCGGCAGCAGACGCGGGTGATTCCGAAAGCGAGGCGCCGGCAGCGGACGCAGGTACGTCCGGCGGCGGTTCCGATACGATCAATGTTTGGGCGTTCACAGACGAGGTTCCCGGCATGATTGAGAAGTATATCGAGGCGCATCCCGAGTTCGGCTACAAGATTAACACTACAATTATTGCGACAACAGACGGCGCTTACCAGCCCGCTCTTGACCAGGCACTGGCAGCAGGCGGTGCGGAAGCTCCCGATATCTACTGCGCTGAGGCAGCATTCGTTTTGAAGTATACGCAGGGCGATGCAAGCCAGTATGCAATGCCTTACGCTGATATGGGCATTGATGTAGATGCGAAGTTAAAGGAAGCGGATATCGCACAGTACACGGTTGATATCGGAACCAACCCCGACGGACAGCTGGTAGGTCTCGGCTATCAGGCAACGGGCGGCGCATTTATTTACCGTCGTTCCATCGCTAAGGATGTATGGGGCACAGATGATCCGGCTGAGATCGAGAAGAAGATCGGCCCCGGCTGGGATCAGTTCTTTACGGCAGCAGAAGATCTGAAGGCAAAGGGCTACGGCATTATATCCGGCGACGGCGATATGTGGCATGCAGTTGAGAACAGCTCCGATCAGGGATGGATCGTTGACGGTAAGCTCACCATCGATCCGAAGCGTGAAGAGTTCCTTGACCTCTCCAAGAAGTTAAAGGACAATGGTTACCATAATGATACGCAGGACTGGCAGGATGCATGGTTTGCCGATATGAAGGGTGAAGGCGAGAAGGATATCTTCGGTTTCTTCGGCCCCGCATGGCTGATCAACTACACCATGGCTCCTAACTGCGGCGGCGCAGCCGTAGGCGAAGGTACATACGGCGACTGGGCAGTCTGCACGCCTCCCATCGGTTTCTTCTGGGGCGGCACATGGATTCTTGCAAACAAGGACAGTCAGAAAGCGGAAGCTGTCGGCAAGATCATCGAGTGGATTACGCTGGACAGCTCGGAGGAAGGTCTGCAGTACAAGTGGGCGAACGGCACACTGAACGGTGAGGGCGGCACGAAGGACGCGGTTGCAAGCGGCACGGTTATGTCCAAGTCCGACGGTTCCATTGATTTCCTTGGTGGACAGAACATGTTTGATGCATTCGTTCCTGCGAACCAGTATGCGAAGGGTACCAACCTGACACAGTACGACGAGACCATCAACCAGTACTGGAGAGACCAGACTCGTGAGTATACATCAGGCAACAAGTCCCGTGAGCAGGCAATCGCTGACTTCAAGCAGCAGGTAGCGGACAATCTGGATGTTATCGTAGAGTAAGTTACAGACACACAGAGTAATCATAATAACTGTTATGGCAGGGCGGACACATTAGCGTCCGCCCTGTTGAAATGAAGGGTAATAAAAATGATTGCGGGAAGGTGGGGAAGGATGAAAAGTAAGAAACCGGGTTATGACAGATATGCGAAATACGGCTATCTATTTAGTATTCCGTTTGTGATCGCATTTTTATTGTTTTCGTTATATCCGACCGTGTATACGGCGGTGATCGGATTTACCGATCTGAAGGGTCTGGGGAAGACGGATATTCATTTCCTGACAGACGATCTTTTCAGGAACTTTAAGACGGTATTGTCGAGTCCGTCATTTCAACTGGCGTTTCGGAATACGGTAGTCATATGGCTTGCAAACTTTATTCCGCAGATGTTACTCGCTCTTCTGTTAGCGGCGTGGTTTACAGATAAGAGGAGTAAGGTAAAGGGACAGGGTGCGTTTAAAGTACTGCTCTATATGCCGAATATCATTACGGCGGCGACAATCGCTATCCTGTTCAGCGGATTTTTCGGGTATCCGATGGGGCCGATCAACGATCTGCTCGTGCGGTTCGGATTCATCGATGCGCCTATAGAATTATTGAGAAGTAAAACTGTGGCGAGAGGCGTTGTGATCTTTATCCAGACATGGATGTGGTACGGATCCACCATGATTACACTGATCTCTGGCATTCTGGGAATCAGCCCGGAAATATTTGAGTCGGCGGAGGTGGACGGCGCGAACCGCGTACAGACTTTCTTCTATATTACGATGCCCAACATTAAGACCATTCTTCTGTTTACGCTTGTTACGAGTCTGATCGGTGGTCTGAATATGTTCGATATCCCGAGACTGTTCCAGGACGGCAAACCGGACGATGCGACATTGACAACCAGCCTGTTTATCTACAAGCAGGCATTCAGCGGAAGCTATATGTACAACAGGGCGGCAGCGGCAAGCATGGTTATGTTCCTGATTATAGCGGTTCTCGCGGCAATGATGTTCTTTGTTATGCGGGACAAGGATGAGGCGAAGCTCAATAAACAGATCAGACAGCAGCAGAAGGCTTACGCGAAAAAAATGAAAGCCGGAAAGGAGAATGCATCATGTTAAAGAATAAAGAAAATCGTGTAATGAAGATTGTGATATATGTGGTATGCATCTTTCTGGCAGTTTTAAGTGTTCTGCCTTTCTGGATTATGATTGTGAATGCGACCAGATCCACGACGGAGATACAGCAGCATGCAATCTCGCTGATTCCGTCCTCCTATATGATGAACAACATCAAGATCCTGCTCGGCAAGAGCTTTAACCCGGCAGTCGGTTTTGCCAATTCGCTGATCATTTCCATAGGAGCGACCGCGCTGGCAATCTATTTTTCCTCGCTGACGGCATATGCGCAGGTGGCTTACAACTGGAAACTGAGGAACGCATTTTTCAGCTTTATCATGGTAGTTATGATGATTCCGGCACAGGTGACGATGATCGGTTTCTATCAGATGGTTTATAAGATACATATGACGAATAAGCTGTCCATGCTGATTTTACCGGCGATCGCGTCACCGACGATGGTGTTCTTTATGAGACAGTACTTACAGCCTACGCTGTCTATGGAGATTGTGCAGTCTGCCAGAATTGACGGCGCGAAAGAGTTTATGATCTTTAACAGGATTGTGCTTCCCATTATGAAACCGGCTATTGCTACGCAGGCGATCTTCAGTTTCGTGGCGAGCTGGAACAACCTGTTTACACCGCTCGTACTGCTGACGGATCAGAAGAAATATACCATGCCTATCATGGTCAGCCTGTTGAAGGGAGATATCTATAAAACCGAGTACGGTTCCGTCTATATGGGACTGACATTGACCGTGTTACCGCTTATCGTGGTATATCTGCTCTTGTCCAAGTATATCATAGCAGGTGTGGCGCTTGGCGGCGTCAAGGGATAATTTACACTTCTTCGTGGCGCAGTTTATTGCGGTATTCCGTGGGAGAACAGTTTGTATATTTGCTGAAACAGCGGTTGAAGGTCGTCAGATTGTTGAAACCGCTGCAAAAAGCGATATCCGTAATGGGACGGTTTCTGTCTGCGGTGAGCAATGACTGCGCCGCCTGGATCCTCTTGTAGCACAGATAGTTGTGAAACGTGGTGTTGGTGTGCTGCTTAAAGAGGCGGGTAAAATGGTATTTGGAAAAGCCGATATACTCCGCCGCCTGCTCCAGTGTCAGGTCATCCGCGTAGTGGGTGTCGATAAAGTTGAGCAGGTTGGCGAAAAGCGCATAGTTTTCCGACTGCTTGTCCGGGGTGTCTTCCACGCTCTTGTCCGAGTTCTGGAGGTAGTGGTCTGCGCCTATGGTGGCAAAAAGTTCCAGCAGCACGGAGTATATGGAGATTTCCCAGAAAACCTGATGGGAGAAATAGAGATCGGCCATCCGCATCAGAGAGTTATAAACCTGCCGGTAAATATCAGGGCGCAGAGCGGCTGTGCACAGATACGGTTCGATGAAAGCAGGGTTCAGCGCCTTGTAGTCCTGAAAGCAGTGCAGCATGTCAACATCGATGAGATAGATAAAACGAGAACCGGACGGCTCGCTGTGCAGTTCGTGCAGCATATAGGGGGGAATAATCAAAATGTCTCCCGGCTTCAGCGTGTAAGTGCTGTTCCTGGTGGTAATGATATATTGATTTTCCGTGCAGACAATGATTTCCATCGCATTGTGGTAATGATTCGCATAACCTTCGGGCTGGGTATTGTACCAGATGCGCAGGTGGGATTCGGCGATATAGTCAACATACTCCCGCGAACCGCTTACCGACCGTTCTTTTGAGGCCTGGTTCAGACTGCTCGAAATTGAGGGGAGGGTAAAGTTTTTCATATTTCACGTTTTTCTCCTGTCATTTGTATGATGGATATGGTATGATAAACTAATATTTCAAATGCTGTAGTTTCTGTCAATATCAGAGAAAGTATGCGGTAATTCTTGGGACGCAGACTGCTGAGTCTGCGTCAATTACATCATATCACAGAAGCAGTAATATAAGGCAAAGCCAACAAGAATTACGGAGTAATTCTTGGGACGCAGACTGCTGAGTCTGCGTCTATTATACTCTATGAAGAAAAAAGTCGCAACCAGGCGATTTTTTTCGAGTCAAAGTCTGGCAAAACCGGGCAGAAAGGATAAAGAAATATATGACGAGAGAAGAGGCGAGACGCAGGGCAAGGGAATTAGTGGGGCAGATGACGGTGGAAGAGAGGGCTTCCCAGCTTCGTTATGACGCGCCGGCGATTGAGCGGCTTGGCGTGCCGGCCTACAACTGGTGGGGAGAGGCGCTGCACGGCGTGGCGAGAGCCGGCGTAGCGACCAGTTTTCCGCAGGCCATCGCTATGGCGGCGACCTTCGACACGGAACTGCTGCGCAAGGCCGGAGATGTGGCGGCGACAGAGGGAAGGGCGAAGTACAATGCGTATTCTTCGGAAGATGACAGGGATATTTATAAAGGACTGACCTTCTGGTCGCCCAATGTGAATATTTTCCGGGATCCCAGATGGGGCAGGGGACAGGAGACATATGGGGAAGATCCTTATCTGACTTCCAGACTGGGCGTGGCTTATGTGGAAGGACTGCAGGGCGATGATGATGTACTGAAGTCTGCAGCCTGTGCCAAGCATTTTGCCGTGCATTCCGGGCCGGAGGCGGTACGCCATGAATTCAATGCAACTGCTACAAAGAAGGATATGGCGGAAACCTATCTGCCCGCCTTTAAGGCCTGCGTACAGGAGGCCGGGGTGGAAGCCGTGATGGGTGCCTACAACAGGACAAACGGGGAACCGTGCTGCGGCAGTAAGACGCTGATGCAGGATATTCTCCGGGGCGAATGGAAATTTGAGGGACATTATGTGTCAGACTGCTGGGCCATTAAGGATTTCCATGAAAGGCATATGGTGACGCATACGATGGAGGAGTCAGCTGCGCTTGCCTTAAAGACCGGCTGTGACATCAACTGCGGCGTGACCTATCTTTATCTTCTGAAAGCTTTGGAGCAGGGGCTGGTGACGGAGGAGGAGATTACGGAAGCTGCTGTGCGCGCGTTTACCGCGAGATATCTTCTCGGGCTGTTTGACGGGAGCAAGTATGATGAAATTCCCTACGAAAAGGTGGAATGTGAGGAGCATCTGGAGGTGGCGCAGCAGCTTGCAAGGGAGTCGGTGGTGCTTCTGAAAAATGACGGTGTCCTTCCGCTGAAAGATGTGGCGGGAAAGACCATCGGTGTGATCGGGCCGAATGCGAACAGCAGGGAGGCGCTGGTTGGGAACTATCACGGCACTTCCTCCAGATACATTACAGTTTTAGAAGGAATACAGGATAAAGTAGGACATAATGGAAGAGTTTTATACTCCGAAGGCTCTCATTTGTTCAAAGACCGGGTGGAAAATCTGGCTTGGGAAAATGACCGGGTTGCGGAAGCGGTCACAGTGGCAAAGCATAGTGATGTGGTGGTGCTCTGCGTGGGACTGAATGAGACGCTGGAAGGAGAAGAGGGGGATACGGGCAACAGCTATGCGTCCGGGGATAAGGCGGATCTGCTTCTGCCGGAACCCCAGCGGAAGCTGATGGAGGCGGTGTTCGCTGTGGGCAAGCCTGTGGTGGTATGCCTGATGGCGGGAAGCGCGATTGACCTTTCCGAGGCGCAGGAGAAGGCGGATGCGGTTTTGCAGCTCTGGTATCCTGGCGCGAGGGGAGGAAAGGCGGTGGCGGACATTCTGTTCGGGGAATGTTCCCCGTCTGGAAAGCTGCCTGTAACCTTTTACCGTTCCCTGGATGAGCTGCCTGCTTTCGAGGATTACAGCATGAGAGGCAGGACTTACCGTTATATGGAACAGGAGGCGCTCTATCCCTTCGGATACGGACTGACTTACGGTGATGTGCAGGTGGAACATGCGAAAGTTCTCTCTAAGGATGGAAAGTCCGGGGATGTGACTGTGCATGTGGCGGTGAAAAACGTGGGAGATGCCGCAACCGGGGATGTGATCCAGATTTATGTGAAAGACCAGAAGTCGCCTCATGCTGTGCCCAATCACAGTCTTTGTGCCTTTGCGCGGGTTTATCTGGAAGCGGGCGAGAGCAGAGAGATGGATATTGTTGTCAGCGGTAACGCTTTCCTTGTAGTGGATGAGGAGGGGACGTTTATCCCGGGCAGCGGCAGTTATGTGCTCTATGTGGGCACAGGACAGCCGGATCGGCGGACGACGGCGCTTACGGGTAAGAAATGTGTGGAGATTGCCGTGGGTTAGAGAATCGTTCCGGCAATCCACAGCGGCACACAGGCGTGTGCTGATTAAATAGAAATATGGGGCATATGGTATGTGGAGTAAAAGGTGCAAAATACCATATCTTGTATATAGCGGTCGAGATTTTTATCTCTTCCGCTATATCTTGTTTAGAAATAGGATTGTCTGTACTCCGTCTATAGTTTTTGCAGGACAAATTCTGTCCTGCCGGCCGCATTTTTGGATCGACTGGGTTATACAAAAAAGAATGTAGCGCTCAGACAATTTTTTCAGCGGCACCGGGAGGAACATTATCGGGAGTAAGGTGAAGCGCGGGTTTTCTTGACAAAATGTCCTAAGTTGCATATTCTAAATATGGTAGAAAATTCTTGACGGCATTTTTGCAGAAGGAGCAGCTCAATGGGCTTTATTGGCAGTATAAAGGAGGAAATCCGTATCATACGGGAGAGGGACCCGGCCATTCACTCGAACATGGAAGTTTTTCTTTATCCGAGCTTTAAGGTGATGTGCTATTACCGGCTGGCGCACAGGCTGTATCTGCGCCGCCATTATTTCTGGGCCAGATGGGTTTCCCAGAAGGGCGCGCGCAGAACCGGCATTGAAATCCATCCGGGAGCGCAGATCGGCAAGGGCTTTTTTATTGACCACGGTCATGGTGTCATAATCGGGGAGACCACGGTGATCGGCGATAACGTGACGCTCTATCAGGGCGTGACGCTTGGCGGAACGGGTAAGGAGCAGGGGAAAAGGCATCCTACCATCGGCAATAACGTGATGATCAGCACTGGTGCGAAAGTGCTTGGTTCTTTCAAAATCGGGGACAACAGCAAGATTGGAGCGGGCAGCGTGGTGCTCAATGAAGTGCCGCCGGGATCCACTGTGGTGGGCGTACCCGGGCGCGTAGTCAAGCGCGACAATATGGCGCTGCCGCAGGAGGAGCTGGATCAGACCCATCTGCCGGATCCGGTCCGGGAGGATATCATGGGATTGCAGCGTGCCAACGCCGAACTGACGAACAGGCTGCTTGATCTGGAGCAGGAGATGAAGGAATTGCGGAAAGAGAGGAAATGAGGAGATCATGAAGGTATACAATACATTATCGGGAAAAAAAGAGGAGTTTGTGCCGATTGAGGAGGGAAAGGTCAGCATGTATGTGTGCGGACCTACGGTTTACAACCTGATTCATATCGGAAATGCAAGACCCATGATTGTGTTTGACACTGTGCGCCGTTATATGGAGCACAGGGGGTATGAAGTCAATTATGTGTCCAATTTTACAGATGTGGATGACAAGATCATCAAGAAGGCCAACGAGGAGGGAAACGATCCTTCTGTGATTTCGGAACGCTACATCGCGGAGTGCAAAAAGGACATGGAGGCGCTGCATGTGAAGCCAGCCACAACCCACCCAAAGGCAACCTGTGAGATCGGCGGCATGATCGAGATGATCCAGACGCTGATCGACAAGGGACACGCCTATGTGGCGGAGGACGGTACCGTTTACTTTAAGACGAGAAGTTTTCCGGGCTACGGCAAGCTCTCCCACAAGAATCTGGACGATCTGCGAAGCGGCGGTCGTTCTCTCCTGGTGTCCGGGGAGGAGCAGAAGCAGGATCCGCTGGACTTTGTACTCTGGAAACCGAAAAAGGAGGGTGAGCCTTTCTGGGAGTCCCCGTGGTGTGAGGGAAGACCGGGCTGGCATATCGAGTGTTCGGTGATGAGCAAGAAGTATCTGGGAGAGGAGATTGACATTCACGCGGGCGGCGAGGATCTGATTTTTCCTCATCACGAGAATGAGATCGCCCAGTCGGAGGCAGCCAATGGCAGACCCTTTGCAAAGTATTGGATGCACAACGGCTTCTTAAATATTGACAATAAGAAAATGTCCAAATCACTTGGCAACTTCTTCACGGTGCGCGATATCAGCGAAAAGTATGATCTGCAGGTGCTGCGGTTTTTTATGCTTTCCGCTCATTACAGAAGCCCGTTAAATTTCAGCGCAGAACTGATGGAGGCTGCGAAAAACGGTCTGGAGCGTATCGTGACCTGCGTTTCAAATTTAAACTTTCTTCTGGAGAAGGCGCAGAAGCAGGAACTGAGCGGCGAGGAGGAGAAAGCGCTTCTACAGACAAAGGACTTTGCGAAAAAGTTTGACGAGGCGATGGATGATGACTTTAATACGGCAGATGCCATATCCGCCATTTTTGAACTGGTAAAGTTTGCCAATACCTCTGTTGGCGAGGGGGCAAGCGCTGCTTATATCCGTGCGCTTAAGGAAGAGATCGTAGAGCTGATGGATATCTGCGGGCTTTCAGTGGAGCGTAGACAGGAGATACTGGATTCGGAAATTGAGTCGCTGATCCGGGAGAGGCAGGAAGCAAGAAAGGCGAAAAATTTTGCCAGGGCGGATGAGATCCGTGACCAGCTTTTGGAAAAGGGCATTATTCTGGAAGATACGCGCGAGGGAGTCAAATGGAAGAGAGCATAACGATCCTCGAGGCAATCAAACGGGATTTTGCCTGCGGGGAAATTGACATACGCACCTATTCGCCGCTGACGCTTGCGTATATCGGGGATGCGGTTTTTGATCTGGTGATCCGTACCGTGGTGGTGGAGCGGGGCAATACCTCCGCCAACAAACTACATCATAAGACGGTAACCTATGTGAATGCGCGGGTGCAGGCGCGGATGATCGAGGCGCTTATGGATGAACTGACCGAGGAAGAGCAGATGATCTACAAGCGTGGACGAAATGCAAAATCCTATACAACGGCAAAGAACGCCACCGTCATCGAGTATCGGAAAGCGACAGGGTTTGAGGCGCTGTGCGGATACCTGTACCTGACAGGAAAGCAGGAGCGGATGCTTTCGCTGATCAAAAAAGCAATTTCACTTGTGGAGATGGAGATATGACAGCCGCGTGAGAATCACGAGTGGCCGCAAGTCTGAATGAGGCCGTGAAAGAAAAGAGGAGCGGCTGCAGCAGGAAGAGAGGTTTACATAATTTGGAAGAAAATACAGGAATCATAGAGGGCAGAAACGCCGTGATTGAGGCCTTCCGGGCTGGCCGTACCATAGACAGGCTCTATGTGCTTGACGGCTGTAAGGATGGGCCGGTTATGACCATTAAGCGGGAGGCGTCCAAGCAGGGAACGCCTGTCAAATATGTGACGAAGGAGCGGCTGGATCAGATGTCCGAGACGGGCAGGCATCAGGGAGTGATAGCGTCTGCGGCGGCTTACGGTTACGCGGAAGTTTCTGATATCCTGCAGAAGGCAAAGGACAAGGGGGAAGAACCCTTTGTTTTGCTTTTGGACGGGATTGAAGATCCCCACAATCTGGGAGCCATTATCCGAACGGCGAATCAGGCGGGGGCGCACGGCGTTATTATTCCGAAAAACCGGGCAGTGGGTCTGACGGCTACGGTGGCAAAGGCTTCAGCAGGCGCGCTGAACTATACGCCGGTGGCGAAAGTGACCAATCTGGGTCAGACCATCGAGGAGCTGAAAAAGGAAGGGCTCTGGTTTGTGTGCGCGGATATGGACGGCACGCCCATGTATGGATTAAATTTAAAAGGGCCAATCGGCCTTGTGGTCGGTGCGGAAGGGAATGGCGTAAGCCGTCTTGTCAGGGAAAAATGTGATATGACTGCGCAGATTCCTATGCGGGGAGAAATTGATTCCCTGAACGCCTCTGTGGCGGCGGGGATTTTAGCTTATGAGATTGTCAGACAGAGATTAGAATGAGAAGAATAAATGAAATATTGGCGGTTGTGATCCTGTCGCTGATGGCTGTGCTTGTGGCGGCGGTTGGAATGCGGCTTTATGATACCTATGTTATAAATAAAAAGATGGAGTCGGAAATAAGGCAGCAGGAGGAAGTGCGTTCAAGGAACCGGGAAGCCCATGACCGGGTGCAGGAGATGCGCCGGGAGATCGAGGAGTTATCAGGGGACAGAGACAGACTGGGACAGTTTTTGGAAGAAATTCGGATGGATCTCGGAGAGGCGATTCCTGTTACTTCGATGATGGGGGTTGATACGGGCGGAATGTCCGGGAACCGGGAGAGATCAGAGGAGCCGGGTATGTCCGCTTTTGAAGATGCGGCCAGTATATCCGGTAATAGGATTAGCATGTCAGATAATACGATGAGTGTGTCAGACAATGCAGATTCTGTGTCGGATAATCAAATGATATCGGATCATACACGCAGCGAAACCGTGTCCGACAACGAAATCATATCGGCTCATGCGAGTAGTATATCCGGCAACGGAACCATATCGGGGAATGCGGCCAGTATATCCGGCAACGGAACCGTATCGGGGAATGCGGCCAGTATATCCGGCAACGGAACCGTATCGGGGAATGCGGCCAGTATATCCGGCAACGGAACCATATCGGGGAATGCGGCCAGTATATCCGGCAACGGAACCATATCCGGCAACAGTGCCGTCTCTGAAAATACAACGATATCTGGAAATGGGACATTGTCCGGGAACATGCTGGATCTGCTGCCGAAACTGGAGATGATTTCTCCGGCGGTCACGCTCGCGCAGCGGAGACAGATCCGAAGTTCTCTCGAGGAGACGCTGTTGGTCAACTGGGAGGATCAGGCCTGTCTGGAGGAGCGGTGTGTGGACTTTTCCGGGAAGAAAATTGCCTGTCTGGGAGACAGCATTACGGCGGCGGCTAATCTGGAAGGGGAAGCAGGGTATCTCTCTTACTCTTATCCCTCTGTGCTGAAGGAGCTGCTTGGAGCGGAGGAAGTATACAATCTGGGGATAGGCGGCTCTTCCATCGGACGGTACTGGTCGGACGCCTTTGTGGAGCGCTATAAACAGATTCCGGAGGATACGGACATCATTATTGTCATGGGCGGTACCAATGATGGGTTCTGCCTGTCAGAGAAAGAATTTGGCAATTTTACGGAACGCAGGCCCTGGACGTTTTGCGGGGATCTGGATGAACTGATGCGGGGACTTAAGGAGAATTATCCTGATGCGGATATCTTTTTCGTCACGCCGCTGCCGAATATTTTACAGGACTATCTGATGCGGGAGCGGACCTATCTGCTGCCCCAGAAGAATGTGGCAGATGTGATTCTGACCTTGTCTGCAGCTTATGATTTTCGGGTGATAGATCTGTACAATTCCAATATACTGGATTCCCATGACGCGGATGTCGTGGCGGATTACATGCCGGACGGCGTACATGCGAACAAGGCGGGGTATCGGATTTTGGCGGAACATATCGCGGCTGAGCTTGTGCGGTATTATGAGCAGGCAGTCTGTTCATAAAAAGACTGACAAAAGAATGGCGGGTGGTTCCCTTTTCTGTCTGTGGATATTATAATGGGGATTAGGAAGGCGACCAGCTGCCTGCAAAGCGGGCTAAGAAGGGAGAGTATATGGATTTTTTTGAAAAAATTGGAGACACCATCACTTCAAAGGGAAAAGAAGTGACGGGAAAGGCGAAGGATCTGGCTGAGATTGCGAATCTGAGAGGTCAGATCAGCACCTGCGAGGATGTAATCAGGAAGAACTACATTGAGATTGGCAGATTATATTATGAAAAAGAAGGATTGGAACCTGGGCCGGAGTATGAAGCGATGTGCCGGGCCGTCAGCAATGCAAAGACAGGCATTGAGGATCTGGAGGAGAAGATTCGGAGAGTCAAAGGGGTTTGACTGAATACTGACAGAGAATGAAAAAACAGGCTGTTTCCGCACTATGTACGGGACAGCCTGTTTTGGCGTTATCTTTTTTATTGTGCAGGTGGCTGTTCTGGCTGGGGCTGTGCCGGCTGCTGTGCAGCCGCTTCTGCCGCAGCCTGTGCAGCCGCAGCATTCCTCTGGTCGATTTCGGCCCGCTGTGCTTCGATTATTCCCTCAAAGCCTGGCGTTGCGAAAAAGACTTCGTCGTGAGGGCACATATTGGACTGGGGTGCAGGTACGGGTACTTCGCTGACAGAACCGTCCTCATTCACCACCTGGGTAGTACCTGTGGAAGAACCGCTTTGAAGGGAGACATCCTCCACGGGTGTCAATTCAACGACGCCTTCTACCTTGAAGGGACAGAATTCTCTGGCCGGAAGCATACTGTACTGGCAGATCTGCCCTGCATAGTGAACGTCGCAGGTTTCGGAAGGAATGGTGTTCTCCGCAAAATATTCTGTGCGCAGCGTCCCGTCGCAGAGCCCTGCAATGGGCAGTTTCCCGGATCGTGCGCAGACGGTGGCCGTCACGATGCCGGAGGGAACGCTGAAGGACTGGCTGGGCAGTTCCGCATGGATCTCCGACATCACGGCGCGCCACAGTTTTTTCGCCAGATTCTTCTCGTCGCCGGACAGTTTCACGTTGTTGTCAAAGCCCGCCCAGGTAGTGGCTGTGTAGTAAGGCGTGTAGCCCGAAAACCATACGTCGTTGTAATCGGAGGTGGTGCCCGTCTTTCCGGCAATCGCCATATTGCCGAAATTGACAGAACCGCCGGTGCCGCTTGTGACCACGTCAACCATGGCGTCCGTCAGAAGAAAGGCGGTGGTTTCCTTGATCACCTGCTTGGAGTTTGGCATGGTATTGTCCAGGATAATGTTGCCGTCATGATCCAAAACCTTCGTGTAAAGTTTTGGCTTGATATAGGTACCGCCGTTTGCAATACAGGCGTAGGCAGCGTTTAGTTCTTCGTTAGTGACACCGTGTGTAAGACCACCGAGGGCGGTAGTCTGCTGGATATCCGAAAAAATCTCGCCGTTTATTTCCTCGCGCTCCACAACGGTGGTGAAACCAAAATTCTTCAGATAATCAAAACCGAGCTGGGGCGTGATCTGCGTCAGCGTCTTCACGGCCACGATATTCATGGAGTCGCGGATGCCGTCCCGCAGGGAGGAAAGCCCGCGGTATTTCTCACCGTACCAGTTGGCTACCGGCCGGCCGGTGGCATAGTTAAAAGGCGCATCATTCATAACCGTGGCGAGAGTGAGCCCTGCGCTGTCTAAAGCCGGCGCATAGGTGGATACCACCTTGAAGGTGGAACCGGGCTGTCTGGTCGTATCGGTGGCACGGTTTAAAGTACGGCTGGCGGTTTTGGCGCCCCGGCCGCCGACCATAGCCACGATACACCCCGTGCTCTGATCCTCCACAACGAGGGAAACCTGGGGCTGAGGGGTCAGATTGATGTTTTCACCGAAGACTTCATCGCCTGACCGCATCACATCGGTTTTGTAGGCCTCAATATCCTGATAAGCCTCTTCCTGCGAGGTATAAATCAGATTATAGCTGGGCGAACGGTTTTCCTTCCAGTAGCTGCGGAACATTTCCGTGCTGACATTTTCCCGCTCCCCGTTTGCACGGTCGATGGTCAGCTCATAATGCAGGTACCATTTGGTGTTTGCGGGGAAATTGCTCTCGTCCGCAAAAGCGTTGTCACAGATCGCCTGTATTTTAGGATCCTGGGTAGAATATATTTTCAGACCGCCGCTGTAGAGCAGGGTGTAGGCCTGTGTTTCGTTGTAACCGGCAGCGATCAGATCTTCCATGACGTCGTCCGTCAGCGCATCCACAAAATATGTACTGACATCGTTATCCTCGTTTTTGGCGTCTGCTACCTGAATACGGGAGTACACGTCGTCGGCAAGCGCCTCCTCGCGCTCCTCAGCGCTGATATAGCCCTGATCCATCATATCTTTCAGAACCTTTTCCCGGCGTTCCGCGTTCTTCTCCGGGTGCGTGATGGGGTTATAGCGGGACGGATTCTGCGTGATGCCCGCGATTACCGCACACTCGGACAGGGTAAGTTCGTTGACATGTTTGTCGAAATACCGTCTGGACGCGGCTTCCACGCCAAGTGTATTGGAACCGAGGTTGATGGTGTTCATGTAATTGATCAGGATGGACTCTTTGTCCATGACCTTCTCCAGTTCCAGCGCCAGATACTGTTCCTGAAACTTTCTCTTGAATTTGTCCGCAAGGGAGTCCTCGCTCGTCCAGTCCGTAAACACATTGTTTTTGAGAAGCTGCTGGGTAATGGTGCTGGCGCCTTCGGAAAAATGCCGGTTCTGGATGCCAATCACACCTGCGCGGATAATGCCCTTGATATCGATGCCGTTGTGGTCATAAAAACGGGCGTCCTCGACGGCTACGAAAGCGTCCTTCAAATCCTGCGGAACCATGTCGATGGAAACCGGGATGCGGTTGGCATCGGTAGAGACCAGCTTCTTGATCTGGGTTCCCTCTATGTTGTACACAAAGGTGGAAAACCCGGAGGGTGTCACGTCAATGTTGCTGATGTCCGGCGCAGTTGCCAGAATACCTTTAAAAGCGCCGATGCCTGCGCTTGCGCCGATAATGCAGACGCCGATCATGGCGATCAGAAATACCTGCACAAAGGCAAATGCCACCTTCCTGCTCCATTTTTTGCCTGTAGAATGAAGCGCCTGCTGTTTTTTGCGGACACCTTTTTTGCCGTAGTTCATAGGGTACTGCCTCCTCGACTTGTTATCATAGTCGTAAATGCCGATATCGTCAATTTATTCAGAAGAGGTCAGAATCTGTCTGACCTGTGACGATTATAGCAAAATTCCTCTGGTAAATAAAGGTTTTTATGCTTTATTAAGAATTGTTTACGATTCTGTGCATATTTATACTTGCACTGACGGGAGAAATGTGCAACGATGGTTACATGGATAAGTATGCACCGTATAAAATTATTGAATATGGGGGCGAGGGGGAGATCGTGGAAAAGAAATCCCGCTTTATCGCCCATGTGCAGGCCACTCACACAGAGGAGGAGGCGGCTGCTTTTATTGAGGCTGAAAAGAAGCGCTATTGGGATGCCAGACACCACTGCTACGCCTATATCATAGGGGAACAGGGGGAAACCGTGCGGTATTCGGACGACGGGGAACCCTCCGGCACGGCGGGCAGACCCATTTTGGAGGTGCTCACAGGCTCCGGCATCCGTGGACTGACGCTGGTGGTGACCAGATATTTCGGCGGCACGCTTCTTGGCACCGGAGGGCTTGTGCGCGCCTACACGCAGGCGGCGCAGGCGGGAATTGCAGACAGTCGTGTGGCTGTGATGAGATATGGGTACACTTTTAAGGTGGAGACAGACTATAACGGGATCGGCAGGATCCAGTACCTTTTGGGACAGCGGGGGATTCCGATAGAAGAATCGGTTTATACACAGCAGGTATCCCTTGGATTTCATGTACCCTTTGAGGAGAAAGATAAACTGATAAAGGACATTACGGAGGCTACTGCCGGCGCGGTGCAGGTAAGTGTCTCAGATCCACTCTATTTCCGCGAGCAATGATCTGATTGAGCGGTGCTCAATCTACGGCTGCGAAGCAGACATTTGGCGAATGCCGCGAGAGTCGAGTGTTCCGCAGTTTGTGCGGGTGTAAGTTTTATGTCCTGTCAGTTTCTTGTGGGACATTCGACAATAAAAGTGCGGAAGCGGTTTCCGAAAGCAGGCCTGGCTGACACAAGCCTGGCCTTCGGAATGCGGTTTTCCGGCGGAAAGGCGGTATGCTATGGATGAAAATACGAATCGGGAAGTGACAGCCGAACAGAGCAGGGCTGACAGAATCATACATGACTATGCCGATTTTGGCGTGGAAGAGATCAGGGATCTTCTCAGAAAAGGGCAGTACACCAGTCTCAGAAAGATCATTGAGGAGCTGAATGACGCGGATATCGCTGATTATATGGAGGAGATGGAGGAGGAAGAGGTCATTAAAATTTTCCGCATTCTGCCAAAAGATACGGCGGCGGACGTTTTTTCCTATCTGGAGATTGACAGACAGCAGTCTATCATTACCTCCCTGTCAGATAAGGATGCGGCGCGCATCATCGACAACATGATGTCAGATGATGCGAAGGAACTGATGGAGGAGATGCCGGCCAATGTGGTGAAGCGTCTGATTGCCAACACCAGCCCGGATACCAGACAGGCCATCAATCACCTGATGCGTTACCCGGAGGATTCTGCGGGCAGCATTATGACGGTGGAATATGTGGACTTAAAGGAGCACTACACAGTGGCCCAGGCTATTGACCGAATCCGCAAGGTGGGGCTGGACAGCGAGACCATCAATATCTGCTATGTGCTGGATTATAAGCGGACGCTTGTGGGGACGGTGGCGCTTCGCTACCTGCTCCTCAGTGACCCGAACGCCGTGATCGGCGAGATGATGCACAGAAACGTGGTATCCCTTCACACCTTGATGGATCAGGAGGAGGTTGCCAGACAGTTCAAAAAGTACGAGTTTACCGCCATGCCTGTGGTGGATAATGAGGACAGGCTGGTGGGGATCATCACGATGGATGACGTGGTGGACATTCTGGAGGAGGAGACCACGGAGGATATCGAGAAGATGGCGGCTGTGATGCCGTCCGATAAGCCTTATCTGAGAATGACGGTGCTTGACGCCTACAAAAAAAGGATTCCCTGGCTGCTGCTTTTGATGATCTCGGCTACCTTCACGGGAAGCATTATCACCTCTTTTGAGAATGAGCTGAGCCGCTATGTGGTGCTGACGGCTTTTATTCCCATGCTCATGGATACCGGCGGCAACGCGGGCGGACAGGCATCCGCCATTATCATCCGCGGCATTTCCCTGGAAGAGATCGAGTTTGGCGACTGGCTGATGGTGATCTGGAAAGAAATCCGCACGGCGGTTTTGTGCGGTCTGACCTTGTCGGTCTGTAACTTTGTCAGACTGATGCTCTTTGACCAGGTAGGCGTACAGGTGGCGTTTGTGGTATGTCTTACCCTGCTGATGGCAGTGATCGTGGCAAAGATGGTCGGCTCCACACTTCCCATGCTGGCAAAAAAAATAGGGCTTGACCCGGCGGTGATGGCAAGCCCGTTTATCACAACGATTGTGGACGCAATTTCCCTGCTGATCTATTTCCGCGTGGCGGAGATTGTGCTGGGGATCTGACAGCCGCAAAAGAAAAACAAGCGGTTGCGAAGCGGACAGTTGTTTTTCTTGCGGCGTCAACGAGCAAATGTCCGACGAAGGCGGACGGAGAGTGCGTATGCACGAATTTGCGAGTCTGACTGCGGACCCGTCGTTACGTTTATTTCTTCGCCGCCGCAGAAATCGCTGCCCGCTTTCTCAGCGTCGGATCCAGAATCTTCTTGCGGATTCTAAGGCTCTCGGGCGTCACCTCCAGCAGCTCATCGGTGTCGATAAACTCAAGCGCCTGTTCCAGACTTAAAACTTTGGGCGGTGTGAGCCGCAGGGCTTCGTCTGCGGAAGAAGAGCGGGTGTTGGTGAGCTGCTTTTTCTTGCAGACATTCAGCTCGATGTCCTCCCCGCGCCCGTTCTGTCCGACAATCATGCCGGAATACACTTTTTCGCCGGGCCCGATGAAGAGGATGCCGCGCTCCTGGGCATTGTAGAGGCCGTAGGTGATCGCCTCGCCCGCCTCAAAGGCGATGAGAGAACCCTGCTTGCGGTACTGGATATCGCCCTTGTAAGGGCCGTAGCCGTCAAAAATGGTGTTCATAATACCGTTACCCTTGGTATCCGTCAAAAATTCGCCCCGATAGCCGATCAGCCCCCTCGAGGGAATGGAAAACTCCAGACGGGTGTAGCCGCCGGATGCCATGCCCATATTTTTCAGCTCGCCCTTCCTCTGGCTCAGCTTTTCAATGACCGTTCCGGAAAATTCTTCCGGCACATCCACATAACACAGTTCCATAGGCTCCGTCTTTTTGCCGTTTTCGTCGGTTTTGTACAGCACTTCCGCCTTGCTCACGGCAAACTCGAATCCTTCCCTGCGCATATTCTCAATCAGCACGGAAAGGTGCAGCTCACCGCGGCCGGACACTTTGAAGGCCTCTGTGGTTTCGGTTTCCTCCACACGCAGGGACACGTCCGTGTTAAGCTCTCGGAAAAGCCTGTCGCGCAGATGGCGGCTGGTGACATATTTGCCTTCCTTGCCTGCAAGGGGGGAGTCGTTGACACAAAAGTGCATGGCAATCGTGGGCTCCGAAATTTTCTGGAAAGGAATCGGCTTTGGATCGTCAGTGGAGCAGAGAGTGTCGCCGATATGGATGTCCGCAATGCCGGAGATTGCCACAATGGCGCCGATTGCCGCCTCCTTCACCTCCACCTTGTCCAGGCCGTCATATTCGTAAAGTTTGCTGATTTTTACCTTCTTCAGCTTATCGGGATCGTGGTGGTTTACAATGACCACTTCCTGGTTGACCTTGACGGAGCCGTTGTCCACTTTGCCGACTCCGATGCGGCCAACATATTCGTTATAGTCGATGGTGCTCACCAGAATCTGTGTGCCCGCGTCGGGATCGCCCTGGGGTGCGGGAATGTGCTCGATGATGGTGTCAAAGAGGGGGGTCATATCCTTTCCCTTGACGGTAAGCTGCGTGGTGGCGGTGCCGGTCTTGGCGGAGGCGTAGACGAAGGGGCAGTCAAGCTGCTCGTCATTTGCGTCCAGATCCATGAAAAGCTCCAGCACCTCATCCACAACCTGAATCGGCCTCGCTTCCGGGCGGTCGCATTTGTTGATGCACACGATCACGGACAGATCCAGCTCCAGCGCTTTTTTCAGCACAAACTTAGTCTGGGGCATCGGTCCCTCAAAGGCGTCCACCACAAGGATCACGCCGTCCACCATTTTCAGCACGCGCTCCACCTCGCCGCCGAAGTCGGCATGGCCGGGGGTGTCAATGATGTTGATTTTGGTGCCTTTGTAGGTGACGGCAGTATTCTTGGAAAGAATGGTGATGCCGCGCTCCTTCTCAATGTCGTTGGAGTCCATGACGCGCTCCGCTACTTCCTGGTTTTCCCGGAAAACACCGCTCTGTTTCAAAAGCTCGTCCACCAGGGTGGTCTTGCCGTGATCCACATGGGCGATAATTGCTATATTTCTCACATCTTCTCTTGCCTGTCTCATATAATATTGCGCCTTTCCTGTTTCCTATCCTGCATGTTGTAAGGTAATCGGGGAATCATCTCAATAACCCTGAAGATTATAACACCTGTAACCTCTTCTGGCAAGTCACGCGACCCCTAACAGTTCTATTTTCCCGCCGTATCTTATATATTGATAATACAATAACAGTTCAGGGCCAGACTCTGTACGGCGTTGAAATACTTGAGCAGAATGGAGGAAAACATGACGGATAAGGTAATTGAAAACAACCAGGTGGCGGTTATGGGGGAGATCGTGAGCGGTTTTTCTTTCAGCCACGAGATTTTTGGAGAGGGATTTTATATGGTGGATATCAGTGTGGATCGACTCAGCGAGTCAACTGATATCATACCTGTGATGGTGTCTGAAAGGCTCATTGACGTGACTGAGGACTACAAGGGATTGAAGATATGCATCACGGGACAGTTCCGCTCTTATAACAGACATGAGGAGAGAAAGAACAGGCTGGTTTTGTCGGTTTTCGCGCGTGAAATTGAATTTGTGGACGATATCGGGGAAGGGGCGAAGACAAACCAGATTTTTTTGGACGGTTATATCTGTAAAGCGCCGGTTTACCGAAAGACACCGCTTGGGAGGGAGATTGCGGATCTGCTTCTGGCGGTAAACAGGCCTTATGGCAAATCGGATTACATACCCTGCATCTGCTGGGGACGAAACGCCAGGTTTGCCAGCAGCTTTGAGGTGGGAAGCCGCTGTGCCATCTGGGGCAGGATCCAGAGCCGTGAATACATGAAAAAACTGTCGGAGGAACAGTTGGAGAGGCGGATCGCCTATGAGGTCTCTGTCAGCAAGCTGGAGCTGGTAGAGGAGGAGTGAGACTTGCATCCCCAGAAGGATTGTGCTATTCTGAATTTAAGTATTTAAATAAGGAAATACGGGGTGCTGGCTATGGAAAAAGGCAGGATTCAGATATATAGCGGGGAGGGACACGGAAAATCCCCGGCGGCGTTAGGCCGCGCGATTCAGGCAGCCTGCGAAGGGGAATATGTCGTCATCATACAGTTTCTGAAGGGAAGGGGCCTGACGGAGTCGGAGTTTGTGAAGCGTCTGGAGCCGGAAATCAAGATTTTCCGATTTGAGAAGTCCGAGGAGGATTTTTCACATCTTTCCGATGAGCGCAAGGAGGAGGAGGGCCGTAACATCAAAAATGGCCTGAATTTTGCCAAGAAAATCCTAAACACGGGGGAATGCACCCTGCTGATTCTGGATGAGGTTCTGGGGTTGATAGATAACGGTATTATCACGGTTGAGGAACTTAAGAATCTGCTTTCGGGGAAGCCGGAGGAGATGGATATCATTATGACGGGCATCACTTTGAACGACAAGGTCTGTGCGCTGGCGGATCAGGTGACGAAAGTCGAGACCATGCATTTTAAGATATGGGATTGACACAGATGTGCCCGGGTGCTATGATGAACCGTAGTAAGCCGCATAACAATTTTTGCAAGGCAGAAAGCGAAATTGTTCATGCCGTTCACATAAACACTATAAAGTTTGATAGAGGTTGCGTTATCTATCAGTACGGGCATGGATGTGACAGGCACAGGGGAAATGCCCCGAAAGGAGAGGACGCCGAAAGGGGAGACGGCCTGCGAGTTTTTACCTTGGGCATGCAGTTAAGAGCTGTATGACTGTCATCGATAAGATGGGGCGCTATCCAGACCGGAAACGACAGATTTTTTGAGCTGGCCCTGTGTGGCCGGCTCTTTCCGCGTATGTGCGGTAGATAGAATCTGCTTATGTCAGAGACAACAGAAAGGAGATTTTCATGGCGATATTTAAGGGAGCGGGTGTGGCGATTGTCACTCCATTTCACGAGGATGGGAGTATCAACTACGAAAAATTTGCGGAGCTTGTGGAACTTCAGATCGAGGGTGGTACGGACGCGATCATTGTCTGCGGCACGACAGGGGAGTCCTCCACGCTGACCCATGAGGAACATCTGGATCTGATCCGTTTCTGTGTGGAGACGGTCAAAGGCCGGATTCCCGTGGTGGCGGGAACCGGGTCGAACTGTACGGAGACGGCGGTTTACCTTTCCACGGAGGCGGAAAAGTACGGCGCGGACGGCCTGCTTCTGGTGACACCCTACTATAACAAAGCGACCCAGAACGGTCTCTATGCCCACTATAAAAAGGTTGCAGATTCCGTGAAGCTGCCTATCATCCTCTACAACGTGCCGAGCCGCACAGGCTGTAACATCCAGCCCCAGACGGCGGCGAGACTGTGCACGGAGGTGGAGAATATTGTGGGCATCAAGGAAGCCAGCGGCAATATTTCCCAGATTGCAAAGCTCATGTCCCTGGCGGGGGACAAGGTGGATCTGTATTCCGGAAATGACGACCAGATTGTGCCGATCATGTCCCTTGGCGGTATCGGCGTGATCTCTGTCCTGTCCAACATAGCGCCCAGACAGACCCATGAAATCTGTCAGAAGTTTTTTGACGGAGATGTGGAGGGCAGCAGGAAAGAGCAGCTTCGCGCCATTGACCTTTGCGACGCGCTGTTTTGTGAGGTGAACCCGATTCCCGTGAAGGCGGGACTGAACCTGATGGGCAGGGAAGTGGGCGGTTTACATATGCCTCTGTCCGATATGGAGCCGGCAAACGTGGAGCGGTTGAAAAAAGCCATGCAGGATTACGGAATCCTTTGATCGAAGGAAGAGAAATGTATGTTTGCATGACGGTATGGTTCGCGGTATCATAAAGTATGTTGAGACGTCTGCCGGGAAATGTCCCCGGCAGATGTTTTCATCATACAGGAAATTTATTTACCTTAATTTTGTCTATGTAATGTCAGTGAATTTAGAATGAGGAAGGAGACTGCGGTATGGTAAAAGTGATCATGCATGGCTGCAACGGTAAGATGGGACAGACGATCTCATCCCTGATTGCGGCAGATGAGGAGATTGTGATTGTGGCGGGCATTGACGCTGCGGACAGCGGGAAAAATGACTATCCTGTATTTCCGAGCATTGGGGAATGCACGGTGGATGCGGACGCGGTGATTGATTTTTCCGTGGCTGCTGCGGTGGACGGTCTGTTAGACTACTGCGCGGAGAAAAAGCTGCCCTGTGTACTGTGCACGACCGGGCTTTCCGAAGCGCAGATCGAAAAGGTGAAGCGGACTGCCAAACAGACGGCGGTTTTAAAATCCGCCAATATGTCTCTTGGCATCAATATGCTGCTCAAACTTTTAAAAGAGGCGGCCCAGGTTCTTTCCCCGGCGGGTTTTGACATCGAGATCGTGGAAAAACACCATAATCAGAAGCTGGATGCGCCCAGCGGCACGGCTCTGGCGCTGGCGGATTCCATCAACGGGGAGATGGGGGACAGTTTCGAATATGTTTACGACAGAAGCCAGGTCAGACAGAAGAGAAACGCGAAGGAGATCGGCATCAGCGCAGTCAGAGGCGGCACCATTGTGGGAGACCATGATGTGATCTTTGCGGGAGCGGATGAGGTGGTTACCTTCTCCCACCGGGCTTACTCGAAAGCGGTATTTGGAAAAGGAGCCATTCAGGCGGCTAAATTTCTGGCGGGAAAACCGGCGGGATTATACGATATGGCTGATGTGATAGGATAAACCATAACATCATAGGAGAGTTTTATGGACGATTTGGAATTAAAGTATTTGAAGAGCTTTGCAAGGCATTACCCGACCATTGCGGCGGCTTCCACGGAAATTATCAATTTGCAGGCGATCCTGAATCTGCCCAAAGGCACGGAACATTTTATGACGGATATCCACGGGGAGTACGAGCAGTTTAACCATATCCTGAAAAACGGCTCCGGATCCGTGCGCAGGAAGATTGACGAGGAGTTTGGCAACACGTTGAGCATCAAGGATAAAAAGAGCCTGGCGACGCTGATCTATTACCCACAGGAGAAACTGGATATCGTCACGCAGCAGGAGGATGCGGATTCCATTGAGGACTGGTACAAGATCACCCTTCACAGGCTGGTGCAGATCACGAAACGGGTTTCTTCGAAATATACCCGTTCCAAGGTGAGAAAGGCGCTGCCGGCAGACTTTTCCTATATCATTGAGGAGCTGATTACGGAGAAGGCGGAGGTGCAGGACAAAGAGGCCTATTATAACGAGATCATCCACACCATCATCCGCATTGGTCGCGCGCAGGAGTTTATCGTTGCGCTGAGCAATCTGATTCAGCGTCTGGTGATCGACCATCTGCATATCGTGGGGGATATCTTCGACAGGGGACCGGGACCGCATATCATTCTGGACACGCTCTGCCAGTATCACTCGGTGGATGTGCAGTGGGGCAATCACGACATTGTGTGGATGGGAGCGGCCAGCGGCCATCTTGCCTGCATCGCGAACGTGATCCGCATGGCGGCCAGATACGGTAATCTGGATACGCTGGAGGAGGGTTATGGCATCAACCTGATCCCGCTGGCGACTTTTGCGCTGGATGCCTATAAGGATGCGGACTGCAAGGCTTTTGCCATCAAGTACAACACGGATTATGACACCAAGGATCTGAGCCTGGACATGAAAATGCACAAGGCGATAGCCATCCTGCAGTTTAAGCTGGAGGGGCAGCTGATTATGAGACGTCCGGAATTTGCCATGCAGGACAGGCTGCTGCTGGAGCACATTGACTATGAGAACAAGACCCTTGTGCTTGACGGGGTTTCCTATTCCTTAAAGGATGTGGACTTCCCGACGATCAACAGAGACAGGCCTTATGAGCTTACGGCGCAGGAAGAACAGGTGATGGAGCGGCTGCGGCAGGCTTTCGTCAAATGTGAAAAGCTCCAGAAACATGTGCGCTTTCTGTTTTCCAAAGGCGGCCTTTATAAGGTGTATAATTCCAATCTGCTTTACCACGGCTGCGTGCCGATGGATGAGGAGGGGAATTTCAATAAGGTTAATGTTTATGGGGAGGAATACAGCGGCAAGGAGCTCTATGACGTGCTGGAGCACTATGCCAGAAAAGGCTATTATTCCCATGATCTGAAGGAGAAGCTGAAAGGCCAGGATATCATCTGGTATATCTGGGCCGGCCCCAATTCCCCGGTTTTCGGCAAGGATAAGATGGCCACTTTTGAGAGGTATCTGGTGGAGGATAAGGAACTTCACCAGGAGCATAAGAACGCCTATTACAGACTTCTTGACAGTGAGATGGTTGTGAATCGGATTCTGCAGGAATTTGGTCTGGATGAGGTTCATTCCCATATCGTGAACGGCCATGTGCCTGTGGAGCGCAAAAAGGGAGAGACGCCCATCAGGTGCGGCGGAAAGTTGCTTGTCATCGACGGCGGGTTTTCCAAGGCATATCAGGACAAAACGGGAATTGCCGGGTATACGCTGGTGGTGAACTCCCACGGGATGCGGCTGGTGGCCCATGAGCCTTTTGAGTCCACGGAGTCAGCCATCATCCATGAATCGGATATTTTTTCGGATTCCTTTATTCTGGAAACAACGGCCATGCGGCAGAAAATTGCGGATACGGAGACCGGCGCGGAGTTAAGAGAGAGCATCCATCAGCTGGAGGAGCTTTTGCAGGCATACAGGGACGGTATACTGATCGAGAAAGGATAGTGCGGAAAACTTGCGGCTATGTGCGGCAAAGGCTGGCTTAAGGACAGGGATAAAAAGAAAGAGTTCTCGGGGACGCTGCCTCGGGAACTCTTTTTCGCTGTATAGGAAATTGCGATTGGTTTTCTGAACCGCCGCCGTCTGACGGTGATTTTTGTTAGCGCACTTTGGAGGATGTGCCCGCGTTGTCATTACCGGTCATATCGTCCACCATGTTTTCCACGCCTGTAGCGGCATCGTCGATGATATCGGAAGCAGCGTTTCCTGCATCGCCTACCGCATCGCCGATGGCGCCGCCCACAGAGCTGCCATTTGTGCCGTTTGTGCCTGCCGTGGCATCGTTCACGTTGTCATTATCATCCAGGGTGCCATCCATATCCGTGCCGTTCATTCCTGTGCCGTTGGTATCCGTGTCTGTACCGATGGAATCTGTGTCATCCACTCCAGTGCCGTTGGTGTCTGTGGTACCTGTGCCGTTGTCATTTGTGCCGGCGGTGCCTGTGCCGTTGTCCGTGCCTGTATCCGTGCCGGCAGTCCCGGTTCCGTTCTGTGTGCCTGTGCCGTTATCCGTGTTTGTGTCGGCGTTTCTGCTGCCGCAGGCGGTCAGTGCAGCCATGCTCAGAACCATGAGAGAGACAAAAAGTAAAGTTTTAAATCTTTTCATAATTTCACTCCTTTGCTCGATTGCTGAATCCTTTGCATGAGGTTCTCCGCATGCAATTTTTTAAACAGAATGTTTGGTAAACTTCCTGTTCTTATGTTATTATGTCAGATAGAAATGAAAATATGCATCCGGCGCAGAACCAGGCAAATTGCTATAAAAATATGCGATGAACGCTTGCGTTCAAGAGCATGATTTTATGGCAATTTATTTGGCGAGAGCCAGACAACGAGGAAATACGGAGTATTTCCGAGTCTGGTTCTGCGCAGAAAAAAAGAAAAGGAAAAATTATGAAATTTCGACCTTGTATTGATATCCATAACGGCAGTGTCAAACAGATTGTAGGAGGAAGCCTCAGGGACACGGGGGACAGAGTGACAGAAAACTTTGTGTCCGGCCAGGACGCTGCCTTCTATGCCGGACTTTACCGGGACCGGGGTATCAAAGGAGGGCATATCATTCTGCTGAATGCAGCATCCTCTCCTTATTATGAAGAGACGAAAAAGCAGGCGCTTTCGGCGCTCTCGGCATACCCGCAGGGACTCCAGGCGGGCGGCGGCATCACGCCGGAGAATGCGTCTGTTTTTCTGGAGGCAGGCGCCAGCCATGTGATCGTCACCTCCTATGTTTTTTCAGGAGGACAGATACAGTACGACAGGCTGCGGACGCTTGTAAAGGAAACCGGAAAGGAAAATCTGGTTCTGGATCTGAGTGTGAGGAGCAGAGAAGGCCGATACTATATTGTGACCGACAGGTGGCAGAAATATACTTCGGTGGAGCTTTCGGAGAAGGTTCTTGATGAACTTTCCATATACTGTGATGAATTTCTTGTTCATGCGGTGGATGTAGAAGGGAAAAGCGCCGGCATTGAGGCACCGGTGGCAAAGCTTTTGGGAGACTGGGGAAAAATTCCAGTTACTTACGCGGGCGGCGTGCACAGTTTTGCGGATCTGGATCAGCTAAGGGATCTTGGCAAAGGGAGAGTGGATGTGACGATTGGGAGCGCGCTTGACCTTTTCGGCGGAGAGATGGCTTTTGGTGATGTGCTGGCTTACATGGAGAGCGTATAAAGAGAACAGAAAAAAACCTGCCGCATGACAGGTTTTTCTTCTTCTCTAATCCGTTACAACAATAGCTGATTCTAAATAACAAAGTCTTACTAAGCTGACTCTAAGAACATTATATTTAAGAACAGGCACATCGTGATACTGATTATCGATGTCATAAGAAGCGCAAGCTCTTATAACTTTGTTACGTTTACGGCCTGAGGTCCCTTCTCGCCGTTTACTACTTCATACTCAACCTCTGCGCCCTCTTCGAGAGACTTGAAGCCTTCCATGTTGAGTCCGGAGTAGTGAACGAATACATCGTTACCCTGCTCGTCAGAGATGAAGCCGTAGCCCTTCTGGTTGTTAAACCACTTTACTGTACCTTTGTTCATTGTAGATACCTCCAAAAATATTAAAAAATTACGTTGATTGACAACACCCATAGAATAGCATAAATTTTATAAAATGTAAAGCATTGTTTTTGGCTTTTACCGTTTATTTTCGGCTACAGCACATCATCCAGCGTTTTGAACAGGACCTGTACATCGATGGGCTTGGCAATGTGTCCGTTCATACCGCATTTGATAGCCTCTTCCCGGTCTTCCGTGAAGGCGTTGGCGGTCATTGCGATAATCGGAATAGAAGCAAGCGCATGGTTTTCCAGATTTCTGATCCGTCTGGTTGCCTCGTAGCCGTCCATTACAGGCATCTGCACGTCCATCAGCACTGCCTGGTAATAACCGGGTTCTGATTTTGCCATCATGTCGAGGGCAATTTGTCCGTTGTCGGCAACATCCACGCGAAAGCCCGCACTTTCCAGAAGCACAACGGCAAGTTCCTGATTCATTTCCACGTCTTCTGCCAGCAGAATCCGCCCTGTGTGACGGGGCTGGAGGTCTTTTTCAGCGTACTCCTCCTCCGGGGACTTCGGGCGCAGCACAGACTGGAGACAGGAACTCAATTCTGATAAAAACAGCGGTTTGTTACAGAACGCTGTTACGCCTGCTTCTTTTGCCTCCACTTCAATATCCGACCAGTCATAGGCGGTCAGGACAATAATAGGCACGTTGTCGCCGGTCTCCTTTCGGATTCTTCTTGCCACTTCCACACCGTTCATATCCGGGAGGAGCCAGTCAACGATATACACAGAATAACTTGTGTTGCGCATAATGGCCTGATGGCTGCGCAGCACCGCCTCCTTGCCGGAAAGCGTCCATTCGGCATGCAGGCCGAGCTGTCCAAGCATATACGAAACACTGTCGCATGTATTGAAATCATCGTCCACCACAAGCGCCTTGCAGTCCTTCAATTCCGGCAGAACCAGAGACTCTTTCTTTTCGGTGTGCAGACGGAAAGAGAAGGAGACCGTAAATTCGGTTCCAACGCCCGGTTCGCTTGTTACGGAAATGGAACCGTTCATCATATCCACAATATTTTTCGTGATGGCCATACCGAGGCCGGTTCCCTGGATTTTGCTGATGGTGCTGTTGCGTTCCCGTTCGAAGGGCTCAAAAATATGCGCTACGAACTCCGGGCTCATACCGATGCCGCTGTCTTTGATGGAAAATTCGTAGTAGCCGTAACCGTCAGGAGCGCCCGATTTTTCTGTGATCCGCATGCTGACATGACCGCCGGCTCCCGTATATTTTACGGCATTGCTGAGCAGATTCAAAAGAACCTGATTGAGGCGGAGCTTATCACAGTAAATATCTTCGTCCACAACGTCCACCGTATCGATCTGCAGCTCGAGCTGTTTGGCATGAATATCCGCCTGCAGAATATTGCGCAGGCCATGCAGGATCTCGGGAAGGCTGCAAAGCTTTTCATCCAGATGTATTTTCCCGCTTTCGATATGGCTCATATCCAGTATGTCATTGATCAGACTCAGCAGATGGTTTCCGGATGTCTGAATCTTTTTCAGATATTCCGAAACCTGTTCCTTCTGATCAATATGTGTGATGGCAAGATTTGTAAATCCGACGATAGCGTTCATCGGGGTGCGGATGTCATGGGACATATTTGACAAAAATACGCTCTTTGCCTTGCTTGCCCTGTTGGCCTGGGAGAGGGCTGCTTCCAGCAGCGTGTTTTGTTCCATCTCCCGGCGGATATCCGCATCTACGCTGCGAAATCCGAGAACGATTCCGCGGCTGCCGTCTTCCGCTCCTGCACTCACGGCTTTCATCTGGAAATAGATAATCTGGCCGTCCTGCTGTTTGCGGTAATTGACCGAGTATACCTGTTTCTTATTCAGCTCTTTTGTCAGGGTATCCAGAGAAATAGCGTACCGCAGCGTTTCGCGGTCTTCCTCGTATACCCATTCCTCTATGTACTGCTCCATACTTTCCTTCAAGGAAATTTTATTTTCAAAGATATTGTTCACCTCGCGCTCACCGGTACGGACCGGAACAAGCATGCCTGTATCGGGCTCTACGAAGCACACAAGGGTGAAATCGCGGCTTAAAGCCTGCACAAGCTCCATTTGCCGTCTCGCGTTTTTCCGCTCCTGCTGCTTCTGTTCGGTGACATCCAGGAGAAAACGCTGGCAGAACAGCTCTCCGTCTTCCTCATAGAGTTTGATGTTGCCCATGACGTGGAGAATTTCGCCGTCTTTGTGCTGCACGCGGTATTCCACATTGACGGTATCACCCGCTTTTTTCAAGGTACGGATGCTCTTGCACAGATGTTCCTTATCCTGATCGGCTACGGTTGGCGCGATCAGGTCAAAGCCGTCTGCTGTCAGCTCTTCCGGGGTTTCGTAGCCGAGAATCTTGAGCGCGGCCCTGTTGATGTTGATAATGCGCGAATCCTTCAGACTATGATTCATTACGCCGCAGTCGATGGTGGCAAGGATTGTTTCCAGCGTCTGGTTTTTGCGGATGATTTCCTGCTCATATGCGCGCTCCTGCGTCACGTCAATGCCTATGCCGACAGTTCCCATGACAGTGCCGTCCCAGTTATACAGGGGGGACTTGTAGCACATAAGTGTTCTCATCTCTTCCCCGGCTTTGATGGTTTCCTCGGATATCAGTGTCTTTCTTGTGCTCATAACCTGATGCTCCGATTCGATGCAGGTGGGATCGTCCTCCTCCACATCCCAGATATAGGCGTGCCGGCGGCCCTGTACCTGCTCCTTGGTCTTGTTGACCGCCTGACAGAAGCTGTTGTTTACTTTTTCATGGACGCCGTCCTTATCCTTGTACCACACCAGATTGGGAATGTTATCGATCGTTGCTTCAAGAAAGTGGCTGGCTTCCCAGAAATCCCGGCTCATCTGTATGGCCTGCTGCCACCTTAGGAAACGAAAGCGGATCTCCTCGTCAGACATGGGCATAATCCAGATGTCTGAAATATTTTTTAACGCCGGGTCTGAGCATAGAATCTGCATCTGCTTTTTGTCTGCAAGCAAAAGAATCTGCGCTCCGGCATGGTGGTTCGCCAGAATGGTCTGCAGAGCAGGCAGCATCTCCATATGAGACAGATCGGCTATGATTGCGTCCGCTTTCTGGGACAAAGAAGCCTCCACCTCATCACTTTCGGAAAAAATATGGGTAAAATTTTTTAGAGAAGGCATCTTTTTTATCACGTCCAAAGCGCGGCTGGGATGCCCTGCAAAATAAATATGGAGTTGACAAGTATACATATCTGATTCCCTCTGCACAAGTTAAATTTGACTGCTACTTGTTATTCTAACAAGCCTGCAAATTTGTGTCAATATGGGAAAGGTTTTGCAGAAAATTTCGTGTATAAAAATTTTTCTGTTTTTTTAAGAGTTGAGTCGGCCAAAGATCAGATCATAGCCGTCATTTCCGTAATTCAGGGAACGGTTGACGCGGCTGATGGTGGCAGTTGACGCGCCGGTTTTTTCAGCGATTTCAAGATATGTCCTGTGCTGTTTCAGCATGGAAGCCACCTCAAAGCGCTGGGAGAGGGACAGAAGCTCGTTAACGGTACACAGATCCTCGAAGAAATCATAGCATTCCTCCTGTGTCTGCAGGCAGAGGATGGCCTGAAAAAGATGATCAACAGCGTCGGTTTTGAGTTTTTTATTCATACTTCCTCCAATCCGTATAGAAAAGAATAGCACTTTCGTACGTTAAAACTTTACTATTTTTATGTATGAATATACCACAGTTCCCCTTTTTTGTAAACCATCCGGCAGATTCCGGACAGGATAAAATGGTACCGTCTGTCCGGCTCAACTGTTATGATAAAATACTTGTCAGTCAGATATGAAAACTATATAATAAGAATCAAAGAGTGACGAAAGGTGTAGAACATGACGATCAATATAGAGGATCTGCTAAACAGCATACAGGAAAGTCTGGACAGGATTGAGTATATTAAGGCAGAGGATATACCTGACATTGATCTCTATATGGATCAAGTGACGACATTCATGGAGTCCCATTTGAAAAACACGACCAGAAATCCTGCTTCGGACAAGATTCTGACGAAGACCATGATCAACAATTACGCCAAGAATGATTTGATTCCGCCGCCTTTTAAGAAAAAGTATACAAAGGATCATGTACTTCTTCTGATTTTTATTTACTATTATAAAGGGATATTGTCAATCAGCGATATCCAGGTGCTTTTAGAGCCGATCACAGACCGCTTTTTCAAGAACGGAAAGGCGTATGATCTTTCCCGCGTTTATGAGGAAGTTTTTGGACTGGAGCGGGAACAGAAGGATGTCTTAAAGGCAGATGTGGAAGAAAAGTTTCGGAAAGCCCAGAACACTTTTGAGGACGCGCCTGCGGAAGAACGGGAGTTTTTGAAAATTTTCTCCTTCATCTGTATGTTAAGCTTCGACGTTTATGTCAAGAGGCTGTTGGTTGAGAAGATGATCGACGGCATAACGGACAGACGCGGCGGAGATAAAAGAATTAAGGGGAAAGGCCAGGAGGAAAAGTAAAAATGGGAATGATTCGGTCGTTTGAAGATCTGACAGTCAAAGGCTTTGATGTGAAGGAAGGCATCAGACTGTGCGGAGGAGATGAGGAGATCTACATGGAAGTGCTCTGGGCAGCGATGGTGGAGGGAAAGGACAAAATCCCTCTGATTCGGAGTGTTTACGAAAAGAAAGATCTTGAGCGCTACCGTATTGAGGTGCACGGGCTGAAAAATGCCATGCGCTCCATAGGAGCCACATATCTGTCACAGCTTGCCGCAGAACAGGAGACGGCGGTGAACGAGGAAAACTATTCGGTGATGGAAGTGGGAGTGGAGGAGATGCTGACACAGTACCAGTTTGTGGTGGATGCACTGAAAGAACTTTTGGGGGAATAATCGGTTTCATTTGGCTAGAAATGAAGAGACGCCCGGCGGAGAAGCCGGGCGTTTTTGCGCGTCTGCACAGAGGCAGAAAGGGCATTACTGTAATACTTTTTTGGCGAAGGAGGTGTCCACCAGATCGTCGTAAGGCACTCTGCCGTCCAGTTCTCCGGCTTCTTCCAGAATGTTTTCCAAGAGGGTGAAGCTGTCTTCCGAGAACACAAGATCCGACTTCCATGTGTCCTGTGCGGCATATCTGGCAACGATGATCTCTATGGTGGCAAGATCCGTTTCCGCAAACTGGGGGGCTATCGCTTTTGCGATTTCCGCAGGTGTGTGGGTCTGCACATAGTCCATGCCCTTTTGGAGGGCGCGGGTGAAGGATTCGATCACCTCAGGGTTTTTCTCGATGTAGCTCTTTCTGGCAGAGAAGGCGGTGTAGGGTACATAGCCGGAATCTTCGCCGAGGGAGGCTACCACATAGCCGTCACCTTTGGCTTCCAGGGAGGTGGCGTGGGGTTCGAATTCAACCGAAAAATCCCCCTGACCACCCGAAAAAGCCGCCGCCGTGGAACCAAAGTCAATGCTCTGGTCTATGGACAGGTCGTTTGCGGGATCAATGTTGTTTTTCTTCAGAATATATTCAAATACCATTTCAGGCATACCGCCGGCCCTGCCGCCGAGCACATCCTTGCCGATGAGCATATCCCAGGTGAAATCTTCGATGGGCTCTCTGGATACGAGAAAGTTGCCGGCCCGCTGAGTGAGCTGCGCGAAGTTCACCGCGTAGTCGGAGGCGCCTTCCTTGTAAGTGTAAATGGTGCTCTCACTTCCCATAAAGCCGATGTCGGCCTCTCCCGTCAGGAGCGCGGTCATCGTTTTGTCGGCGCCGAAGCCTGTGATCAGGGTTAAATCAATCCCCTCTTCGGCAAAATAGCCTTCCTCAATCGCCACATACATGGGGGCGTAGAAGATGGAGTGAGCCACTTCATTTAATACGACGAGAGTCTTGCCGGAAGCGGCGGGAGCGCTTTCGGCGGGCTTGTTCCCACAGCCCCAGAGGACGCCCATAAGCAGGAGCGCCGCCAGTAATATACTGCCTGTTTTTTTCATGTTCCTCCTCGGATTGCCGGAGCCTGCGGGCAATCCATAAAAGACATTTTACTATAGTCTATGCGGAAAAGAAAAAAGTGCTTTTCTTTTTGACAATAAGATGGTATACTATATAAGTCATAAGTTTGCAGGCGTAGTTCATCGGTAGAATACAAGCTTCCCAAGCTTGGGAGGGGGGTTCGATTCCCCTCGCCTGCTCTCTTGATCAGAGAAGGAAAACCAGCACAACCGTGGTTTTCCTTATTTTATGCGTTAAAAAGGGTATCAACTCTGTTATGCTCATTCATGCTGGCAGGAGGTACAAAAGAGGTGTGGATCTGGCTGGTTTTATTATATGGCGTTTTAAAGGGCGTGCGGGAGATCGTTAAGAAGAAGGCTTTGGAGAAAAACTCTACCATAGAGGTATTGTTTATGTATACTTTCCTGTCTTTTGTGATGGTTTTGCCGTCCGCCGGGGTTTCGATGGGGGTGGAGCCGCGTTTTTACTTTTACATTGCCGTGAAATCCTTTGTCATTTTTGTCGCATGGATGTGCAGTTTCCGTGCCATCAAAAAAATGCCGATCAGCCTTTACGGCGTGCTGGACCTGTCCCGCGTGATGTTTGCCACCATGCTCGGCGTGGCGGTATTGCAGGAGACACTGGGTACTTTTCAAGTAATTGGTCTGCTTCTTGTGTCGGCAGGGCTTCTTATGTTAAAATATAACCCGAAGAGCGTGCGTGAGGCGGCAAAGAGCGCAGGGGAGTCCGTGGAGATCAGATATGTGGTGATGGCCTTTGCCTCCTGTCTGCTGAACGCGGTTTCGGGTCTGCTTGACAAAATTTTGATGAAGGACATCACAAGCTCCCAGCTGCAGTTCTGGTATCTGCTGTTTTTGACGGTATTCTATCTGCTCTTCATTCTCATTTCCCGCACGACGGTGGACTGGAAAGGAGCGGTCTGCAATAAGTGGGTCTGGCTTTTAAGTCTGCTGATCGTCATTGCGGACAGGGCGCTCTTCGTGGCAAATGGGATGGAGGGAAGCAGGGTTACCATGATGACGCTCTTAAAACAGGCGGGCTGTGTGGTGACGATTTTGGCGGGAAGGTATCTTTTTAAGGAAAAGAACACGACGCACAAGCTTGTCTGCGCTGCTGTGATCATAGCCGGGATTGTGATCGGAGTCGGGTAGCGGAAGCCAAATTGGCAATCCTGAATTGCAATGTATACCTTAAAAATGACAGAGTGTGACAGAATCCGGGAGGATGACATCAAGGGTATTGTCGGCGTACAAAACCATATGATATACTAGACCATGACTTTGCTTTTCATTATTATATTGATGAAAAAGGGGGACTGGATATGGATAACAAGAGTACGTTTGATGGTGCGAGGGCGATGAATAAGATGGCGGTTGCCTGCCATACTGTGATTGTGACTGTGCTGGAGGCTGCTTATCTGATCGAGGTGCTCAAAGGCAGCAGAACCACAGGCTACTATGTGGTATTTTCGCTGATTGCGATTCTGCCGATTGCGCTTGAAATTTACCTGTACAGACGGGAACCGGCGGATACGCGGCTGAAATATGTGATAAGTGTGACATACAGTCTTTTTTATCTTTTTGTCGTATTTACCACAGTCAATATGATTGCCTTTACTTATATTATACCGCTCTGTCTGGTGATCATCCTCTATTCGGATGTGAAGCTCTGCGCGTGGGTAGGCGGAGCAGGCTTTGTCATCAATCTGGTATTTCTGATCTGGCAGGGCGTGTCCGGGGGGATCAGGGCTGAGGACATGGCAACCTATGAGATCCGCATGGCGCTTCTTTTGCTGGTGGCGGTTTTCCTCTATCTTTCCACGAGGACGCTGGAAAAGATCAATATGTCCAAGCTGCAGGAGCTGGATCGGGAGAAGGAGAATGTTTCCGCGCTGCTGGAGCGTGTGATGCGGATATCGGGACAAATGTCCGAGGGGATTCTGGATGTGGCCGGCCAGATGCGTGAGCTGGGGGATGCGGTGGCGGAAACAAGAAACGCCATGCAGGAGGTGTCCACAGGAACCAACGAGGCGGCGCAGTCCGTTCAGAACCAGCTTGGGCAGACGGAAGAAATCCAGAATCATATCGGCCAGATGGCGGATGTGATGGGAACCATCACGCAGCGTATGGCGGAGACGAAAGACAGTGTGCAGCTCGGCAGGGAGAACCTGCATACGCTGTCCAGGCAGATGGAACATTCCGAGAAGGCGGGAACCCAGGCTGTGGAGGAGATGAAGGAGCTGGAGGAGTATACTGCCAATATGCAGACCATCATAGATATGATTACGAGTGTGGCAAGCCAGACCAGCCTGCTTGCCCTGAATGCCAGCATTGAGGCAGCGCGTGCCGGGGAGGCCGGCAGAGGCTTTGCGGTGGTGGCGACGGAGATTTCCAACCTGGCCAATCAGACACAGGGTGCGACCGTGAAGATCACGGATGTCATCCGAAGCGTTTCAGATAAACTGAAAACCGCTGCCGGCACGGTGGAGGAGCTGATGGAGAGCAACCGGCAGCAGAGCGGATCTGCAGTGCAGGCGGCCGACAGTTTTGAGGAGATTGCATCCGATACGGAGCAGGTGGATGAGCAGAGCAGGCGTCTTGACCGTTCCGTGAAACAGCTTGCGGAGGCCAACCGGGTGATTGTGGAGAGCATCCAGACAATTTCGGCGGTTATGCAGGAGGTGTCCGCCCATTCGCAGGAGACGTTCCGGGTGAGCGAGAACAATGCAAAGACGGTAACGGAGGTAGAAAGGCTGGTAGAAGGACTGAGCGGTCAGGCAAAACAGCTTAATCAGAGCGAAAAGGGTACATAATGAAATCGCTGTTATCAGATAGAAAATGGAGGGAAACATGGGATTTTTAAAGAATCAGTTTTCAAGTGTCATTGAATGGAACGAGAATGGGTCAGGCGTTTTGTTTTATAAGTTTCAGAACCAGGAGATCAAGAAAGGTTCCCGTCTGATCATCCGTCCGGGACAGGACGCGATTTTTCTGTATAATGGCAGAGTGGAAGGTGTTTTTGTGGAGGATGGCGATTACGATATCGAGTCCGATATCATTCCTTTCCTCACCACGTTAAAGAGCTTCAAATTCGGGTTCAGCACGCCGCTTCGGGCGGAGGTGCTCTTTATCAATACCAAGGAGCTTATGGTGAAATGGGGCACGAAAAATGCCATCAATCTGCCGGCGCCCGGTCTTCCCGGCGGTATGCCGATCCGGGCTTTCGGTGCGTTCAACTGCAGGGTGGCGGCGCATGATGTGCTGATTGAAAAGCTGGCGGGTATCAGACAGACCTATACGGTGGGAGATGTGAAGGAGCGCATCATTGCAAGCCTGGACCAGCTCCTGATGAGCTGGATCAGCAAGGAAGGCAGGGACATGTTCAACCTGCAGGCGGATGCAAGAAATATTGCCAAGGGCATTGAGAGTGAGCTGGACGCGGACATGAGGACGCTTGGTATCGCGATCTCGGGCTTTACGATCGAGAGCTTCTCCTACCCGGAAGAGATTCGGAAGATGCAGGAGAAGGCGGCGGCGCAGTCCATGGTGGGCGATATGAATAAGTACACCCAGATGGCGGCGGCTGACTCCATCGGGAAGGGCGGCAGCGGCGCCGGTATGGCCGCTGATATGGTGGGCTTACAGATGGGTATGGCCATCGGACAGCAGATGGTAAACCAGATGAATATGGGCGGCGCGAATGCGGCCGGACAGGGACAGCAGATGGGACAGCCTGCAGCACAGGGGGGACAGGGACCGAAGTTCTGTCCGAACTGCGGCACGCCTACTACGGGTTTCAAATTCTGTGGCAACTGCGGCAATCAGCTTTTATGAGTCGTCAAAGAGAAATTGACTGGTATATCAAGAGCTATCCGGGAATAGAGAAATGGCTAAATAGCTGTCCGCTCTGTCACCGGCGCGGATACAGGCCGGATATGCCTGAACATATCGGTGGTGAACATTCTGTCAGCGGATATTATTTAAGAAGATATTTCCGGCCCTTAGAGACAGATGAGGCGGGATTGTGCATGGTATGTTCTGAAATACAAAAAATAGCGGATGGTAAGCCGGGTAACGGTATGGAGACAGGGGACAGTAAAAAGTATGAGCATATATGACACATTAAATGAGAGGCAGAGGCAGGCTGTCATGCAGACAGACGGCCCTGTCCTGATTCTGGCGGGCGCCGGTTCCGGCAAAACCAGAGTTTTAACGCATAGGGTGGCATACCTGATCGACAGGGCGGGTGTGGCGCCCTATCACATTCTGGCGATTACATTTACAAACAAGGCGGCGGGGGAGATGCGGGAGCGTGTGGACAAGATCGTGGGCTTTGGCGCGGAGCAGATCTGGGTTTCCACTTTCCATTCTACCTGTGTGCGTATCTTACGCCGGTACATAGACAGACTGGGCTATGACAATCATTTTACGATTTACGACACGGACGACCAGAAGGGGATTATGAAGGAGGTCTGCAAGAAACTGCAGATCGACACGAAAATGCTGAAGGAGCGCACGATCTTAAGCGCAATTTCCTCCGCCAAGGACGAGCTGATTGATCCGCAGGAGTACGAGATGCAGAACGGTTTTGACTATAACGGCAGCAGGATTGCCAAGGCTTACCGGGAGTATCAGGCGACATTAAAGAAAAATAACGCACTGGATTTTGACGATCTCATTATGAAGACGGTGGAGCTTTTCAAGGCGGACGCCCAGGTGCTTGCCTCCTATCAGGACAGATTCCGCTACATTATGGTGGACGAGTATCAGGATACCAACTCCGCCCAGTTTGAGCTGATCCGGCTTCTGGCGGATAAGAACAGGAACCTGTGCGTGGTGGGCGATGACGACCAGTCGATTTATAAGTTCAGGGGGGCAAATATCCGCAATATTCTGGACTTTGAGAAGGTTTACCCGGATGCCTGTGTGATCAAGCTGGAGCAGAATTACCGCTCTACCCAGATGGTTCTGGATGCGGCCAACGCGGTGATCAAAAACAATGTGGGGCGCAAGGACAAGGCGCTCTGGACAGACAAGCAGGAAGGGGCGCGCATCGGTTTCCGGCAGTTTGACACAGCTTATGAGGAGGCGGAATATATTGCCGGGGACGTTGCCAGAAAGAAAAAGAGAGGGCTGGTTTCCTATGGGGAGTGCGCCGTGCTCTACCGCACCAACGCCCAGGCCCGCCTTCTGGAAGAACGGTTTATCATGGAAGGCATTCCCTATGACGTGGTCGGCGGCACCAACTTTTATTCCAGACGGGAGATCAAGGACGTGCTTGCCTATCTGAAGACCATCGACAACGGCAAGGATGACGTGGCGGTAAAGCGGATCATCAATGTGCCAAGGCGCGGCATCGGTGCGGCAACCATTGCGCGGGTACAGGAATATGCCGATGAGAGAAATATCAGCTTTTTTGACGCCCTCACGGAGGCGGATCAGATTGTGACGATTGGGAGGAGCGCGGGGAAGCTGAAGCCTTTTGTCACCATGATACAGAGTTTCCGCAGCAAGCAGGAGTTTTACAGTCTGGAGGAGCTTGTGAAGGATGTGCTGGATCTCACCGGGTATTTGAAAGAGCTGGAGGAGTCCGATGAGGAGGACGCGGCTGACCGCATTGAGAATATAGAGGAGCTGGTCAGCAAGGTGGTGGCTTATGAGGAAGAAAAGGATGAGCCTTCGCTGAGCGAGTTTCTGGAAGAAGTGGCGCTTGTGGCAGATATCGACCGGGTGGACGGCGATGGCGAGCGGGTGCTGCTTATGACCCTGCACAGCGCAAAAGGGCTGGAATTTGAACATGTCTATCTGGCAGGCATGGAGGATGGCGTATTTCCAAGCTATATGACGATCACCTCAGACGATCCGATGGAGATTGAGGAGGAGAGACGTCTTGCCTATGTGGGCATTACCAGGGCGAAGGAGGAGCTGACTCTCACCTATGCGAAACAGCGTATGATCAGAGGGGAGACGCAGTACAATCCCGTCAGCCGTTTTGTGCGGGAAATTCCGCCGATGCTGCTGGATGGCACGCCTGCGCCTGTAAAGAGGAGAATGGAGGAAGTCTACGAGGAGGATTCCCAGGAGCGCAGCCTTCTGCGTACGAAACCGTACGGGGCGGCGCCAAAATCTTATGCAGATCCGGTGAAGCCTTATGCGGCGGCGCCAGGCGCGTACACGGAGAGAAAGAAAGCTTATGCGGCGCCGAAAAAGCGCGGCGCGGGGAAAGCGCCGGTTACGGTGGGCGGCAGCCCCTTTGGCGCGGGAACCGTTTCCGGCGGCAGGGCGGCGACAGCGCCTGCGGCGTCCGGCAGGATCGGCTACGGGGAGGGAGACCGGGTACGCCATGCCCGCTACGGGGAGGGCACGGTCTTAAAGATAGAACCCGGCCCCAGGGACAGCCAGGTGACGGTGGTTTTCGATGAAGCCGGACAGAAGATCATGTATGCGGGCTTTGCGAAGCTGCAGAAGGTCTGAAGGTGAAAGATCCGGGCGGACGGCAGAAGAAGAGTTCGGGAATTGTCGCTGGCGTGGGAATATTTTTCCATAATTTTCATAAAATAAAATATTCAGATATAGTAAAATCTGAAAAGACGTGGTATACTATACGCGATAGGAGTGAGCAGTGCGCAGACCGCCCGCGAGCCAAGTTTGCACTGCAGATCCGGGCGCGGTCATAATGTAAGGGAAAGAGAGGGCTACAGGATGAGCAGGAAAGAGATTTTGAATAAATTGGATGAGATCATGGACAATGCTGGTGTGAACGAGTTCCTTGGCAGAAGACATGAGGAGGAGAAGAAAAACAGTATTTTATGGGTATTCGCTGTGATCGGCGCTGTCGCGGCAGTGGCTGCTATCGCGTATGCCGTGTACCGTTACCTGACGCCCGATTATCTGGAAGATTTTGAGGACGACTTCGACGATGATTTCGATGATGACTTTTTCGAGGATGAGGATGACGACGAGGACACAGGTGTCTAAGGTTTTTCTGTAGAAAATTGTGAGGCCGGCGGGAGATGAAAGTCTTCCGGCGGCCTTCTTGCGCGCATAAGCAGAGTCAGAAGTGAGCCATGCTGGCATGGCGTACCATATCAGAGGATAGAAGAAAAACGGAGAGTAAAATGAAAAAGGGACAGATCATAGAGGGAACGGTAGAGCGGATGGATTTTCCCAATAAGGGGATTGTAGTATGCGGGGAGGGCGTCTGCACAGTAAAAAACGCCCTGCCGGGACAAAGAGTGCAGGCGGCCGTCAACAAGGCGAGAAACGGGAGATATGAGGGCCGGCTTCTGGAAGTGCTGGAGCCTTCCCCTTTAGAGACAGGAAGTCCCTGTCCCCATTTCGGGAGCTGCGGCGGCTGTACTTACCTGTCGTTTCCTTATGAGGAAAGTTTAAAAATCAAGGAGGGACAGGTGAGGCGGCTGCTTGCGCCCGTGCTGGAAAGGCAGGACGAAGAATGCCTGTTTGAGGAGGCCAAGGCATCCCCGGCAGTCTTCGGCTACCGAAATAAGATGGAGTTTACGTTCGGGGATGAAGTGAAGGACGGGCCGCTTTCCCTTGGCATGCATAAGCGGGGAAGCTTTTATGATATTGTTTCCGTGACGGACTGTCAGATCGTGGATGAGGATTACAGGAAAATTCTGCGCTGTGTCAGGGATTATTTTGTGCAACTGCAGGGGCAGGGGATGGATGTGTCCTTCTATCACAGACTGCGGCATACGGGCTGGCTGCGGCATCTCGTTGTGCGCAGGGCGGCGAAGACAGGGGAGATTCTGGTGGCGTTAGTGACCACGGGGCAGACGCCCGGACGGACTGCGGCAGAGCGGGAGATTCTTGCCGGATTTACCGAGAGATTGCTTGCGCTGTCTCTCGACGGTACTGTTGTGGGCATTCTGCATGTGAGAAACGACTCTGCGGCAGATGTGGTGCAAAGTGACGAGACTACGATTTTGTACGGACGGGATTACTTTTATGAGGAACTTCTGGGGCTGCGCTTTAAAATTTCCCTGTTTTCCTTTTTCCAGACCAACAGCCTCGGAGCGGAGCTGCTCTACAGCACAGCGAGGGAATATATTTCCGGCTGCATATCGGCTTCGGATAAGGCGAAAGATGAGGCCGGACAGAAGACAGCGGGCAAAACCGTGTATGATCTGTACAGTGGCACGGGTACGATTGCACAGTTGATGGCGCCTGTGGCTAAGAAAGTGATCGGTGTGGAGATCGTGGAGGAAGCCGTAGAGGCGGCGAAGAGGAATGCGGAACTAAACGGTTTACATAACTGCAATTTCGTCGCCGGGGATGTGCTGAAGGTGCTGGACGGGATCGAGGAGAAGCCGGATGTCATTATTCTTGATCCGCCCAGGGACGGCGTACATCCGAAAGCGCTCTCAAAGATCATAGATTACGGTGTAGAGCATATTTTGTATATTTCCTGCAAGGCGAGCAGTCTGGCAAGGGATCTGGAAGTCTTTCTTGCGAGAGGCTATGCGGCAGTGAAGTGTGTGGCGATCGACCAGTTCCCGTGGACAGCGGGGGTGGAAGTGATGGTAAAGCTGGAGCTTGTGAAAAGATGAAGAAACCGGGATCCTTAATGGGAAAGCATCCGGCAGTGGTTTTGCGTAGAAATTATATTTGCAACGCGCCCCGATTTACAGTAAGATAAAGAGGTGGACACTAGGGGGTAACAGCGTGTTAAACATTTTACGTCGTTCCCCGGCACAGCAGGAGCCTCAGGGCAGGGCGGCCGGGAGAAGCTACGGCCCCGGAAAACGGGATGCACTCACGGGTGCAGTGAATCGAAGCACCTTTCAGAAGATGGTGGAGGAAACATTGGCAGGCGGGCATGGGCAGGGCTGCCTTCTTTTGGTGGATGTGGACCACATGCAGGAAGTCAACGAGAACTTTGGCAGGGAGATGGGAGACAAGGTGCTGCAGACCGTCTATGCCATGCTGCGGGAGCATTTCAGGGAAGGGGACGGCATAGGACGCCTTTCCGAGGATACCTTCGGTATCTGGATCGAGGGGCTTTCGGCTGATCAGGTGAGCGGGATCCGCAGGCGGATTGCCGTTGTGAACGACAGGCTGCTGCACGGGGGTCAGGATTTGCCAACCGTTACGCTGAGTGCGGGAGCGGCATTGGGGGAATCCGGCGAGAGCTATAAGGAGATGTACCGGCAGGCGCAGAAGGTGTTGACCCGGGTGAAAGAGGGCGGCCGCTGCGGCTGTGAAATATATACAACATAAGAAAGTGGGAGGAAAATATGGGCGGCTTTTTTGGAGTGGCATCGAAGGAGAACTGTATTTTTGATTTGTTTTTTGGGACGGATTATCATTCCCATCTGGGAACCAGACGGGCAGGCATGGCGCTTTATGATGAGGAGGCCGGATTCAACCGCGCGATCCACAACATAGAGAATACGCCGTTTCGCACCAAATTTGACAAGGACGTAAACAAGATGTACGGGACGCTGGGGATCGGCTGTATCTCGGACTATGAGCCGCAGCCGCTGATTATCCGTTCCCATCACGGCACCTACGCGATCACCACGGTAGGCAGGATCAATAACAAAGATGAGATCGTGAAGGAAATTTTTCATAACGGCAAGGGACATTTTCTGGAGATGAGCGGCGGTGATATCAATGCCACGGAGCTGGTGGCGGCGGTGATTAACCAGCGTGACAACCTGATCGAGGGCATCCGGTACGCGCAGGAGTTGATTGACGGTTCCATGACCATTCTGATTATGACCCCGAAGGGGATTTACGCGGCCAGGGACCGTATGGGACGCACACCTGTCACCATCGGCAGAAAGGACGATGCTTTTTGTATATCCTTTGAGAGTTTTGCCTACTTGAACCTGGGCTATGTGCCGGAGCGCGAACTCGGCCCCGGCGAGGTGGTGATCGTGACGGCGGAGGGCGTGCGTACCCTCGCGGCACCGGGGAAGGACATGAAAATCTGCACCTTCTTATGGATTTATTATGGCTATCCCTCTTCATCCTATGAGGGGATCAGCGTGGAAGAGATGCGTTATCACTGCGGGGCGATGTTGGCGAAGCGGGATGATGCGAAGCCGGATATCGTGGCAGGTGTGCCGGATTCCGGGACGGCCCATGCTATCGGTTACGCCAATGAATCGGGCATTCCTTTTTCCAGGCCGTTTATCAAGTATACGCCCACATGGCCCCGCTCCTTTATGCCGACAATCCAGAGCAAGAGGAATCTGATTGCGAAGATGAAGCTGATACCTGTACATGATCTGATTAAGGGCAGAAGCCTGCTTCTGATCGACGACTCCATCGTGCGCGGCACGCAGCTTCGGGAGACCACGGAGTTCCTTTATCAGAGCGGCGCGAAGGAGGTACATATCCGACCGGCTTGTCCGCCTCTGCTTTACGGCTGTAAATATCTGAACTTTTCCCGCTCCACTTCGGAGATGGAGCTGATTGCCCGCCGGGTAATCCAGGAGCTGGAGGGAGAGAACAAATATCCGAATCTGGCGGTCTATGCGGATCCCGACAGCACAGAGTACGGACAGATGCTGGAAAAGATCCGGGAAAAGCTGAACTTCACCACACTGCGGTATCACCGCCTGGATGACATGATCGCTTCGGTCGGCATGGATAAATGCAAGCTGTGCACTTACTGCTGGGATGGACGTGAATAGCAGCGTGAGAAGAACTTCTAGCCACTCACAGCAAAGGCTGTTTCGTGGAGAAGTACTAAGTCTCACGCGGGAGAATGCCTGAAATGCGGCATTCTCCGTGCAGATTTTACATGAAAGGATTGACATACATATATGATTTTCAAGTGTAGAAACTGCGGCGGCAACACGGTGTATTCGCCGGAAAAGGGCGGGATGTACTGTCCCCATTGTGAGAGCACGGGCAGTGAGGAAAAAATAGGGGACAGCTCCCTTGTGCAATGCGTGAACTGCGGCGCACCCATACAGATCACACAATATACGTCGGCGTGCAGATGTGAGCACTGCGGTAATTATCTGATTTTTAACGAGCGGGTGGAAAACGTTTTTGAGCCGAAGCTCATTCTGCCTTTCCGCATAGGAAAGGAAGGGGCGGCCGCCGCTATGGAGAAGGAATTTTCGAGACGGCTTTTTGCGCCCGCCGATTTCCTGTCTGCGAAGAGTCTGGAGAAGATGGAAGGCGTTTATGTACCTTTCTGGCTCTATGACTATGACGCAGACTATGATTTCGCGGGGGAAGGCACCCGGGTCAGAACCTGGCGCAGCGGTGATACAGAATATACGGAAACCTCCTATTTTGAGGTGGTCCGGCGGATGGATGTGGATTTTGACAGGATTCCCGTGGACGCCTCCATCGCTATGGATGACAGCGTTATGGATCTGATGGAGCCTTATGATTACCGGGCGCTGGCGGACTTTGCGCCGCAGTACATGTCCGGCTTTTTCGGGGAAGTCTATAACCAGAAGGCGGAGGAACTGGACGAAAGGGCCCAGGCAAAGGCGAGACAGGCATCGGAAGAGCTTCTTCAGGGATCCCTGACCGGCTACACCACGGTGCGCCCATACCGAAAAAACCTGCATCTGACCAGGGAGGGCTTCTGCTATGCGCTGATGCCTGTCTGGCAGTATGCTTACCGCTACAGGGATAAGTCTTATCTGTACCATGTGAACGGACAGACCGGGAAAGTGATCGGCGTAACGCCTGTTTCCAGGGGGAAGGTACTGGCCTACGGGGCTTCGGTGTTTGCGGCGGTGACGGCGCTGTGCTATATGGCAGTTCATGTGCTGGAGATTTTATAGGAGAGAAGGGCGGAAGCTTTGAGACAATATTTTCGTTATTTTAAGTGGCTCTACATCGTTCTGGCGGCCATTGCGGCTCTGACTGTGGTGCTTCACGTGGGGCACTGGATGCTGGCTAAGACCATGAATTATCAGCGGACAAATACAGAGTGTATTACTGATGAGCGGGTTTTTGACGGAGCAGGTGTGCTGAATGACAAGGAGGAAGAAAAACTTCGCAGACTGATTGCGAAGCGTGAAAGACAGACGGGCTGTGATATCGTGCTTGTCACACTCAATGAGCCTTTGGAGGCGTACGCCAGGGAGATTGAGCCGGGAGTGAGATCGGAGGAGTTCGTGCGGGTGTACGCGGAACAGCGTTGGGAAAATGACGGTTTCGGTTATGACAGGCCGGACGGCGACGGCGTGATACTGGTGGACAACTGGTCGAGGGCGGACGATGGCAGCATACATACATGGCTGTGCACCACCGGCCGGGCGAGGGACGTCTACTATGAGGAGGACATCGACCACCTGCTGGACAATGTATACCGCTATGTGGAAAAGAATCCGTACCGCGCGTACAAGACCTATGTGAATGACTTTTACCACGATATGCTGGGCTGGAAAGTATTTCACATGTATGTGCCGGGCTATGTGCCCTGGCTGGCAGGAATAATAGCGGCTGTTATTTTTTGTGTGGCAAACTGGCGTTCCAAAGAGGGGAAAAAGACGACAACGGCAACCACTTATGTGGCGGGCAGGGAACCTGTTTTCCGGGTGTCACAGGACAGATTTTTGAGAAAGATGGTGACCAGACGGAAGATCCAGACGAGCAGCGGCGGCGGAGGCGGCGGCAGAAGCCACGGCGGTGGAGGCGGCCATCACGGCGGCGGGGGACACAGCCGGTAACCGTGTGAGACGAACTTCTAAAGACATCCGGCCATAGGACGCAGCGCCAAGAAGTTCGTCTCACACCAGAGAATGCCCGGATCCGGGCATTCTCCGCGCAGATTTAAGTATAAACAAAAGAAAGGCGGGTGCAAAAGCACTCGCCTTTCATAATGTCATATAATAAGAAAATACCGTCCGCTTTTTACGCCATCTTGTTTACGGCAAGAGTCATACGGGAAACCTTTCTGGCAGAGGTATTTTTGTGGTACACGCCCTTTTTGGTTGCCTTGTCGATTGCGGAAGTAGCGGCAAGCAGTGCGCTCTGCGCAGCAGCCTTGTCCTTCGCATCGATGGCAGCATATACCTTCTTGATTGCTGTCTTAACGCCGGACTTGATGGACTTGTTTCTGTCCGCCTTGGTTTTGTTTACCAGAATTCTCTTTTTTGCAGATTTGATATTAGCCATAACATCCTCCATTTCAAAATATTTACTCTTTATTTTCTTATAGGGACGTGTCTCATTAAAGACGGACACGGACGTTTTAATGGAAACACACGCATATTATTTTAGATTATGGAAATGGGGATGTCAATACATATTTTGTTTATTTTTGCAAAAAATAGAAAACAAAATGGGCAGGCGGAAGAATGGCGCATAAAATATATTATACGCCGCTGCTTGCGGGTTGTGGAAAGGAATGGATATCGCTATGGATAGCTGGTCAAATGTCAGGACGGACTTGGCGTTGGAAGCCAGAGAAAGTATTGGAGAAGAAGAGTCCGGGCTTCATGGAGTGATCGTGGACGAATATTATGATGAGGAGTGCGACGTGCATATCACCCGGGTGGTTATAGAGACGAAAAACGGAGCCAAGGCGCTTGGGAAACCTATGGGAACCTATATTACGCTGGAGGCGCCGGCCATGACGGAGCCGGAGGAGGATTATCATCAGGAGATATCCCGTATTCTGGCGGAACAGCTTCGGGGGATTCTGCCGAATCCGGATCAGGAGCAGTCGATTCTCGTAGTGGGACTGGGCAACCGGGAAGTGACGGCAGATTCCCTTGGACCGAATGTGGTCGACAATCTTTTTGTCAACAGGCACATTATTCTGGAGTATGGCAAGGTGGCTTACAATCGGACGAAGATGCATCTGGTGAGCAGCCTGGCACCCGGCGTTATGGCGAAGACAGGTATGGAGTCTGCGGAGATCATCAAAGGCGTGATCGGGGAGACGAAGCCGGATCTGGTCATTGCGATAGACGCACTGGCCGCCCGCTCCACCAAACGCCTGAACAGGACGATCCAGATTACAAACACGGGCATTCATCCCGGTTCCGGGGTGGGCAACCACAGAAACGCCATTACGGAGGAAACGCTGCATATTCCGGTGCTGGCCCTGGGGGTGCCCACTGTGGTGGATGCGGCCACGATCGTGGGGGATGCCATGGGAGAGCGGCCTGCCACATTGAAGGAGCTGAACAATATGTATGTGACCACAAAAGATGTGGACCAGCAGATCCGCCAGATCAGTCATATTATCTGTGATGGGATTAACAGCGCTTTGAATCTCTGACAAGAAGTGGTGGTATGAAGTCCTATTCGAGGTGCATATATCTTTAGTATGTACATGAACAGAAAGTGGTTGAAACTTATTTTAATAGCGTTTGTTATCATAACTCTCGGGTTCGGATGTGTGGAGCTTTTTAGGGAGAGGGAAAAAAAGACGGAAGCTTCCGCCCTTCATGGGATGGTGGAAGAATTGGTGATGGAGCCTTATCTGCCCGGTATCCAAAGTATGAGCGAGACTGACCATCATGTCTCGGGTGACGGTTTCTTTCGCAAAGCGCTGCTGTTTCCCTACACAGGCCTGCTCTATACGCTGGAGAACGGGGAGGATGATGTGACGGAGAGCGATTATGCCAGACTTCTTCTGACAGAGGGAAGCGACGAGGATCACAAGGGGCTGCCGGAGGAGGCGCTGGAGTACGGTGATGATGCCATGCATCTGGAAAAAAATATGGAATCGGCGCTTTTAAAAGAAAACGAGCGCTATTTATCTGAAGAAGAGCAGAAAGAAGAAAAGGAGACGGAAGAGGAAGCGGAGGTGGACGATATGCCCGAAGAGGAGTCGTTTGCCTGTGCGGAGGAGAAAAGCTACCGCTACCAGTGGGAAGAATTGTCTTCCTACGAGTCGCTGATTAAGGCGTTTTATGCAGTGGACAGCACGACTGCGGCCGGGGAGCAGCTTTTGCAGGCGGATGCGCTTAGGGATAAGGATATGCGCATACAGGGAAGTGCGGATGCGCCGCAGATCCTGATTTACCACACCCATTCCAAGGAGAGCTTTGTGGATTCTGTACCGGGTGACGAAAACAGCGGGATTCTGGGAGCGGGGGAATATCTGGCCAGTCTGTTGCGGGAACGCTATGGCTACAATGTGATTCATGACACAGGGTGTTACGATGAGGACAGGTCATATGCCTACAACAATTCCCTGCCTGCCATTGAGACAATTTTACGGGAAAACCCGTCCATCGAGGCGGTGATCGACCTGCATCGGGATGAGATGCCGGAGGACAGGCGTCTCGTCATGGATCTGCAGGGCCGCCCGACGGCACAGTTTATGTTCTTTAACGGGCTGTGCCGCACCAGGAAGGGGGCGATTGCACAGTTGGAAAATCCCTATCTGGAGGACAATCTGGCATTGTCTTTCCAGATGCAGACGGCATGCAACGAGTATTACCCGGGGATTGCCCGCAGGATCTATCTGAAGGCATACCGTTACAATATGCACCTTTGTCCAAAATCCCTGCTGATTGAACTGGGCGCACAGAACAATACGGAGGAGGAAATACATAATGCCTGTGAGCCGTTAGCACATGTACTGGATCTTGTTTTTAGCGGCAGCGAGCCGGAGCGGGGGGATGCGTCAACGGCGGATACGCCGGAGGGCGATTGATGTGGACATCCTACAGACAATTTGGTATACTTGCGTGGGAAGAACTTCTATATGGCTGTGGCGTTCTCCGAAACGACGAAAGGTAACAGAGGGTGTACAATGGATCAGAGTAAAATCAGAAATTTTTGTATCGTTGCCCACATAGATCACGGTAAGTCCACGCTGGCGGATCGGATCATCGAGCAGACCGGGCTTCTGACAAGCCGTGAGATGCAGGCACAGATACTGGACAATATGGAATTGGAGCGGGAGCGGGGTATTACGATCAAGGCCCAGACCGTGCGCATCGTCTATCAGGCGAAGGATGGAAATGAGTATATTTTCAACCTGATAGACACGCCGGGCCATGTGGATTTTAACTATGAGGTGAGCCGTTCCCTGGCAGCCTGCGACGGGGCGATCCTTGTGGTGGATGCAGCCCAGGGCATTGAGGCGCAGACACTTGCAAATGTCTATCTGGCGCTGGATCACGATCTGGACGTGTTTCCGGTTATTAATAAGATCGACCTTCCAAGCGCCGATCCGGAGCGGGTAAAGAATGAGATTGAAGATGTGATCGGCATAGAGGCGCAGGATGCACCGCTTATTTCCGCGAAGAACGGTATCGGCATCGGGGAAGTGCTGGAGGCCATCGTGGAGAAAATTCCTGCTCCCGGCGGCAGCCCGGACAATCCGCTGCAGGCACTGATCTTTGACTCCGTCTACGATTCTTACAAGGGTGTGATCGTGTTCTGCCGCATCAAGGAGGGCAGGGTCAGAAAAGGCACGAAGATTAAAATGATGGCCACGGGTGCCACTGCAGAGGTGGTGGAGGCAGGCTATTTCGGCGCGGGACAGTTTATTCCCTGCGACGAGCTGACGGCGGGAATGGTGGGATATCTCACTGCTTCTATCAAGAATGTGAAAGATACCGCAGTGGGCGATACGGTCACGGATGTGGACAATCCCTGTGCAGAGCCGCTTCCGGGTTATAAGAAGGTCAATTCTATGGTCTACTGCGGCATGTATCCGGCAGACGGCGCAAAATACCCGGATCTGCGGGACGCGCTGGAAAAGCTGAAGCTAAATGACGCTTCCTTAAACTACGAGCCGGAGACTTCCATTGCGCTGGGGTTCGGCTTCCGCTGCGGTTTTCTTGGGCTGCTGCATCTGGAGATCATACAGGAGCGGCTGGAGAGAGAGTACAACCTGGATCTGGTGACCACCGCGCCGGGGGTTATTTACAGAGTATATAAGACAAACGGGGAGATGATCGAACTGACCAATCCCTCCAATCTGCCAGACCCTTCCGAGATAGACTACATGGAGGAACCGGTGGTCAGCGCGGAAATCATGGTGACCACGGAGTTTATCGGCCCGATCATGCAGCTATGTCAGGAGCGCAGAGGCCGTTACATCAGCACCGAGTACATTGAGGCGTCGCGCGCGCTCTTAAAATATGACCTGCCCTTAAACGAGATTATCTATGACTTTTTCGATGCGCTGAAATCCCGTTCCAGAGGCTACGCCTCCTTTGATTATGAGTTAAAGGGGTATGAACAGTCGAAGCTGGTGAAGCTGGATATTCTGATCAACCATGACGAGGTGGACGCACTCTCCTTCATCGTCCATGCGGACAGCGCCTACGAGCGGGGCAGGAGAATGTGCGAGAAACTGAAAGATGAGATACCGAGACACCTTTTTGAGATTCCCATTCAGGCGGCGGTGGGCGGCAAGATCATCGCCAGGGAGACCGTCCGGGCTATGAGAAAAGATGTCCTTGCCAAGTGCTACGGAGGAGACATCACCAGAAAGAAGAAACTGCTCGAAAAGCAGAAAGAGGGAAAGAAGCGCATGCGACAGGTTGGCAATGTGGAAATTCCCCAGAGCGCGTTTATGAGCGTACTGAAGCTGGATGACAACTAGGAAACAGAACGAACGGCGGCCAGCCGGTCTGTGGCCCGCCAGGCAGACAGGGGACACTATGAGAGAACTGAGTATCTATATTCACATTCCGTTCTGCGTCAGAAAATGTTTATACTGCGACTTTCTTTCCGGTCCGGCTTCCGAGGGGGAGATAGAGAGTTATGTAAACCTGTTGCTGCGGGAAATAAGAGAACAATCAATATTTTATGGAGATCACAGGGTGGTCTCCATCTTTATGGGCGGAGGTACGCCATCCCTCCTTCCGGCCAAGGAAACAGGGCGGATTCTGGAGCGGATCAGGGACGGATTTTCCCTGGCGGAGGATGTGGAGATAACCATAGAATGCAATCCTGGCACGGTGACTGCGCAGAAACTAAAAAATTACATAACATATGGTATTAATCGTCTCAGCATCGGGCTGCAGTCCACGGAGGATGAGGAGCTTGCCCGTATCGGCAGAATCCACAGTTACCGTGATTTTCAGCAGACGTATGCGGCGGCGCGGGAGGCCGGATTCCGCAATATAAACATCGACCTGATGGCGGGACTGCCGGGACAAAGCCTGGCATCGTACAGAAAAACGCTGGAGCGCGTGGCTGCGCTTTCACCGGAACATATTTCTGCGTACAGTCTGATTCTGGAGGAGGGTACTCCACTTTATGTAAACCAAAGGGAGTATACGTTTCCCGATGAGGAAGAGGATCGGGAGATGTATGAACTGACGGGACGGTATCTGGGAGAAGCCGGATTTCACCGTTACGAGATATCCAATTATGCGAGAGAGGGATGGGAATGCCGCCACAATAAGGTGTACTGGCGCAGGGGGGACTATGTGGGCTTCGGTCTGGGGGCATCCTCGATGGTGAACAATGTCAGGTGGAAAAACCCGGACGAGCATATGCCCTATACAGACTGCGTGGAAAAAATGGGGGATGGTGGTTGTGACGGGAGGACTTTTGAGTCCGGCAGCGCGCCCTATATCACGCGTCTTAAGGAAAAGTCCTATGTAGAAATGCTGCGAAGAACAGGACGCTGTGAGGTGCAGGTACTCGACTCAGAGGAGCAGATGGAAGAGTTTATGTTTCTGGGGCTTCGACTGACGGAGGGCGTGGACCAGGAGGAATTTCGGAGGAATTTCGGAAAAACGGTGGAGGATATTTACGGAAAACAGATCAGATCTTTTTTGGAGAAGGGACTTCTGGAGCGGGAGGGGAAGCGGCTTAGGCTTACCCCGCGGGGGATTGACGTGAGCAATGTGGTGTTTGCGGCGTTTCTCTTTTGAGTGGGATGAGGAATGCGGCAAGGGCTTGGAACGGTATTGTATTTCCCCTGTTATCCTTGTATAATATAATGTAAGAAGCCTAATTGTAATTGGGACAGATGGAAAGGCACTTGGAAAGCCGCCGGGTCATAGAATAGAGTAAATGGACTTTGGAGGCTCCTATTGAAAACATTCAGTCAGCCACTTTCTGCGAAGGATGAGGCCGTCTATCTGGGAAGGCTTAAAACAGGAAGCGAAAGAGAGCGCTGGGAGGCCAAAGGGATTTTGGTGGAGCGGAATTTACGTCTGGTGGCGCACATCGCCAAAAAGTACCAGAACGTGGACGAGGACATGGAAGATCTGATATCCATCGGTACCATTGGATTGATTAAGGCGATAGATTCCTTTGATGCGGGAAAAGGAAAGCTGAGCACTTATGCATCGCGCTGTATTGACAATGAGCTGCTGATGCTTCTTCGGGCGAAGAAAAAGACTTCCCGGGAAGTTTCGCTGTACGAACCCATTGGTACGGACAGGGAAGGCAACGAGATCAGTCTGCTTGACGTGATCGAACAGGATCAGGTGGATGTGATTGACAGAATGGAAGTGGAGGATAAACTGCACAGGCTCAAAGGCTTGATTACAGACAGACTCTCGGACAGGGAGCAGGAGATTATCCTGATGCGCTATGGTCTTTTGAGCGGGCAGGAAATCACCCAGAGGGAGATCGGCCACAGGCTTGGCATTTCCAGAAGCTATGTATCGAGAATCGAGAAGAGGGCACTGGAGAAGTTGAAGCAAGGGTACGAAGCCTTCGGTATGTAATCGTCGGAGAGGAAGTCAGGCAGGGAGTGTTTAAGTACGGGCTTTTTAAATGACAGAATGGAGGAATGGGACAATGCGTTTTATAAAGAGCGAGGATTTAAAAACGGGAATGAGACTGGCACGTCCTATCTACAATAAAAACGGTGTTCTGCTTTATGAGAGGAATTCCAAACTGACGGTACAGGGAATCAACAGTGTGAAAAATTTCGGGCTGCTGGGGATTTTTATTCTGGAGCCTGCAGAGCCCGTGCCGCCCATGACAAGGGCGGACGCGGAGTTTGAGCGTTTCCAGACGATGTGCGTGTTTTCCATCCGTGAGGAGTTGGATGTAATTGCGGAAACAGGCCGGACCCAGCGGGCCCAGATGATTGCCTCCAATATTATCAAAAATTACGGACATATGGATGCCAGGATCAACTTCCTGCAGAATCTGAGGAGCAAGGAGGACTACATATATAAACATTCCCTGAATGTGGCAATTCTCTGCGCAATGATGACACATGTTATGAATATGAAGGTGGAGGAGCAGATGGAGACGGTGCAGGCAGCGCTCGTCCATGATATCGGAAAGATCATGCGTTTTCAGGACGAAGCCGCTGCCGGAGGTGCTTTGATTGATATGACGACGGAAATCCGGGAGGAGAGGGGACACGCTCTTCTTGAAGAAGCTTTTTCCACGAAGCCCAACGTCAAACGGATTTGTTCTCAGGCCTATAAGATGCTGGCAAGCATGAAAACGGGAGAGGACATCTCCTCGATCCGGCTTGTGAACGGGGCGCGGGTGCTGGCGGTAGCGGAAACCTACGACAGGATGACTGCCATGAAAATGGATGAGGAGCCGGCTTCCGAGGTGGAAGCGCTGAAATTTCTTCTGGATCATCCTAAAGTATACCACAGCAAAGTGGTGGATGCGCTGATTAAGTCCGTCAATATTCTGGTGCCCGGGGTCAGCGTGGAACTGAATACCGGGGAGAAGGCGCTTGTTCTTGCAGCGAACGAGGCGGACATCCTGCGGCCCATGATCCTGATGTTCCAGGATAACAGCGTGATTGATCTGGCGGATACAGATCTGTATGAGGATCTGGAGATCAAGGATATTATGAGGACGTTGGACAACCGCCATGTGATGAATATGGATCTGTTGAAGAAGAACGGGATAGAAGTAGAAGAGGAGGAGTATGTGGAGATTCCAATTATCTAAAGATACATAAATGGCAGGAGGGGGAAGAGGAAGATGCCGACGATACAGGAGATTATGCAGACGGCGAACAGAGCCGGCGCGTCAGATGTACATATCACGGTGGGGATACCGCCCAAGATGCGGGTCAACGGAAATCTGATAGCGATGGAATATCCGAGGATGATGCCGCAGGACACGCTGACGGTAGCCTATTCTATCATGAGTGATGTGCAGCGGGAGCGTTTTGAGGAGAGGGGCGAGTACGATATGTCCTTCTCGATCCCGGAGCTGGGAAGATACCGTGTCAATGTTTACAAGCAGAGAGGTTCGGCAGCTCTGGCGCTGCGTCTGGTGGGCACGCAGGTTCCGGCCCCGGAGAAACTGGGCGTGCCGGAGTCTGTTATCAACCTTTATGAGCGCAAACGTGGACTGATCCTGGTGACAGGCCCTACGGGAAGCGGTAAGTCCACCACGCTGGCGGCCATCATTGACAAGATCAACAACAACCGGGACGCTCATGTGATTACGCTGGAAGATCCGATCGAGTATCTGCACCAGCATAAAATGGCGATGGTAAACCAGAGAGAGATCGGGCTGGATTCCCAGAGCTATGCCAATGCCCTGAGGGCAGCGCTCCGTGAAGACCCGGACGTCATTCTGGTCGGCGAGATGCGTGATTTCGAGACGATAAGTGTCGCGATTACGGCAGCGGAGACTGGGCACCTTGTACTTTCCACCCTGCACACCATCGGCGCGGCCAGTACTGTGGACCGTGTGATCGATGTATTTCCGCCTCATCAGCAGCAGCAGATCCGTGTGCAGCTTGCGAACGTTCTGGAGGCAGTGATTTCCCAGCAGCTCATTCCGACATTGGACGGGCACGGGCGCGTGGCTGCCTTTGAGGTGATGCACGCCAACCATGCGGTCAGAAATCTGATCCGCGAGGGAAAATCCCATCAGCTTGCGTCTGTCATGCAGACCAACCGCAAGATGGGGATGATTACTATGGATGACGCGATTATACAGTTGTTTTACGAGGGAAAGATCGACAGGGAAATGGCGGTACAGTTCGCCCAGGATCCCGACGGGATGCAGAATAAGGTAATGTAAACACTGCTGTGTGAACGGTCTGGCAGGGAGGCAATGATGGACTTTAAAAGAAAAAAATTACGTCTTGGAGACGTGCTTGTACAAAACGGTGTTATTACGGAGGAAGATCTGCAGAGGGGGCTGGAGCGTCAGAAGGGCAGTGGGCGTAAACTGGGTGAGACACTGGTGGATGAAGGCATAACTACCGAGGAGAATATCGCAAGGGCGCTGAGTAAACAGTTCCACTACGATATGGTGGATCTGCAGAACACAGTCATTCCGCAGGAAATTTTGGATCTCGTGCCGGCGAGCGTTTTGAAGAAACACCGGGCGATTCCTTTCGAATATTCGCCGGATAACATGAATGTGCTCCGGGTGGCCATGTCTGATCCGATGGATATTGCGGCGATGGATGATATCAACATCATCACGAACCTGCAGGTAGAGCCGGTGGTTGCCACCATGGGCAGCGTAATGCTGGCAATAGATCATTATTACGGGCAGGCGGAAGTAAATTCTGCGCTGGAGGAGTACACCAGGGAAAAAGAAAGCCAGATGATTGAGCAGGAGGATATGTACAGTGAGGATGTCAACAATTCCCCCATTGTGCAGCTTGTCAAAGGCATGATTGACCAGGCGGTCAGGCAGCGCGCCTCCGATATCCATATCGAACCGATGGAGAAGCAGGTGCGGATCCGCTACCGTATCGACGGCGCCCTCTATGAGAAATCCGTTTACAGCATAAGACTCCTGCCCGCGATTGTGGCGCGTATCAAGATCATCGGCGGCATGGACATCTCCGAGAAGAGAAAGCCGCAGGATGGCCGTATCACCCAGATTGTGGACAGAAAGGAGTTTGATATCCGTGTTTCCATTCTGCCGACAGTCTACGGGGAAAAGATCGTAATGCGTCTTACCTCCAAGAATGCTCTGACAAGGGAGAAGAGCCAGCTTGGTCTGAAATCGGACGAACTGAAAAAGTTTGACCATATTCTGAAGAATCCCCACGGGATCCTGCTGGTGACGGGCCCCACAGGAAGCGGTAAGTCCACCACCCTGTACACTGCTCTGAGCGAGCTGAATAAGGAGGATGTGAATATCATCACAGTCGAGGACCCGGTGGAGGCGAATATTGAAGGCATCAACCAGGTGCAGGTCAACAACAAGGCGAATCTGACCTTTGCGTCCGCCCTGCGCTCCATTCTGCGTCAGGACCCGGACATCATTATGATCGGTGAGATCCGTGACCAGGAGACTGCCTCGATCGCCGTCCAGGCGTCTATCACAGGCCACCTGGTGGTTTCGACCCTGCATACCAACTCTGCCGCCAGCACCATCACCCGTCTGGCGGATATGGGGATTGAACCGTATCTGATTGCAGACTCCACGATCGGCGTCATCGCCCAGAGACTGGTGCGCAGGCTCTGCCCTGAGTGCAAGCGTCAGAAAAAGGCGGATGCGGAGGAGCTGGAGCTTTTACAGATGGAGCCGGATGCGGATGTGACGATCTATGAGCCTTGTGGATGTCCGAGATGTGACGGTGCCGGATTTAGAGGCCGTATTGGTGTCTATGAGATCATGGAGGTGACCCAGTCCTTAAAGTCTATTATCAGCAAAAACGGTTCTGCGGAGGATATCAAGAAAAAGGCGCTGGAGGAGGGGATGAGTACCCTGCGCATGAGCGCCACCAGGTATGTGCTGGAGGGAATCACCTCTGTACAGGAAATGATGCGTGTATCCTTTGATCTGTAGGCGGCGGGCAGTTCAAAAATAAAAAACAATTGATATTCTAAATAACGTTAATAAATAGAGAGAAAAAAGCTTGACAAAGCTTCGCGAAAGCGATATTCTAATAACAAATCAGCCGGTTATCATGGCATATGAGGCCGGCTGTCTCTATAGGCGGGAATCATACCCCCGCATCAGGTATTCTGGCAGAATCTGCCACAATTTCAAAGTTACTGGCAGAGTCTGCAGGACACAAAGAGAAGAAGGAAATGTCCCTGAGACTCTGCATATACAAGGGGAGACAGATGGGACAAAAGGATTTGGCGGCCAAGCAGTTTGAGCGAAGCCCGGAAGTGTTTGCAGATATTGTCAATGCGCTGATTTTCGAAGGAAAACAGGTGGTATTTCCGAAGGATTTGCAGCCGGCGCCGACGGAGTCTTTGTATCAGGCGGCAGACGGTGCGCTGCGCAGCCAGTACAATGACGTGAGTAAATATGAAATGAGTAATGGCAGGATTGCATTGCAGTATACATTGGAAAATCAGTCCGGGCCGGATTACAAAATTGTGCTTCGCAAAGCCGGATATGAGGGAGCGGTTTATCGGCAACAGTATGATGGGGATGAGGCATACCCGGTAATCACGTTGGTTTTGTATTGGGGAGATCGTGTGTGGAATACCGATGTGGATTTGTATCATTTTTTCCGTAAGAAAAGGATTCACGGTATGGTCAGAAAATATATAGATAATGTCAGAGTACATGTTTATCCGATGAAGAGACTGTCAGAACAGGTCAGACAGAGATTTCAAGGCGATATGAAAATCGTGGTGGACTATCTGGCGGAAGGAAAGAAATATGAGCCGACAGATCAGAAGATTGCGGATGTGGCTGGAACAATGCGTATGCTGCATGCGTTGACGGGAGATACATATTTTATAAATAATATGGAAAAGCTTGAGGCTGTTCAGAAGAGAGGAGGCAGAGTGACGATGTGTGAAGTGGTGGATAAATTTGTGCAGAGAGGAAGAGCGCAGGGAATAGAAGAAGGAATAAAAGAAGAAAAAAACCGCTGTGCGACTGCATTTGTGAGAGAAACCGTGATGCAGAAACAGTCTAGGGAATATATCATAGGCATATTACAGACCTGTTTCCAGTTAAAAGAGGAGGAGGCTGACAATCTGTACCGGGAAGGATATGAGAGGGAACATGGAAAAGAATTACCTGTTTTTACATTAAAAAGGAATGGATAGACCGTATCGCTTACTTGCATTCTCACAACAAAAGTGCTATCATTAATAGCAGACTTAGTAAATTAGTGCCGAATGAGAAAATCGGCGCTAGTATCTCTGGCATTAGATCAGGGGACGCAGGCAAACTCTTGCAGGATGATACCTGCACGAAAGTACATGGGGAAGTACGGGGGAAGAGCTATGGCAGTCTGGGGATATGTCGCGATCGATAAAGGTGGAAAGGAAATAAAAGGCAGTAAAGACGCTGATAACAAAGATCTTTTGCTTAGGGATCTGAAAAATCAGGGTCTTATTGTGTTGGAACTAAAAGAACAGAATGCTCTGACAAGGGATATCGATCTGGATATTGGCGGCAAACCTACGTCCCGGGATATGGCTGTGTTCTGCAGGCAGTTTGCCAGTATCACCAGAGCCGGCGTCACGATCATTGAGACCTTAAATATGCTGGCGGACTCCACGGAAAACAAAAAGATGAAGAAGGCCCTTTACGCCGTTCGCGCGGATGTGGAGAAGGGTGAAAGTTTTGCGGATTCCCTGTCGGGGCATCCGGGGGTGTTCCCGGAACTTCTGGTGCAGATGGCCAGGGCGGGCGAGGCGTCCGGCAGTCTGGACACGGCGATGGAGCGTATGGCGGTACAGTTTGAGAAATCAGCCAAGACGCAGGCGCTTGTGAAGAAGGCGATGATCTACCCGATCGTGGTGGCTTTGATTGCGGTGGTGGTTGTGATTGTTATGCTTGTATTTGTCATCCCGCGTTATATGGATATGTTTGAGCAGTTGGGGACGGAGCTTCCGGCGATCACGCTTGCGGTGGTGGGGCTTAGTAACTTTATCAAGAATAACTGGTACATACTTGTTCCGGCCATTGCGGGCATTGTATTTGCGCTCAAGGCTTATGCGAAGACTTATTCCGGCAGACATCTCTTCGGAAAGCTGCAGATGAAGATTCCGGCGGTGAAAAATCTGGTGGTAAAGTCGGCCAGCGCACAGATGGCCAGAACACTCAGCACCCTGCTGACGGCTGGTGTGCCGTTGATCGAGGCGGTGGATATCGTGTCGGACACCATGACGAATATCTGGTTCAAGGAGGCCCTGAAGGAGGCGGTTGAGCAGGTTATGATCGGTGTGCCCCTGTCCCAGCCGGTGCGGACATGCGGTCTGTTTCCGCCTATGGTGTACCATATGATGCGGATCGGCGAGGAGGCCGGTTCCACCGAGGAAATGCTCAATAAGCTGGCGGATTACTACGAGGAAGAGGTGGAGATGGCCGTGCAGTCTCTGATGGCGGCTATGGAGCCTATGATCATTATCGTGCTGGCCGGCATTGTCGGTTTCCTGATTGCGGCGGTCATGGCGCCTATGGTGACGATGTACTCGGCGCTGGATAATCTGTAAAACAGCTTAAATTGTAAGATGAGATATCACACGGACGCAGTAAATGGAATCCGCATATTTTGAATTAGGCGCGCTGGGTAGGGAACAGACGCGTTTAAGATAAATGCAACCCGAAAACAACCCCAATTTTCTATGATGAAAAGGAGAAGGAAACAATGAAGAAAGAGAACATGAACAACAAAGGTTTCTCCCTCGTCGAGCTGATCATCGTTATTGCCATCATGGCAATCCTGATCGTAGTGCTGGCGCCTCAGTATCTGAAGTATGTGGAGAAGAGTAGAGTTTCGTCTGACCAGGCGACTATCGTTGAGTACATCAATGCGATGCAGGTTCTTGCGGCAGACCCGGATGTTACATTGACTGCGCCTGCCGCCGGCGGTGTTAGTAGCTATACGTTAACAAGTGCAGCTTCTGCTACAGCAATCACAGTATCTAATGATCTTGCAGATTTGTTGGAAGATGAGGGAATGCTGGATGAGACAGCAGCTGCAGGCGCTGATTTACAGTCCACCGCATATACGGGCGCTAATTTACAGATTGTTTTAAGCTATGATAAAGATAAGAAAATCTGGAGCGTGGTAAATAATGGCGGTGATGTCGAGGTTTCTGGTAAGATTAAGGAGACGCCTTAAGAATTAAGCCAACCACAGAGTAACAAACCAAAACATAAACAATACGGCATAACCCCTCGCCTCCTATGCAAAAAAGCGAACTTAAAAAAACGCCTTTTTGCATAGGGGGGGGGGTAATACGTTACAGACAAATATCCCACAGAAGGAAACGATATGTTACCAGATCTCTTATTATATAGCATCATACTTCTCTTCGGCATCGTGATTGGCAGCTTTTTGAATGTCTGCATTTTCCGCATCCCGGAGAAAGAGGATATCGTTAAGACATCCTCCCACTGTATGAGCTGCGGCTATCATCTGAAATGGTACGATATGGTTCCGATATGCAGTTTCCTCGCCCTGCGGGGTAAATGCCGCAAATGCGGCGCAAAACTTTCTGTCCAGTATCCTCTGATTGAGGCGGCGAACGGAATCTTATACGTTTGTATCGTATGGACAGGCGGCCTCGGCATAGAATCCCTACTCTACTGTCTGATGGCTTCCGCGCTCCTTGTCTTGAGCGTGATCGATTTTAGGACATATGAGATTCCCTTTGGAATCAATCTTTTTATACTGGCACTGGGGCTGGTCCGGGCGGCGACGGACGCATCCAACATCCTTACCTACTTGATTGGCCTCTTTTCTGTCAGTATCGTGTTAGCAGTTCTGTACTATGCCACCGGCGGGAGAGCGATCGGCGGCGGCGATGTGAAACTGATGGCGGCCTGCGGGCTGCTGCTTGGCTGGAAATTAATTATACTGGCCTTTCTGCTTGGCTGTGTCCTTGGCGCAGTCATCCATGTGATCCGTATGAAAGTAAGCGGCGAGGGCCGCATGCTGGCTATGGGTCCTTATCTGTCTATGGGCGTCCTGATAGCGGCCCTGTGGGGGGAGAGCATGCTAAACTGGTATTTTTCGCGATTGCTATGAGCGCTGCGCAGACGTGCAGAAGGACGACGCGTGGGCTTGCCCGCAGCGGCGGAGGGCTGACCGGATGCATAGGGCGACAGCCCGCGAGCGAGGAAAAGCGAAGGTTTTTCGAGCAACGCAGCGCTGCGCAGACAGAAATTAATTTAGAAAAATCACCTGCACGGCATCACCGGCAGGTTTGTTGTCTCTTTATAGATATGCATTATTTGAACGAGAATACGATAGAGATAAATGGGTGAGGGAGGGAATGATACATGGCTGCCAGGGCGATTGCGATAGAGATCGGTTATTCGCTTACCAAAATCTGCGAAGTGGATTACAAGGCGAAAACACATAAGATATATAAAAGCTTTACAGTTCCAAACGGTGCGGAGGTCATCAGTGACGGTGCGCTGATGGTTTCTCCCGAGTATGTGGAAAACTTGCGGAGTGCGCTCTCGGCGAACCATGTAAAGGGTAAACAGGTGGTATTTACAATTACCTCCTCAAAGATTGCCAGCCGTGAGGTCACGATTCCCTATGTGAAAGAAAACAGGATTGCGGATGTGGTCAATGCCAATGCCACCGACTATTTCCCTGTCGACTTGAGCCAGTACCAGCTTGCATACACCATTCTGGGAACCATCGGGGAGACCAAAGGCGCCCAGCAGTATAAGCTGCTTGTGATGGCGGTGCCTACGGCGCTTCTGTCGGGGTACTACGAGCTGGCAAAGGCGCTGAAACTGGAAGTGGCGGCGATCGACTATGCCGGCAACAGTATTTTCCAGGTAGTGAAGGATGAGTGTGCGAAGGGCAGGCATATTGTTGTTAAGATAGACGAGAGATCTTCGCTCGTGATGGCAGTGGAAAATTCTGTGCTGTCATTTACAAGAAGCGTCTCCTACGGTGTGGAAGAGATTATGGACACGGTGATGAATACGCTCTGCTGGGGTGAGGTCAGTTCTGTGGAGCAGGCGATCCGTGTCCTTCAGAGAAACGAGTGTATTGTCCCGGAGGAGGACGCCGGAGATTCCGAGAGCGCGGAGGAGAACGCAAAATCCGCAAAGGACAGTGCGCTGGAGGATATGCGAGAGGCAGTGATACCACTGATAGGCGGCATCACGAGGGTTATTGACTATTACGCCTCCAGAAACTCAGGTGCAGGTATCGAGCGAATACTGATCACAGGCATGGGTGCGGATTTCAAGGGAATGGACGAGATGTTATCCCGCGAAACCAATATGCCCGTGGCGATCTTAAAGGAAGCGGCAGGATGGAACCTGATGCGCAACTTTAAGAACGAGTGTTTCAGTGAGTACATAGCCTGTGTAGGTGCGGCGGTAGCGCCTCTTGGTTTTAAACAGGAGCCGGAAAAACGGAGTAAGGGGAAAGCGAAGAAGGAAGCTGGAGAAGGGGGAACAAACTGGGCGCCGCTTGCATACACCGTGTTCGGAGTTGGTCTTGTGGCGGCTGCCGCGCTCGTGGCGGTGCCGATGATTGGTTACGCGAAACTGACGAAGACCAATATGGAGTTAAAAGCACAGGCGGGTAGTCTGGAAGACATTATCCCGATCTATAATGAATATGTTGAGGTGAAGGCAGAACATGCCATGGCGGACGCCATGTATGAGGCGACGGAGAGCAGGAACGAGAGCCTGGAAGAATTTCTGGGTGAGCTGGAAGATAAGCTGCCGGCCAATGTCAATGTGATCTCGTTTTCCAGCGATGCCTACGAGGTGTCCCTCAATATGCGGGTGCAGACGAAGGATGATGCCGGAGCGGCGGTGGAGCAGATGCGTACTTTCCAGTCTCTGATTCCAGAGAGGGTGACAGTGGCTTCCCTTGTGGAGGAGGAGAACGAGGAGAGCGGAGAGCGCGTGGTCAACTTTACCGTGACGGCGGCCTACCAGGATGTGGGATATATGTCGGAGGAAGAGCTGCCGGAGGAGACCGGGGCAGCGGCAGACAGTGTGACAGATGGCGCCAATGCGGACATGGCGGAATAGGAGGCGCGGGAGATGAAAGTATCAAAGAAAGATGTATTGCTGCTGCTCGGCTTGCTCGGAGTTCTCGCCGTTGTCAGCGCCTATATGCTGGTGTTCCAGCCGACGATGGAGAAGACGGAAGCGCTGAAGGAGGAGAATCTGCAGCTGGAGGCGCGGATCGCGGATTTGCAGTCAAAGAAGGATAATAAGGACAGCTACGAGAGCCAGACGGCGCAGATGCGCCGGGAGATCGATGAAATTTACCAGCTTTTCCCGGTGGATGTGCGGGAGGAGAATGCTGTTTACCTGGCGATCAATCAGGAACTGCTCTCACCGATGGAGGTGCAGTCGGTTACCATAGACGCCCTGCTGGAAGTTCCTTTTGTGGATGAGGTGCAGCAGGAGGAAATGCCGGATGCCACCTACGAGATTGATGAGGTGGAAGAGATTGAGGACGCTACGGGGGCACAGGAGGCGCCCACGCCCGAGGCAGGTGATACGCAGGGCGCGGCAGGCGTGAATCCCTATCATCTGATGAACCGCAAGACTACCATCAATTACGAGGTTTCTTACGAGGGTCTGAAGAGAAGCGTGAAAAACATCTGTATGCAGACAGACCGCATGGTTATCGATAACCTGTCTGTGGTCTATGACGAGCAGACAGGGCTTTTGAGAGGCACCACAACAGTGAACATGTTCTGCGTGCCTGATCAGGAGGGCAAAGAGTATGAGGAGCCCGACTTTGCCGGCGTGCTTCTCGGCACAGACAATATTTTCGGCACGAGAGTGATCCGCAGCGAGGGCAGTCTTCCCGATCTGGAGGACGGCGCGGAAGGCGGAGCGGACGAAGGACAGGAGTGACGGCGGAGAACGCGGAAGCAGAGCGGCTTTGGATAGGAACGCGAAAGGCGTGCATGGCAGACGGGGCAGAAGCGTGATAGCGTAAGACGGCATAAGGCTGCCGCAGGATGACAGGGGGACAATCGTTTGACGACAGCGGAAGACAGGCGAAAACAGAATACGGACGCCGGATTTTCTTTGGTGGAGCTGCTGATTGCGGTGGTCATTCTTGCCATCATTGTGATTCCGCTTATGAATCTTTTTCTCTCCTCCAACAGGCTCAATATCAAGTCCAGACAGACCCTGCGGGCCACCACGGCGGCGCAGGATATCATGGAGGGACTGAAGGCTTACGATATCGAGGAGCTAAAGACCCAGTTTGCGGATCCGTCCAGCGGATTCTATGTGATAGACAGCAGACTGATCAAGGGAAGCGTGGCGGAGGAACCCTCTCTTGAAGTGGATGCCGCAGGCAATCCCGCCCCTGGTCTCTATGTGTTCAGCATGCGTCGGGTTTCCATGCAGGGCAGCGAGTTTGACGCGAAGATAGAGGTGGACGGCAGAGGGTATATGACGGGTACGCTCACCCATGACAATGAATTTAACGATGCGGCGCTGGCGGACGCCAGAAGCATCGATAAGGAGAACGGCACCTTTGTAGAGACGGAAAAGATCAGACAGGCGGTGCTCAAGAGCGTCTTTAAGGACAGCGACATGGACACGGCCATAAGAGCCAGGCTGGGTGCGGCTGGTCTTACGGATGCACAGATTGACGATGAGATCGCTGCGGTCAGCTTTAAGAATGCAGCCACCTTCTTTGACCAGGTCAGCCGCACCATAGAGATTGAGCTGTCGGTCAGCGCGGAGGTGGACAAAGACGGACAGCCGAAGGCGGATATGAAGGTGACGCAGTTTTATGATTTTATCTATAAGGACGCGGCAGGTGCGGATGTGGTTGTGCACACGGCGGGAGATATGGGATCCGGGATCCTGGTGGACGGTATGTTCAGGGGCAGCGTGGCGAAGACGAAGGACGACAAGGTGAATGTGAACCTTTTCTATTACCCGCTCTACGGGGCGTCCAGCCCGGATAGGATTATCGTAAAGAACGGTTCGGGAGCCGGCTTAAATCTTCTGATCGCGAAGCAGAGGCACGAGAAGGACGATCCGTTGAATCCGGGAATGCCGGATCTGAGTGATCCTGAGTATCTGTCAGACCCGCAGCTGATGGCGGCGGAGCAGGCTTACAGGGCGGATGTCGAGATTCTGAATGCGCATGGAGGAGTACACGACAAAGATACCTTTTTCTTAAAGACCAATCTCGGTTTAAATCTGGTAGGCAAAAACTATCTGGCGGGCGCGCCCATAGAGATTCCGTCGCAGGTCACTGTGAACGGAACGAGTATGGATCTGAGCGGTTCCAGCGATATGAATCTTTTCACGCTGGACGGTGTGCGCAGTCCGATGGGCAGGCCGGCGGTGCCCGGTGAAGCCACAGAGCTGATCTACGATGTCACGGTCAGCATTTATGAAGGAGGGGCGGCCGCGAAAGGATTCCCCGACGATATGCGGATGGTCGTGATCGGGGGCAGCGCCACGAACTGACGGAAACTTCGCAGGCGGCAGAAAATGCCGGACAGCATCGGCGAGAATGGCGGAGAATGCCGGACAGCATCTGCGGGGATGGCAGGAAATGGCGGAAGCAGCGCATATAATGGGGTATGGATATGAAAAGAGCAGGCGGAAAAACAGCACAGCTTTGCAGGCTGATGAAAAAGAGGCGTGACGACAGGGGCTCCGCCATTGTCATCGTAATTATTGCGATGGCGATGATCGGGATTCTGGCTACTACCATGCTCTGGATGGCATACATGAACTATATGATAAAGGTGGCGGATATCCGCAATAAGAACAGCTTTTATACCGCAGAGGAAGTGGTGGAGCAGGTCATGTCGGGGCTGCGGCGTGAGTCTGCCGAGGCTGTGGGCATCGCCTACAGGGAGGTGCTCTCCAACTGGGATAATCTGGAGTCGGAGGCGGCCCGCTCCAACGTCTTTATGACCACTTATTTGGACACGCTGGTTGAAAAATTAAAAGATCCTTCGCTCGGTTCGTCCTACTACGACAGGACGAAACTGGAGGCTTATGTGGATGCCGGCATTTTTCAGAGGGGCACGCCTGCCGCCGGCGTTGATGAGGATGCCTGGGATCACGGCGGTCCGCTGAGCGAGCCTGCAGGCAGCGCGGTGATGGAGATTGTAAACAATAACAGCATTATATTAAAAAACGTCTATGTTTCCTGTACGGACAGCGATGACCGGGTGTCCATTGTGCAGACGGACATCTGTCTGGACGTGCCGAAGCTGATCTTTGAGAACAGCGGTTCTATCGATGCGCTCTACCAGTATACACTGATTGGCAATGAGGGAATCGACGTGCAGGTGCCGGGTATCGTCAAGACCGAGGGCAGTGTCTACGCGGGTACGGATGCGAAAGGCAAAGGCGGTTTCCAGATCGGAAAAGACACGGTGGTGGCCACGAAAATGACAATGGAAGATTCCCTGCGTGTGATTTCCAAGGGCGATATCAAAGTGGATCCGGCCTCCAGTCTGCTGGTACGGGATGTGCTCGGGCAGGATAACCGTGTGTACGCGAAAAATATCAGACTGGAAAGCGCAACGGTCAGCATTGACAGCAAGGTGTATGTGGCCAATGATCTGACGCTGGACGGTGTGGGAAGCAGGGTTGCGCTCACAAAAGAATATTATGGTTACGGCAATTCCACTTCCAACGGACTGCCGGGGGAAGAGGCGGCGGACTCCGGGACCAGCAGCGCCATTATCATAAACGGCAAAAATTCCACGGTGGATATGTCGCTGGTGACCAGACTGCTGATCGCAGGGCATTCCTACATCGGCCAGGATACGACCAGCGCGGAGGCGGCATATAATAAAGAACAGATTGAGGCCGGCCTTCCTCCGACAACGCCGAGAACGCCAGTGATGATGGGAGAATCCATCGCGGTCAAAGGCGGCCAGGTGGCTTATCTGGTTCCGGCAGAATGTATCGGGACGGTGAAAGGGGAGAGTGTGATCGGCCAGAACCCCATTAACGCCGAAAAGGAAAATGATATCATTGATTTCAGGAATGAGTACGGCGATGAGTTTAAGGAAGTGGACTTTGACAGAAAGGTCTATCGTCTGGGAGGGAAATCCTTAAGCGAGTTCGGCGTTGCGGACATGAATCACATCCGCAAAGTTTACGCGCCATACCGGGGCGACTCGCTGCTCTATTATTATCTGGTTATGGAGAAGAGCAACGCTGAGCGTTACTTTGTCCAGTATTACGATTTCCATGCAAACAGGGAGGAGATAGACACTTATTTCAATAGATATCTCTCCGGCGGATTCCAGCTTGGGGATTTTTCGGATCCGAAGAACCAGTATACCATTCTTGGAAACAGTCTGGTGAGCAGCGCCCTCACGGCAAGCGGCGTGACCCTGCTGACGACGAGCGTTGACCAGACGACCTTATTCCCGCCTGCGGGAACGCCCGGAGAAGGCGGCACCGGCACGGAACCGGCGCCGCCTGCCGATCCTGACGCTTACACGGAGACTGGTGTCAATGCGGAGGAAGTGACAAATATAAAGACGGAAGCGGATGTGCTTACGCTGGTCCAGCAGATCAAAAACGAGTACAAAGGCTTAAACTATAATCTGGAAGAAACAGCGCCTCCGGCGCTTGCCGATCCCGATATCGACCCAGTGGAGGCGGCGAAGCATTATGTGTTTAACAGCGTTATCAAAGAGGCGGAAGTAGAGCAGTATCTGGCAGACAATCATGTGGACCATGTGACCTACGAGACCTCATCGGGCCTGCAGGCGCATCTGTCGAAAAACGATGTGACTTTGACGGGGATCACAGGGGGTGATGCGAAAAAGCTGAGACTTCTTGTCTGCTATGGCGATGTGACGGTGGACAGCGACTTTACAGGTCTGATTATCGCCAAGGGAAAGATCACCGTGACCGGAGCAAACAACATCAGACGCGGCGGGACGGATCTGGCCAATGTGCTGGAGGCAGCGAGCGCAATCAGCGGCGATACGAGAAAACCGATTGACCTGTTTGTAAACGGCGGCGGCAGTATGTTGAACGGGGCGCAGGCGCCGGATGTGGACGATGCGGGCAATCTGGTGCTCGATTACAGTGAACTTGTCCGTTACATGAACTGGATCAAGAAGTAGGTTCCGCGCAGGCGAAGATGCGGCGGAGCACGGCGCAGAGGCTGGCTTACGGGCAGAAAAGAAAAGCAGGAAGGAAGCGGAAGGTTGGGCGCAGAAGGGCAGAAAACCGATAAACTTCATAAGGGCAGGAGTGACAGACTGCGGGATAGCAGGTGTTATGAATTTAATAACGGTGGTTATTCTATTATTGAACTGATCATTGTCCTCGCTATCATTGCGATTATCATAAGTACGGTGTTTTATTCCATTATTCTGGTTTTCAGTGCGAATGCAAAGAGCTGCGCCAATAATCTGCAGCGTTCCATCGGTGACTGCAAGGTGACAACGATGGGTAAGTCGGCAGCTTACATGGAGCTTTACCGGGATGCGGACCAGAACGTGTACACGCGGATGTACGTTATGGACAGCGGCGGTTCCTATGTGCCGTCGGAGCCGCAGAAAGTAGGAACCAGCAGAGTGTATGTGGCATACACGCCCGAGGGAGGCGCGGAGACGGAACTTCTGGCGGGAGATAAGATTGAGATCAGATTTGACCGCGCAAGCGGCGGCTTTGAGGAGGACGCATCCGGCAATATTTATGAGAAGCTTCATGTGCAGGGCGGCAGTAAAAAATACGAGATTGTATTGACGAAGCTTACGGGCAAGTCCGAGGTTAACCTGGTGCCGTAACGGCGAAGCGCAGACAAAAAGGCGCACCGCGCGGCGGCAGGGGTGGGGAATGTGTGGGAATGCATGCCCTGGGAGGCATGTGACGAAGAGCAACGGGGTGATAAAAATGCGTGTGAGAAAGGACCAGAGAGGATTTACTATAGTGGAATTGCTGATTGCGATAGCGATCCTGTCCATCGTTGTCATGTCGGTGTGCGGGTTTATTCTGGTCGGCTCCAGAAGCTATGCGTCGGCCAACAGCGATATCAACGTGCAGCAGGAGGCGCAGCTTTCCCTGAACCAGATGTCGGATGTGCTGATTGACACCACCCGGAGCGTAAATTATGTGGGTTACGATTCGGGCGGTACACCCCACAAAGCGTTGAAGGATGCGGAGTTTACCTTCACGCCGGAGGATAAAAGCCTGATTATGTATAACGGTGTGCTGGAGGAAACGCCGGCGGCGCCCGGCGGTACGCCTACCCAGACAGTAGATCCGGGAAACGGCAATAAGCACTATCATTTTTACTGGAGTAAGGATAAGGAAACGCTTTATTATGCGGAGCTGGATGTGCAGCCCACAGATGTGGATACGGCGGCGGTCCACTTCCCGGTTTTTGACCCGGCAGATCCTGTGGCGGCCGGATGGGTGGAGCTTGCGGGTCATGTGACGAATTTCTCCGTGGATTTAACCCAGGTGGAGGAGAAGCGCGTGGTGCAGCTTGCCCTGACTTTTTTGGACGGAAGAAAAGAGTATGTGACTTCCAATAACGTTACCATCCGCAACAAGGTGGGGGTCAATGATGCGGAACTGGATCCTTTAAATAAGAAAAAGACGCTCTCCATCGCGGCGAGGGACAAGGGCGTGATCCTGGAGCCCGGCGAATCTTATCATTTTTCCACGCCGAAGGTGACGGGCGATAATGTGGCGGACAGAAGCGTTACCTGGTCGCTGGCGTCATCGGGCAGTCCTTCAGGCGGCACCCGGTTTACGGATACGGCAAACGGTATTTTGCAGATCGCCACAGACGAGCCGGCGGGAACCATTAACGTAGTGATCACGACCAATGCGGTGGATTCGGACGGCAATCATGCATCCTGCGCGCTGGAGGTTTACATAAAGCGGGTGACGACGGTATCCCTGACGAAAACGGCGGATGATAACCCGGACAATGCTGATGGCGAGATATCGCCGGGCTGCACGTTTACCATATCCGCAAATGTGGCTGGCACCAGGCTCGGCGAAACCTGTAAGGGATGCGGTGATGACACCTCAATCGACAAACAGGTGACGTATGAGGGTAATCCGCTGGGCAATCCGTATGTATGGCTTATACATGATCCAAGCTCTGTGCCAGGCGCGACAACAACTTGGAATCCGCAATTATATATTGATATAGTGGAAAGCAAACCTGATCACGCTACTTTCCGTTTGGATCCGAATGCGCCAATTTCTGATCCTGATAATCCTAGCCATACATATACGGTTGTAATTCAGGCGATGTCGTTTCTGTCTACGCAGGATAATACCCATGGCAGACATTATGATAACTGGGTGCCGGGCGCAATTACATTGACGATGGTGAAGGGCAAGGAAAATGCGGAGCCGTATAAAGGGGAGTTGAAGTACGGGGAGCAGCAGTTGGATGAGTCGATCAGGGAGGGACTGCCCACAGACTATTCCAAGTATGTGACAGCTATTCGCGTGGTGGATAATTCTGGGAATGCGCCGGATAGAATACTGCTTCATTATACCATCGGCGGCGGTAACAACTATCGGATCTGCCCGGATTTGTTTGATCTGGATCTGAACGGAAGTTATACTTTTTATATGCAGGCAATTTTCCCCATACCCGAGGACAGATATGTGCCGGGCCACGGCGGTACACCGGACAGCAATGAAACAATCAGGGAGGAGTATTTTAATAATATAAAAAACAATACGGCGTCTGAGGGATATACTGGAAAGAAATACAGACACGGCAAAGTATTTTATGCAAAACTGGATCGGCCGAAGGTAACCTTCAACTACCATGAAGTAGAGTATACGGGGAAAAATATTACCTACGACCCTGTCAATATTTACAAGGTTGGAAACGGCAGCGGCATCATTGGGGAGATCAAGCCCTCCAGATATGAGAATATCGAAGGCAATCAAGGTATGGAGGGTATGGTCTACAGTCTCTATGAGGGTGAGGGAAACAGCCAGTCCCAGTGGAAAAAGCTTTACTATTATGACGAGAAGACGATGTCCTATCAGGGGAACAGGTCACTGGCAGGCGGGGTGGCGGACGTCAGTCCCGGGGGTAATCCCTACATGAAGCTGAACAATGAAAACGAGAGGATTAAGGTCTGCGGTAACTACCACATCGTTCCTGGTATGTTATATCGAAATAAGTTTTATGATACTTATGAGATCATCGGTTGGCAGGGGTTCGATTTCCCGAATCTGAAACGGGAGGAGCGTTACTATGAGCTGGACGACAGTACAATCCATGTGGAAGTCGGTACGAATTTCAACCTGGAGCTGTGGAGTTATCATGACAACCAGTTTACGAAGGGGGAGATCTATTTCCCGGCGCCTTCCGAGGGAGAATTTACGTCCTACTTTAACCGGGAGAATCTCGGGTGGCAGGATGCGAAGAAACTTGACTGGACCATAAAGTCGATCAAAGGCACGGACAAAACCACCTACTACGTGCCGTCTGCAATGAGATGCCGTTATGTGGCGGACAGTAAGCTTTATGAGCTGAAACTCTTCTATAATTATTGGGATTCCAAATGGAACAGGAACGTGGAAATTTCTGCAGGCGTCTTCCAGTGTGCGGCGGACGGGAAGGAATGGAGGCGGAAGGATCCGGGAACTCTTGACGGCCAGCTGGAGAGCGGCAATATGAATCCGCAGATTCAGTGTCCTACGGTGGATGTGGATTTTATGTTTAACGGGAATCATTATAAAGGAAAAATGTATATTCCCCTGCCATCGGAGCGCGGATTTACAGGTAAGAACTGGAATGAGTTTGGTTTTGAAAAGAAAGGCGAGTGGCAGACAAAAGAAAATATCGGTTTGAAATACCTGCCGGATGGACAGCAAAACACACAGGATATCTGGGGGTTAAAGCTGAAATGTTTCTATGATGCGGCGACGGATGAATTTACGATACAGATATGCAATTCAAATTGGGATTTTATAACGGCATATCTGTGTAAAAGTAATGGGGACAGCTGGAGAAGCTGGAAATAACAGATGCCCTGCGATGAAACACTATGCCAAAGCCGAAACATCAGGGGCTGCGGCGGTGCCATAGGAGAGAGGTTGTTGCATATGGGGAAAAAAGACTATAAGCCGTTTGTGAAAAAAAACAGCGAGAAAAATTTAATCAATCCGCTTGTCGTCTTCCTGGCGTTCCTTTTGGGAGCGGTGACAGCTTATGCGATGTTTTGGCGGAGCCGTGCATCCGGGAATAAAAAAGGCGGCTGGGCGTCAGGCAAAGCGGCTGACCATGGCAGCGTGCAGGGGGACAAGGATCCGGCGGAGCTGCTGATTAAAAATCCCCAGCAGATCATGCCTTACAGACCGCGCAAACGTGTGATTACGAAGAAAATGTTCGGACGTGCGGTGGCGATGACGGCAGCGGCTGCACTCTTGGTGACAGGCTTCTATATGGCGCCGAATGACAGCGTGCCTGTACCGACGGTGCAGGCAAGGGAGTCTTTCGGCGGTATCAAACAGGTGGTGGAAGAACATGACGAGGATCATCCTTTTGTCATTCTGGATATCGTGCCGGGAAAGGCGCAGGCGGAAGTAAACGATAAGAAATATGATTTTTCCCTTGGTACCATAGGATATCTGGCGCCAGGGCAGTCTCCGGTGCAGAAAGATCTCTCCCGCATTTTTAGGGGAGATGAAAGTGAACAAAGTACAGATTTTTATAAGTATACAGACAGGAAAACGCTGACGGATGCAGTTATTGGCGACGGTTATGGCGAGATTGTATATCGGGAGGCATACGGCGGAACCGGTGAGGATCTGAAAGCCAGCTTATGGAGCCAGATTTTTGACTCCGCAGAGGTGGAGCATGATGAGAATGGAATATTGACTGATGCGGTTTCTTATCCGACAGGGAGACTCTATGCACATGTGCAAAGGAGAACGGATGTCAGTGCAGATGCAGGCAGCCTTCCCGTGCTTACAGGATTTGATTACAATCTGACGGGGCAGCCTGGTGGGAGTTCTATTTTTGGAGCTTCAGACATGACAGTTCTGCCGATGGAAGGGATTTATACCTTTGCGGAGGGACAGGGGGATTACCATGTAATTTTTGGGGAGCCGGTGCTGGCTGCCAATGGTTACCGTGCAGAGGTAGTAAAGAGTGTCAGTGGAGAAGTAGACGATGTGATAAGTGCTCTCGCTGAGTATGTTGACGCGACAGGGTTGTATTATGTTGAGGATGGCAGATATAAGTATGTGTGTACGCTCGGTGAGTTTAAAGGAATTCCGCGTCCGGAGCCGAAACCAGAAGAGCCGGATGAACCGAATAATCCAGAAACGCCTGAAAAACCAGATCAGCCGGCAGGCCCGGAGCAGCCGACAGAACCAGGGAACCCGGAGCAGCCATCAGAACCAGGGAACCCGGAGCAGCCATCAGAACCAGAGAACCCGGAGCAGCCGGCAGAACCAGGGAACCCGGAACAGCCGGCAGACCCGGAGCAACCGACAGAACCAGGGAACCCGGAACAGCCGGCAGACCCGGAGCAGCCGACAGAACCAGGGAACCCGGAACAGCCGGCAGACCCGGAGCAACCATCAGATTCGGGAAATCCGGAACAACCGGCAAATCCGACAATCCCGGAGAATACGCCGGAAGTGGAGCAGTCCCGGTCTCTGAGTGCCGGCTTCCAGACACAACCTGTCTTGAAGAACACAGGGGCAGAGGAGGGATGGTATTTATGTGTGGGCATGGAGCCTGTGGCAGAACCGTCACCGAATCCCGTACCAGATCCTGCGCCTGAGCCGGAGAATCCGACAGATCCGGTAGGGCCGGAGAACCCGACAGATCCGGTAGGGCCGGAGAATCCGACAGATCCGGTAGAGCCGGAGAACCCGACAGATCCGGTAGGGCCGGAGAATCCGACAGATCCGGTAGAGCCGGAGAATCCGACAGATCCGGTAGGGCCGGAGAATCCGACAGATCCGGTAGAGCCGGAGAATCCGACAGATCCGATAGAGCCGACACCTGTACCAGGGCAGCCGGAGGTGCCTGATGGCACATACTGTGTATTGAAATTTACGTATGTGGAAGCGGAGGAGGAACAGCTCCTGTATCAGATTAAGGAGGTCAGTGCTGTCTCCGCAGAAGAGGGAATTGCACGCCCTTATGACAGTTACATACTAGAAAAAGATCTGTTCCAGAATGATCTGGACGCGGCAGAGACGGAGGGGGATATCTTTGACGAGGAGCCGGCACTTGCTGGACAGTTTGAATATGTTGGCGGCGGTAAGGGTATGTATAAGATTACCAGAGACCGCACGGCGGAAAGTACATCTGCGTATTATATAGAGGTGCAGAATGCGCCCGTATATATAAGATGCACAGGTGGAAATGATTTTCTGAGAAGATATGTATTCAATTCACTGAATAAGCAGGACAATGCTTCCGATGAATTTGCGATCAGAGTGAATACGAAGCTAGCGGGAGAAGTGACGCAGGAGGATGTGAGGAATGCGGATCTTGTGTATCTGGAGGATGGCACGGGGTTGTATCTCAACCCGGAAGCGGAAAAGAGTTATATTACCCTGAAGGATGCGGAAAATGTTTCGGAGGATGGATTGACGGATGTTTCCGAGATGGTAATTACCTGTCTGCTGGAGGAGGCGGTGCAGTCGTTGAAGCCTGTTATCGTGGATTACGGAATTATTGAGGATTCGGAAAACGGCGTAAGTGCGAATTATAAAGGCAGCGCATATCAGAAACTGGCAAAAACTTTCTTGAAAAAGGATCTCCTCGCTTTCTATGATGAGATGGCAAAGGAGGGAAACCTGGCGGACAACATTTTGATGAATGTTGACAAGGAACTTGAGGATCACCCGGATAAAAAGGATAATGATTTTCATTATGTAAACCGCAACATCTATGTTGTGAACGGTACGCCACTGGTTGGGGATGATTTCCCGGATACATTAGATAAGAACGAGGCGAAGTCGGGCTTTGGCGAGGTGCTGGCAGCGATTAAAGCGGAGAACATTCTGCTGCCGGAGGACGAGAGAATTTCCGAGAAGGTCAGCAAGGCAATGGCGGTGCAGTACATCATCAACTATTCCCTCGGACTGGTCGGGGAGTATAAGGATTTGTCAATTCTGGAGCTGCAGCCGACTGCGAACATGAAATCAGATCTGCATCCTCATGCGAACGATAAGGGGAATGTTGTCCTGTTCTGGCAGAGAGAGGATCAAGAGGGAGAAGGGCAGCAGATTCTCAGAAGCTCAAAGAAGATAGAGATCAAAACCACTTTAAGCTCAGTGGTGGCGTTTAACACCAGTTATCAGGATATTAACGAGGATTATAATATGATCTTCATCGGTCTGGACGGCCAGCGTTTCTATCACGAGCCGGATAAGGACGGCAAAATGATGACGGTCTTTAACGACGAAGATTTAAACGGCAAGGTTTACCACACAGGCGACCGTGTAGCAAACCGCGATACCAGATATGATGCGAGCGATATCACAGTGCTGAAAAAGGAAGCGCTTTTGGATTATCTGCGGGCCGGATATCCCATTGTGGTGGAGAATGACTGCTTTAAGGGCCGGAGTGCCCAGAAGGCGGACGAAAGTGATATCAATACGAAATATATCGCTTCCGACACACAGATGTATGACTTTTTAAAGGAAGCGATCTCCATGGGCAGATCGGATGAGGATGATGAGGATCACGGTGTCGGCATCTACACCATTGAAGATGTGCACAGCAGCGCAATGTTTGCCATGCAGTTAAATGCGCAGCGTCCAAAGATTGAACTCCGGGCGGAGGGAGACAGTGGCGGAAATGATTCCGACGGAGAGCAGAGATCTTCCGATATGATAGCGGCGGAAGCCGTGCCTGAGAGACCGGGGATACTCCGTGGTACGATCGAGTACCGCATAACCAGCGACCGGGCGGGAGACGATAAAACTTATTGGGGCAGTCTGGATAAACACCTGTATCTTGACTTAAACTATGACGGTGTTTTTGCGCCGGAAGAGGAATTTGCCGGATATCAGTTTGAGGAGTCGGATGGAATCGGCAGAATCAGTGTCGACTTCAATGAGATTAATTTTGGTATGGTGCCTTGGAAACTGGAAGTGAGGGATACCGATAACGAATACCGGCGGGCAGCGGCGCAGGGATGCTTTACCATAAGCGGCAGCGACAGGGCGAAGATCCGGGTACTGCAGATTCTTGACGATACGGATAACAGAGATAAAAACATCCAGAAGCAGTATGAGGATATAAATAATTCTACGCTGGCTCATTATTTGAGCGGAGCGGAAGCGCTTCTGAAAATGGATTGGGATATCGAGGCAGTTACACCGGGTGAACTGGCGGATCGAATTTCGAAAAATGCGAATTACCTTTCCCTCTGGGATGTGGTGGCGCTGGGCTTTGGTGACAGTGGGAACCCGGGTGACGTGGTGATGAATGCTGTCAATGCGTTCATTGACGAGGGCGGGAGCATTGTCGTCTCCTCGGCGGGCGCGTCGGCGGATAAAGGAAGAGCTGGCCTGTCAGCGGAAGTGCTGGGGCAGAAGAATGAACAGACATACGGAAGACTCAGCATGGGAAGTGGCTCAAAATTCCGTTATGAGGGTATAAAAACAGAAGTGTTTGATGAGACGACAGACCTGCTGCTGGATCGGATCAATGACGGTACTGTTGCCAGATGGCCGTATGAGATTGATTTGCGGGTACAGCTCTCAAATATTACGAAGCTTTCAGTGCCGGATTATCTGTTGGATATCGGTACGGAAAAGGAGGCCGGAAAGGCCTGTACTACAGCATGGTTTACCCTGTTTGATCAGGAAACTTCCGATGGTTACGGCTCGGGCGGTTACAGCGTGTCACCCCGTGACGGCAGAAATAACTACTATGTGTACAGTAAAGGCAACGTGGTGTATGTGGGACAGTCGATGTACCCTTACTACTATGATAAGGATAAAGATGCGCCGACGGAAGGAGACGGCATACAAGAGTGCCGGATCTTTGTGAATGCGCTGATGGCGGCTTACAATGCCGGTGTGCACAGAGCCGACGTCTCCATTGTGGCGGGTTTTAACGGCGTCACCAAGGTGGAGAGCGTCACGATCCCTTACGATGTGGCATTCAAGGAAGGCGGGGACGCCAAGGGCGGTATTCTGGGTGAAACAATAGATGTGTATTTCCGTTTCACGGACAACAATATTGCCTGCGACAAGGTTACGGAGCTTTCTCTCTTCTATAAGAATGCGGGTGCGGCGGCTGAGGCGGAGCTTCTTCTGCCCGGCGGCGGAATTAACAGCGCTGCATACACGGCCTTTACAAGTCCTGTCTGGGCGGTGGAGAATAACCGTCTGGTGGAAGTGACAGGAGGAATCGTTCCAGGTAAGGTGTACCGCGTCAAAGCGCCTCTGGCGGCTTTGCAGAATGGGGATGATGAGACGTCGCGGATCTGCGTGCTGCTCACGAACCGATATACAAGAGCCGGACAGAGTGTGGAAGCGCTGAGTATGGACAGCGTATCCCTGAACCGCGCCCAGATGTTCCTGCTGGAGTAACAGGGTAAGGTAATGTTATTATAATAGGAAAACAAAATGTCTGAGCCTGCGCGAAAGCGCGGGCTCTTTTGAGGTCATTTTTTCTTGACAAACAGGTGCCGCATGGCGCATAATAATTTTACCGGGATTTCCCGGGGATTCTGATTTCTGACATTCTGGCGTTTCGCCACAGAAATTCAACAGACAGGGCAGTAAGAGGGGTAAGCGGGTAGCAGTTCAGCCTAGGCCGTTGCATTTACAGCAAGGATCGTGAGCAGAAAGCAATAGCGTGTTTTTTGTGGTGTTTTATTTCAAAAATGTGGTAAAATTGGAAGAAAGAAGGTACATACGAGATGGAGGTCGATATTTTAATTGACACAATTACGGAATGTCTGATAGACACGAGAACAGGGGAAGAAGTGGAGACGGAATACCGGGCACGTGAAACGCCGATCAGACCGAAAGATTGCAGGGGGTGGAAATTTAACTGGAGTATCACTGAGAAAAACGGGTATGATATATACGAGTTGTTCTTAAAAGGTGACGATACCGTACAGGGGCGGATTTCCGTCAAAATTGGCGGCGGGGTCGCAGATGTGGAGATTGTTGAAACGGCGCTGCACAATTACAGCCATACAGGAAGATATAGGGGTGTCGGCGCACATTTGTTTGCGATCGCCTGTCAGGTGAGTCTTGATGCAGGATGTGACGGTGTAGTTGCATTTACATCTAAGAGTAATTTGGTAAAGTATTACATGGACAAATTGAATGCGGTGGAAATTACACCGAGAAGAATGGTTATTTTAGAAAAGGCAGCACAGATCCTGTTAGAAAAGTATATGAGAAAGTAGGTGATAGTATGTTGGCGATGACTGAAAAATCAACAGAATATGAATACGACATTGCATATTATGCAACAGATAGTCGATTAACAGGAGAGCCAGACGGTAAAAGGTATGAGTGGCGGAAAATGATCGAACGGTCAAAAGAATTGGGCAGACCTCTCACAGAGGAGGAGGCGGAGGAGTTTAGAGTAGAATAAAAGAGTAAAAGGCAGTGTTAAGTGATAGCGGCTTGGGAAAGACCGTCAGAGCCTTTCCCAACAATTCTAATTTCTGACATTCTGGCGTTTCGCCGCAGAAATTCAACAGACAGGGCAGTAAGAGGGGTAAGCATAACGAAAAAAGGCTGTACCGTGCAATGATTTGCAGCTGTGAGAAAAGGAGGATACGTGTTTGCTCAGTACAATTACATCGGGGGCGGTTTACGGTGTTCGCAGTCATCTGATCCAGGTGGAGGTGGATATTTCCCAGGGACTGCCATGCTTTCAGATCGTGGGACTGCCGGGTTCCGAGGTGCGTGAGGCGAGAGAGCGGGTGAAGGTGGCGCTCAAGAATGCAGGGGTCAAGCTGCCTCCCATGTGCATCAACGTCAATCTCTCCCCGGCGGATCTGCCGAAAAACGGCACCATGTTTGATCTGCCTGTGGCGGTGGGGATTATGATTGCGCTTGGAAAACTGAAACAGGAAAATGTGGAAGGGATGCTTCTTCTGGGGGAACTGGGGCTGTCGGGGGAACTAAAACCTGTCCGGGGTGTGCTTCCCATTGTCAGAGAGGCTGCCGTGCAGGGTGTCAGAAGATGTATTCTGCCTGCGGGTAATGCATGGGAGGGTGCTCTGATTCGGGAGATGGAAAGCATCGGTGTGAGAAATGTAAAGGAGGCGGTGGCGCTGCTTGCGGGGGAGACTGTTTCCGTGGTGAAACCAGGAGAGAGCATGGACGGAAACGGGGCTGAATCTGTGGTTTGCGTGACTGCGGGGGAAGTGGCCTGTGCAGCAGCGTCCGTTGAGGAGAAGGCGAAGGAGGAACAGCTCGATTTCTCCCAGATAAACGGCCAGCAGGGACTGAAGCGGGCGGCGGAAGTGGCTGCTGCCGGGTTCCACAATCTGCTGATCATAGGTGCGCCGGGTTCCGGGAAAACGATGCTTGCCAGACGGATCCCCTCCATCCTGCCGCCGCTGACGCGGGAAGAGAGTCTGGAGGTATCCACGATCTACAGCATCTGCGGCCGGCTGCAGTCTGTCGGATCCCTGCGGACCACGAGACCTTTTCTGCATCCCCACCACACCATAACGGGGCGTGCACTTGCAGGCGGCGGGCGGATTCCTGCACCGGGGGTCATCAGCCTTTCCCACCGTGGTGTGCTCTTCTTAGACGAGCTCCCGGAGTTTAAGCGGGAGACACTGGATATTTTGAGGCAGCCTCTGGAGGATAAGCAGGTGCAGATAGCCAGGAGCAGTGGAAACTATGTTTATCCTGCGGATTTTATGCTGGTGGGGGCCATGAATCCCTGCCCATGCGGTTTTTACCCAGACAGGGAGAGGTGCCGCTGTACGCCCTTTGAGGTGAGACGCTATCTGAACCGGGTGTCGGGGCCGATTCTGGACCGCATGGATATCTGTGTGGAGGCGGTGCCAATGGCTTTTGCGGATATGACCTGCAGCGGGGAGGCGGAGGGAAGCTCACAGGTCAGGGAACGGGTGATGGCAGCGAGAAAAAGGCAGGAGAGCAGGTTTGCCGGAAGCGGGCTTCACTTCAATGCGGATATGGGAGCCGGGGATGTGGCGCGTTACTGCGCGCTGGAGGAGGAGGAACTGCGCTACATGGAGCGGATGTTTGCCGCGCTGCAACTTTCCGCCAGAGCCTATCACCGAATTTTGAAGGTGGCAAGAACCATCGCGGATTTAGACAATAGTGACAGAATCGGGACAATACATCTGGCGGAGGCGATCTGCTACCGGCAGTCTGACCACAAGTACTGGAATTGAGGGAGAAGGAATGAGAATGGAGGATGGGGAAAGAGTGAGAATGACGGCAGCGGACGGAACGGAGAAGACAGCGGCGGCGGAAGACAAAGCGTACATACACTGGCTGTATCAGGCGGTAGGCTTTAGCAGCAGAGGCTTTCTGCGCTCCCTGGCGTCTCTTGGGACACCCCGGGAAATTTATCAGATGACTGTTTCCGGCGTGCTTTCAGGGAAACTGTCGGCGCGTTTTCAGAAGAAAGCGGAACGGATGCTGGAATTTAGCAGAGGGTATGATGTTCTGGGCGCGTACGGGCGTATGAGGGAGAGGGGAATTTTTCTGGTTGCAGAGGGGGAACGGCAGTATCCGGCACGCCTGAAAAGGATTTCGGACCCGCCCTATGTTCTCTACTGCGCCGGGCAGCTTCCGCAGGAGGAAAAAAAGGCGGTGGCGCTGATCGGCGCCAGGGATTGTACCGAGTACGGCAGATATATGGCGGGACAATTCAGCGCAGCTTTCGCAAGGGCAGGTGTACAGGTGATCAGCGGCATGGCAAGGGGGATAGACGGTATCGGGCAGACTGCGGCGCTAAAAGAGGGCGGGTACTCGTTTGGGGTTCTGGGATGCGGCGTGGATATCTGTTATCCCCGGGAGAATCAAGAACTGTATGAGATGCTGCTTGCGTCTGGCGGCGTCTGTTCTGAATATCCGCCGGGAACCGGGCCGAGAGGCATCCTTTTTCCACCAAGGAACCGCATTATCAGTGGTCTTAGCGACGCGGTGCTCGTGGTGGAGGCGAGGGAGAAGAGTGGCACGTTAATTACGGTGGATATGGCGCTTGAGCAGGGGCGGGAGGTCTACGCGCTGCCCGGGAGGGCAACCGATCCTTTAAGCGGTGGATGCAACCGCCTGATCGGCCAGGGGGCAGGGCTGGTATCCTCGCCGGAGGAGATATTGGGAGAGCTTCTGGAGGAGCCACAGAGAAACGGCGGCAGGAGAAAGAAGGGGGCGCAGGGCAGCCTGATTTTTCTGGAAGGCGTGCAGGGACAACTGTGGGAGATTCTGGATTTCAATCCGCTGCCGGTGCAGGAACTGCAGCGCAGATATGAGGAAAGATATGGAAAGGCCATCGCTTTTCCGATACTGTATAAGGAACTTCTGGAGCTGTGTACAGACGGTTATGCAGGGCAGGTGGGCGGCGGGCATTTTATGCGCACTATGAAAACCTAAAAAAATATATAAATAAACGGAAATGAATACACATGGCGCCTTGACCGGGTTTCCCGCTTTACATATAATGATCTTAAGAGCGGAATATCCGAAAGGAGGGAGTGAAACGAAATGGAGGAAATCATGGGAATGACAGACAATCAATACAAGGATTTTGTGGAGGCGATAAAAGAGAATTTGGAAGAACTGCATGAGTACAAAGAGGCCGGTGACGATGCGGGATTTGAAAAAAAATACGGCCGTATCATGGAAAGACTTGAAAAATCGTTGAATCGGTGAGGAAAGGACAGGCGGAAATGCAGCCGCCTGTTTTCCGTTTTCTGGGTTTGGATAGTAATTTCCCCTTGCAACCGCCTGCGATTTGGTGTATAGTGTTGCACGTTAGACAGGGTAAAACCGTAAAATGACACAGACAGGGGAATCGCTATGGCAAAATATCTGGTAATTGTGGAGTCACCGGCAAAGGTGAAAACCATCAAAAAATTTTTGGGCGCGAACTATGAAGTGGCGGCCAGTCAGGGACATGTGCGTGATCTCCCCAGGAGTGTTTTGGGGATTGACGTGGACAATGACTTTGAACCGAAGTACATTACGATCCGGGGCAAGGGGGACATACTGGCGAATCTGCGCAAAGAAGTGAAGAAGGCGGAGAAAGTCTATCTGGCAACCGACCCGGACCGCGAGGGCGAGGCGATCTCCTGGCATCTGCTTTTTGCGCTGAAGCTGGAAAATAAGAAGGTGTACCGCATTACCTTCAATGAGATTACCAAGACAGCTGTGAAGGAGTCCTTAAAGAACGCCAGAGAGATCAATATGGATCTGGTGGACGCCCAGCAGGCCAGAAGATGTCTGGACCGTATGGTGGGTTATAAGATATCACCCGTTCTTTGGGCGAAGGTGAAGCGGGGACTGTCCGCCGGGCGCGTACAGTCGGTGGCGCTTCGGATTATCTGCGACAGGGAGGAGGAGATCAATGCCTTCATCCCGGAGGAGTACTGGACGCTGGATGCGAAACTGAAGGTGGAGGGCGAGAAAAACCCGCTCATTGCGAAATATTACGGCACGAAGGCGGAGAAGCGCACCATCGCTTCCGCGCAGGAGATGGAGCAGATTAAGAAGGAGCTGTCCGGCGCAGCTTACAAAGTAAGCTCGGTTAAGACCGGGGAACGGATTAAGAAAGCGCCGCTGCCCTTTACGACTTCGACGCTCCAGCAGGAGGCTAGCAAGGTATTGAATTTTTCCACCCAGAAGACGATGCGCCTGGCGCAGCAGCTCTATGAGGGTGTGGAGATCAAAGGAAACGGTACCACGGGTATCATTACCTATCTGCGTACCGACTCCACCAGAATATCGGAGGAGGCAGAGGCGGCAGCCAGAACTTATATCACGGAAAAGTACGGGGAGGAGTATGCGGCGGCCGTAGAGCGGGAGAAAAAGCCGGATAAAAAGATCCAGGACGCCCACGAGGCGATCCGTCCCACGGATATCGGCAGGCTTCCGCTGGAGATCAAGGAATCCCTTTCCAGGGATCAGTTCCGGCTGTACCAGCTGATCTGGAAGCGGTTTGCGGCCAGCCGGATGGCGGCGGCCCGGTATGAGACCACCTCCGTAAAGATAGACGCCGGGGAACATCGTTTTACCGTGGCGGCATCGAAAGTAAAATTTGACGGCTTTATGAGTGTATATATGCAGGAGGAGGATAAGGAGGAGAGCAATACCCTGATCTGCGGTATCTCGGAAGATACGGGGCTGGCACTGCTTGCGCTGGAGGAGAAGCAGCACTTTACCCAGCCGTCCCCCCATTATACGGAGGCATCTCTGGTGCGCGCCATGGAGGAGCTGGGAATCGGAAGGCCGAGTACCTATGCGCCTACCATTACAACGATACTGGCGAGACGCTATATCGTGAAAGAGAACAAGAACCTTTATGTGACGGAGCTGGGCGAGGTTGTCAATAATATGATGAAGGACGCCTTTCCCTCTATCGTGGATGTGAATTTCACCGCTACTATGGAGGCGCTTCTGGACGGTGTGGAGGAAGGCAGCGTCAAGTGGAAGACGGTGGTGAAAAACTTCTATCCCGATCTGCAGGAGGCTGTGGAGAAGGCAGAGAAGGAGCTGGAGGAAGTGGAGATTGCCGATGAACTGTCCGATGAGTTCTGTGAGCTGTGCGGCAGACAGATGGTAATCAAGTACGGGCCTCACGGCAGATTCTTGGCCTGCCCCGGTTTCCCCGACTGCAGAAATACCAAGCCCTATTTTGAGAAGATCGGCGTTGCCTGTCCCAAGTGCGGCAAGGATATCGTCCTTAAAAAGACGAAGAAGGGGCGGAAGTATTACGGCTGCATCGACAACCCGGACTGCGACTTTATGGTGTGGCAGAAGCCGGTGGATGAAAAGTGCGGCCGCTGCGGTTCCATTATGCTCCAGAAGGGCAGCAAGCTGGTATGCGCCGATGAATCCTGCGGATTTGTCAAGGATATGCCGAAGGAAAAGACTGAATGAAACAGTGAGGAATGGAGATATTGACGCAACACAGTTTAAAATCGGACAAATTGTGCGACATGCATTGAAATTGTCTGAATAGTGTGATAAAATCAGTGTATTACAGGCGGACCGGGCACAGGGATCGAGAGGTATACACATGAGCAGCGTGCAATTATTAGATAAGACCAGGAAGATCGGGAAACTTTTACACAACAACAATTCGGGCAAGGTGGTGTTTAACGACATCTGCGATGTACTGAAGGAAATTCTGGTCTCCAATGTGCTGGTTGTGAGCAGAAAAGGCAAGATTTTAGGCATCGGCGATATGCCGACGGTGGAATCCATCACGGAGCTGATCGTGGATCATGTGGGCGGTTTTATTGACCCCATGTTAAATGAGCGGCTTCTCGGGGTACTTTCCACCAAGGAGAATGTCAACCTGGAGACACTCGGATTTGAAAGTCCGGGTATCCGGCGGTTCCAGGCGGTGATCGCCCCGATCGAGATATCGGGAGAACGGCTGGGAACTCTCTTCCTTTATAAATGCGACGAACAGTACGATATTGACGACATTATTTTGTGTGAGTATGGCACCACGGTGGTAGGACTTGAGATGCTGCGGGCAGTCAGCGAGGAGAATGCGGAGGAAAACCGCAAGGTGGCGGTGGTGAAATCGGCGATCTCCACACTTTCGTTCTCTGAGATGGAAGCCATCACCCATATTTTTGACGAGCTGGGAGGTATGGAAGGCATACTGGTGGCCAGCAAGATTGCGGATAAGGTGGGGATTACCCGTTCGGTGATTGTGAACGCTCTGCGCAAATTTGAGAGCGCGGGCGTGATCGAATCCCGCTCATCGGGAATGAAGGGAACATACATCAAGGTGCTGAACGATGTGGTGTTCGATGAAGTGGAAAAATTGAAAGAGCAGGGAAGGTTTTAAACAGTTGACGCTTTAGAAATTACTGGCAGAAGGATCTGCGAAAAGTGCTGATTTTGCGCACCGCGGGTTCTTTTTTGCTGTTTTGCGGCGACACGAATTTGTGAAAATCAATCGAAAAACCTTGTATTTTTTTATAATTTATTTATAATGGAATATGGATTGTATTAACGTGGAAGGAGTGTGACTATGAGCTCATTGATGGATACGAATGCGTTTGATTATGTGAGTGTGCTGGATAAGGCGATGGACGCATCCATGCTTAGGCATGAGGCAATTTCCAATAATCTGTCTAATGTGGATACACCGGGTTATAAGAGGCAGGATGTGAACTTCGAGACGCAGCTCGCGAAGGCGCTGCGCCATTCCCGGTATAAGAGTATGGACGCGAAGGTGGCGGATTTGAAGATGAGAAGACTGGATCCGATTTCCTATAGGGATTACTCCGGCTTTTCCTACCGCATAGACGGAAATAACGTCGATCCGGATACCGAGGGTGTATATCTGGCGAAGAACCAGATTGTTTACCAGGGACTCTATCAGAGTGTTGCCCAGGAGTTTAAGAATCTGCAGTCAGTTATGAAGTGATAGTGTATAGAAGGAGGAGTCAGACATGGCATTGTTTACCGCTTTTGACATCAACGCGACAGGTATGACTGCGGAGCGTTTCCGCATGGATACCATTTCCCAGAATGTGGCGAACGCGAATACAACAAGGACGGAGGACGGTACGCCCTACCGCAGAAAGATCGTAGTATTTAAGGAGAAAAATTCTCCGACGCACTTCCATCAGATCCTTATGAAGGAGCATGAACGCTTCGCGGGCAACGGTGTGAAGGTAACGGGTGTCTATGAGGATACGAAGACAGAGGGGAATATGGTTTACGACCCTTCCCATCCGGATGCAGATGAAAACGGTTATGTGATGTACCCGAATGTGAACATCATTACGGAGTTTACGAACCTGATTGACGCGTCCCGCGCTTATCAGGCGAACGGGACTGCTTTTTCTGCCAGCAAGAACATGGCTACAATGGGACTTAACATTTTGAACGGCTGATAAGATGGTGTATCAGGTGGAGTAACACACGTTATTAATACACGGAATTGAACGGGGAATGTTGGAGGAAACAGAGATGGCTTTGGATATCACAGAATTATATAATGTGTCTTCGGGCGTGATTCGTGAAGCTGCGAAAGCGGCGCCCACAACGCGTATTGAAGACTATAAGGAAAATGGTTTTGATGCACTGCTACATACCGCGATTGACAATCTGAACACCACGAACGGTTATTTGTCGGAGGCGGAAAACGAGAAGATCAAATGGGCGCTGGGTGAGACGGAGAACACCCATGACCTTACCATCGCCCTGCAGAAGGCTTCTACAGCATTACAATACACTGTGGCGATCAGGGATAAGCTTCTGGAAGCGTATAAAGAACTGATCCAGATGCAGGTTTAGTTCCATTTAGCGCATAAAAGGAAATGCCGAAGGAGAACGAATTGCTGTGGAAAAGATAATTGAGAAACTGAGAGAATTAGGAAATAGAATAATGGAGTGGTGGAACCGTTTCACGTCGAAGCAGAAGACTCTGATCGTGGCGGTGGTAGCGGCGCTTATCATAGCCCTGGTGATTATCGTGTCAAGTCTCACCAGACCTGAGTATGTGCTGCTCAGGGAGTGTGAAACCACCAAGGAAGCCTCGGAGGTGATAGACCTTCTGGAGGGCGAAGGGTATAAATACCAGATTACGGATGACGGATTGACCATCTCCATTCTTGAGGAACAGTTAGGGCAGGCTAATCTGCTCCTTGGCGCCAACAATATACAGGCGGCTAGCTGGGGGATTGAGAATGTAACGGACGGCAGTTTTTCCACGACGGAGTCCGACAAGCAGAAAAAACATGTCGTTTATCTGGAAAAGCGCCTGGAAAATGACGTACTGTCCATGTTCACGGCGATCAACAGAGCGAAGGTCACCCTGAATATTCCCGAGGACGACGGTACGCTGATTGCGCAGGAGCAGGAATCTTACGCATGGGTAGTGCTGGAGCTGAAGGACGAGTTTTCGCAGGAGAGTGCAGCCTATCTGGCGCGCGCTGTGGCGACGGCTCTGGGTAATGAAACCACAGACAATATTGTCATTCTTGACACGAACAGCAATATGCTGTTTACAGGGGATGAAAATTATTCTCCTTCCGGTCTGGCAAACGCCCACCTTTCTGTAAAGACCGAGGCGGAGAAAAACATGATTAACAGTGTGCGCAGGGTTATGCTGGGCACGAATGAGTTCGACAATGTGGAGGTGTCCCCCAATCTGGTACTGGATTTCTCCAATCAGACAAAGACGGAGCATACATATACCCCGGCGGAGGGACAGACCCAGGGCGTGCTGAGCCATGAGGATCTTTACGACGAGGAGAATGTGAGTGATGTGGGCGGCGTGCCCGGTACGGATTCTAACGACGACGACACGACTTATGTCATTGAGGATAACAGCAATTCCCGTTCCACGAGGAGCGAGCAGTCGAGGGACTATTTGCCAAACGAGACGATCACCACAACGGAAACGCCTTCCGGGGTGATCAATTACGCGGCTTCGTCTCTGGCGGCATCCCTGATCCGTTACAACGTAATCCGCGAGGAGGACGTGGACGCCCAGGGGCTTCTGGACGGCGTGAGCTGGGAAGAGTATAAGCTTGCCAACAACGAGCGCACACGGATCGAATTGGATGAGACATTTTATAATGCTGCGGCAAACGCGACGGGCATTGCGGTAGATAACATTACGCTGGTGGCGTACAGCGAGAACCTCTTCTTTGACGCAGAAGGTTCTCCGATCACGGCGACGGATGTCCTGCAGATTCTTCTGATTATTGTGATTCTTGCGCTTCTGGCCTTTGTAGTGCTCCGCAGTATGCGCAGCGAGAAGCACGAGGAGGAAGAGGAGGAGCTCACCGTGGAGACGCTGCTTCAGTCCGATGTGCAGCTTGAGGAGATTTCCTCCGAAAACGAGTCCGATGAGAAACGGCTCGTCGGCAAATTTGTGGAAGAGAATCCGGAGGCGGCGGCGAATTTGCTGCGCAACTGGTTAAACGAAGACTGGGGGTAGGATAAATGGCAGCGGCAAAAACGGATGAGAAGATCAACGGACTCCAGAAGGCGGCCATCTTGATGATTGCTCTTGGACCGGAAAAGTCGGCGTCAATTTTCAAACACTTGAAAGAAGACGAGGTGGAGGAGCTGACGCTGGAGATCGCGAACACAAGGAGTATCACGCCTCAGGTTAAGGAGAGCGTGGTGAACGAGTTCTATCAGGTGTGTCTGGCGCAGCAGTATATTGCGGAGGGCGGTATCAACTACGCGAAGGAGCTGCTGGAGAAGTCTTTCGGCTCCGAGAAGGCGATGGACGTAATCGGCAAGCTGACGGCATCCCTGCAGGTAAAGCCTTTCGAGTTTGTGAGAAAGGCCGATGCGGCACAGCTTCTCAACTTTATTCAGGATGAACACCCGCAGACCATCGCGCTCATACTGTCCTATCTGGCGCCCGGGCAGGCGGCTATCATTGTTTCGGCGCTTCCGCCGGACAGACAGGCCGATGTTACGAAGCGTATTGCGGTGATGGACAGAACGAGCCCGGATGTAATCAAGGAGGTGGAGAAAGTTTTGGAATCCAAACTGTCATCTCTGGTAAATCAGGATTATACGATTATCGGCGGTGTGGACGCTGTCGTGGAAATTTTGAATACGGTAGACCGCGGTACAGAGAAACATATCATGGAGACGTTGGAGATCGAGGAGCCGGAACTTGCGGACGAGATCAGAAAGAAGATGTTCGTATTCGAGGATATTCTGCTTCTGGACGACCGTGCAATCCAGCGTGTGCTGCGTGATGTGGATAACTCCGATCTGGCGATCGCTTTGAAGGGTTCCAATGAAGATGTGCAGAACGCAATCTTTAACAACCTCTCCAAGCGTCTTGCCGTTATGATCAAGGAGGATATGGAGTTTATGGGTCCCGTCCGCATGAAGGACGTGGAAGAAGCGCAGCAGAAGATTGTAAACATCATCCGAAAACTGGAGGATGCTGCGGAAATTGTTATCTCCAGAGGCGGAGGTGACGAGATCATTGTTTAGGATAAAACATAGGAATCTATATAAAGCCGGCTGGGTCAGAATAGACGGTGAAGATAAGTGTGTGATAGACAGCAACAGTCTTGTGGCGGAACGCATCGAGAAGTGGGAGAACGTCCGCAAGGCGAATGCGGCTGCGTTGCCTGCCTTTGACGAGGAGGATGGCGAAGGTGAGCCGGAGTTTGTGAGCGGCATCGAAGGCGAAGAGCTGGATGTCCTCTTTGCGGACGGCGAGGGGGGAAGCAGTGTGATCAAAGCCGGTGAAGCGGCAGGGCCTGATTTGGAAGAGATCAGGGCCGAGGCCGAAGAGGAGGCGGAACGCATTCTTGCAGAGGCCAGAGCACAGGCGCTTGAGATTGAGACACAGGCCAGACGTGACGCTGATATTGCGCGAGCAAATGCCGTTGAGGAAGGCACGCGGCAGGGATACGACGAAGGATACGCAAGAGGTCTTTCTGAAGTGGATGACATGAAGCGGGAGCTGGCTGAGAAGAGAAGACAGCTTGAAGCGGAGTTTGACGGACTTCTGGAAGATCTGGAACCGCGGTTCATCGACACGATCACCGATGTATACAGCCATATCTTTGGCGTGGATCTGATGGATAACAGAGACATTCTGGTGCATCTGGTCGATTCCACCCTGCGAAAGGTGGAGAGCAGCAGAACTTTTATTGTGCATGTGTCGGCGGAGGATTATCCTCATGTAAATATGCAGAAACAGGCTCTTGTGGAGGGCGCTGTAGCGGGCAGGGGCATGATTGAGATTATCGAGGACATTGCCCTCGGTAAGGGAGATTGTCTGATTGAGACGGATGGCGGCATTTTCGACTGTGGCGTAGGCACTCAGCTTGAGGAGCTTGCTAAGAAATTACAAGTGTTATCTTATGAAAAGGTTTAAAATAAGTCTGCGGCAGAAAGAAGCATCGGATGAATAAAGCAATCAATTACTTTAAATACAGCAGCATAAAGGACGATACCTTCTTTAAGAAAAAGGGCAGAGTGGAGAATGTGGTGGGACTTACCATCGAGTCCGCCGGACCAGAAGCGAAGCTTGGGGATCTGTGTATTATTTATCCCGTTGGGGATGAATACCCGCCGATCACGGCGGAGGTGGTGGGGTTTAAGGACAGGCGGACGCTTTTGATGCCCTGCGACAACACGGACGGAATCGGGCTGGGATGCATCGTGGAGAACACGGGAAATCCGCTGACGGTGCCGGTGAGCGATGACCTTTTGGGAAAGGTATTGGACGGACTTGGCAGGATTGACGGCGAATATATGCCGGGTGTGCCCTACAGTGTGGAGGCACAGCCCCCGGATGCCATGAGCCGCAAAATCATTTCGGATGTGCTGCCGCTTGGCGTGAAGGCCATTGACGGTCTGATGACGGTGGGCAAGGGACAGCGTATCGGCATTTTTGCAGGCTCCGGCGTGGGGAAATCCACATTGATGGGTATGTTTGCACGAAATACAAAGGCGGATATTAATGTGATTGCCTTGATTGGCGAGCGCGGCAGGGAAGTGCGCGAGTTTGTGGAGCGGGATCTTGGTGAGGAGGGCATGCGCCGTTCCGTGGTGGTGGTGGCCACTTCGGACAGGTCGGCTCTCGAGAGAAATAAAGCGGCCAAAACCGCCTGTGCGATTGCGGAATATTTCAGGGATCAGGGCAGGGACGTTCTTTTGATGATGGACTCTCTGACCCGTTTTTCCATGGCACAGAGAGAAATCGGGCTGGCCAGCGGGGAACCGCCGGTGTCAAGGGGTTATCCCCCCAGCGTTTACTCGGAGATGCCAAGACTTCTGGAGCGGGCGGGATGTGCGGCGACAGGTTCCATTACCGGCCTGTACACGGTGCTGGTGGACGGCGACGACATGAACGAGCCGATCACGGATACGGCGAGAAGTATTCTGGACGGTCATATCATGTTAAACAGAAAGCTGGCGCACCAGAATCATTATCCGGCGATTGACGTGCTGCAGAGCATTTCCCGATGTATGAGCCAGATTGTGAACAAGGAGCATAAGACGCTTGCAGGCAAGCTGAAAAACGTACTTGCCACTTACAATGAGGCGGAAGATCTGATTAACATTGGCGCTTATAAGAGCGGCAGTAACAGAAACATCGACTATGCCATTGAGAAGATCGAGGCGGTGAATGAGTTTCTGATGCAGGATGTGGATTCAAAATATGATTATGAGGAAGCCGTGGGTATGCTGAGGGAGCTTTTTGAAGAAGCGGAGTAAGAGGTGACCTGCCATGGCGAAATTCAGATACAGGATGCAGAGTATCCTGAACATCAAGTATCAGCTTGAAACGCAGGCAAAGATGGAAGTGGGCCGGGCACAGATGCGTCTGAACGAGGAGTTGGAGAAGCAGCAGGCGCTGTTTGACCGGAAGGAGGCTTATCTCGAGGAAGGGCGGCGGATGCGGGAGAGGGCCCTCCACGTGAACGATCTGCGTGACAACCGCAATGCCGTGCTCATTATGGATGAGATGATTGCGGTGCAGAAATTTGAGGTGCAAAAAGCCGAGGAGGCGCTTGAGAGAGCGCGGGCGAAGCTGACGGAGATCATGCAGGAGCGCAAGATGCATGAAAAGCTCAAGGAAAAGGCTCTGCTCCAATTTTTAGAAGAAGAGAAAGCAGCCGAGTTCAAGGTAGTAGATGAACTGACGAGCTATACCTATGGACAGCGTGGAAAGGAAAATGGGAATGGCAGCTGAAGCAACGAATATGGGTATGGAACCCCCCATTGATAAGAAAGCGGAAAAAAAGAGGTTAAAAGAAGAGCGCAATAAGATCAAGAGCGATCAGAAGGCCCAGAAGAAAGAGGCAAAGCAGCGCGCAAAAGAAATTTCAGAGCAGGAGGCGCAGCTGGACGATGACGAGGGCGGCGGCGTTTCTGTTTTTTTGGTAACAGTTGTTATTGTAATTATCTGGATTGCGATTCTGTGTCTTTTGATTAAGCTTGATGTAGGCGGCTTCGGTTCCGGGGTGCTCGCCCCGGTGCTCAAGGATGTGCCTGTGGTCAATAAGATTTTACCTGCGGACGCCACGATCACTACCGATGATCAGGAGTCCTACGGCGGATATACAAGCCTGCGTGAAGCGGTAGATTATATTAAGGAACTGGAGCTGGAGTTAGAGGATGCGCAGGCGGCCAGCACGGTGGATTCTGAGGAGCTGGAAGAGCTCCGCGCCGAGAACGAGAGACTGCAGACTTTTGAGGACGCGCAGGTAGAGTTCGAGCGCATAAAGACAGAGTTTTATGAGGAAGTGGTTTATGCGGAAAACGGGCCGGGGGCGGAAGAGTACCAGAAGTATTATCAGAACATAGACCCCGCCACGGCGGAGTATCTGTATAAGCAGGTGACGCTGCAGCTTGAGACAGATGAACGGATTCAGGACTACGCGCAGGCGTATGCGGAGATGGAGCCTTCACAGGCGGCCGGTATTTTCGAGGCAATGACTGACGACCTGGATCTGGCGGCTAAGATACTGAGTCAGATGAAACCCGCCGACAGGGGAAATATTCTGGGGGTCATGGACGCGGAGACAGCGGCCAGAATCACCAGAATCATGGATCCCGACGAGTAATTTCTCATCGGATTCTTTCGGGAACCGCTTTACATAGTGCGGGAAAATGCCGATATATACCATGTGGCGGGCAATCCGTTACATGTGCTATATATGCGCAGGAATGCATATGGCATATGACTGCTTCGCAGTCTGCATTCCGCGCGGCGGACAAGGGAACCTGTCCGATTGCCAGGACGCAGGAATGCGTCTTATAAAAAAAGAAGAAAGGAGGAAAGAGCAGGGAATGGCAGTAAACAATGTAAACGCCCTGTCGCCCTTTGGGACAGTGCAGGGAAGTCAGGCATCTGCGAAGACGGAGCAGGTCGCGCAGGAACGCTTTGATAAGCTGATGAATAAAGTGAGTGATCAGCTTACGGGACTGCAGAAGGCACAGGCGGGAAGTTCTGCGGCAGCCACAGCGCCAAAGCAGGCATTTGTGGAAAATGCGCAGGAAACAGCGCAGCCGAAGGATGTGTCCGGGCAGGAGAGCGCAGAACTGAAAAAGCCTGAGGAGACGGACATGTCCGCAGACAATGCGAATGACGCCGTGGAGCAGGATGGCAGCGATGGCACGACCACCGGGACGAAAGATGTCCAGACACAGGACGGCGAAACACAGGAGACTGTGGAGGAGGCGGCCAAAGAGCTTGTCAGTGAGATTGTCGATGTGACAGACGTTCCGCTGGAAAAGGTGGAAGAAGCCATGGAAATCCTGGGACTCACGGCAGTGGATCTCTTCGACCCGGCGAATCTGAGACAGTTGCTGCTTGCTTTGACAGACAATGCGGATGAGCTGGCGCTGGTTACAGATGAGACACTTTACGGCAATTTACAGGAGCTGCTCCAGACGGTGAACGAAACACTGGGTGCGTTACAGGAGGAACTGGGACTGAGCGCTGAGGAGCTGGAAGCCTTGATGGCGCGGATCAGCGCCGGGGAGGGAGCGCCTGTAGAGGAAGAACCCGTACTTACCATGCCGGGAGCGGAAACGCCAATGACTGAGGAGCCCGAGGTAAGCGTGGAAGGCATGAAGGATTATGCGGTTTCCGTGCAGAAGGATGGAGGCACTGTACAGATCAAGGTGACGGTTGACGATGCCAGCGGCGAGAAACATGTCAGCGAGCAGGTCACGGACACTGGAAAGCCCGAGACGACTCCTGTTTTAAAGAAGGAGAACATGGGAGACACAGGACACAGGGGAGACGAGAACGCGGCCGGAAACAACGCAGGCAATGCTTTCCTGCAGAATCTGACAGGACGCATGGAAGAAGTGGAAGCGCCGGTGGAGCGGCCGGTATACACACAGCCTGAGACGAATCAGATCATGGATCAGATCGTGGAGTACATGAAGTTTAATCTCAAGCCGGAGATGCAGGAGATGGAGATGCAGTTACATCCTGCAAGTCTGGGTACGGTACATGTGCAGATCGCGGCGAAGGACGGCGTTGTCACGGCACAGTTTGCGGCACAGAACGAGACGGTGAAAGCGGTTTTGGAAACCCAGATGATCCAGCTGAAGGAACAGTTTGAAGAGCAGGGCATCAAGGTGGCGGCTGTGGAAGTCACAGTGGCAAACCACGCTTACGGCGAGCAGTTCGGCGGCGGTCAGGAAGCGGCGGATCAGCAGAGCGAAAACGCGAAGAAGGGCGCGAGAAGGATCAACCTAAACCTCGATGAGATGGAGGAGGAAGGTCTTGAGGCACTCGACGATTCGGAGCGGATCGCGGTGGAGATGATGCAGGCAAACGGCAATACGGTAGACTATACCGCGTAGATAGTGAAAACAGAAAGGAGTGAAAGAATGGGAGTAGTACAGAAAGTAGAAAACGGAAAGTTTGTGGAATCCAATTCCGCAGCGTCTCTGGCTGATGCAGTCAACAAGTCAGCAAAGGGAAATACGCTTGACAAGGACGCGTTTTTGCAGCTTCTGGTAGCACAGATGAAGTATCAGGATCCTCTGGAGCCTACGTCCAACACCGAGTATATTTCCCAGTATGCGACATTCTCGGAACTGGAGCAGATGCAGAACATGAGTGCATCTATGGATCTTTTCCGGGCGTCGGCGCTGGTAGGGCAGACCGTACTCTTAAATGTGAGGGACAGTCAGGGGAGGCTTACGCAGGTGCAGGGTCCTGTGGACTTTGTCACTTATGAGAACAACAAAGCGTATCTTTCCATTCGCGGAGAGCTTTATTCGATGGATGATCTGGCAACTGTGGCGGATCCTAAATATCTGGAAGCATATAAGCTGGCAGCGGAATGGCTGAATATTTTCAACAAACTTCCGGCTATGTCGAATCTGTCGATTGCCGACAGGGAGAAGGTTGAACAGCTGAACGAGATGTACGAGAAGATGACCGACTACCAGAAGGAGTTCTTGACGGACGAAGAAGTAGACACCATGAAGAAGTATGTGGATAAGATGAAGGATCTGGTGGCGATCGCTGAGGCTGATAAGGAAAATGACAGCGATGGTGATGTCGACGGGGATGATGATGGCGACGGAGATGGCGACACCGACGGCGACAGCGATAGCGACAAGTAAGCTTCAGAGGAGCATTGATCTCAGGGAGGAGAGAGTATGAAGATTCAAGGCAGTTCTTTCCCTTCGATAGAGCAGCTTCAGGATCAATATTTAAAGACGGGCAGATCCAGGGACGGAGCGCCTGCACCGGGAGGCATAAGCTTTCAGGATATTCTGTCAAAAAAGACGGACGGGATGGAACCCGGGGAGGTCAGATTCTCCAAGCACGCGGCAAACCGCCTGACAGACAGAAATATTGAACTGACCGAGGATCAGGTCGAGCGCCTGAACTTAGGAGCAGCCAAAGCCTCAGAGAAGGGTATCAAAGAGTCATTGGTCATGGTTGATTCCCTCGCGTTTATCGTGAGCGTGCCGAACCAGACGGTTATCACGGCGATGGATCAGGCGGAAGCCGATGAGAATGTATTCACAAACATAGACGGAGCGGTCATTATATAAGCCGGACCTTACAGGAGGCTTACCGTCCTCGAATGACAGAGAGGACAGACGGTTCCATATAAGTTTAAGGAGGTCATTTCACTATGATGAGATCACTTTTTTCTGGCGTGTCGGGTCTTAAAACCCACCAGACCAGAATGGATGTTATCGGTAACAACATTGCAAACGTAAACACGGTCGCATACAAGTCACAGAACATGATATTCAGCGACCTGCTCTACCAGACAACACAGGCAGCTTCCGGCGCCAACGCGGACACGGGACGAGGCGGTATCAATGCAAGACAGATCGGTCTCGGCGCCAAGACGGCGGCGATCAACACTGCCATCACGAGACAGGGTTCCGCCCAGTCTACGAACAACCCCTGGGATGTCATGATTTCGGGCGAGTCCTTTTTCATTGTTAACAGCGGCTCCCAGAACTTCTTCACCAGAGACGGCTCCTTTACCATCGACGGCTCCGGAAACCTCGTTATGGCGAGTACCGGTTATCGTGTAATGGGCTGGGGACTGGATGAGGACGGCAATATCCAGTCCGGCCCGGTGCAGGCGCTGCAGATCATGAAAGCGGAAAATATGACGGCTCCCGCAGAGGCGACGACCAAGGCAATCGTAAGCGGTATTCTGGATAAGAACGACACCAAGGTCCACAGCAAGGCGGGTCTTGTGCGGACATTACACTTTTTCGATGCAAGGGGTTACTCTTACACGGCACAGTTCAGTATCCATGCGCTGAGTCAGGATGGCAATTACTACGTGCAGCTTGACGACATTATGAATGAAAACGGTGTCTCTCTGAAAGAATACTACAATGTTAACGATATCAGCCAGATCGCTACCTTCGGTGAGGAAAAGCATATCACGGAGACGAAGGTTTACGGTCTTCCCGACGACGGCAGCGTAGAATATGACGATACGACGAATCCGCCCACCTTTAAGGTGAATTATCAGTACGGAGAGATTCTGAAGGGGTTCTCTGATAATGTCATGATGTCCATGGCGAATGACTTAACGGTGACGGCTCCTGCGGCAGGTAATGTGGCAGCAGGCACAAAGGTTACCATGACGGGAAATGTGACGCTGGATAAGAAGATCCTGCAGGAAAAGTACGGGTTGACCTACGACGAGAAGGAGAAGGCATACTACTATGCAGAGAAACAGGCTGACGGTTCCTACGGCCCGAAGAAGAAGATGGAGCTTACTGACACGGCGAGCTGGCAGACTGTGCTGGCAAAGCTGGGCGGTGCGGGGCTGACGATCCCTACGACTCCCGGAATCACGATGGACGATAAGGGAGCAGTGACCTTGAACTTTGAGGCACAGTTTGAGACGACGACAGATTCGGTTCTTTCCGCGACAGGAACGTTTGGTGTGACTATAAAGGATACGCCGGAGAACAGAGAGGAGATTCTGGAGAAGGCTTATGGGCTGCACTCCACCGACAATACGTCCTACAGCATCAATTACATTACTCCTGACGGCCATGCAAGCATCACCCGTGACGAGCACTATGTGGGTAATGCGCTTGTGTTCGATACAAAAACCGGTAAATTTGATTATGTGGGAGGTTCGGAGCAGGATGCGGTGACTCTGAATTTTGCGGGTTCCGCCACGGATCTGACTGGCGCAAACGTGGATCTCGGTCATTTCAGCGACCTGTCCATCGACTTTTCGACAATCCGTAATGTCGGCAACGGCAAGACATCTACGGTTACCTTTGATAATGGCGACGGCGGTGAAAACAACCTCGGCAGCGGCCGTAAGGAAGGCGCGCTGATCGGCGTGGAGATCGGTCAGGACGGTAAGATCAGGGCTTCCTACGACAACGGTCTTTCCAAACTTCTGGGACAGATTGCGGTGACGAAGTTCGCCAACGCGGCAGGTCTTGCGAAAGCAGGTAACAACCTGTACTCGGCGACCTTAAACTCCGGCGAGTTCGACGGCACCGGCATCGACATTACGTCAGACGGCGAAGGTTCCATGGAATCCGGTGTGCTGGAGATGAGTAACGTGGATCTGGCAGGCGAGTTTACTGAAATGATCACGACACAGCGTGGTTTCCAGGCAAACAGCCGTATTATCACCACATCTGACTCCATGCTGGAAGAGCTGGTAAATCTGAAGCGCTGATTATTTAAAAGCATAAGGGGGCTTCTGCGCGGGATACCGCGCATAGGTTCCCTTTTTTATGTGCAGACCTGTGCGGATCATGAAATGGTAAAATTTCTTTTTGCAGTTTTTGAGGATGTGTGGTAAAATAAATGAGTTGTATAATATAAAAATAAAAGATGTAGCAGAGGGAGATTGTTTATGGTTGAGGTCACGAAGATTAACGGCGTGAAAGTACTGATCAATCCGGATTTGCTGGAGCTGGTGGAGGAAACCCCTGACACGGTGTTGTCTTTTACCACCGGCCGCAAATTAATTGTAAAAGAAAGTAGACAAGAAGTGAAAAATTTAGTAAAATCGTATAGAAAGGATATTTTTGCAGACTAGTGTAAAAGTGGGTGTGTACATATGGATATAGCTTCGGTTATTGGCTTGGTAGCATGCTTTGCATTGATGATATTCGGTATGGTTTTCGGTAAGGACTTTTCCACGGTGTTAGGCTTCGTGGATGTGCCTTCGATTCTGGTTACTTTCGGCGGTTCCTTCATGTGTATTTTTGCGAGTTACACGATACCTGATTTCGTGGCGGGTCTTAAGAGCATGGGATTGATCTTTAAGACATCCAGCATGAATGTGCCCGGGATTATTCAGAAAATTATAGAGCTTTCCAACGTGGCGCGTAAGGAAGGGCTTCTGTCTCTGGAAGAAGCGGCCAGCGACATCGAGGATGATTTTTTGAAAAAGGGCATCCTGCTGATCGTTGACGGTACCGATCCTGAGCTTGTCCGCGCGATTATGGAGACGGAACTGGTAAGCGTGGAAAGCAGACACAAGGATAAGATCGGTTTTTGGGAGAATATCGCGGCCATGGGTCCTGCATGGGGTATGATCGGAACCCTGATCGGTCTGATTAACATGCTTAGGGATTTGTCGGATTTTGCAACCATCGGACCCAATATGTCGGTCGCACTGGTTACGACTTTCTATGGCTCTGTGCTGGCGAACTGGATTTGCGCGCCGGTTTCCACTAAATTGAAGAACAAGAACGCGGAAGAGATGATGGTGAAGGAAATCGAGATTGAGGGCCTGCTCTCCATTCAGGCAGGCGAGAATCCACGTGTCATCGAGGAGAAACTGAAATCCTTCCTGGCGCCTGCGGACAGAGGCATGGCCGGAGATGAAGGCGGAGGTGAGGCGGATGGCTAAAAAAAAGCAGGAAGAGGCTCCGAAAGGCTCCCCGGCGTGGATGGCCACGTTCTCTGACCTGATGAATCTGCTGCTATGTTTCTTCGTGTTACTTTTTTCGATGTCTACGGTTGATGAGGTGAAGCAGGAAAAGGTGGTAGCTTCCTTTAACCAGATGTTTTCTGTTTTTGAAGGAGGGGCGCAGGCGATCGGGGATGGTATGCTGATCAGTAACGGCGTCAGCCAGCTCAATGAGCTGGATGAATTTATAAACAGTACAGGTAAGATGGATGACGGAGAGATTGTCTCCGAGGATGTGGCTGACAGCACTGCTGCGGCAAAAGAGCAGCTTGAGGAAGCCCAGATGGAAGAGTCTGAAACGCTTGCTGAGAAGATCCAGGAGGCGGTTGACGAGAGGGATATGGCGGATGAAGTGGAGGTGCAGTTTACCGCACAGTTTGTCCAGCTTACTTTGAAAGGTTCCCTGCTTTTTGATTCGGGCAGTACGTATTTGAAGGAGGAGGCCAAACCGGTTCTGGATCAGGTGGGACTGATTCTGGAGCGCTATGCGGAAGGTACGATTGAGATTGAGGGACATACGGATAATGTTCCCATGTCGGGGGCTAAGTATTCTAATAACAATGAGTTGAGTTCCGGACGCGCGTTGTCGGTGTTTGACTATATTCTTTCAATTACGAATCTGAATCCGGCGAACATCAAGCATGCGGGCCGTGGAGAGTATCTTCCGGTAGCGGACAATGCTACGCCAGAGGGAAGGGCGAAGAACAGAAGGGTTGAGATCAAGATATATAACTCTCTCAGTTCTTATTAAGATAAGTTGTAGAAGGAGAAGACGAAGGCTATGAAGAAGAATCTGATTTCCGTTATTATTCTGGCGCTGTTAATCGTAAATATTGTATTGACCGCCATAATGATGTTCAGCGTGACGGGCGCGTCCAAAAAGACTGCCGCGCTGGTTGACAACATTGCTACGGCTCTGAATCTGGAGCTGTCCTCCGGCACAGAGGGCGCCGGGGCGGAGGAAGCTGTTTCCATGGCGGACACAGAGACTTACTCTTTTGCGGAACCTATGACGATCCCGCTGAAAAAGAATGAGGGGGAAGATAAGGATCACTATTGTATCGTTTCCATTACCCTTTCCATTAACACAAAGGCTGACGGCTATAAGGAGTATGGCTCCGCAGAAAGTCTGGCGACGATGGAAGGCCTGATTAAAGATGAGATCAACAGCGTTTTCGCCCGGTACACGACGGAAGAAGCGCGGGATAATCAGGAAACGATCAAGAAAGAAATTATCAACAGAATACAAACCATGTTTGATTCCAAGTTTATCTATAACGTGTCCTTTGGCGACATCATGTTTGGATAGTACTTAGACTAAATGACTGCCACAGGAGGTGAACTTTCGTGGGTGAGGTACTATCACAGAGCGAGATAGACAATCTGCTTGCCGCTTTGAGCAGCGGTGAGCTGGACACGGATGAACTGAACGGCGCGGATGATAAGCAGATTAAGGATTACGACTTTAAACGGCCGACTAAATTTTCGAAAGAGCATCTGCGTACACTGGAAATTATATATGAGCATTACGGGCGGCTGCTTTCCACAAGCATGCCGGTATACCTGCGGAAGAATATACAGGTATCGGTGACAAGCTCCGAGACGGTTATCTTTTCGGAGTTTTCAAACTCCCTTTCAAACCCAGTTATTCTGGGCGTTGTGAATTTTCACCCGCTTGGTGGAATGATTCTGATAGAGCTTGCGTCCCAGCTTGGATTTGCCATGATAGATAGAATGCTGGGCGGAGCCGGGGATCCGCTCGAAAAGAGCAGGGAGTTCACCGAAATTGAAATGACAATCATCGAAAAAATGATGGTAGTCTGTATGCAGCTTATGCGGGAGCCATGGAAGAATGTGGTGGATATTAATCCCATGATGGAGAGGATTGAGACCAATTCCCAGTTTGCACAGATTATCGCGCCGAGCGATATGATTGCCATTGTCACCTTGAACATGAAGATAGGTGAAGTGGAAGGATTTATGAATGTATGTCTCCCCTTCTTTACGTTGGAGAGCGTCATGGATAAGCTCAATACGAAGTACTGGTATGCGAATCTGCAGGAGCAGGGTGACGAGGATTTCGAGGAGTACATTGAGGCTCTTATCAAGAGAGTGGATGTTCCTGTCAAGGCGGTGCTGGGAAAAACGAGCATATCGGTTACCGATTTTGTAAATTTGCAGATCGGCGACATCATACGATTAGATACCGAGGTAGAGCAGGATCTTACGGTGTATGTGGGCAATATTAGAAAATTTACCGCGCTCCCGGGTACTAGCAGGGATAAGAATGCTGTGCGGGTTACTTCGGTGATCAGAGAGGGGGAAGAATAAAAGCATGGACGGAATGTTATCACAGGATGAAATAAATGCGCTTTTGAATGGCACGGATGATTCGGCCGGTGATGCTGCGGGAGAGAATACCGCAGGTTTTGATGGTGATGAAGCGGATGATTCGCTTCTGTCAGACATTGAGAAAGACGCTGTCGGCGAGGTTGCCAATATCAGCATGGGCGCATCTGCTACCACCCTGTTCTCCATTGTTAACCGCAAGGTCAACATTACGACACCTGTGGTTAAGATGGCAACCTGGAAGAATGTACTGGAAGATTATGAGAAGCCCTGCGTATTTATTCTGATTAAGTATACACAGGGATTGGATGGATCGAATATTCTGATCTTAAAAGAGCATGATGTGAAGATCATCACGGATCTGATGATGGGTGGTGACGGCAGTAATACGGACGGAGAGCTGGGTGAGCTGCATCTTTCAGCAATTTCGGAGGCGATGAACCAGATGATGGGTTCCTCAGCCACATCACTTTCCACCATGCTCGGCAAGATGATTGATATCAGCCCGCCGGAGGCAAGTCTGGTGGATTTAACGGCATTTAAGTCTGGCGGAGAGATTGCGCCGTTTCTGGAAGGTACTTTTGTAAAGATTTCTTTTCGGATGCAGATTGATGAACTGGTGGATTCCACGATTATGCAGTTGTATCCTGTGGAGTTTGCCAAGGAGATTTATGACACCTTTATTTCCAGTCAGGGTGGAGACAGCGAACCGGCTCCGTCGCCGGCAGCAGCGCCTGCTCCGGCGCCGGCAGCAGCTCCGGCTCCCCAGCCGATGCCTGCGGCAGCACCCCAGATGGATATGAGCCAGATGCAGGCGGGGATGCCTCAGATGGATATGAGTCAGATGCAGATGATGCCTCAGATGGGAATGCCTCAGATGCAGATGATGCCCCAGATGCAAATGATGCCTCAGATGCAGATGCAGCCTAATATGAACGTGCAGCCTGTTCAGTTCCAGAATTTTGCCAGCGACTTTAATCCGCTGCAGAGCCAGGAGAACATAGAGCTGATCAAGGATGTGCCGTTAGAGGTAACCGTTGAGCTGGGCAGAACCTCTAAATCCATTTCGGAGATTCTGGATTTTGCACCGGGTACAATTATTGAGCTGGATAAAATTGCGGGTGAACCGATTGATATTCTGGTTAACGGCAAGTTTGTAGCAAAAGGTGAAGTTGTGGTAATTGAGGAAAGCTTTGGTATTCGGGTAACCGAAATTATCAAATAATATGTGATAGGAGAAGAGACATGGCAAAAAATATTTTAGTATGTGATGATGCAGCGTTTATGCGAATGATGATCAAAGATATCCTGACAAAGAATGGCTATAACGTGGCAGGAGAGGCAGAGAACGGTGCAAAAGCGGTTGAGAAGTACAATGAGCTGAAGCCCGATCTCGTGCTGATGGACATCACGATGCCTGAGATGGATGGTATCCAGGCTCTCAAAAAGATCAAAGAGGGCGATCCTGGTGCTATGGTTATTATGTGTTCCGCTATGGGCCAGCAGGCGATGGTTATCGAGTCTATTCAGTCCGGCGCGAAAGACTTCATCGTAAAACCTTTTCAGGCTGACCGTGTTTTAGAGGCTGTGAAGAAGGTTGTAGGATAATGCTTCTTGCTGCTGCATTATCAGACAGGGCTGACTCCTATGTGCAGTTTATGACAGTATTGATACTGTTTGTGTTCGTGCTGGCGATTACAGCTTTTGTGACAAGATGGATCGGGGGCTACCAGAAGGGAAAGTCTGCAGGTGCGAACATGGAGCTGATCGAATCGCTCCGGCTGTCCAGTAATAAGTATGTCCAGATTGTCAGGATTGGACGGAAATATTTGGCAGTTGCAGTGTGCAAAGATACTGTTACAATGTTATCAGAGATTCCTGCGGAAGACATGAGTTTTCCAGAAGGGTCTTCCGACGGCGCGTCCACTTTTAGGGATGTGCTGGCAAAAATACAAAAAGAAAGAATCCTGGAAAAAGAAGACGGGCGAGACGAATGAAGAAAAATTTTTCCGGATGTTATTTGGCAAAATTAATATGCCTGCTGATAGTGGCAGGCATATTGTATCTTAGTTGGGGACAGACTGCCTATGCGGTGGAGGACAACAGACCGGATACGGTGACTGATACCCCATACCGGGACTCCAATCTCACAGGTACGGAGAGTGAGAGAACCAATGTGGATCCGCCCGGTGCCTCGGAGAGCGCCGAAGATCTGGCTGAACTGAATATCGCCAATACGGTGACGGTTACGTACAACAATGGTAATGGAAGTGTGAATGGCGCTCTGCGTATTCTGCTCATTCTTACCTTGATTGCTATTGCACCGTCATTGATTATTATGTTAACCTCATTTACGAGGATTATTATTGTACTGCATTTTACGAGGCAGGCATTGAATACGCAGACAGCTCCGCCAAATACGGTGCTGATCGGCATAGCTCTGTTTCTTACCTTTTATGTGATGCAGCCAACAATGACGGCGATTTACACGGATGCGATCGTGCCTTTCGAAGCGGGAGAGATGACGCAGGAGGAGGCTCTCACAGCTGCGGCGGCACCGATCAGACAGTTCATGTACAGGCAGACCCAGAAGAGCGATGTAAATTTCTTTATGGATTTAAGCCGTACCGAGTGGAACGGTGAACTGGACGACATACCGATTAGTGTGCTGGTGCCCGCGTTTATTATCAATGAGCTGCGGCAGGCGTTTATTATCGGTTTCCTCATATATATTCCATTTATTGTGATCGACATGGTGGTGGCTTCCACGCTGATGAGTATGGGTATGATGATGCTGCCGCCGACGACAATTTCCATGCCGTTTAAGATACTTCTTTTCGTGCTGGCGGACGGCTGGTATCTGGTGATCAAAGGCGTTGTGGAGACATTCTATTACTGAGCAGTCGTTCGGGAGTAGAGCATGTACACATACGGCAGGCAGTACAGTGTGTGTGCGGACAGTGATTCGAGGAATGGAGTGTGGGTAGATGACAGTCAATGACGTCACCGAGATTGCCGCACAGGCAATTTATACAATTATCAAATGCAGTGCGCCGATGCTGCTGGTGTCCCTGTGCGTGGGTCTGCTTGTGAGTATTTTTCAGACGGTCACTTCGATTCAGGAGCAGACTCTTACCTTCGTGCCGAAGGTGCTGGCTATCTTTCTGTCGCTGATGCTTATGGGGCACTGGGTTATGAATAATATGGTAGAATTTATGACGGGGCTGTGGACAGACTTTAACCTTTATCTTGGATAAAGATCGTTTGCGCTATAGGAAAGTGACATTATGTTGGATATCAGCTTTACTTATGCGGATTTGGAATATTTTCTGTTGATTCTGGTGCGGGTCAGCTGCTTTGTGTATGTTGCTCCGTTTTTCAGCATGTCGAATGTGCCGCAGAGAGTGAAGATCGGTTTCAGCATTTTTTTCGCCTATCTGCTCTATGTGGCGGTGGATCATAATGAGGTTGTTTATCATACACTGCTCGGTTATGCCGTCATTGTGATGAAGGAGGCACTGACAGGTTTTCTCATCGGCTGGGGTGCGCAGATATGCGCCACGGTGACATCCTTTGCGGGAAGTATCGCTGATATGGAAATCGGTTTGTCGATGGTTTCGCTGATTGATCCGACTACCAAAGAGCAGGCAACCTTTACCGGTGTGTTTTACCAGTATATGTTTACGCTTTTTATGATTATTTCAGGTTTATACCAGTATCTGTTAAGGGCGCTGGCAGAGACCTTTACCTTAATTCCGATAAATGGTGCGATTTTTAAGCAGGAGGCGCTGCTGCAGTCCATTATTATGTTTCTTGGTGATTATATTGTCATCGGATTTCGCATCATACTGCCGATCTTCTGCGCCATGATTTTTTTAAACTGTGTGCTTGGCGTACTTGCCAAGGTGTCCCCGCAGCTTAATATGTTTGCCGTCGGCATGCAGCTTAAGGTGCTTGTAGGTCTGGGAATCCTCTTTTTGTCTGTGCGGATGCTGCCGACTCTGTCAGATAACGTACTCACGCAGATGAAACGTATGATTGTATCTTTTGTGGAGGGGATGATTTGATTTTAGAGTATAATCTCCAGTTCTTTGCCAAGGATGGACCGGGCGGAGAGAAAACAGAAGAGCCTACCAGCAAAAAGCTGGAGGATGCCCGTAAAGAAGGACAGGTGGCTAAGAGCAAAGAGGTGACCAGCGCTTTTGAGATGCTGGCGGCCTTTCTGATGATCCGCCTTCTGGTTGAGCATATGGGAACGGTTTTCGTGGGAAATATGCAGAGCATTTATTCCCGGATTCCGGAGTATGCGAAGCTTTATGACGGACATATTCAGGTACAGACCTTCCGGATGCTTTTTGTGGATGGTATGCTGCGGATTCTGCAGATCATCGCCCCTTTTCTGCTTGTGGGGTTTCTGGTGGCTTTTATCACAAACCTTCTGCAGGTGAAATGGAAGATGACCTCGAAGCCGCTTAAGCCGAAATTCAGTAAGCTGAATCCTGTGAATGGTGTGAAACGGATTTTTTCGGCAAACTCGCTGATGGAACTTTTAAAATCTGTGTTAAAACTGACGCTGATCGGGTATGTGGTGTATAATTATCTGGAAAAAAATATGCCGCCGATCTACCAGCTTTACGACGTGTCCCTGAACCAGGGAATCGTGCAGATCGGGACACTGGTGATCAATCTGGGAATTCGGATTGCCCTGTTTTATATGCTGATCGCAGCCGCTGATTTTACTTATCAGAAGCTCAAGTTCAAGAAGGACATGAAGATGACCAAGCAGGAGGTCAAAGACGAGTATAAGAATTCGGAAGGTGACCCCCAGATCAAGAGTAAACAGAGGCAGAGAATGATGGAAGCCTCCAGACGCCGTATGATGCAGCAGCTGCCTGAGGCGGACGTGGTTATCACAAACCCGACCCACTTTGCAGTGGCGATCAAATACGAACCCGAGCGCTATGATGCCCCCTTTGTGGTGGCGAAGGGAGCCGATTATCTGGCGCAGAAGATTAAGGATGTGGCGAAGGAAAACCGCATCGAGATTGTGGAGAACAAACCTCTTGCACGTATGCTCTATGCGAATGTGGAGGTGGGCAGTGTGGTGCCGCCGGAACTGTATCAGGCAGTGGCGGAGGTGCTGGCGTTTGTTTACCACTTGAAAGGAAAAGTCTGAATTTTCATATGTATAACAAGTGTTATCAAAAAGCTTTGAAAGGAGGTGATGCGCGGTGCAGAAACTGAGAATTGGAGACGTAGGTGTTACCCTGTATCTTCTTGCGGCATTTATCATGCTGATCGTTCCGATTCAATCGGGACTTTTGGACGTTCTTCTGGCCTGCAATATCGCGGTCGCCTTTACGATTATGTTTGGCTGTATGTTTGCCAATGAAGTGCTGCAGATGTCTTTTTATCCGACAATCCTGCTCTTCACGACGGTTTTCAGAATCGCGCTGAACGTTTCCTCCACGAGACTGATTCTGTCTAAGGGTGACGCCGGTAACGTGGTGCAGACCTTCGGTGAATATGTAGGCGGCGGCGATCTGCTGATAGGCGTTCTCGTATTCCTCATTTTGATTATCGTGCAGTTTATGATTATCAACAAAGGTTCCGAGCGTGTGGCTGAGGTAACGGCGAGATTTACGCTGGATGCGATGCCGGGTAAGCAGATGGCTATTGACGCGGACTTAAATACCGGAGCCATTACGGACGAAGAGGCGAAGAGACGACGGGAAAAGATTCAGGAAGAATCCACATTCTTCGGCTCCATGGACGGTGCTGTGAAGTATGTAAAGGGAGATGCGACTGCGGGTCTGGTAATCACTTTTATCAATATCGTGGGCGGCATTTCTTTCGGTGTGTTCAGACAGGGGCTGGAGGTAGTCGATGCACTCAATAAATATACGATCCTGACCATCGGTGACGGTCTGGTAAGCCAGATCCCGTCTCTTCTGATCTCTCTAGCCACAGGTATTCTCGTGACGAAGGGTTCCAAGGAGGCGGATTTCGGTACGGTTCTGATCAGCCAGCTTTTCGGTACGCCCAAGGTGCTGTATCTGGTGGGCGCGGTTCTGGCTTTTCTGGGAATTGTTACCCCTTTGAATCCAGTGGTGTTCGTGGGGCTTGGTCTGGTATTTGTGGTAGTCGGCAGGGTGATGGCCGGCACCATCGAGACGGCTGTGATCGAGCACGAGGCCGACGAGGAGGAAGCGGCGGCGGAGGAAATCAGACAGCCCGAGAATGTTACCTCGCTTCTGCAGGTAGACCCCATCGAGCTGGAGTTCGGTTACGGTATCATTCCGCTTGCTGACGTCAATCAGGGCGGTGACCTTCTGGACCGTGTGGTTATGATCAGAAGGCAGATCGCACTGGAACTTGGTACGGTTGTGCCGATTATCCGCCTGCGTGATAACATACAGTTGAATCCGAACCAATATATTATTAAGATAAAAGGTGTACAGGTCAGCGAAGGCGAGATCCTTTTCGATCACTATATGGCCATGAACCCCGGTTATGTGGAGGAGGAGATTACAGGTATTCCCACCTTCGAGCCTTCTTTCCATCTGCCTGCCATCTGGATTACGGAGGGGCAGAGAGAGCGTGCGGAGAGCATGGGCTATACTGTAGTAGATCCGCCGTCTATCATCGCGACACATCTGACAGAGATTATCAGACAGTACATATCGGAGCTTTTGACAAGACAGGATGTACAGAGTCTGGTGGACAATTTAAAAGAGACGAATCCTTCCCTTGTGGAGGAGCTGGTGCCCAAGCTTCTGGGACTTGGCGAGATACAGAAGGTGCTGCAGAACCTCCTGAAAGAGGGCATTTCCATCAGAGATCTTCTTACCGTGTTCGAGACGCTGGCAGATTATGCGACAACCACAAGAGATACCGATATTCTGACAGAGTATGTCAGACAGAGCCTGAAGCGTGCGATTTCAAACAAGTTCTTCCCGGCCAACGAAACTACCAGCGTGGTGACGCTGGATCCCAGGCTGGAGCAGGAGATTATGGCGAGTGTCAAGCAGACGGAGCAGGGGGCTTATCTGACCCTCGATCCGGCGAAGACCAAGAGTATCATGGAAGCGCTTGGCGTGGAGGTCAAGAAGCTGGAGGATCTTGGCAAGATACCGCTTGTGATTACGTCCCCCATTGTGCGTGCTTACTTTAAGAAGCTGACGGAGGATTACTATAAAGATCTGGTTGTTGTATCCTACAACGAGGTGGAATCCAGTGTTGAATTACAGTCTGTTGGGATGGTGACAGCATAATGATAATTAAGAAATTTGTAGCGAAAACCGAAAAGGAAGCGATTGAAAACGCCAGAGCGGAACTGGGAGAAGGCGTGGTTGTGATGAACGTGAAGCCCGTGAAAAGCAAGGGTCTTTTTGCGTTTCTGAAATCGCCCATGGTGGAGGTCACGGTAGCGCTTGAGGAGGAGAGCGAAAAGCTCACGGCGGCGGTGTCGGCCATCAGCAGTGTGATTGCTTCCAGCCAGAGTAAGGAAGAGGAAGCATTAAAGAGTGCGTCTGATACAAATGCACCTGTTGCCGAAACGGCGGAGAAGAGGGAGAACAGCGGCGTCATAAGTGAGAAAAGGGAAAATAACAGTGCAATAGAAGAGAAACTTGACAGTCTGCAGTCGCTCTTAGAGCAGCAGCTCCAAAAGCCTGAAGAAGAGAAGGAAGAGCCGAAGGAGGAGAAAAAAGAGGAGACGGAAACGGATAAATTTATGCATCTTCTGCATGACACCATGCTGGAGAATGAAGTGGACGAAAAGTATGCAAGAGAAATCATGGATGAAATCGAGCTGATTAACAGGCCGAATATTCCGTTTGACTATGCGCTGGCCAATATTTACCAGAAGATGATTCTCAAGTTTGGCAAGCCGAGCGGCGTCGAACCTGCATTGAATGGGATCAAGATTGTGTTCTTTATCGGTCCCACAGGAGTCGGGAAGACGACCACAATTGCCAAAATTGCCTCGAAGTTCCGTGTGGATGAGAAGAAGAAGGTGGCGCTTCTGACGGCGGACACTTACCGTATTGCGGCGGCGGAGCAGCTGCGCACTTATGCAAATATTCTGGAGGTGCCGTTCCGCGTGATCTATACAGTGGAAGAGATCAATAAGGCGTTGGAGGACTTTAAGGACTACGATTATATTTTGATTGATACGGCCGGTCATTCCCACCAGAACATGACACAGAAAGATAACATGCGGAATATTATACATTCGGTGGATGACAGGGTGGAGAGTGAGGTGCATCTTGTCTTAAGCGCAACAACCAAGTACAAGGATTTGATCAGTATAGCGGATTCCTACAAGGAGATGGCGGACTACAAGCTGATTTTCACGAAGCTGGACGAGACGACGACATTGGGAAATCTTCTGAATCTGCGGCTTTATACGGGCGCGTCGCTGTCCTATGTGACATGCGGGCAGAATGTGCCGGATGACATTGAGGACTTTAATCCGCAGAAGACAGTTAAGAGACTGCTCGGAGGGAAGAATTAGGCGGAGGAACAACGAAGGAGGAGGCCTAGTGGATGGATCAGGCTGAACAACTGAGAAGGATAATAAAGGGCAGCGCTCCGCCGAAACGTCCTCTGGCAAGGGTTATCACCGTTACAAGCGGCAAGGGTGGTGTGGGAAAATCGAACACGGCCATCAATCTCGCCATACAGTTTCGAAAAATGGGTCAGAAGGTTATTATTCTGGATGCGGATTTCGGGCTTGCCAATATAGAGATCATGTTTGGGGCGGTGCCTAAACATAATTTATGTGATTTAATTTATCAGGGAAAAAGCATTAGCGATATCATTACATGGGGTCCCATGGAGGTTGGCTTCATATCAGGTGGCTCCGGGATCACGGGGATGTCAAATCTGGATAAAGATAATGTGGGGTATATCATTGACAATCTGGTGGAGCTGGACGAAATGGCAGAAACCATTATTGTAGATACCGGGGCCGGGATTTCTGACACGGTGCTGGAATTTCTGGTAGCCAGCGGTGAAATCCTGCTGGTGACCACACCTGAACCGACTTCCATTACGGATTCCTATTCGCTTCTCAAGGCGTTAAGCCGTCACCCACGTTATAGGGCAGATGCGACACAGATCAAGGTGCTTGCCAACAAGGTGTCGGGAGAGCAGGAAGCGCTTTCACTTTACGGGAAGCTGGAAACGGTGGTGGAGCGGTATCTGAAGGTGCCGATTTCCTATCTGGGGATGATCCCGCAGGATCAGCTTCTGGCGAAGGCGGTGATGCAGCAGATGCCGGTATCACTGGATAATCCCAAAGCCAGATCAGCCATTGCCTATGAAATCATAGCGGCAAAACTGATGAACAGGGAACTGGACAAAACGATTCCAAGGCGTGGTATGGCGGCATTTTTTTCCCATATCATATCTGGAAAATAGAGCGGCCTGAGCGCGGGCCGGGAGGTAGGTAATGTCAGAAATTTTATCAAAGTACGCGCTGCCAGGAGGAGAGATAGAACTCAAGGCGATAGGCAGAGCACAAGAACCGGAAGACAGCAGACAGAGAAAAGCCCATCGCAGCCATGTGTTGAAAGTATTGACGGAAAACCGTGTGGAGGTGGCAATGCCGATTGAGGCGGGAAAGCTGATTCTTCTGCCGGTGGACGGTGAGTACGATATGTATTTTTATGGGAACAATGTGGTTTACCAGTGTACCGCAAGGGTGGTTGACCGTTATCGGTTTAATGGGCAGTATGTGCTGGTTATGGATCTGACGAGTAATCTGCGCAATTACCAGAGACGGGAGTATTACCGTTTCAGCTGTGCGCTGGAGATGGATTCCAGACAGCTCGGCGAGGAGGAGGAAATTTCCCTTGCAGCACAGGAAGAGCTGCTGCCGGCGCTGCCGTTAAAGAGCAGCGTGATCGTGGACATCAGTGGCGGGGGACTGCGGTTTGTTGCTTATTATGCATACGAGGTGAACAGCCTGATTCTCTGCCGGTACCATCTGCAGATTGAAGGCAGGGAGAAGGAGTACCGGCTGATCGGGAAGGTTCTGGCGGTGAATGAACTGGAGAAGGAGCCGGGCGTGTTTGACCATCGTGTACAGTATGTGAATGTAGATCCTCAGGACAGGGAGGAAATCATTCAGTATATTTTTGACGAGTCGAGGAAAACCCACAAAAAGGTGGAGGTCTGATCTGCCGGAGGTAGAAAATGAAAAATATATTGCTGGTTGACGACTCTGCACTCATGAGAAGAGTGCTCTGTGATATAATCGAATCAGATAAGAGATTCCGTGTACAGGACAGGGCTGTAAACGGTCTGGACGCGCTGAGTCTGCTCAGCAGAAAAACCTATGACGCGGTAGTGCTTGACGTGAATATGCCGCAGATGAACGGTCTGGAGCTTTTGAAAGAGCTGCAGAAGCGTAAGATTTCGGCGAAGATTATCATGGCAAGCACAGATACGGCGGATGGCGCAAAGGTTACGCTTGATGCGCTGGAACTGGGAGCGCTGGACTTTATCCATAAGCCTACCAGTGCGCTGGACTGCCGTAACGGGACATTCAGTCAGGGGCTGCTGCGGATTCTGGCGGCGGTGACGGATCTGGATGTGTTGTCGCCGGCTCCGGCGCCGATTCCGCCGGGACCGACGACAGCGCCAAAAACAATACCGGTCAGGAATATTGCAGGCAGGGTGGGTGTAGCTCCGGCTCCGATTGTGGACCGGTCGGAGAGAAAGACGGCGCCTCCGCCTTCGGGCAAGGCGGTTTTCAATCCGGGAACCCAGATTGTAGCGCTTGCAAGTTCCACGGGTGGCCCCAAGGCGCTGCAGTCGGTGATTCCTAAGCTCCCGGCGAATCTGAAGGTGCCGGTGGTGGTGGTGCAGCATATGCCGGCCGGATTTACGGCATCCCTGTCGGAGCGGCTGAATTCCCTGAGCGAAGTTACCGTGAAGGAAGCGGCAGAGGGGGATGTGCTTATGCCGGGCAGTGTCTATATTGCCATGGGCGGCAAGCATCTGAATATCTTGAATGTGGCAGGCAAGTATACGATTCATTACTCGGACGAACCGGCCAGGGAAGGTGTGAAACCTTGTGCGAACTACATGTATGAGTCCTTGATGGACAGTAAGCTTGACCGTATCGTATGTGTGGTAATGACGGGCATGGGTGCTGATGGTACAGAGGGAATCCAACATCTGAAAGAAAAAAAGAAAATACATGTGATTGTCCAGGAGGCGAGTACATGTGCCGTGTACGGGATGCCGAAGAGCGCCGTGAACGCGGGACTGGCGGATCAGATCGTGCCGCTGGAGCAGATCGCACAGGAGATCACAACAAACGTGGGGGTAAAATAATATGGATGTAAGCCAGTATCTTGAGATTTTCCTTGATGAAACCAATGAACATCTGCAGAATCTGAATACGCAGATTCTCTCTCTGGAGCAGGATCCTGAGAACATGGATACGATCAATGAGATCTTCCGTGCAGCCCATTCTTTAAAAGGTATGGCGGGAACCATGGGATATAAGAGGATGCAGACGCTGACCCATGATATGGAGAACGTTTTCTCGGAGGTGAGAAACGGCAATATCAAGGTGAAGGCGGACATGATAGATGTGCTGTTCCAGTGTCTTGACGCGCTGGAGGAGTACAACACCAATATCAGAGAAAGCTCCGACGAGGGTACGAATGATAACGGTGCGCTGATTAAGCGGCTGAATGAAATAATGGGCGATGGTTCGGCTGATGCACCGGCGCCGGGAGCGGAGGGGCAGGCGGCCGATGCGCCCGAAGCACAGGTACAGGCGTCTGCTGCGGGCGGTTTTGTGGGAATCAAACTGAACGAGAACCAGCAGAGCGTACTGACTGAGGCGATCAAGCAGGGCAAGCGTGTTTACGGACTGACCGTGAAAGTGCAGGAGTCCTGTATTTTGAAGGCGGCCAGGGCTTTTCTCGTGTTTAAGGCTATTGAGGACACCAGTGAAATTATCGTTTCCGACCCGTCCTCACAGGATATCGAGGATGAGAAGTTTGATCTGCACTTTAGTCTGATTATTGTCTCCGAGACGGATATGAACGAGGTTGTGAAGGCGGCTAAGGCCGTGTCCGAGATAGAAGATGTTTCCGGCAGCGAGCTGAATCTGGATGACGTGGGCGGGGGGACGACGGAGGGATCCCATGCGGCAGAGGCAGAAGAGCCCGCAGCGGCTCCGGCTCCCGCTCCCGCTGAGACAGCGCAGCCGCCCGTGGAGACACCTGCGGCGGCTCCGGCGGAAGCAGCACAGGCACCCGCAGCAGCCCCGGCTCCGGCACCCGCTCCGGCAGCGAAAAAAGCGCCTGCAAACAAGCCGGTGGTGAATCGTACTGTCAGAGTAGACATAGAGAAGCTGGATACGCTGATGAATCTGGTCAGCGAGCTGATTATCGCGAAGAACTCCCTTGTATCGGCATCAGCAATGTCAGGCAATTCCAGCCAGGCGGTGAATGAGCAGATTGAGTATCTGGAGAGTGTGACCACTTCCCTTCACGAGTCGGTTATGAAGGTGAGGATGGTGCCCATCGAGAGCACGGTGAATAAGTTCCCACGTATGGTACGCGATCTGCAGAAGAAACTGGGCAAGAAGATGGAGCTGTACATGAGCGGTGAGGAGACGGAGCTTGACCGTACTGTGGTAGACCAGATCGGCGATCCGCTGATGCATCTGCTGCGTAACTCGGCTGACCATGGACTGGAGTCCGCTGCGGTGCGTAAGGAGAGGGGCAAGCCGGAGGTTGGTTCTATTTTCCTTGATGCCTATCAGGATGGGAATAACGTTGTCATCGAGGTAAGGGATGACGGTAACGGCATTGATACAACGGCAGTTAAGAACAAGGCAATAGAGCGCGGTGTCATCACTCCGGAACAGGGTGAGGCGATGAGCGAGAAGGAGATCATAAATCTGCTGTTCAACGCAGGCTTCTCCACAGCGAAGGTGGTTTCGGATGTGTCTGGACGAGGCGTTGGTCTGGATGTGGTGAAATCCATGATTGAGTCCTTAAGCGGTGAGGTGGAAGTGAAGTCCAAGCTCGGCGAGGGCAGTACGTGGACAATCAGGCTGCCGCTGACACTGGCTATCATTCAGGCTCTGATGGTGGAGATCGGTGACGAAAAATACGCCATTGCACTTGGCTCCATTCAGACGATTGAGGATATCCCTCCCAGCGATGTGAATCTGGTACAGGCGAAGGAAGTCATTCAGCTCCGTGATCTGGTAATTCCGCTGATCCGTCTGAATGAGATTCTGGATATTCCGAGCAAGAAGAACCCGGAGGAAAATCTGGTTGTGGTTGTCGTTAAGAAGGGCGATAAACTGGCGGGTCTTGTGGTGGATGAACTGATCGGGCAGCAGGAGATTGTTATCAAGTCGCTCGGCAAGTACATCAGCAAATGCAAGATTATCAGCGGAGCGACGGTTCTGGGCGACGGTGAAGTGGCGCTGATTCTGGATGCCAATTCGTTGATCTGACAGAAGGGAGGAAGAGAGCATGAATGAAGTGGAAGAATTAAGACCGGTAGCAACGACCACGCAGTTTATCGTGATAAAGCTCGGTGAGGAGCAGTACGGCATTGATATCAAATACATAGACAATATTGTAAGAATGCCGCACATTACCAGAGTGCCGAAGGTGGACGATTACTTAAAGGGCGTAATTAACTTACGTGGCGAGGTTATCCCCGTTATGAGCATCCGTATCAAGATGGGGCTTGAGAAAGATGTGGAGACGAAATCCAGCAGAATTATTATTCTGAAGCTGGAACAGCAAGGGACAATCGGTGTGATCGTCGATGAAGTGAAAGAAGTTGTAACATTGGAAGACGACAGAATTGAGAAAGTGGCGTATGACTCAAAAGATGAGAAATCGAACTTCCTCTGCGGTGTCGGAAAGAGTGATGGGGGACTGATCTCCCTGCTCGATTTGAATGCGGTTGTGCTGGAGAGTGTATAGGAGGAGTGAGAGTGGGCGAAATCAGTTTAGACGAAATGTCAAATGAATATTTCGACGTCCTGAGAGAGTTGGGCAATATAGGCGCCGGAAATGCGACCACGGCTTTGGCGCAGATGATGCAGTGTAAGGTGGATATGGCGGTGCCTAAGGTACAGCTTCTGGAGTTCAGGGAGCTTGGCGAGGCCATGGTCGGCGAGGAGACGGTCATGGCAGGTATCTACCTTGGTATAGAGGGTGATATCAAGGGCAGCATTATGTTTCTGCTGGAAAAAGCGGCGGCAAAACATCTGGTTGGTAAGCTGATGGGAATGGAATCGGAGGGTGATGAGTTTTCGGAGATGGAGTTTTCCGCGTTAAAAGAGGTGGGAAATATTATCACAGGATCTTATCTGAATTCCCTTTCCAGCATTACAAATCTGGCGATTTATCCTTCCGTGCCGGATCTGACGGTGGATATGGCCGGAGCCATTTTAAGTGTGCCGGCGATAGAATTTGCCGCTCTTGGCGACAGAATGTTGATGATTCAGACACAGTTTTTTGATGAGATGGTGTTAGACGGGTATTTTATCCTGATTCCTGATCTGGATTCCTATGGCCGGATGTTGACGGCGCTGGGGATCACTATCTGATCGGTGCAGCCAGGGGGAAATCTTTAGAAAGTGTAAACGGGAGAACGCGGTGTTATGAGTGTAGAGATAAAGGTCGGAATGGCCGACTTAAATGTTTGCGTCAGTCCTGACAGGATAACGACCCTGGGACTGGGGTCCTGTGTAGGTATTGCGCTCCGTGATCCGGTCACAAAGATCGGCGGACTTGCGCATATTATGCTGCCGGACTCTACGACGATTCGAAACAACTCCAATATACCGAAGTTTGCTGACACAGGGATAGAGGAGCTGGTGAAGCAGGTGACCAGAAGAGGGGCAAACAGAAGCCGTCTGGTCGCCAAGATTGCGGGCGGGGCGCAGATGTTTGGTTTTAACAGCAACAGCGAGATGGTACGCGTGGGTGAGAGAAATGTCCAGGCGACCAAAAAGAAGCTGGCGGAGCTTCGGATTCCGATTCTGGCGGAGGATACCGGCAAGAATTTCGGAAGAACGGTTATTTTTTATCCTGAAACCGGGGATTTTGTAATCAGGGCAGTAGGTAAACAGGAATATAAAATCTGATCCTGCAGCGGAAATGATGGAAGGGTAATAAGGTGGACTGGGAAGAGAAGAACAGCGAAGAGATGGAAGAAACGGCGGAAGCACCAGAGACAGAAGAAGAGCTGGAGGAAGGGCTTTCGCCGGAAGATGAGATTGAAACTGCGGCCCAGCGCGAAGCGAGGGAAAAGCGTGAGGAAGAGGAGAGACAAGCAAAGGCGAGAAAGCGCAGACTGATCCCTCCTTTTGTCATGTTATTTGCCGGGGCAGTTGTAAGCATTACCATGCGGATTTTGCACTATGATTTACAGACAATGCTGATTGTTTTACTGTGCGTACTGCTGGGGTTCTATTTTGTCGGAAGAATCCTGCAGATTATGCTGGATCGTTTTGAGCAGCAGATACAGGAGGCCCACATGGAGGAGGGCGAAGTTATAGAAAAGGAACCTTCGGAGTAAAATAAACAAATAAAGTAGAGTAGGGACTCAGGATGGACGATACAGGCAAAAAGAAACTCTGGGAGGAGTACGCAGGTACCAGGTCCCCGGAGATACGGGAAAAGATCATATTGGAGTATGCGCCTTTGGTGAAGGTGGTGGCCGGACGTCTCAGCATGTACCTTGGATACAATGTAGAGTACGAGGATCTGGTGAGTTACGGGATATTTGGGCTGATCGACGCCATTGATAAGTTTGACTGCATGAAGGATGTCAAATTTGAGACCTATGCCAGTCTGAGAATAAGGGGAGCAATTCTGGATCAGATCCGAAAAATGGACTGGATTCCGCGGACTATCAGACAGAAGCAGAAGCGGATCGATGCGGCAATTAAGGAAATCGAGACGCAGTACGGCAGAAGCGCCACAGATGAGGAGATTGCAACGCTTCTGGGTATTACGGACGAGGAATACCTCGACTGGCAGTCCCAGATGAAGATCACAAATGTGGTGTCTTTGAATGAGTTTTTGGAACAGGGGAGTGAAGTACCCAATGAGGCGGGAAGCACAAAGAGCGCAGCGTTTGATTCTCCGGAAGAGATTCTGGAGAGAGATGAGCTGAAAAAAATGCTGGAGCAGGCGCTTGAGCTTCTGACGGAAAAAGAGCGCAAGGTAATCGTCCTATATTATTACGAGGATCTGACCCTGAAGGAAATCAGTAATATATTGGAGGTGTCCGAGTCGAGAATTTCTCAGCTCCACACCAGAGCTCTGCAGAAGATGAGAGGAAGATTGGGAGAGTATATCGGCATCCTCACAGGGACTGACAGAAGAAAATAGAATAGGGGTGCATATGAACGGATATTTCAGACTGGTGAACCGGGAAGGGGCGTCGTCACTTAAGCTGTTTCCGGCGACAGGGGACGGAAAACCTATCAATGTGGCAGATGTGGTTGAGTATCTGACGATGAAGGATTACGCCTGCGATCTGCCGACACTTAAGCGGGCGGTGGAGAGTGCGAAAAGCAAGAAGCAGGAAATCAGTCTCGGGAAGGAGAAGAGACTTCCGGAAAGGGAATGTTATAAGCTGAGGGTGGGGCCTGACAAGATGCAGGCCTTTGTGAAGTTTTATGCAGCTTCCGAGGGCGGCGAGAATATGACTGCCGAAGAACTGGTCAACGATCTGAAACTCCGGGGGATCAAATGCGGAATCTGCAAGGAGGCCATTGAGGGTTTCTTTGCAAAAAGAGAGTACTTGGAAGAGATACTCGTAGCAGAGGGACGGGAACCCGTTCAGGGAAAACATGCTTATATTGAATATAAATTTAGCACGGATAAGAAGGCGAAGCCTACTTTGAAGGAGGATGGAAGCGTAGATTTTTTCCATCTGAATATACTAAATCATTGTAATAAGGGAGATGTGCTGGCGGTTCTGCACCCGGAGGTGCCGGGTAAACCGGGGGAGGATCTTTCGGGAAACAGGATTCAGCCTGCGGAGGTAAGAAAGGAAACCTTAAAATTTGGCCGTAATATTGCGATTTCCGAAGACCGTACCGTGCTTACTGCCCAGGTGGACGGTCATGTGGAGCTGGTGGAGGGGTCGGTTTTTGTCACCGATGAACTGCTGGTGGAAAATGTAGATAATTCTACCGGTAATATTGACTATGAAGGAAATGTGCAGATTAACGGCAACGTGGCAACTAATTTCCATGTGAAAGCCAGGGGCGACATCGTGGTAAAGGGCGTCGTGGAAGGCGCACAGCTTACTGCGGGCGGCAATATTATTATTGCCAGAGGCATGAACGGCATGGGCCGGGGTGTGCTTAAGGCGGACGGCAATATTGTGGCGAAATTTTTGGAAAATGTAACTGCGGAGGCGGAAGGATATGTGACGGCCGAATCCATCCTACACAGCAGGGTAACGGCGGGCGGGGAAGTCAATGTAGACGGCCGCCGTGGATTTATCACAGGCGGCAAAGTGTGTGCCACCGGAAGCATTCATGTAAAAACGCTCGGTTCTGAGATGGGAGCTGACACCATTGTGGAGGTGGGAACCGATCCCAAGCTGAAGGCACGCTTAAACCAGCTCCAGAAGCAGATCGGGGAGGATACGAAGCTGCTGCAGACAGTACAGCCTACGCTCGTTTCCGCGAAACAAAAGCTTGCCAAGGGCGCGAAGCTGAGTCCGGAGCAGATCCAGCAGATCCAGTCCATGGCAGCGCTAAATAAGCAGAAAACCGACGCGATAGCGGCGGCAAATGAGGAGATCGAAGAGCTGCAGAAACAGATGATGAGCACTTCGGAAACCATGGTGCGTGTAAAAGGTGAGGTATACCCTGGTACGCGGATCTGTATCGGGGATGTTTCTATGGTGGTGCAGAAAACCACACATTATTGTCGCTTTATCAGGGAACGGGGCGATGTGAAGATAGCGCCGTTCTAGGGAGTTTGGAGGGGAGCAGCTATGGCAATAGGCTTTGTGGAGATGCAGGGACAGATCACGAGGGCACAGGACTTCACGACTGTCAAGCATAATGAGGACACGAAGGGGCTGGTAGATCAGTCCAATTTCGGACAGCAGATGACCAGACAGGTAGAAAAGCAGACACAGAGGGTCAACGAGAAAGACAAGACGGAAAACCGCCAGAAAAAATTTGACGCGAAAGAAAAAGGAAATAACCAGTACGATGGGGACGGCGGCCGGAACAGGAAGAAGGGAAAAAGGGAACCTGACGGCAAGGTGCTGCTGAAGGGTGTGAGTACTTTTGACATTTCGGGGTAGGATTGGAAGCGGTGTGCCGGATTACGAAAGGGAGAAGCATGAGTGGGATTGAAATCGTTCTGATTATCATCGGGGCAGTGGTATTTCTTTTGGGATATCTTCTGCCGGCAGGGAAGAAGGATGCAGATGAAGAAGTACAGCTGATCAGTGAGGCTGAGATCAGAAAACTGGTGGAGGGAGAAGCAGAGGGTGTCAGGGAAAGAATCACCGACATTGTGGACGAGACCATCGGTTACTCGATAGAAAAGACGGAACGTGCCATGGAGCGCGTGGCAAATGAGAAGATTATGGCGGTGAATGAATATTCGGACACCGTGCTGGAGGAAATCAACAAAAATCATAAGGAAGTGACCTTCCTCTATGATATGCTCAATGACAAGCATGAAACGTTGATGTCTGATATCGGTCAGGCGAACCAGGTTGCGGAAGAGATCAGACAGACTGTGCGCGATGCGGAAATCACAGCGGAAGAGACGTCTAAAAAGGCGAGGGCGGTGGAAGAAGCAGCGGAAGGCGCTCTGAGGAGAATCCATCAGGCGGAAGTCTCGGCAAGAGAAGCGCAGGATGCTGTGCAGGAGGCGGTACACTCTGTGATGGGGGCGGTGGAGGATACCCGTACCGATCTCTGGTCGATTCACAGCGCCGGAACATATTCGCCGGAGGTGGTGGAGGAAGTGCAGACGGCCCGAGTATTCCCGGCGGAGCCGGAGGAAGAGCCGATTTATGAGCCGGAACCGGAATATATACCGTATGAGCCTGTTTCTGAGGAATCGGAAGAAGATGTGGAGGAGGCGGACTTTCAGCCGATCAAACCCAGACGGGTTGAGATTATTCATGAGCCCGATGCGGATTATGTCGCTGAAGAGCCGGAACTTTCCACAAGCGCCATTTTTGCAGAGATGGGTATTTTTGGGAAGCGGGAATCGGATGAACGGGAATTTGCAGGCGTCAGAGCATTTGGCAGTCGTGAGTCTGGTGGCCGGGAATCCGGCGACAGCAGAGAATTTGCAGGTGGCCGGGAAATGGGTGCCAGGAGAGAGCCTGCGCCCGTGCCGGAGGAGCCGCGCGGGGTTGATATCCGCTTTGCCCAGGGAAAAGATAACGGGCGTAATAGCAATGAGAGAATTTTGGAACTTCACAAGGCCGGTAAGTCCAATATGGCGATAGCCAAGGAACTTGGTCTTGGTCTTGGCGAGGTGAAACTGGTGATAGACCTGTTTGAGGGCGTGTAGGATGGAGAAAAAATATTATTTCCGGGGATTTGGCCTGGGCATTATTGTAACGGCTGTTATTATGGGAATTGCACTGCCGGGCGGCGGAAAGAAGACAATGACTGACGATGAGGTGATAGCCCGGGCGAAAGAACTGGGTATGATTGAGGATTCTACCCTGCTGGAGTCTGAGGAGAATAGGCAGGATGGCCAGGGGGAAGTTGAGGCTGCGCCTGTACAGAAGGAAAATGCCGTGAAAAAAGATGACCCTGTGAAAAAGGATGATCCCGTGAAAAAGGACATTGCGGCGGCAGAGCAGACAGAAGAGACGGCGGAGAAGACCGATCCGGGGAAGGTGGAGCCTGTGGAGGGTGCGCCGGAATCTTTGCAGGAGAAGGAGAACAAGGCTGCAGAGGCTGAGGAGTCCGGGGAGGCAGAGGCCAAAAAGCCGGAAGCGCAGAAGAAGAAAGAGCCGGGAAAGACGACAGAGCAAAAGTCTTCCGCAGACACAAATGAGATGACGAAACAGGATGAGGATGTCCAGCAACCCAAAACGGGGAAGGCGATCAGTGTGACCATTTCCAGCGGTGACGGTTCCTATACGGTGGCGAAGAAGCTGGCTGACGCTGGTGTTGTGGGTTCAGCCGTCTCCTATGACGAGTTTTTATGTGCGAATGGTTATGACAAAAAACTCAGACCCGGAACGTTTGACATTCCAGAGCAGGCCAGCGAAGAGCAGATTGCAAAAATTGTGACGGGCCAGGATTAGAATGACTACTCACTCGTGAGAATGCCGGAAAAGAGGCATTCTCCGTATAAGAGTCAGAGAACACGGCGAAAAGGAGAGACATTATGAAATCGATTAAAGCAAGAGTTTTGGCTGCAGTGATTGTATGCACCCTCTTGACCTCCCTGATCTGCGGCGGAGTCAGCATCATCAATTCCAGAAAAACAGTGTATCAGGATTCCCAGAAGGAAATGCAGTATGCATGTACCAACCAGGCGGATGCGCTCAATGCACAGATGAGCAGGGTGGAGCAGTCTGTCAACACGGCATATAACGTTGCCCTGCAGCAGCTCACCGACGTACAGGCATTCAAGACGGATAAGGCATATGTGGATGCTTTCAATAGTATCATGGAGCAGATGCTCTATGAGATCGGCGGGAATACGGAGGGGGCGCTGACGGCATACATCCGCTATAACCCGGAGTTCACAGAGCCGGACAGCGGCGTGTTCTGGAGCAGAAGCAGCGACGCGGAAAAGTTCGAGGCGCTTGTCCCCACAGATTTTTCCATGTATGATCCCGACGATCTGGAGCATGTGGGATGGTACTACATACCTGTGAAAAACGGGAAACCGACATGGATGGATCCATACTTAAATTCCAATATTAATGTTTATATGGTGTCTTATGTCATTCCCATTGTGATGGACGGGGAGTCCATCGGCATTATCGGTATGGACATTGCCTTTGACAAGTTTACGGCAACTGTGGATCATGCGACGGTGTTTGAGACAGGCTCCGCTTTTCTGGTGGATGCAGGCGGCAATATTGCGTATCATAAAGAGATAGAGGCGGGAACGGCAATCGCACAGGCAGAAGCATCGGGCGTAATTGAGGGCGCGCTGGCTGACCCGGCGCTGGAAGGACTGCCGGTCAATTACACCTATCAGGGGCTGGAAAAGGATATGTGTTACAGAACGCTGATCAACGGCATGCAGTATGTGCTGACGGCTCCCGAATCGGAGATGAAGAGCGCGGCCAGCCGCATCACGATGCTTATTATGATAGGTATGCTCATCGCTGTAGCGATCTCTGTTGTGATCGGCGTGATCATGGGGCTGGTGATTACCAGGCCTATCACACAGATCAATGATATCGTGTCCAAGACAGCCCAGTTTAATTTTTCCAAGAATGAGAACAGCGACAGGCTCTGCAAAAGGCAGGATGAGAGCGGCAGCATGGCTAATTCCCTCAGGGAGATGCGGGCCAGCCTCCGATCCATGGTGCAGGATATCAAGACAACCTACTCGGATCTGGACGATACGCTGCTTAAGCTTTCCGATACGACCGAGCAGGTGAAGGGCATGAGCGGGGAGAACACGGAGACGACGCAGGGACTCGCAGCGGCCATGCAGGAGACGGCAGCGGCCATGGAAACCGTGAACAATACGGTAATGCAGATCAGAGAGCGCGCCCAGACGATCCGGGATAATTCCATCGTAGGAGAAAAGGCGTCTCTGGAGAGCAAGCAGCGCGCCGGAGATCTGAAACATACAACGGGAGAAGCCCAGAATAAGACTACGCAGATGTACCGGGGCGTGCAGGAGAGGAGCGCAGCGGCTATGGAGCAGGCGCGGGCGGTGGAGAAGATCAACCAGCTCACCCAGTCCATTCTGGATATTTCCGGGCAGACGAATCTGCTGGCGTTAAACGCGTCGATTGAGGCAGCGAGAGCGGGAGAGGCCGGCAGGGGTTTTGCGGTGGTTGCAGACGAGATCGGCGGACTGGCATCCCAGACCTCTTCCACAGTGACCAATATCAATGGCATCACCACGGAGGTCAACCAGGCGGTGGGAAATATGGAAACCTGTTTACAGGAAATCCTTACCTTCTTAGAGGATACCGTACTGAAAGATTACAGTGACTTTATGGGCGTTGCGGAGAAGTATACGCAGGATGCCTCAGATTTTGAGGAAAATATGAAGAGCATCGGCGCTGAGGTGGAAACCCTGCTCTCAGCCATTGTGGAGATTGCGGATTCGGTCAACAGCATCACGATGACAGTGGGTGAGGCGGCCGACAATATCAGCAGCATAGCCCAGAAGACGCTGGATGTGTCCCAGCTCGTGGAGGGCAATGCGGAGCTGATGGAGACCAACTCCGAGAATGTGGTAAAGCTGAAAAATATTGTGGATATGTTCCACAACTGACAGACGAAGGGAGCGCTTCTTTGCAGCATGCCTCCGGCATGGGCCAAAGAAGCGCTTTTACCGTTGTTTGGGCTGTTTTTCGCGTTTCCCCTCTTGCAAGAGGAAATTTTTTGTGTTATAGTATCTGAGTGCGCGCAGAGCGTATATATCCTATTAATCACATATATCCAGCCCATGCCGGTGCCCGTTTATGCGCAGGAACAGACAGTCAGATTTGTTGTAGAAGCAGCATGCATCCCGTGCGGAGAGTGAAGCTTGTTCCCGGGTGGCAGGGAGGCGCAAGGTATATGGCAGACAACCAAACGGAGGTAGAGTTATGAGCGTTATTTCAATGAAGCAGTTACTGGAAGCAGGTGTTCATTTCGGACATCAGACAAGAAGATGGAACCCTAAGATGGCTCCCTATATCTTCACGGAGAGAAACGGCATCCACATCATTGATCTGCAGAAGTCTGTCGGCAAGGTGGACGAGGCTTACAGAGCCGTATTTGACGTGGTTTCACAGGGAGGAACGATCCTTTTTGTAGGAACGAAGAAGCAGGCGCAGGACGCGGTGAAGACTGAGGCTGAGCGATGCGGCATGTACTATGTAAATGAGAGATGGCTGGGCGGCATGCTCACAAACTTTAAGACAATCCAGTCCAGAGTAGAGAGATTAAAGGCGATCGAGAGAATGGCTGAGGACGGCACCTTTGAGGTACTGCCCAAGAAAGAAGTCATCAAGATCAAGAAAGAGTGGGAGAAGTTAGAGAAGAATCTGGGCGGCATCAAAGAGATGACCAGAATACCTGACTGTATTTTTGTCGTAGATCCCAAGAAGGAGAGAATCTGCGTACAGGAAGCTCACACACTGGGCATCACCCTGATCGGTATCGGTGATACGAACTGTGATCCCGAGGAGCTTGATTATATCATTCCCGGAAACGATGACGCGATCCGCGCGGTGAAGCTGATTGTGTCCAAGATGGCTGATGCAGTAGTTGAGGCAAATCAGGGCGCAGAGGCTGACGATTATACAGCGGAAGCAGAGGCGGAGAAGGTAGAAGAGGAATAAGCGTACAGCCGGCGGGTGTACAGGCTGGGCGAAAATGGCACAGATAATTCAGGAGGGAAAATAGATGGCTATTACAGCAGCAATGGTAAAAGAGTTGAGAGAAATGACCGGTGCGGGTATGATGGACTGCAAGAAGGCTCTGAACGAGACGGACGGCGACATGGATGCAGCGGTAGAGTATCTGAGAAAGAACGGTCAGGCGAAGGCGGAGAAGAAGGCAGGAAGAATCGCGGCTGAGGGTCTTTGCCGTGTGGCAGTTAAGGATGAGAAGACAGCAGCGGTTGTAGAAGTAAATTCCGAGACCGATTTCGTGGCAAAGAACGCAGATTTCCAGGAGTATGTGGAAGCGGTAGCAAAGCAGGCGGTAGAGTCCGATGCGGCTGATCTGGACGCATTCTTAGGCGAGAAGTGGCATCTGGATGAGTCCAAGACCGTGAAGGATGCGCTGGTAGATAAGGTTGCCGTGATCGGTGAGAACTTAAGCATCAGAAGATTTGAGAAGGTAGTGGCAGCGGACGGCTGTGCAGTGACCTATGTGCACGGCGGCGGCAGAATCGGCGTTATCGTTGAGGCGGCTACGGATGTAGTGAACGACGCAGTGAAAGAAGCCCTCACGAACATCGCGATGCAGGTGGCGGCTCTCTATCCGAAGTATGTGTCCACCGACGAGGTTTCCGAGGAGTTCAAGGCGCACGAGAAGGAGATCATCGCGGAGCAGATCAAGAACGATCCCAAGATGGAAGGCAAACCCGAGAAGGTAATCGAGGGTGCGGTGAACGGCCGTCTGAATAAGGAGCTTAAAGAGGTCTGCCTCTTAGAGCAGGTATATGTAAAGGCTGAGGATGGCAAACAGACTGTTGCGAAGTATCTGGAGCAGGTAGCGAAGGAGAACGGCGCGAACCTTTCCGTTAAGAGATTTGTCCGCTTTGAGACCGGCGAAGGGCTGGAGAAGAAGGAGGAGAACTTCGCGGAGGAAGTGGCGAAGCAGATGGCAGGGAACTAAGAATTTCGCAAAGCAGATCGGCTTATAAGCGAAAGCTTTAGCAGGTCAACTTAATCATATAAGGCTCTGAAAGCCCGCAACCCCATGCGCTGGGTGGGCTTGATGAATTGCTGTAAGGCCCAAGTGGAGGAAATCATTTTTGCGGAATTGGTTTATAGCTAAATAAAATAAAGAGCAACGGAGAACGTATGTAAGCGTTCTCCGTTGCTTTATGGTTCCCCGCCGGGAAAGACTAAAACTGTCTGATACCCATTTTGCGGTGCACATTCAATTTCCACTGTGCCATGATGCGCCTCAACAATCTGCCGAACCAACAGAACGCCTAAGCCGTGTCTCAGGTTTAATCTTTCATCGGTGTTTTCCAAATGATTTGTTGTCGCTCTTAATTTCTCCAACTTCTCAGTGGACACTCCTATGCCATCATCTGATACCATGACGGTTATGCCGGTTTCATTTCGCGCTACGGAAACAGAAATCACGCACCCTTTGGGATTATGAATGACGCTGTTCTGAATCAAATTATACAGTGCGCGTTTCAGCAGGGCCTCATCCCCCATGACGGACGCTGTTTCGCTTTCTTGGCTGGAATCAAACACAATTTGATACCGTGCCTCTAACCCGCCATCTAAAAACTCACAAACGACTTGCCGCGCCAGCTCCACTAAATAGACTTTCTCCATCCGAAGGGGCTGCATGGAATACTCCAACTTGGATGTGAGGTTCAAATCGGAAATCAAGCTCCGCAGCCTCTCCCCTTGCTTACGGATATAGGACGCCTGCTCACGGGCGGAGGCCGGAAGGGTCTGGTTATCCTCCAACTGCCCGGCAAAACCTAAAATCACCGAGAGGGGTGTCCGCACGTCATGGGAAACACCGCTGATCCAGTCAGCGCGGGCGCTGTCCTTTTTGGCAATAAAGGCCCCCGCTTTGTTAAGCTGACGGTTGATCTCCGCCAATTCTCCCTTCTCCGGGAGGTTGATCGGCTGGCCGGAGGAAACCGTTTCAATCCCCCGCAAAATGGGCGTGACCGCCTTTTCAATGTGCCGGGTGTTCTTCCAGATCAAAAGGACAACCACAATAATATTTGTCAGAAAGACGGCAGCCAGCCCGACAAGCAGCTTTCTTACATAGCTCTCATTGACGGAAAAGTAATACTTCGCCTGACTGCCTTTTTCACCGCCCACGACCAACAGCCCCTGGGGATGCTCCTGCACATAGACCGGATAATCCCCCAGATACCATCGGCTGAATTTTGCCACATCTGCTGTCGTGTACCGCCGGGGCAGCTCCTCTGGCAGTTGGCTCTGAAATATGACCGTTCCCGTATCGTCCAAAACCATGGCCCAGGCGTGATTTTTCTCCAGCATCTCGGCCAGCTCCCCAGCCGCCGTCAAATGTCCTGTTCCATCCAGAGTAATACTGTCACGAATTTCGCTTATGGAGAGATCCAGTGTCTCCGAGGTTTGCCATGCCCAAATCTGCACAGAGAAAAACAGGACAACATTGAGCAGCAGAAACAGCGCGATAATGCTCACCATGGATAAAAAGTATTTCCGAAAGAAACGTTCTACAGGTTTCATTGCTCCGGCTCCTTTACCACCAGCTTATACCCCAATCCCTTCACCGTCAGGAGCGACACGGGCTTTGACGGATTTTCCTCAATTTTCTCCCGCAGATGCCGGATATGGGTCATCAGTGTTGTTTCATAGCCCTGCCAAATCTCTCCGCATAGCGTTTGACAGAGGACACCAACGGTAACGATCCGGCCCGCATTCTCCGCCAGCTTTTCAAAAATGCTGTACTCCTTGGCGGTCAAGGGCGTCCGCTGACCCTCTCTGATGACCTCCGCTCGATCCAAATCCACCGCAGCCGCATCCAACGTGACGATCCGATTCTTTTCGGGATAGGCGCGTTTCAAAATCGCCTGAACCCGCAGCAGCAATTCTTTTGGCAAAAAGGGCTTGACCAGATAATCGTCCGCCCCCAGCTCGAACCCGGCAAAACGGTCCTCGGCCTCTCCCTTGGCCGTGAGCATGAGGACAGGGACTTTGCTGACAGCGCGAACCTCCTGGAGCAGTTCAAACCCGTCCATGTCCGGCATCATCACATCCAGAATGATGATGCCGGGTGTTTTTTTCGCAATCACCGCCAGCGCCTCTTTCCCGGAGGCCACCGCTGTAATCTGCGTATATCCGGCGCTCTCAAAAATGGAGCGAATCATCGTCCGTAAATCTTTTTCGTCGTCTACGATAAGAATTTCTCTGTCCTGCATACAAGCACCTCCTGCCCGCGCTCATTATAACGCGGAATACTCAAATTGTATATGCCGCCAGCGCAATCTCAAGGTTATCTCAAGGTTCCCTCAAAGATTTCTCAAGGGTGGCGTTGTATACTCGCTTTGCAAAGGAGGTAACCGCTATGAGCAAAATAGTCATTGAAACGAAACAGTTGACAAAACAGTACGGGACCCAAAAGAGCGTGGCGGAGCTGAACATCCACGTTCAGAGGGGCCGCATCTATGGCCTGCTGGGCCGAAACGGAGCCGGAAAAACCACCACCATGAAGATGCTGCTGGGATTGACACAGCCTACGTCCGGGAAGGTGACGATCTGGGGGAAGTCCCTGTCGGGCAACGAGAAGAAACTGCTGCCCCGCATCGGCAGCCTGATCGAGTCCCCCGGCTTTTATCCCAATCTGACGGGGACGGAGAACCTGCGCATTTTCGCCGCCCTGCGTGGACTGAAAAACCAAGACACAATCAAAAGCGCCCTGGAGCTGGTGGGCCTGCCCTATCGGGATAAAAAGCTTTTTTCCCAATACTCCCTGGGTATGAAGCAGCGGCTGGCGATTGCCCTGGCGGTGATGCACGACCCGGAGCTGCTGATCCTGGACGAACCTATCAACGGCCTGGATCCCATCGGCATTGCGGAGGTGCGCTCCTTCATCCGGGCGCTGTGCGATGAAAGGGGCAAGACCATCCTGATTTCCAGCCACATTCTCTCCGAGGTGGCGCTGCTGGCGGACGACATTGGCATCATCGACCACGGTGTACTGCTGGAGGAGGAGAGCCTTGCGGATCTGGAGGCCAGGAGCGGTCGGTATGTTCGCTTCTCGGTTTCTGACACAGAGCGGGCGGCGGAGATTTTACGGGGCATTTTCCACGAAAATCAGTTTACCGTACAGGACGGTCACAATCTGCGGTTGGATTCCGCCAAGGTTCCCGTGACGAAGATTGTCTCTGCTTTTGTGCAGTATGGTCTGGAGGTGTCGGAGGCCGCAGCGGTGAAGGAGAGCCTGGAGGATTATTTCAAGCGGGTGACTGGGGGTGAGGGGATTGCTTAAACTGGTTTCCTGTGAGCTGGCAAAACTGAAACGGAAGAAGTTCATTCCCTTTGTGATCGTCTCCGCGTTCATGTTCCCGCTTCCGCTGGCGCTGTTGATGCTGACGCCCCGCATGACGGCCCGCTACGATACGAAGGCAGAGCTTTTCGACGACTTCTACCAGTTCGTCCTGGGCTATGGGGTGGAGCTGCTTCTGCCCTGTGTCATCGGCATCATTGCCGCGATCCTGTTCTTCATGGAGCGGGACAACGACACCTTCAAAAACCTGCGGACGATTCCAGTGACCGGCACCCAGATGATCTTTACCAAAATCATCGTTCTGTTTCTGTTTGGACTGATCTTTTGCCTGTCCACAGCCGCCGTCACCATCGTCTGCGGGAGTCTGATTGCCGAGGTCGGCGGGCTGGGCTATAAGCTGTGGCTGGCGGTGGAGATGGGGATTTTCGTCACGGCGGGAACCCTGCCGCTGGTAGTGCTGGTGGTATATTTCAGCAGGACCTATATTTTCTCCGTTTTGCTGTGTATTTTTTACAGCGTGTTAAGCCTGACCGCCGAAAGCAGTTTCGGCGTTCTGCCGAAGCTGCTGTGCTGGCTGATGCCGATTCCCCTCACAAATCTCTGGTGCGCGGGGGATATGGCTCGGCATGGCGTCAAGGGCAGCTTGGGAGAACTGCAATATCTGGTTCCCTCAACGACGCACACTGTCTTGATTTTGGGCACAATGGCTGTCCTGTCCATTCTGGTGATTGACCGGTTGTATAAAACGAGAGGGGGAGATTGAGATGCTGGTACTGATGAAAACCGAAGTTTGGAAACTGAAGCGGTATCACATGATCTGGGCGGGCGTTCTCCTGATGCTGCTGTCCGTCTTACTCACCGTGTTCTCCACCACCGCCCTGGATGGAACCGTTTGGACCTTCTCCTTTTTCGTGGAGCAGGTCATGAAAAACAATATCACAACGATTTTCCCCATGTGCATCGCTTTGATTACCGGATATATCATCAGCCGGGAGGGAACGGACGATACGCTGAAAAACATCCTGACGGTTCCCCTGTCCTTTACCGCTCTGCTGTTTGGCAAGCTGATCGTCTGCGGACTGCTTTCCCTGTTTCTGGGGATGGTCAGCACGATATTCACTGTGGCCGCAGCCCTCCTTTTGGGCTTTCCCGGAGGCGATTTGCCGGCGATTCTACAAGCCGCGGCGCAGATCACGCTGAACTGCCTGTTCCTCTATATCGCAGTCCTGCCGGTCATTGCCATAGCCGCCCGTATCCCAAGCGGGCACCTGATTGGAGCGGTCGTCGCCTTTGTCTATGGCTACGGTGGAATGTTCGCGGCAGGAAATATGACCTTGGCGAATTTGTATCCCGTGACCGCAAGTATGGGGCTGGTAGGATACCGCAGCTATGATAAGGGCGTACATTGGAACCCGCTGATTTGTATATTCAGTTTGCTGGCCGCTCTGCTGGTTTCCGCCGCTTTTGTGGCGACTACGAAAAAAGGCGCAGCCGTAAAGAAGGCAAAAAAGCCCAAACGGGTCATCACGAAAAAAGGTTGGTAAGGAGTGTCAAATAAGTATGAAGAAAAAGTGAAAATCGTAATGGGCGCCGCCTTTGTATGATATAAATGGCTCGCCAGTGGATTTTGAAGTAGCGGAAATTGCCGCTTATGACACAGTTTTCCTGCGTCACACAAGGGGTGCAACAGCACTTCTGCCTTTGGAAACCATAAAAGAAGTTTTGGGGCGGGAGGACGGTTATAGCGAAATTCTGATTGAACCCGCCCCAAATAGTACAACAGGCAATCTTATTTCTGAACTGAAAAATGCTCTTGATAACGGAAAGTACCGGGTATCGGAGGTTGTCAATGAAGCGCAGATAGCCGCCGATGCAAGGCAGAAATCCATGCCTTTCTTTCTAATCAGTTTCTTTTCATTAACTATGAGTATTTTTATCATTTACAGCAGCTATAAAGTCATTACCTTAGACCGTTTACCGATCATTGGCACATTCCGCAGTATCGGCGCGACAGAAAAGACCGTAACCCGTATTCTGTTTTTGGAAAGCCTGTTTTACGGCTGCACAGGCGGGTTGATTGGTATTCCTATTGGTATGACACAGCACCCGATGAGCCCGTATGGCAGGATAACGTGACCCTGCCCACGGACTGGACTAACGCACAGGACAAAATTTCAGGGGCTTTTTTATACACTTGTTTGAAAAACAGCCGTTCACGGCTTATTCCTGAAACTTCGGATCCTTCAGCAAATCCTCCATCAATTCCTTATAGACAGCGGGCCGATAGTCCGTCTTGCCGTTAATCAGGGCGTTTGGCTCGAATTTTTCGCGGGATGCCAGCGTCAGGTCTATCGTTGCGGTGTACATCTTGTTCTGGATCGCCTTCGGGTCGGTGAAGGGATAGCCCGCAAAATACTCCGCCTCCCAGAAGTTGGTGCTGGGGCCGATGATGCTGGCGCCGCCCCAGAATATGTTGTAGAGGTCTTTCCCGGCAAGATTGGAGGAGACAATATAAATCTGGTTGGTGATGACGCCTGCCTCCAGCGTGGTGGAGCCCAAAGCGATACCGTGGCATTTTGCCAGCGCGGTGCAGTTGATGTATAAGCGGCAGCCTTTAGCCGCATAGTAGCGCATCAGCTCTTGGAAACAGTAGGAATCATAGCAGATGCCGAGCGCGACTGGGCCCCACGGGGTCTCGAAAATAAAAGGCTTGTCCCCGCGTGTTGCCCAGTGAGGCTCCGGATAGGGAAGGTGAATCTTTCTGTAGGAGCCGATGATTCCTTTGGGGCCGCATACACAGGCGGCATTGTAGATGACATCGCTCTTTTCGGCATCTCTCTCAGGGAAGCCGTAGGCGACATAAACACCGAGTTTTTTTGTAAGCTCCGCAATTTTTTCGGACGAGGGGCCGGGCACTGTCTCGGCCAGTTTATACTGCATTTTTTCTTTCAGAGGCTTGTCCTCCTCGTCGTCATATCCCGTCAACCCCATCTCGGGAAAAACGATCAGATTGGAACCCTCTGCCGCTGCGGCTTCTATGTAGCCGGCCATTCGGTTCAGATTGGCTTCTTTGTCACCCCACTTTGCGTTAAAGGCAACGGTCGATACTTTCATAATGTCTTTCATCTTGTCCTCTTTTCTGCGCGGCTTTGCTTTTTTTTTCGACCCGAACTGCGGATGCTGCACTGACACAACCCCGGTGTGTTGTATAAAAAGAAAAAGCACAAAAATGTGTGAAAATCACATCTTTGTGCTCTGTTGAGGCAAATTATAGCACTTGGATTTTGAATTTGCAACCGTGTTTTTGAAATTTTTTCGGATCATTTTTCCGATATGGTGATCTGGCGAAATTTTCTTGTGTCTTTTTTTACAAAATTTCTTTTCGTTATCTGTCAAATGTGATATAGTATAAAAGAATGTGGGATAAGAGAATGAAAAAGGAGCCGATGAAGATGGATGCAGAACAGGATGCACATTTTCAACTGATGAAACGGCTGCTCGTTATTATTCCGCTTTCCACGATACTGATCCTGCTGATTCTCTGTGTGGTTCTCGGCGTAAATCTCTACGAGGCGAAGAGGGAACTGCGAGCGCTTCGTGAGCAGGCGGTGCCAGCGATGACAATGGGACAGGCGGCCAGCGCAGAGGAGACAGGCGGGGAACTGTATACAGCATCCGGCGTGAATGAGTCCCGGCGCGATGTGTCCGATCCAGACAGCAAAGTTTCCGAGACAGAGGACGGTATCAGAAAGGTGTACCTTACTTTTGACGATGGACCAAGCAGCAATACCGGTGAGATACTGGATATTCTGGCAGAGTATGATGTGAAGGCGACCTTTTTTGTGGTCGGGAAAGAGGAAGAAAAATATCAGCCGTTATATAAAAGAATTGTGGAGGAAGGCCATACACTGGCGATGCATTCCTACAGCCACAAATATAATGAGATTTATCAGTCCAAGGAAAGTTATGTGGAGGATCTGACGAAGCTGCAGGAGTTTCTCTATGATACGACGGGGGTCTGGTGCAGGTACTGCAGATTTCCGGGAGGCAGCAGCAACACGGTGAGCCAGGTGGACATGCATGAGCTGATCGCTTATCTGGAAGAGCAGGACATGAGCTATTACGACTGGAACGTGTCATCGGGAGATGCGTCATCTGCTTATATCAATCCTGAGGCCATTGTCAGAAATTCAACAGCCAGACTGCAGGAGTTTCATGAGGCAATTATATTGATGCACGATGCGTCCGACAAGAATTCGACGGTGGAGGCGCTTCCGAAATTGATCGAGCAGATTCAGGCGATGGAGGATACGAAGATCGTTCCGATCACAGATGATACGGAGGCGATTCATCATATAAGTAACGATTAAAGAATGGAGGATTAGGGAATGGGATTTTTTTCGGATTTGAAGGACGACTTATCCCAGGCAGTCAATGAACTGGTGCCGGAGGAAGAGCTGGAAGCGGCTCTGGCGGCGGAAGGACAAGCTGGGGAGCAGGTATCTGCAGATGCTGAGGCGCCGGAGATGCCCGCTGCGGATGAAACGCTCGAATCCTTGGATTTGAGTGGAATGCTGGATAAAATAGAGGAGATGGGAGTGTCTGAACTTGGGGATGTGCCCGAGGCAGAGGAAGCGCTTGTCGAGGAGGCTTTGGAGGAAGAGGTTCTGCAGCCGGAACCGATCGCAGAAGAGGAGACAGCAGAAGAACTGACAGAGCCGGAGGAAATCATAGTAGAAGAGCCGACCGCCATGGAGGCAGTAATAGAAGAAGAGGAGGCAGAACCTGTAATGGCAGAAGAAATTTTAACAGAGGCGGAAACGCCTGTGGAAGAGAAAGATGAGACGAGCGGAGGAAAGGGAAAGACTATGGAAGTGCAGGCAAATCGTGTGGCAGTTGATGAGACGGCAGTTGTGACGGAAGGCATGACGATAACAGGTGATATTGTATCGGAGGGTTCCATGGAGCTGATCGGTACCGTAAACGGAAATCTGGACATTCTGGGCAAGCTGAACATCACGGGTACCATTCAGGGTAATTCCAAGGCGGCTGAGATCTATGCCGAGGGCGCGAAAATCACGGGTGAAGTGAACAGCCAGGGCAGCGTAAAGATCGGACAGAGCTCTGTAGTGATCGGCAATATCATAGCGACCAGTGCAGTGGTTGCAGGTGCGGTCAAGGGTGACATTGACGTGCAGGGCCCGGTTATTCTGGATACCACGGCTATCGTGATGGGCAACATCAAGTCCAAATCCGTACAGATCAATAACGGTGCGGTGATCGAGGGTATGTGTTCCCAGTGCTATGCGGATGTGAATCCTACCTCTTTCTTTGAGGAGTTCAAGAAGAAAAAATAAATCCGGGCATACAGGGGAGAGCGGTAAAATATGAAGCGTATACTCTTGAAGTTAAGCGGAGAGGCCCTTGCGGGCGAGAAAAAGACAGGTTTTGATGAGGAGACGGTGCGTGATGTTGCCATGCAGGTGAAACAGCTTGTGGATGACGGCATACAGGTTGGCATCGTTATTGGCGGAGGCAATTTCTGGAGGGGACGTTCCAGTGAGAACATTGATCGGACAAAGGCGGATCAGATCGGCATGCTGGCTACGATTATGAATTGTATCTATGTGTCTGAGATTTTCCGTTCCGTAGGTATGATGACGTCGGTGCTGACACCTTTTGAGTGCGGCTCCTTTACGAAACTTTTCTCGAAGGACAGGGCAAATAAATATTTTTCAAAAAATATGGTGGTCTTTTTTGCGGGCGGTACGGGTCATCCCTATTTTTCCACAGACACGGGAGTGGTTCTCCGGGCGGTCGAGGTGGATGCGGATGTGATTCTTTTAGCGAAAGCAGTGGATGGCGTCTATGATGACGATCCGCGGAACAACCCGGAAGCAAAGAAGTATGACGAAGTTTCCCTTGACGAGGTAATTGCCAAAAATCTCCAGGTGGTGGATCTGACGGCTTCTATTCTGGCCAGGGACAATAAAATGCCTATGTGGGTATTCGGGCTGAATGAGGAGAACAGTATTGTAAACACCGTCAAAGGTAAATTTAACGGTACGAAAGTGACTGTGTAGGCGATGCGGATCTGGCGGTCAGCATCACAAGAATTACTGTGTAATTCTTGAGGTAGATTCTATTTGGGAGGATTACAGTATGGATGAGAGACTGAAGCCTTATGAGGAGAAGATGCAGAAGTCTTATGATTTTCTGGTAAACGATCTGGGAGCGATCCGCGCGGGACGCGCCAATCCCCATGTCCTTGACAAGATTAAGGTGGATTATTATGGGACGCCCACACCGATCCAGCAGGTGGGAAATATTACGGTTCCCGAGGCGAGGGTGTTACAGATTGCGCCTTGGGAGAAGAGTCTGATCAAGGACATCGAGAAGGCGATCATGGCGTCGGATGTGGGAATTACGCCCAGCAATGACGGTTCCCTGATCCGTCTGGTATTCCCGGAACTGACGGAGGAACGCCGTAAAGAGCTGGTGAAGGACATCAAGAAGCGGGGCGAGGAGAATAAGGTTGCGATCCGCAATACCAGACGGGACGGCAACGATGCGCTGAAGAAGCTGGCGAAAACCGAGGTGTCCGAGGATGAGATCAAGGAGCTGGAGGAGAAGCTGCAGAAGCTGACTGACAAGTTTATCAAGGATGTGGATAAGCTGGTGGAGGAGAAGTCAAAAGAGATTTTGACCGTGTGACGATTGGGCAGCGCTCAATTTGTGGAAGGAATTTAGAGGGTTTAGAGGGGCTTACAGAATGGATGTTTCTGTTGCCCCTTTCCATTTAAAGGTTTACATAATGAAATTCCTCGCAGACGGGGACAGGAGGAACGGAAAGAGTATGGGTGATACAATGGCGGGAGAAAACAGGATTCCACAGCATGTAGCAATCATATTGGACGGCAACGGCAGATGGGCGAAGAGCAAGGGGATGCCCCGCAATTACGGACATGTGCAGGGGGCGAAAACCGTGGAGAAAATCTGTGAGGAGTCATACCGCATGGGAATACAGTATCTGACGGTGTACGCTTTCAGTACGGAGAACTGGGACAGACCTGAGGACGAGGTGGATGCACTGATGGGACTTCTGCGCAATTATATGAAGACCTGTCTGAAAACAGCGGCAAAAAATAACATGTGTGTCCGCGTTATCGGAGAAAAATCCCGTCTGGATGACGACATCAGAAAGCGGATCGGAGAACTGGAGGAGGCCACAAAGGATAATACGGGCCTGCATTTCCAGATCGCCATCAATTACGGCGGCAGGGACGAGCTTGTCCGTGCCGCAAGAAAGCTTGCAGAGCGGGTGAAGAGCGGAGAGCTTGCGCCGGAGGAGATCACGCAGGAACAGCTGGGAAATGCGCTTGACACGGCGGGGATCCCGGAGCCTGATCTCCTGATTCGTACTTGCGGAGAACAGCGGATTTCCAATTTTCTGCTCTGGCAGCTTGCCTACACGGAATTTTATTTTACTCCCACAGCCTGGCCGGATTTTTCGAAAGAAGAATTGGAAAAGGCGGTAGCGGCATATAATAAGAGAGACAGACGCTACGGTCTTTTGAAGGAATAATGGAGAGGAACGGCCCTTTGGCCGTGAAAAGTGACAAAAAATAGGAGGCGTCTGTATGTTTCGTACAAGACTACTGAGCGGCATTTTACTGGTGGCGATTGCGCTGGGAGTTCTCTTGAAAGGAGGAGCTCTTCTGGCGCTGGTGATTTTCGCTGTTTCCGTGATCGCATATCAGGAACTGACGGCAGCCAGCAAGGTGCGCGGAGACGGACAGGTGCCAAGCGCTCCTGTGATAGCGGGCTGTGTGATGATACTTGTATATTATGCGGTGCTGGGACTTGCGCTGGGAAGGGATATCGGCGCAGTGTTTCCGGCGATGGTGCTGGTGATTGCGGCAGCTTTACTTGTTTTTCTGTTCGTCTATGTGTTTACCTTTCCGAAGTACCATGCGAACCAGATCATGGCGGCCCTCTTCTGCTTTTTATATGGGCCGGTGATGCTGTCTTTCCTCTATCTGCTGCGGGAAGGGTTTGAGGATGGCATTTATCTTGTGTGGTTCGTGTTTCTGGCATCCTGGGGGAGCGACACATGCGCCTACTGTGTGGGCGTGCTGATCGGGAAACACAAGATGACGCCGAAGCTCAGCCCGAAGAAGTCTATAGAGGGCGCGGTAGGAGGCGTACTTGGCGCAGCACTGCTGTTTGTTCTCTATACGCATTTTGTGATTAACGAGTACACAATGATGACTTTACCGCTGCCGCTTGCGGCGTGTCTGGGAGCGGTGGGCGCGCTCGTCTCTATGGTGGGGGATCTGGCGGCCTCGGCGGTGAAAAGGGATCACGATATTAAGGATTACGGAAAGCTGATACCGGGGCACGGCGGGATCATGGACCGCTTTGACAGTGTGATCGTGGCGGCGCCGATTGTCTTTTGGGGGATTGCGCTGGCTGTGGGATTCGTGTAAGGCACGTTTCCCGGGATAAACCGTCATAGGAGGGAAGCAGAAAAACGGCCTGCACGGGCGGAGGTTTGAAAAGTAAATTTATTTTGAGAGAGAACGGATGAGAAGCGGAGCGGTCATATGGAAGGACTGCTTCTGGATGAGGGCGGAAATGAAGAAAATAGGAATACTGGGTTCCACGGGCTCTATAGGAACACAGACACTGGATATTGTCAGAAAGGAAAAGGATTTGGAAGTCGTGTCCCTGGCGGCAGGCTCCAACGTATCGCTTCTGGAGGCGCAGATCAGGGAATTCCGGCCCCAAATTGCGGCACTCTGGGAGGAGCGGGCGGCGGTGGAACTCAGGGCACGGGTAAAGGATCTGCCTGTCCGCATCGTGAGCGGTATGGATGGGCTTTTGGAAGTGTCCACGGTGGAGGATATGGAGGTGCTGGTTACCGGCATTGTGGGCATGATCGGCATCAGGCCAACCATAGCGGCCATTGAGGCGGGGAAGGATATTGCGCTGGCGAACAAGGAGACGCTGGTGACGGCAGGGCATATCATTATGCCGCTGGCGAAGAGCAAAGGGGTTCGGATCCTGCCGGTGGACAGCGAACACAGCGCAATTTTCCAGTCCATGCACGGGGAAAACCGGGCGCGGGTGGAAAAGATTCTGCTCACGGCGTCAGGAGGGCCTTTCCGGGGCAAATCCAGGGAGGCACTTGCGGATATGACGGTGGAGGACGCGCTAAACCATCCCAACTGGTCTATGGGGAAAAAAGTCACAATTGACTCTGCATCCCTGTGCAACAAGGGGCTTGAGGTGATGGAGGCGAAATGGCTTTTCGATGTAGAGCTTTCACAGATAGAGGTCGTGGTGCATCCCCAGAGTATTCTGCATTCGGCGGTGCAGTATGCGGACGGCGGCATTATGGGACAGATGGGCGTGCCGGACATGAAACTGCCCATCCAGTACGCGCTGTTTTACCCGGACAGAAGGCCGATGGAGATTGGGAGAGTAGACTTATGTAAACTTGGGAATCTGACTTTTGAGAGACCCGACGCGGATACTTTCTGCGGACTTGCGCTGGCGTACCGGGCGGCTGAAAGGGGAGGCTCCCTGCCAACTGTGTTCAATGCGGCCAATGAGAAGGCGGTAGCGTTGTTTCTGGATCAGAAGATTCGGTTTCTGGAAATACCCGAGCTGATCGAGGCGGCCATGGAGGCGCACCGGGTGACGGAGAATCCGACCGTGGAGGAGATACTGGCGGCGGAGGCAGAGACCTACGAGTATATCAGACTTAAAGGTGGAGAGTAGCGATTTGATCAGGACAATTATTTTATTTATCATAGTATTTGGTTTGGTAGTGATATCCCATGAACTCGGGCATTTTCTGATTGGCAGGAGAAACGGCATCCGTGTGGTGGAGTTTTCTGTGGGTATGGGCCCGACACTGTTTTCTTTCACAAAAAGCGGCACCAAGTATTCCCTAAAGCTTCTGCCGCTGGGCGGCGCCTGTATGTTTGACGGTGAGGACGGCGTGGAACGGGAAGCGCAGCAGGAGCCGGAATCCAGGATTACGGATGGCCCAGAGGGCCTTGCTTTTACTGAGGCTGGTGTCTGGGCGCGTATAGCCACTGTCTTTGCCGGCCCGTTCTTTAACTTCATTCTGGCCTTTGTGATCGCGGTAGTTCTGAGCGCGTTTTCGGGGGCGGATCTTCCCACGGTAGGGGTTGTCACAGAGGGTTCCGCCGCCGAGGAGGCGGGTTTGCAGCCGGGGGATGTGATCAAAAAGATCGGGCATGAGCCGATTCATTTTTACCGTGAGGTTTCCCTGATTTCCGCTATGAACCAGGGGGAGAAGATGGAGATCACCTACGAGAGAAGCGGGGAGAAGGCAGTGACCACGCTTTTCCCGAAATATGATGAAAGTGACAAGCGCTATTATATGGGAATTACCAACGGCGGTGAGTATCTGGAGTGTAATCCTCTGCAGGTGTTCCAGTACGGCTTCTACGAGGTGGAATACTGGGTGAAAATCACTTACAAGAGCCTGCGTATGCTGGTGATGGGGAAGGTGTCAAAGGACGATGTGTCGGGGCCGGTGGGAATTGCCCAGCTTGTCGGGGAGAGCTATGACACGGCCGAGGAAAATTACGGCACGCCTTACGCCATTCTCACGATGCTGGAAATTGTGGTACTTCTATCCGTCAATCTCGGCATCATGAATCTTCTGCCGCTCCCGGCGCTGGACGGTGGACGGCTTGTGTTCATGTTTGTGGAGGTGCTTCGGGGAAAACCCGTTCCGCCGGAAAAGGAAGGCATGGTACACTTTGCCGGGCTGGTGGTGCTGATGGTACTGATGGTCTTTATTATGTACAACGATATTATGAGGCTGGTGCGTTAGCGCCGGCCTTGCTTTTTTTTCATAAGTATCGTATGATAGCGGTATCGGATTCTGTTCTTGAATCCGTAATGCGTGTGCGGCATGAGTGGAGGTTTCGCGAGAAGGAGCCGGGCGGCACACGGGTGACAGGGCGGGGATCCCGCAGATTTCCTGGTATGTATTTGAAATAAGTGTTATCAAATGGCTGACAGATAAGGGCAGCTGCTGGAAAACATGTGTTCGACAGCGGTAATCATGGCCTTGGTGAAGAGGAGGTGCGTTCGGGACGTGCGATATGTGACAAATGTATATTGGTGCAGGGGTACAATGGCGGAAAAAAACCAGGATTCGGTTGTGCTGCAGCAAGTATTGACGCGCAGGGGGCGGGTACTACTTGCGGCGGTGTGTGACGGCATGGGCGGCGTTTCCCGTGGCGGGGAGGCAAGCGGCTATGCGGCAGTGCAGCTTCGGAAATGGTTTTATACGGAGCTGTTTGCCATGATGCAAAAGAATAAGCGGTATTGGGTGATACGGAGATCTATGGACAGGCTGATGTATCACTTACAGGGACAGCTAAAGCGGTATGCCGCACAGGAAGAGATTTCGATGGGAACGACCGTGACGGCGCTTGTCGTGTGGGAGCGGACATGGCTTCTATGGCATCTGGGTGACAGCAGGGCGTACCGGCTGGGACGGCGGGGAATGGAGCAGCTTACGGAGGATCACGCACAGGATGCGGGGAAACTGACGAAATGTCTCGGCAGTTTCGGCTATTTTGTACCCCAGCACAGGATGGGTGTATTGAAACCGGGTGAAGGAATTCTCCTCTGTACGGACGGTTTCAGGAGGTGCGTTACCGTGGAAGAACTGCGTGCGGTAATGAATCCCGGAGAGCTGGCGGGGGAGGAGCAGATCGGAAGGCGGCTTAAGGAGATCGGGGAAACGTGCATGAAGAGAGGGGAGACGGATAATCTGTCTGCCGTTTATGTGAAGACTGAAAGATAATCGGTCATCCTGTGACCCGGTAATCCGTACAGCACATAAAACATTATGTAAACTGTATGGCGGTTATAAAATGAGGTGAGCTGTACTGTGGCCTATATATCTATGGAAGAAAGGGGAAGAAATTTGAATGGAGAAAAACGTCTGGGAAAATATAGAATCGTCCGAGCACTTGGACAGGGCGGTGAGGGCAGTGTATATCTGGCGGAGGATGAGAACCTTGGCAGGTATGTGGCGGTGAAGCGGCTGTGGGAGCAGGAGGGAGAAAGCGGGGAAAGAATCCGGGAGGAGGCCGCTTTTCTGCGTGATCTGCGCCATCCGATGCTGCCGGTGGTGTATGAGCTGTTTTATGAGAAAGAGTGGTATCTGGTGATGGAATATGTGGATGGAATAAGTTTACGTAACTATATTGAAAAACAGGGAAATGTGGGGGAGAGGCAGGCGCGTCTGTGGGCGTCAGCGTTGTTAGACGTTCTGGATTATCTGCACACAAGAGAGACGCCTGTTATTTATAGAGACCTGAAGCCGGATAATATTGTGGTATGCAGGGACGGCACTCTGAAACTGGTGGATTTCGGTGCGGCGGGAATCCGCAGCTTTGGGGAGGAAGGGAAAAGGCAGATGGCTTTCTCGGCTGGATTTGCGGCGCCTGAGCAACGGGGAGCGGGCGGACAGGGCATCCGGGCCGATGAGAGGAGCGATCTGTATGCGTTTGGGAAAACGCTCTGCTATATGGTGACCGGGGTGGCTCCCGATAGCCTGCCCGGCACGCCGCTTCCCGCATCCTATTACAACCCGCTCTTGTCAGAGGAGCTGGTTGCAATCATACGCCGCTGTACGGAGGAGGAGCCGGAGTCCCGCTATCAGGTGGCGGGGGAGATTATGCGTGATCTAAGCATCAAAGGCTCCCGGGGGAAAGGGAAGCGGAGATGGGATTTTGTGCGGCATGTGGAAAAACAGATTTGTCTAACGGATTCTTTTATGGCATAATAAAGGGAAACAACAATGGAGACAGGGAGGCGGCCTTGAGAACACACAGAGAACAGACGAAGGTTATTACCATAGGTGACAGGAAGATCGGCGGGGGAAATCCTGTTTTGATCCAGTCCATGACCAACACGCCCACGGAGGATGTGGAGGCTACGGCTGCGCAGATTCTGCGGCTGGAGCAGGCGGGATGTGAGATTGTCAGATGCACGGTTCCCACGATGGAGGCGGCGCAGGCCCTTGCCAAAATCAAGGAGCGGATACAGATCCCGCTTGTGGCGGACATTCATTTTGACTATAAAATGGCGATCGCAGCGATGGAATACGGCGCGGACAAAATTCGTATCAACCCGGGCAACATTGGCGGGAAGGAAAAGGTGGCGGCGGTTGTGGCGGCGGCCAGGGAGCGGCATATTCCGATCCGAGTGGGGGTGAACAGCGGTTCTCTTGAACGCGAGCTTGTGGAGAAATATCATGGCGTAACGGCTGACGGCATCGTAGAGAGTGCACTCGATAAGGTGGGAATCATTGAAGACTGTGGATATGACAACCTTGTCATAAGTATAAAGTCATCGGATGTGATGATGTGCGTCAAAGCCCATGAGCTTCTGGCGGCGAAGACGAATTACCCGCTGCATGTGGGGATTACGGAGTCTGGGACGGTGATGAGCGGAAACATCAAATCCGCTGTGGGGCTTGGCATTATCCTTAACCAGGGAATCGGCGATACGATCCGGGTGTCCCTGACGGGAGATCCCGTGGAGGAGATCCGTTCCGCGAAGCTGATTCTGAGGACGCTTGGGCTCAGAAAGGGCGGCATTGAGGTGGTGTCCTGCCCTACCTGCGGCAGAACGAAAATTGATCTGATCAGTCTGGCCGGACAGGTGGAGGAGATGGTGAAGGACATCCCTCTGGATATCAAGGTGGCCGTCATGGGCTGTGCGGTGAACGGCCCCGGGGAAGCGAAGGAGGCTGATATCGGCATTGCGGGCGGTATTGGCGAGGGTCTTTTGATTAAACGGGGAGAGATTGTAAAGAAGGTGCCTGAACAGGAGCTTCTGAATACGCTTAAGGAGGAGCTTGGGCACTGGAATGAGTAAAGCTTTTTTTGAGGTATTTCCTACGTTAAAACTGGATACAGGATTGCAGGATCTGTTTGAGCAGGTTACCGTAGAGAAGGTGACCAGCACCAGGCGGAAAGACTTTCTGCGCGTTTATATCGCTTCTGACCATCTGATCCATAAGGAGGACGTGTTCCGGGTGGAACGGGAGATCGGGAAGCAGTTTTTCCCGAACATGCCGATTGTGATCAAGTTTTATGAGCGTTTTTCCCTCTCTTCCCAGTACGACCCGGAGAAGCTGATGGACGCGTACCGGGAGAGCATTCTTCTGGAGCTCAGGGAGGCTTCCCCCGTAGAATACAGCCTGTTTAAACGGGCGGATATCGTCTTTTCACAGGATAAGCTTCTGCTGACACTGGAGGATACGGTGTTTGGCAGGGAAAAGGGCGGGGAGCTTGCGCGGATTCTGGAAAAGATATATAACGAGCGCTGCGCAATCCCGGTGCAGGTGGAACTGGCCTATAAGGAGAAGGCGGCGGGCAAGAACCGGGAGGAGGACGAACGCCGTCTGGAGATACAGGTGGCGGAGATCTCCGCGCGGGCAGGATTTCCGGTACATATGAAGGGAGCGGCGCTGTCTGCGGGCACAGCGGGCCGGGCTCAGACGGCGGATGGACCGGTTGAAAGCGCAGGGTCTTGTGGTACGCAAGGACAGCCGGAGGGTGCAGGGAAGCAGGGACGGCAGAGTGCGGCAGGAACTGCCGCATCCCCTTCTTCCCAGGGAAATCATGGGTTTTCCTTCCCGTCAAAAAAATCCGCAGGCGGCAGGGACAGGGAGAAGGGCGACTTTAAACGTCCTCTGAAACGGGCCGACAATCCAGATGTGATCTACGGCAGGGACTTTGAGGAGGAGGCCATGCCCATCGAGGATATCATCGGGGAGATCGGTGAGGTGGTCATCCGCGGCAGGGTCATCCGTATGGACAAGCGGGAGATCAAGAATGAGAGGACCATTCTGATTTATGATGTCACGGATTACACGGACACCATGACGGTGAAATTCTTTGTGAGGAACGAGCAGGTCAAAGAAATAACGGACGTTATGAAAGAGGGGGTCTTTGTCAAACTTAAGGGTATGACGGCGGTTGACAAGTTTGATCACGAGCTGACAATCGGCTCTCTTGCTGGCATTAAAAAGATTCCTGACTTTACGACTTCCCGGGAGGACAGAAGCGTCAGAAAGCGGGTGGAGCTTCACTGTCATACGAAGATGAGTGATATGGACGGGGTTTCCGAGGCGAAGGATCTTGTAAAACGCGCCTATAAGTGGGGACATCCGGCCATTGCCATCACCGATCACGGGGTGGTGCAGTCTTTTCCCGACGCGAACCATGTGTGGGAGGATCTGTGGAAGGCGGAGAAGAACCGCTGTAAGGATGCGGGTGAGCCGGAGCCGGACAAGCAGGGCTTTTTCAAGGTAATTTACGGGGTGGAGGCTTATCTGGTGGACGATCTGCATGAGATTGCCACCAATGAGAAGGGGCAGAATTTCGGGGCGGACTTCGTGGTGTTCGATATCGAGACGACCGGCTTTTCACCCACGAAGAACCGTATCATAGAGATCGGCGCGGTGAAGGTTTGCGGCGGTAAGATTGTGGACCGCTTTTCCACCTTTGTCGATCCCCTTGTGCCCATTCCGTTTGAGATCGAGAAGCTGACAGGAATAACAGATGATATGGTTATGGGGGCGGAGCAGATCGACGTGGTGCTGCCGCAGTTTCTTTCTTTTTGCGGGGACTGTATTCTGGTGGCGCACAATGCCCAGTTCGACATGAGCTTTATCATGGAAAACTGTGACAGGCAGGGGATTTCCCACGATTTTACTTATGTGGACACAGTGGGGATTGCGAGGATCCTTCTGCCAGGACAGAAAAAGCACACGCTGGATGCGGTGGCGAAGACACTTGGCGTGTCTCTGGAGAACCATCACAGGGCGGTGGATGATGCGGAGGCCACGGCGGAAATTTTTGTGAAGCTGATTCCCATGATGGCTAAGGAGGGGATCCATACGCTTGCACAGATGAATGCGAGGGGGAAGGCAAGTCCCGATATTATCAAAAAGCTGCCGACCTACCACGCGATCATTCTGGCGAAGAACAATGTGGGGCGCATGAACCTTTACCGTCTCGTGTCGGAGTCCCATCTGACCTACTTTTCGAGAAGACCGAGGATTCCGAAGAGCCTGCTTGCGCAGTACCGGGAGGGGCTGATTCTGGGGAGCGCCTGTGAGGCGGGGGAGCTTTACCGGGCGCTTTTGGAGAAAAAATCCGATGCGGAGATTGCAAGGCTTGTGAATTTCTATGATTATCTGGAAATACAGCCGTTGGGGAACAACCACTTTATGATTGAGTCGGAGCGGACGCCGGATATCACGTCCGTGGATGATATTAAGGAGATCAACAGGCAGATTGTGCGGCTGGGAGAGCAGTTTCACAAGCCTGTGGCCGCCACCTGTGACGTGCATTTCCTAAACCCGGAAGATGAAATTTACCGCCGCATCATCATGGCGGGGCAGGGTTTCCCGGACGCGGACAACCAGGCGCCCCTGTATTTGCGCACGACGGAGGAAATGCTTGACGAGTTTGCCTATCTTGGCAGCGACAAGGCGGAGGAGGTGGTGATCACAAACACCAATCTGATTGCGGATATGATTGAGGTCATGTCCCCGGTGAGGCCGGACAAGTGCCCGCCGGTCATAGCGGACAGCGACAAGCAGCTTACGGATATCTGTTACAACAAGGCCCATGAGCTGTACGGGGAAACGCTGCCCCAGATTGTGGAGGACAGGCTTAAAAAGGAACTAAACTCCATTATTTCCAACGGCTTTGCGGTGATGTACATCATTGCGCAGAAACTGGTATGGAAGTCGGTAGAGGACGGCTATCTGGTAGGTTCCAGAGGTTCTGTCGGAAGTTCCTTCGTGGCGAATATGGCGGGGATCACGGAGGTGAACTCTTTAAGTCCCCATTATCTGTGCCCGAAATGCCATTACTATGATTTTGATTCCGAGGAGGTCAGGGCTTACGGCGGCGGCGCCGGGTGCGATATGCCGGACAAGAACTGCCCGGTGTGTGGGACACCCCTGCAAAAGGAAGGGTTTGACATTCCTTTCGAGACGTTTCTCGGCTTCAAGGGGGACAAGGAGCCGGATATCGACCTGAATTTTTCGGGTGAGTATCAGAGTAAGGCGCATAAATACACGGAAGTGATCTTTGGCAGCGGACAGACTTACCGGGCGGGCACCATCGGTACGCTGGCGGACAAGACGGCCTACGGTTATGTGAAGAATTACTATGAGGAGCGGGGCAGGCACAAGAGGGCATGCGAGATCAACAGGATCGTTTCCGGATGCACCGGCATCCGCAGGAGTACGGGACAGCATCCCGGCGGCATCGTGGTACTGCCGGTGGGGGAGGACATCAATTCCTTCACCCCGGTACAGCATCCGGCTAATGATATGACAACGGATATTGTCACCACCCATTTTGATTATCACTCCATCGACCACAACCTGTTGAAGCTAGATATTCTGGGGCACGATGATCCGACCATGATCCGTATGCTGCAGGATCTGACAGGGATTGACCCGACGACGATTCCGCTGGATGATCAGGGCGTGATGTCGCTTTTCCAGGACACGTCCGCGCTGGGCATCACCCCGGAGCAGATCGGCGGCTGTAAGCTGGGGTGTCTCGGCATACCAGAGTTTGGCACGGAGTTTGTCATCCAGATGGTGATAGACGCCAAGCCCAAGTGTTTTACGGATCTGGTGCGTATTTCCGGGCTTTCCCACGGCACCGACGTGTGGCTTGGCAATGCACAGACACTGATCGAGGAAGGCCTTGCGACCATTTCCACTGCCATCTGTTGTCGTGACGATATTATGATTTATCTGATGCAGCAGGGGGTGGAGCCGTCCTTATCATTCACCATTATGGAGAGCGTGCGTAAGGGAAAGGGCCTTAAGGACGAGTGGATCAAGGCGATGAAGGAGCAGAACGTGCCGGACTGGTACATTGGCTCCTGCAAGAAGATTAAATATATGTTCCCCAAGGCCCATGCGGCCGCCTACGTTATGATGGCGTGGCGCATTGCCTACTGCAAGATCAATTATCCGCTGGCTTACTACGCGGCTTATTTCAGCATCCGCGCGTCGGCCTTTTCCTACGAAATTATGTGCCAGGGACAGGCTCATTTGGAGCGCGTGATGGCGGAATATAAGCGGAGAAGCGATGAGCTTTCCAAGAAGGAGCAGGACACCCAGAAGGATATGAAGATTGTTCAGGAAATGTATGCCAGAGGGTTTGACTTTGTGCCGATTGATATTTTTACGGCGCAGTCCAGGCTGTTTCAGATCGTGGGCGGAAAACTGATGCCGTCCTTAAACAGCATAGACGGTCTGGGGGAAAAAGCGGCGGATGCCATCGTGGAAGCCGCGAAGGACGGGCCGTTCCTCAGCAAGGATGATTTCCGGGAGCGGACAAAGGTTTCCAAATCCGTAATAGACTTGATGAGTCGACTAGGACTGCTAGGGAATATCCCTGAGTCCAACCAGATCAGTATTTTTGATCTGGTATAACGGTTCGGCCGGAGCGGCAGGGAGCACCGGCGGATGGCCTGCGGGCTGTGGCAGGCACAGCCGTAACCGGGTGTTTATGCGCTCTGGCACAGGTTTCGAGAGGGCGCAGAGTAGAATTTTGAAAAAAATTTAGAAATATTGAAAAAAGTACTTGCATTCTTTCGGAAAATATAATAGAATAATCAAGTGTCAAACAGATGGCTCGTTGGTCAAGCGGTTAAGACGCCGCCCTCTCACGGCGGAAACAGGGGTTCGATTCCCCTACGAGCTGTTGACTGTTTTAGAACAGCCCAACCCTAAAGGATGCCGGAAACTGCTGATGAAGTGGTTTGCGGTATTTTTTATTTGTCATAAAAGGCAGGCTGTTAAGGCATGAAAAAAGCGAGGGAACCTCTGAGGGAACAACGTAAATAATGTGGACGTAGGAGAAAGGAGAAATTCTGTACATCGTGACAAGTAAATATATTGTTAGGACATTTAAATAAGTCCTCTATCAATTGTAGAAATATGATTGTTAGAGGGCTTATTTATGTGGTTTAGCAATGGATCGCAGAAAGTTCCACAAGTAATTCTAAAACGCCTGTATGAGCCTCACAGGGCGTCAGGGGGGGGCACTATATAATCGCGGGTGGAGCATTAACTTGAAAACGCCGTTTTATTGGCAAACTAAATGATAAGGAGGACTGCTCATATTGTATGGACGGGTAACAAAATATTATCATGACAGAGGGTATGGATTTATCAGGGGTGATGAAGGCGACACATATTTTATCCATCATTCAAATTTAAAGGGTGAATACATTGATTCTGGCTATTATGTATCCTTTAAATCATTCCAGAATGACAGGAGCGATTACAACGCCAAAAATATCACAGTGATCGAAGCGACAGAAGGGAGAAGAAAACATGGCAGTACACATAAAAAACATGAAAGAACTTAATAAGGCATTACAGCCGGTAATGAAGGGCATGGTTGACTTATTCACATAGTTGCACTTTTATCTAAATCCGTATAAAATTATATAGAATAGTAGATTGGAGGATAAAAATGGCGATATGGAATCCTTGGCGTGGCTGTCATCGTTACAGTACAGGCTGCAAATTTTGCTACATACATAAGGGAGATTATAAAAAGGGGATTGACACAAACATTATTAAGCAAACCGAAAAATTTTATGACCCTATTGAAAAAAACAAAAATGGAACTTACAAAAAAAGCAAATATAAACTTCTGACACTCTCTTTTTTGTGCATGAAAAGAGAGGAAATAATCAATCCA